>Ga0183095_10373_pt1 | contig 166538 bp, 136 predicted proteins | sample BioMet4_FD_130346 | JGI IMG/M metagenome (GOLD analysis project Ga0183095, IMG submission 130346) | Microbial communities from bioreactor (seeded with sewage sludge) at LBNL, California, USA - Biofuel metagenome 4 (v2) (version 3) | ecosystem: Engineered > Bioreactor > Anaerobic > Unclassified ...
ATCCGAACCGAATATCACTGAAGAATCTTCCAGTAACCATCCTTTTTAGACCCGACCCTTTCCAGATAGTTGTTTTTCTTCAAAAAGGCAATATTTCTCTCAATTGTCGTTTCGCCTAGACCCAATTTTCCAACAAGAATATTGGTTGTGATATTCGGGTCGTTTCTCATTTCTTTGAGAACAGCAAGTTGGGTCTTATTGAGACGGAGTTTTATTCCCCCATTTGTTCCCCCGCTTATTCCCCCAGTAAAGGGAGAGGTTTGGTAATCAACAGCATTAATCCGAGTGAAAGGAATCGTAACATTGATTGAATTCTCGCCGAAGTCAAAGGCGCTTTCTCCAAAAGCCTTAACGATTCTTGGAACACCCCTACCTGTTTTTTCAGAAAGATGAAGCTGTAAAAAGATCTCTGACAGCTCTTTATTGACCGGAACGCTTTCGCCCGAGAGAAAGCCGAGTTTCGTTTGCCCAAAAGGAATCCCGCCATGGGAAAGGATCTCGATTCGATCAGAAAAAACGGTAATCATAGGAGCGTTTCCCTCAATCCAGAGATTGTGCAGTACCGCGTTGATGACGGCTTCCCGCAAAGCATCGGAATCAAACAACGGCACTTCTTTGCGTTCCACCTTTCTGTCGCGTTCATCCGCTTGGGGGATATTAATGGCATCAAAATAGTTCAAAAGTTCGGAAAGACTGATCAAAACACATTTATTGCCATACTCCTTGACAGAAAACATCGGGTCGGCCTTCGTCTTGCCAGCGAAGACAGAAACTCGAAAAGGCATATGATTTTGGTCAGAGAGAAGTTCGGCAAGTTTGTTGTATTTCCCAGATTTGACGAGAAGGTTTAGGTTCTTCTTGAATGTGGCTCTGCTTAAAGAGACTCCTTTGGAGGCATAGAACATCCATAAGCCCTCAAAAGAAAGTTCCTGATTATCGGAGACGAGGTTGGCAAGAGAGGGGACGCCTTCGGTTAATATCTGCCAAAGTTCTGACTCGCGATGTGGATAATCGCGAAGATTCGCTTTGCTGGAATCGATTCGAATATATCTCTGCCCCGCAAAAGAAGTCGGGTATTTCTCCGCTTTTGGAATAGAAAGAACAACAATCGGTTTCCCATTGACAGCAATACGCTCGAACTTGAAGTTAAGACTGGGATTCAAGTTCCTCGCTAAATAATTCTCAAGCGGTTCTTTCTTGTAGTCCACCTTCCAATCAAATTCTGTACCCACGAGTTCGCGACTCTTGTCTTGGACACCCCAAACAAAATAGCCGAAAGGCTGCCCTTTCATAGCCGCGCCATTACTCAAAGCCGAAATATATTCGCCCAATTGTTCGGGCTCGTACCAATTCTCTTTATATTCTACCCATTCAGCCTCAGAATTATCGCTAATCATCGTTTTAATAAAATCTATATCCATTGCCGATCCTTCCCGTGAAATCTTTATGTGATTAGTATAGCATAGCGGGGGGAATAAACGGGGGATTAAACGGGGGAATAAATAATTCTTAAAAATTAAGTTTTCAGAAGATTAGTAAAGAGGGGGAATATCGGGAATAATTCGCTTAATATTTGTGTAAGCAAGAACCTTCCCGACCGAAGTAATCTGCATAGAATGTGGAATTTGGTTCCACCATTTAGAAACGACCTGTATTGATGGATAATCTATAAACTTTTTTCTAATGCTACTATCGGATGTTGCCTGTAATTCGGGATTTTGAGTATACATATGGAAAATCTGATGCAGTGCTTCCTTTTGTTCTTTAGTTAAATCGACAGTTACCATCCAAGATTGAGCAAGAGTCAACTTGTCAATCTCGTTCTCTTCCGTAATTGACAATTTGTAATAGTTTGGGCCAAATTCAGTTGGCACAAGAATACTGGGAGGAAGAGCGTTGCGCTGAGCAGCCCCAGGGCTTTTACATAAATATCGCTATCTTTTTTAAAGCCGCAAGCAAACCTTTGCTTTAAAAAACCAAGGTAAATATCTTCTAATTTAGAAGCTGACATAACGTCTGAAATTCTAACGCAGCCAAGTACATCAAGTTGATCCATCCAATCTGTTCCAGTTGGCAAAAGACTATGCTGCATGATTTTGGAAAATAAGTCATCCATAACACCGAGCGCTTTTGAAACGTCGGAAGCTATCGGAGTGAACATAGAAACTGCAAAATACATTGAGAGTGATAGCAAAGAATCCGTATCAATTTCATTCACAATTTGTATAGCACGTTTGATACCAGTGCCTATTTTTTATCTTCGTGCTTTTGAATCTTGTGGGCAAGTAACTCTGACAGCAACTTGTATTCATCGACATTGTCAGTTTGCATTGCAGTTTTATTTGCCAATCCCAAAAGTATTTGAAATTCCGGGTCGGAAAAAGACGCCAAAGTATTCTCGATTTTCTCGATTCTAGGAATAAGAACCTTGCCAAACTCCTCAGTCCTTTTTGAAGCGGTTTCTCTTGCAACAGAGGTCAATTCTTGGGCTTTTTGAACAAAAAGTTCATTGACAATTTTTTCCGCTTCTTCCTTTGAAACCTCGCGTTGAATTGTGCAATTTATGGTTTGGGCTTGAACCAACTGGGAATTGTTCCCAGCTTCTTGTTTCATCTTATCGGTCATTGTGAATTTCCCCCACTTGGCTTAAGTTCGATCCATCTCCGCCCTTCTGTGATTGCTTAATATTCGTATTGTTAATTTGCTTTTGTTTAATTGAATAATATTGAAAATGATGGATCGTAATTTGGAGCGTAATTTCAGCCGGGACACCGGCGCCACCAATTGCAGCCAAAATTTCTAGGAAAACATCAACAATTTTGGAATAATCGCCTACGGCAAACAGAATTATTCCGCATAACAACGCGGAAATGGATAGAAAGAACAAAATCAAATTAAATATTTTCTTTTTCATAAAAAAGTTTCTTATTTATTACACTCCTTGCCCCTAATCTGAAAAAATAGATCAACGATCTTTTTTATGATAAAAAGGAATCAAATTTTCTTTTTTCGTTGATAGCGAAACCTTGACTCCAACACAATCTCCGATTAAATAGATAGAATTTGGATAGTTCGTTCCTGCCAAGTTGATTTTTTTCGCTCCATTAACTATTTCATTTGGTGTTGTTACTTTTGAATGTTTTTTATAATTGAAATTAATTAAGGCGTATCCGCCTTTATCGTCGTAGAGATAGACCGAGTTTATGAAGGCCCAGATCAAGGCTTTTCTGTCTTCTAGGCTCTCAATGTCGGCGGTTTGGAAGCGGAGCAAGGCATATTGGATCTGGTCTTTGCTCAGGGTCGGATTGTCGAGTTTTTCCTCCTCGAGTTCGTGGGACAGTTCCTTCTTCTTGGCCGCCAGTTCATCGTAGCGTTCCTTCAAGCCCTCGTAGGCCATTCCACCCTCGATGGCGTTGATGAGGTTCGACATCTTGCGGTCGAGGTCGGCAATCTTGCCTTCCAGCTCACCGAGCCTCGGGTTCTCCCCGAACTGGGCGGCATAGATGGTTTCCGTGAGCCTCGAGACCACCCCATCCTCATTGAGGAACTTCAAAGCCTCATTGACCACCAGCGTCTCGATGAACTCCTTGCTGACCGACTTCTTGTGACAGGAATGGTTCCTCTTCACGTTCCTGCACGTGTAGTAGCGATAGACCCTCCCGCTCCTCTTGTCGGTAGAATCGCCCGCCATATAAGCCCCACAATCGCCGCAATAGAGCTTGGTGGTGAGAATGTAGTCGTCCTGAGCCTTGAAGCGCGCCGAGGCCCTGGAATTGCGTTTCAGCTTAGCCTGGGCTTTCTCGAAAGTCTTCAAGTCGATAAGCGGAGGGACGCAACTCTTGTTCACGGTGCCCCCGCAACTGAACTCGCCGATGTATTTGCGGTTACGGAGCATCCAGCAGACGCTTCCGTGATGGAAAGGCTTGCCGTCCCTGCCCCGATAGCCCTTGGCGTTGAGGGTGCAAACCAAGGAGTTGATGGTACAGTTGGTGGTCGTGTAGAGATGATAGACGAGCTTCACGGCCTCGCTTTCCTTCTCCTCGACCACGAAACGCTGGTTCTCCGTCCGATAACCGTAGGCCGGCCTTCCGCCGTTCCACTTGCCCTCCAGCACGTTGTCCGTGTTGCCCCGCTTGATCTTCTGGGCGAGGTCGGCCGAATAGTATTCGTTGATGCCGTCGAGAACCGACTCCAAAAGGATGCCCTCGGGAGAGTCGGAGATGTTCTCGGTGGCCGATATGACCTTAATGTTCCTCTTTCCGAGAACGGCACGATAGCGGAGGGAATCGTACCGGCTTCTCGAAAAGCGGTCGAGCTTCCAGACCAAAACGACGTCGAAGCTCCTGCCCTCCGAATCGTTAATCATCTTTTGGAAATCGGGCCTCTCGTCCGTGCGGGCTGAAAATGCCCTGTCGATATACTCGTGGACGATTTCGATGCCCTTGGCGTCGGCGTAGGCATGGCACTCACGCAACTGGCCGTCTATCGACTCCTCACGCTGGTTGTCCGATGAATAGCGGGCATAAATGACGCCTCTCAAAGTCTCCGTTTTCTGGTCTTGCATATAAAAAGACCCTCCTTGTTTGTTTCGCGCTTGCAATTAGGGTCTTCCTATTATTTCCAGTCCACTGGCTGGCAACATTTTGTGAAAATCGCGATGAAGATCACAAAATGGAAAAACAACAAAGCAAATCAAATCATTCGGTCGTACATCCTGACTGGTACGAAATATAAGACTGGTATTTTTTGAGGAGTTCTTTCTTTGAGAATTCCTCCATCCATAACCAATCTGGATTCTTGCCATCAGAAGTCAGGGGAAGCATGATACTCTGCCTTCTCATACGAGGCTCGTTGAACTTATAACCATATGTATATTTCCCTTTTTGCTTAAGAATTACCGTCTTGATGAAAAGGAAAACATATTTATTGTCGTGACCACATTTTAGATGGAGGCGCTTAACGTCATCCGAAAAAATGCATTCATAGGGATGATAGAAAGCCTCACAAATTGAGCCATTGTAATTTAGTCCTAAGACGTTTTGGTCTAAGGATTCATTGGTATTATTAACAAAATTAGTTATGCCGTTGTTTGAATCTGATGCGCCGATAAAAGGTCGATCGCCACTAGCCATATCGGCAGTAGTCAGTCTAGTCCCTGGCTTAATATCAAAAATATCTTCCATCTTGAATTCGCCCCACTCTTTCTCCTCCATGGAAGGAATTGATGAATCTACACCCCTTAAATCATCAAGTGAACGGGTGACAAAGTCCAAATAGGATTTCTTTTTCTTTGCAATCAGGCCATCGACGTAATCATTTATTTGCTGGAAATCAGGAACACTCCCATCTGCGGAAGGCAAATAAAAGCGCTGATTAAGTAGCCTGGATTGTGTACACATATTTGCAAACGAAAATTTGCCATCCATTGATTTCGTAATCGATGCGCAAATATACCTAAGAACATCAGGAGAGAGAGCATCCTTTGGCTTCAGAATATTCACGTGCCCATGAGAAGCAGAGTAAAATTCGTGTGGCTGAAAATTGGCTTTGCCAAACATATCTACAGTAACAAGACCACCGGAAAAAAGTATTGAGTCTTCTCCCCCGTCGGCAACAAATTTAATGATCCCATTGTCACCAACTTGGGCCGTCACGAGCGGCTGTTCGCCGCTCGTTAGTAGCTTCGCTTGGCTGTCTCCCTTAACTTGCAAGATATCAAAGAAGTCGGAGATAGAAAAATAGTTAATCATTCCCCCCCCCGCGAATTTTTGCTTTGGAACAAATATTCTCGTCCGTCCATAACCATTTTAAATTCAAAAGTCAAATAATCGGAAACCGATTGTTCAACGTCTTTTTCTGTAGGGATTTCTTCATTAAAGTAATAAAACGAGTGAAGCCATTCATCTTCGGGTTTGACGGTCGATTTAACAGAAAATTTGGTTGGAGCATCTATTCTATCAAACCAAACATCGAGTAAATGTTGGCGCTTGTCCTTAGCGTCTGGCTTTTCAACTAAACCAACGTGTTGGGCGACATCAAAGCCATCATCTTTAAAATCAATAAATTTAGCCAAGTGCTTAGCAGGGTTGGGCTGGCCAGCGGTAAAAACAGCGATGCAAGTATTTGTTCCAACACCATAAAATGTGTTTGGATTCAATGTAATTACGCCTTCGAGGGTATGCTTTTTTAGTATTCTTTCTTTCGCCCTCTGCTCAATATTTGTTTTCCCAGTCATTGTCGAAAGAGGAACAATTACCGCAGCTTTACCTCCAGGAACAAGACTGTCCAAAAGATGTTCTACAAAAAGAATCTCGTAAAGCGATGAATCCTTTTTCCCTTGCGAGTAAGGCGGATTCATCATGCCAACATTGCATCCTTTTAATTGAAGTTCGTTAGGGTTCTTTTTCAAGAAATCGTCGTTTACTATGTTGGATTTTCCATCCCCTCTTAAAATCATGTTTGTGGTAGCGATGGTGAACATATATTCCTGAATTTCGATTCCGTGGAGTTGCTCTTTCCGAATATGATTTTGTTTTTCTGGATCGCTTGTGGCCCCAAGCATCTTGTGCATTGCGGCTACAAGAAAGCCGCCCGTTCCGCAAGTTGGATCAAGAACCTTATCTGAAGGTTTTAGATCAAGGAGATCACAAAATAACGATGTAATGTGAGATGGGGTAAGAATAATTCCCAATGTTTGCCCATCTCCTCCTGAATAGCTCATGAATTCTCCGTAAAACCGGCCAATGTAATCTTCGGCAGATGAACTATTTTTTACGGTTTCGAAAATATGATCATAAATGAACTTTGCGTAATACTTGTTTGGGGTCATTCCAAGTTTTGGATTTACCTCATTGAGCATTTTGGAGTCTTTAATAAAGGCAAAACGATTCAATACCTTTTCTTTCTTTACGTCGGGTGAAACATTGGACCTTTTTAAATTATCATTTATTGCATCAAAAATAATGGACCCATCCGTTTTAATATCGTCGCCCTTCAGATTGTCGATGGAAAAGGAACCTTTTCCTATCTCTCGGAGAGCAAGCAAGATGCCTGAAACAATTAGTGGCTTTTCCTTTGTCTCAAGGTTTGAATAGTCACGTAAATATTCATGAAGTTCTTTTGTCGCCTTCATGATTGTTTCTAAATCAGCGTCTTTTTTATCAATTTTGAGTACGTTACGTTCGTAATAATCTTGTATGTTCTTGGGCGAGAATTGAGCAAACGATTCTACATCGTCCAAAACTTGACAATATTCTCTTTCATTAATAAACAATGGAGTAATCTTATAATCTTTATCTGAACCAGAAACGCCAAAGGCAAAAATCTTTTTATAGGAAGTATTTTCTAGCAGCACACGAAAGTGTTGCGAGAAAGTCACCATGAACGCTTGCAATTTTCGGTGCTGAGGAGCAAATGCCTGAGCAATCTCTCCGTTTTCGGCCATTTTTCGTCCTGCTCCTTCACCCTGAAGACGTAGGCGAACCAATTGAGGTAATCCTGGAGGTATTTCGTCCTCATCCCGGTGAACCTGTCGAGATAACGCTTCGCCCAGGACGAGAAGCTGTTGATCATGAGCATCGCCTTCAGGGACGCCTCGTCCTTGACCGTTGATTTGTAGACCTCGTCCGCCGATCCGAGGGCCTCGATGAGCCTTCTGTGGGCCATGAGGCCGTCGTGGACGATGGTCGATCCGGGCTCGATGTGGCCCTTCAGGGCCCTCAGCAACTCCGCCGAGGTCGGGCATCCGTGGCCGGTTTCGAATATCACCAGGCTCTCGCGGCAGTCGATGGCGATGCAGACGCATACCTTCCTTTTGGAGAGGCCTCTCCTCATCTTCCGGAAATGATCGCCGGGGTCGCCGTAGTCGAACGTGTAGATCTCGTCGATCCAAACCCGGCCCGAAAGCCTCGTTTTCCTCTGCCATTCGGCGACCGTCGCGAAGGCCTTCCTCCGCCAGAGAAGGGCCGTGTTGTGGTGCACTCCGACGACGGAGGCGACCACGTCCAGCGGGACGTTGAACGACATCATCTCAAGCGCTTTGGCGTAATCCATCAGATGCCTCTTCGACCAGGCCAAAGCCGATTGGCTCAGCAGCTGGAACGTCCGTCCGCAATCGGAGCAGACGTACCTCCGCTCGCCCGATTTCGACCTCCCCCAAGGCCGGCAGGAAAGCGATCCGCATTCCGGGCAGGCGGGCTTTCGGCCGAGGGATTCCGCCATCTCCGACAAATCGGCCTCGCCCAGCCATTCGCGGCATTCGCGGGCCCGGACCTCGCCGCGGAGATCGTCGAATGACCCTCCGTCCATCCCGGACACCAGATCGTGGAACCGCGTCTTTTTCTCCCTGGACATGAAAAATCCTTCCGAGGCTCTGGGAGGCGTCCAGCGGAAGGAGTTTATCGCCAAACAAACCGATCCTGGCCGCCTCCCAGATCCTTCGATTTGTTTGGCGAGACCATTATACGGCGGGGCGGCTCATCAATAAACGTCAGCAACACTTTCGTGTGCTGCTAGAAAGTATTTTCAATTAAGTGCTTCCCATAAAAATAGGCACCATTTTCAGCGTATTCAACAACGTCTTTCGTCATGGTGGAAATCAACCCCTTATCATCAATTTTCACATGGTGGGTTACATCAGCCTTGTCCTCTATAACAAGCAAATAATCTCCAACAACAGCGACAAATTCCGGAAAGCCGACCTTTCCAGTTCCCTTTTTTGACGAACTTTTCAGTGCATCGTTGATTTCCTTAATGTCGCTGCCTTGTTCACTGAAAGGGATATTAACGTCCTGAAGCATCTTTCGAACCATCCCGTCAGTTTTGATTTCTTGCTTTGCCATTGTTATTCCTCGATTCCATGTTTCTTACAAAAAGCATTTATCTCTCGTCTTAATTTAATGGTCGGCTGATGGTGTCCTTTTTCCCACCTGTTAATAGTGGCAAACGAGACGCCTAATTTCTCAGCCAATTCGTTTTGAGATAGCATTAATGTATCCCGAATTTTCTTTATTAATATCCCATAGTCCATATAACAATTATATAACAGTTAATTATTTGTTGGGCAAATTTCGTGTTTTCTTGCCTATATATAAGTGAGAGGTATATTCCATGGGAACAAGAGCTTATATTTGTAAAACTATCGATGATGTGAATTGTGTCGGTATCTATTGCCAATTGGATGGAGGGCTGAATCATACTGGTCGTTTGCTAGTTGCCGATTATCAAAAGGGGCGAAAAGTTAACGAGTTATTGGCAAAAGGTGATTTGCTATGGCTTGGCAAATTTCTTTCACCAAGCAAAAACAAAAGTCATAGTTTTAACACTCCGCAGCGAAACGTTTCTCTTTTCTTTTGCAGAGACGGCAATAAAGTTAAAAAAGACTTGGTAGCATTTAATTTAAGTGAACTTGACGATGAAACAAACATGCTGAATTTTGTTTACGTTTTCCGACCAGGATTAGGATGGTTTTATTTCCGACCCGGAAAGTTGTCTGAGGGTCTAATTCATTTGGCGTAATCGCCATGCGGGTTTCCCGCTGCCGGGCCTGTCCCGGAGATGGGCGGTGACGCAGATTGCGCCACCCCCTTATCCTGTTTCAGCTAGAAGGGTGGTTTTGCCCCTTTTCCGAGGCTTGACCACGCTTGGTCTTTGGCCTCTTCCGCTGCCGTTAAGCGTTTCCTTGGGTTCCCTTGGCTCTGCTCTTCTCGTACCGAGCCACGAACTTGGGGTCGGCGAACTTCTTCCGTACCGCCCCTAGGAGCGCTCGAGCGAGGACATCCACCTCGGCATCGCTCAGCTCGGCCACAGGCTTGCCGCTTCCCTGAGCCGGATCCGGTGACGGATTGACCACGCTTGAAGGCGGTAGGCCAACGACAGGTAATGGATTGTTATCTCGTCTATTCTCGTTTGTGCTGATTACTTCAACCACGTGTTTAACTCCTTTGTTTAATGTTCCCTCTCGTCCCATTCCGCCGTCCCGTCCGCTCCCAGCCCTCACCCATAAGGTTTGGATTGAGCGCTTTTGCAACCAAAAGCCGTCGTTCTTCATCAGAATCTCCTTTCACTTAATAGGCTTCGAGAAGGCCGGAACTTGTTAGCGAGTTGCCAAAGACTCCTCACTTAGACGCTCCGGGATTGGCAAAAATTAACCCCTCAGTTTTGAGATGTCCCTCCACTTAGACGCCTCGGGAACGCCAAAACTTGGTAGTGAGTTTTCACGCCCCTCACTTAAAACCTGCCGAAAATGTCAAAACTTGGTAGTCGGCCTATCACCTCCTCGCAAAAAAACGGTTGCGAATTGAGAGGGCTAGAAGCTCTAAAAAGCGAACAGTCCCCTCACTTAGACGCTGCGAAAACGGCAAAATACCACTTTTTCTTTTCGGGAAACAGGTAAAAATGCCTTTCACCATCGAGTGTTTTGGCAAAATAAAAAATGTTTTATAAATCCGACAGGGCAAACGAAAAGGGCGGCCCTTTCGGACCGCCCTCTATCGTCAAGTCAGGTGATTACGTCTTCGGTATTCATCAAACATGACTTTAATCCCAACGCAATCCCCTACGAGGTAGATTGAGTTCGGATATAGACCGTTTGGTGGAGCCAACGGGGATCGGACCCGCGACCTCCTCGTTGCGAACGAGGCGCTCTCCCAGCTGAGCTATGGCCCCAAAACGCGTAGTTATTATAGTGAATCACCCTCTGTGTTACAACAAAATCAAAAGTCAGTTTTGAATTTCGAAGATGCGGGCGGCTTCTTTCGGCAGATCTTCGAGTCGTTCAATATGATTGGGACAATTCGGAATCACGCCAAAACCATAGGCGGCATGAACGAAGGGGATCCCCGCTTTCTCGGTTTCGTTTTTGTCTTTGAGGGTGTCGCCGATATAGAGTGCTTGATCCATTTTCTCTTTCTCAATCAAGTAACGGATGTTCGCCCATTTGGCTAAACCCGTGTCCCCAGCGCAAACGTGACCAGAAAAGAAAGGCCCGACACGGCAAGCGGTTAAATAGTTTTCGACATAACCCTTATCGCTATTGGAGACGATATAGAGCGTATAGGTCTTTGCTAAAAGGCCAAGTATTTCTTTCTCTTTAGGATAAAGAACGCCCGGATGTTTTGAGAGGTAGGCGATCTCCGAAGCGATGCAGGCTTTGAACAAAGCCATTTGCTGCTCAAACGAATAGTCAGGAAAAGCCAAGGGGCAAGTCTCTTCGGGGGTAAGACCCATAAACGACTTCATCTTTTTTTCGCTGAAGACAATCGGGATATTCTTTTCCTTCATCGCCTCATTCCAGGCAAGGGTAATTGGTGAAAGGGCATCCCAAAGGGTGCCATCAAGGTCAAAGAGAATGCTGTACTTTTTTGCCATAAAATCCCTGCAAAAGTCCTTTATTTTACCTGAATCGCCCTCATCGCCGGCCTCGGTGAGCGACAAATTGAGCCCAACGGATTTTGCCATCGTCTCCCTTATTGCCGCCCAAATCGACTAATTGATTTTACCAAAGCGGCCATGATTGTGTGAAAAAATGCTAAAGCAAGCCGTTCGCTTATTCTTCTTTTACGCGATTGGAAGAGAAACATCTCTCCCTACCAAACCGCCAACCCCCCCATCTGAATTTGAATCGCATTGTGGAGAAATTGTAAATGATTTTATCCGAAGCGATTTTCTCATATTCTTGCCAAGCTCTGTTATCCACTTTGATCCATGTGACTATCCAAATAAAAAGGTAATTATCAAGACTAAAATTGCGATGCCAGCACAAATCAGGATGGTTAATTACGCTGTATCCATCGGCTATTTTTTTCATTACTCGTAAAGTTTAACGTTGAAAGACACGCTCGCGTCGATTCAATAAAAATCAAGTCTTTAAATCATCCTGTTTTCCCCTCTAAAATGAAAGTGTGAGAGAAGGGATTTATGGAACGGATAGTTGCGGCCATTGACCTCAAAAGTTTCTATGCCTCGTGCGAGTGTGCTTGCCGCCATCTCGACATTTTCACAACCCCACTTGTTTGCTGCGACCCTTATCGTTCCTCCTCGAGCATTGTGATGTCGGCCACCCCCTATTTAAAAAAGAAGTATGGCATCCCCAACGTCTGCCGCCGCCGCGATCTCCCCGTCGTGCCAGAAATGATCTATGCCGTTCCAAGAATGTCCTATTATCTTCAGATGTCTGCCAAGGTGGTATCGATCTTCCTCGACTTTGTTGCCGAAGAGGATCTCCACGTCTATTCGGTCGATGAATCGTTTCTTAACCTAGGGCCCTATCTCAACCTTTATCGCTGCACCCCTGAGGAGCTCGTGGCAAGAATTCAGCGAACAATCAAGAAAAAACTCGGTCTCGTCGCTGCCGCCGCGCTCGGCCCCAACATGTTCTTGGCTAAGATTGCCCTTGATAATGAGGGGAAGAAAAAAGAGCCTTTCATCGCACATTGGGACTATCAAGATGTACCAACCAAACTTTGGCGGATCAGCCCGATTACCAGAATTTGGAGCATTGCCAAAGGAACCGCTCGCCACTTGGCCCGAATTGGCATCCGCAATGTTTATGATTTAGCTCACGCTCCCGATGCCCTACTTCAAAAAGAATTCGGTATCATGGGTGCCCAGCTAAAGAGCTTAGCCAACGGCCAAGACGATAGCGACATCGCCCTCAAGTACGCCCCGGAGAATGTTTCGCTGTCTTTGGGCCAGACATTGCGACGGCCTTACGAGCCTTCCGAGGCCCTCCTTCTTCTCCGCGAAATGGTGGACGATTTATCAAACCGGATGCGATCTGCTGGGTTTTTATGTGAAAAAGTCTCCCTATGGGCTTCCTATGGCAAGGAGGGGGCTTTCGGCAAACAAATGGCTTTGCCAATTGCCACCGACGATACCGATACCCTCTATGAAGCGATCAAAGAAGTCTTTTCTTATGGTTGCGGCCTTCCGATCCGCGGTTTGAATTTAGCCTTCGGTAAGCTGACGCGCTCCAATCGTGAGCAAGGATCATTGTTTCTTGGAGCCGAGGAAAGAAAAGAGCGACGGCAATTAGACGTTTCGCTCGATACAATCCGCTCCCGCTATGGCAAAAACAGCGTCCTGCGCTGCTCCTCGCTTTTGGAGGGTTCAACCATCAAAACCCGCCATGAGCAGATCGGAGGGCACAAGCAATGAAAGACCGCGGCATGATGAAATGGGCGCCTTATAAATCGCTCGACCAACAGAAAGGTTTTCTTGCTAAAATGGTGTATGAACGAGGCAAACGCGAACGGCCGTTACACTCAAGCGAAGAAGCGGAAACGATCAATAAGGTCTTAATCAATTACCATGGGGAAAGCGTTTTTTTACGTTATTACGATGAAGGATACTATCAGGATACTCAGGGGAAAATCACTAAAATTGATTCAATTTACAAATGTCTTTTGATTGCCAATATGAAAATAGCTTTCCGTGATATCGTTGAGCTTCGAAGCCTCGATTTTTGATTCCTTCCCAACAAATCAGCAGTCTTCAGCGTTAATCAAATGAGCTAAAAGGCTCAGAGGGCACCCCCCGAGCCCCTATATGGTGGGTGTCCTCTTCTTATTAAAAAAAGTAGAATAAGAGCCAAGGGAAGCAAGGAGCGTTCGCTTATGGATGAGGAAAAACTTGAAAAAGCCATGGTCGCCCTCCAAGGGGGAGACGGCAACGCCTTGGCAGATATTTATACGCTGACTTCCAAGGGCGTCTTCACTTTTGTCTTGCCAATTCTCCGCGATTATCAACTTGCAGAGGACGTGATGCAGGACACCTATGTCTCTTGCTACGACAGCATTAAGTCCTATCATTTGGGGACCAACGCGCGCAATTGGCTACTCACCATCGCCAAGAATAGCGCACTATCCCAATTGAAGAAACGTAACCGGGAAGTCAGTTCCGACTTCTCCGATGATTACCACCCCGATGGCGTTTATTACTTGGGCGACATTGATTCTCCGACCATCACTTTGGCAAACAAAGTCCTGGCCGAAGACGAATTCAACATCGTGATAATGTATGCGATTGGCGAATACAAACATAAGGAAATAGCCGAATTCTTGCATATGCCTTTGGGCACGGTGACCTGGAAATACGCCAACGCCCTCAAGAAACTGAAGAAGGCTATTAAGGATAGCGAGACAGAATATGAAAAAGTCAGACATCTCGAAACCAACTAGAAATATCTCTGTTTCTTCCAAGGTCAGGCCGGAGGAAGAAAAGGAAATTATCGCTTCGCTTAAAGCGGAATCATTTTCTCTCATCCCCGATAAACTCGACGCAATCATGGCCAAGTGCCAGCCGCAGGAAAAAATTGATCCCGCCGAAGAGAAAGCCGTTGTTGCTTTTTTAAAAGAAGAAGCGAACTCTTTCGTGCCTGATCAGCTTCAATCCATCATGAAAACTTGCGGGATCGAAAATGCGATACCAGCCGAAGAACAGGAAAGGATCGTCGCCGCTCTCGAGGGCGAAGGTTCTTCGTTTATCCCCCATGATCTTGGGTCCGTCAAAAAAGCGGCCGGGACCTATAACCCTTACTTGGATCAAGAAGCCTTGGCTACTCAAGAAAAACTGCACAATGAAGGGATGAAAGTCGTCCCTGATGTCAGCGAAAAGGTCTATCGCGAAACCGGAGCGAAGAAACACTTCTCTTTCGGCGCTTATTTCAAAAAGCATTGGATCCCGTTAACCAGCGGTTTTGCCGTAGCGGCAGCAGCGATCGCCGTGGTTGTCGTCGTACCCAACGTCGCCAAGCAAACCAGCGCTAGTGGCGCTTACGTTTCGGTGACCATCACCCCCGCCAGTTCCCTTCTCTCATCGAATGCCAGCACCACGGGTAGCCTTGCTTTTGCTGAGCCGACTTACACCATCAACAAGAACACCCCATCTTGGAGTTATCTTGCCGATGGCAATAACCTTGTCAAAAATTCGAGTTTCAGCGCCACCAATCTCTCGGGTTCACTTCTCGAAAACAATTACGGGCTTTCGAGCAAAATCGTTTCCGGCATCAAGGCCTACGATGCAGCCGCTCAATTGGTCGCCCCGAGTTTCGAAGGGGGCTATCTTCAGAACGTCCAAGTCGATAGCGTGCCGATCGACAATGAAATCGCCATCGACGTCTATTCGACCGATTCTTCTTATTCCAGCAAGTATGAAAGCGAATACAAAACAGCCCTCAATAGCGCCTTGACCGAAAAGCAGGTCTATGCCAGCGTGCGTTTTAACGTCGTCGATGTCAGCGATGCCCTTTTAGGGCTCAGTGAGAGCGAAAGCAGCGCGGTCCTCCGCGTCTACAGCAACATAAATCCCGTCAACAACAACATAAATCTCGATTTCCTCAAAAAGAAGGACTTCGGCGTTGTTGAAGCGATCGATACGCTCTTGACGAAAGCGGCCTCGGCTTCGATGACCTCGCGAGCTTTGACCGCCCTCAAGGAAGGCATGTCGATCTTCCTTTTGGGAACGAAGAGCAAATTCACCGCCGCTCAGATCAGCGACATCCGCGGCGATATCGCCTATAACGTCCAAGCTCTTCCTTGGTGCTATCCAGCCAACATCGATGGCGTCAAAGCGGGTCTCAAGAACGACGGCTATTACCTGGTGGGCGACGAAATCCGCGGAACCGATTCGCCGAAACTTTGGGATGAATTCAAAGAAGTCCGCGATTATCTCATCGCCCAAGCCAGTGCCTCGAAAGAAGACCAACTTGCCCTCCTAGGAAAAACAACTGCCCTCATCGAAGCCAACGGAATGCCGGATGGTTACAACCAAGAGCGGCCCGATGATGGCCATCATAAACATGGCGATCCCGGTGGCGACGATTGGCATGGTGGCATTGGGGACTTCGGTCCTGGTGACGATCGGCCCCATTAAAAAAGAACGAGTGACATCCTTTGCGAAACCCCCGTTCTTTTTTTAATATCCCTAGCAATTCCTGCCCATTTGGTAGGCTTGGTCCAAATAAGATGCCTTTTCAACATCCCCTTTATTACTTACGCCAGTCCCATAAAGAACGCCTTTTTCTTTAGTTCCATCAAGGCAGTCGAGCGTGAAACCGCGGATCGCTTCCACAACCTTTTCGACATGGGCCTTCTCCGAATCCCAAGACGTTACGAGATAAAAAACGTCTTTCCCCGTGATTGTCGTATACTTCATAACCATGCGATCAATCAGCACTTTGAGCTGGCCAGCCATCGAATAGAAATAGGTCGGGGTGGCAAAAACAATTACATCGGCCGCCACCATTTTGTCGATGATAGCCTCCGCGTCGTCCTTTTGGCAGCAATGCCCATCGTGACTCGCACAATAATAACAAGCATGGCAATAATTAATTTTCTTGTTGGCTAATGCGATCAGTTTGACATCGTTTCCTTCCTCAAGCGCGCCCTTTTGAAAGGCTTTGGCGAGCAGATCGCTATTGCCATTCAAACGTGGCGAAGCAGAAAGAATCAATACTTTTTTCATTTTTTGCATTCTTTGGCGATCAGCCGGTCATAATGATCGATTTTGTAGTCAAGACGTTCGAGCGAACGCTCGATCAAGGCTTTCTTCTGCCGGAGTTCTTCCCGTTGGTTTTCCAGAAGTTCCTTCCGTTCTTTGATCGTCGAATCGCCTTTTTGTAACAGCTGCATGTAGCGGATGAGGGTTTCGAGAGAGACCCCGGCATCGCGCATACATTTGATGAATTCGAGCCGAACTATATCGTTCTTATCGTAATAGCGGATTCCGCTTTCCCATCGATGCGACTTGACGAGACCAATCTTCTCATAGTAACGGAGCGTGTCTTTACTGGTGGCGAATTTCTTTGCCACTTCCGCAATGCTCAAAGCGCCTTCAGCCATGATTCGATTTCCTCCCGGCTTTTTTCAACTTGGTGCCCCCGGAGCGCCAAGCCTTCTTTCAAAATAGCGCCAGGGCAGGCATGTTCGATATCCTTGACTCCATGACCGAATCCTGAACCTTCGGAAGTGTTGAACGGAATCACGGTTTTGTTGGCGAAATTATTGGCCTCCAGAAAAGTGAAGATCGGCATCGGTAAAGTGCCCCACCAGGTTGGATAGCCGATGAAGATGATGTCATAGGCACTGGCTTGTTTAAGTTCAACAAGCTCAGGCCTGGCTTTCGTTTTTAATTCAGCTTTGGCGGCATCGCAGCAGGCATAGTAGCCATCGGGATAGGCTTTCTTGGCCGAAATCGAATAAAGATCGCCCCCAATATTTCGTTGGATGATTGCCGCCATCCGTTCGGTGTTGCCAACTTTCAACGAGCGGAGATCACTAATCCACCAGTTCTCGCCCCGCTTTGAGAAATATGCAATCAAGATCTTTTTACCTGCAAAATCCATTTTTTCCTCCGCTACTCATCATAGGACTTAGAGTAAACTCCAAATCAAGCGAAAAAAAGAAAAGGCATAACTGCCTTCCCCTTGCTTTTAAAACGCCCAGGTGCCGTTATGAAAGAGGACGGTTTCCTTCCCATCGAAGGAAGCACCGACAATTTCAAGATCGGCCGTGCCAATCATAAAGTCGACGTGAGAGAGCGATTTGTTGATGCCAAAGGCATGGAGTTCATCTTCGCTGTACTTCTCGAAATTTGGGTAAAGATCGGTGAAACCACGCCCTAAGGCTAAGTGGCAGCAAGCATTCTCGTCATAAAGCGTGTTAAAGAAGAGGAGACCGGTTTGGTTGATCGGCGAATCAAAGGGAACCAAAGCACATTCACCCAAGAAAGCAGAGCCTTCATCGAGGCTCAGAATGCTCTCAAGAGCGGCTAAACCTTTTTCGGCTTTGACTTCAACGGCCTTGCCTTCATGGAAGCGAACCGAGAAATTTTCGATCAATTGGCCTTGATAAGCCAAAGGCTTCGAGGCATAGACAATGCCTTCCGCCTGTCCGCGCATCGGGGAAGTAAAGCATTCCTCCGAGGGAATATTCGGCTGGAAGAAGGTACCTTGAATCGTTTTCTCACCACCGCCGAGAAAAATGACGTTAGGAATCAAGCCAACCGTCAAATCAGTGCCGTTCTTCGCGGTGTAGTGGAGCGACTTTAACTTCAGCGAATTCAAATAAGCGCAGCGAGCCTTAAGATCCTTCTCGTGAGTTTCCCATCTCTTCTCGCCCTCGCCATCTTCGGCTCTAGCGGTCTTCAAAATGGCCGTCCAAAGTTTTTCTTCAGCAATCTTCTCTGGCAAATTCGGAAAGACCTTCTTAGCCCATTTAGGCGAAGGGGCGCCGGCGATGCACCACTGGTATTTGTTTTCCCGCGCTTCGATATAACGAGCGCTTTGCTGGTAACGAACAGCCCGAACCTGGGCGACTTTCCTGGCATCAACCCCTTTCAATCCATCGGGGTCATCCCCATCGATCCAGATCAAAATTGGCAACAAATCGGTCTCGAATTGCTGAAACCCGATCTCCGAAGCAGTCATCTGACCTAAGGCTTCAGTCGTGGCATAATGGAAGCCAACTTGGTCCGTCTTCGCTGATTGCCATTCATAAAGGACCCGCTTCGCCCCGGCTTTGTAGCATTCTTCCGCTACCTCAGAGACAAAATCTTCAAGGGCGAGATTGGCTCGAATCACCACATACTGGCCAGGTTGGACATTCGCCCCGACCCGGGCGATTAACTCAGCATATTTTTGCAACAATTCCGCTTTCATAACGAATTTAATAATGACCTCTCATTCCAGATTCATTGTAAGCAATTCGCTCTTTTTTTACACCAAACGTTTTTTGTCTAGATGTTATTCGAATCGAAATTGATTAAAATAAATTAGTAAGAGGTATTTTTATGGAAGAAGAAAAGAAAGAGCAGTCTGAGCAGGAGCAAACCATCAAAAAGACGAAAAAAACCATCGACTTAAGCAAGGGCGGCTTGTTGTGGACCATTTGGCATTTCGTTGAGGCGGTTCTTCTCATCACTGGCGGCGTTTTAGCCATCGTCTATTCCAACAACACGGATGTGCAAAAGATCATTTATCCCGTCGTTGGCGGCTTCCTCATTTTCGGAGGCGCACTGAAGATTTTATCGTGTTTCTTGCCGGTTATTGCCAGCAACAGCTACGAAGCGGAAGCCAAATTGAAAGCAAAAAAGGCCTTAGCCTATGACATGGTGGTTGGCGGCAGCTTCGAATTAGCCCTTGGCATCACGCTCTGCATGGTGAAAGACGCGGCAATTGAAACCATTACCAACTTCATCAGTACTTTCATTGCGATTATCTTGGTCGTTGCGGGCGCATCGTTGCTTCTCTTCGCCATCGGCTTCATCATCGCCAAGCTCTATAAGCTTTACATGCCAATCTTGGAGATCATCTTGGGCTTAGGCCTTATCGCCCTCGGCATTGTCGTGATATATTACCTGACGAACAATTCGGCGACCTTCAACCAAATCATTCTCATCATCACCGGCGTTCTTCTCGTCCTCGGCGGGTTAGGGATGCTTGTTGATACCATTGTGGCCTTAAAAACCGCTAATGCCCAAAAACGTGCCATGAAACAAGGAAACGGCCCGACCACGCGAGAAAACACGAGCACCAGTATCAGCGTCACCGAAGTTGACTTCTCGACCGAAGAAGGCAAAAAAGCCGCACCGGAAGAAAAGCCCACTGACGATAAGAAGTAATTCTATTTGAATCAAAAAGGGTTTGGATCGCTCCAAACCCTTTTTTGCTCAGGATTTCAGTTGTACTTGTCGGCGCCTGTGAGCTCGAGAAAGTGCGGAAGTGAAACACACCAATCACAGAAGATGTGCCATTCCTGCAGTTTGTGATTATGACGCTGAATATACATGGTTTTGAGTTGCTGGTAGTTTGTCACCATCGTCGCGGCTAAGCAGAAACCTTCCGGAAGAGAGGCAACAAGAATCCGCCATTTGGCCTTTTGCTCATCTTTATGTTCGTCATCAGCGGGGATCGCATTATATTCGGCGATCAACTCTTTCATCCGTTCAAGGATTTTCGGATCGGTCTCATCGACGCACTGAGCCGCCACATCGAATTTAAGGAGGCAGTGCATGGTTGATTCACTCGAAACGAAATCAAACCAATGATAACGTTGGGCTTCTTTCCACCAATACAGCGGAGCGCAGACATCGAGCTGAACGGTGATGCCTTTCAGGTAATTATCATGACCTTCACCATTGTGGCAACTGCCAAGTTTTTGCGCCCGCAAGAAATCTTTGTCATCCGGGGCAGACGTATCGATGACGATCCGCATTGGGTTGCCTGAAGCTTTAACAGCTCTTTCGAGCCCGTAGACATAGGAATTTGAAACAGAAAAATTCATTTGCAAGCCTCCAATAAGTTCTCCAATAGAGCCAAACGGGTAAGAAGGCCAACGCCCCCAGGAACCGGGGTTTGCTTCGCGACGGGAAGATTGGGCACGCAATCACCATGCAGATGGCCATCCGCCCCACGGTTGATGCCAACGTCGACGATCCAGCAACTAGGTTTGAAGGCGTAAGAAGCATCGATGAGGCCCTCTTTGCCAATCGCAACCACCACTAAATCCGCGTGGGCTAAATAAAAACGTTTATCTTCTTCACTGGTTTTGCTGTGAAGGACTGTCACATTGCAATCACGGGCTAAGAGCATTTTAGCCATCGGCTTCCCAACGATCGCGCTTCGGCCAACCACCACCGCATTCTTGCCGCGAAAAGCGAAACCTTCCGAGGCCAGATAATCGCAGATGCCTTTCGGTGTGCAGCACTCGAAGGGGGAAAGGGGCGAAAAACCATCGACGTCTTTCTCCGGCAGCACCGCTTGGTGAATCGCTTTCTCCGAAATATGTTTGGGGACAGGCAGTTGAACGAGAATCCCGTCGATCGCGGGATCTTTATTGTAGGAATCAATCAAGGCGAGGAGTCTTTCTTGGCTCACCGATTCATCCAATCGGGTATCGATCGCCTTGAAACCGACTTCGGCGGCATCCTTCAATTTTCCGCGGACGTAGGAATCACTGGCCGGGTTATCGCCGACGACAATAATCGCGAGTGTCGGGACTTTCTTCAAAACAAGAACCGCTTTTTTCAAGACTTCCTTTCGTTCGGAAACATACGCTTTGATATCCATATTTTTAAACCTTGATTTCGTTGTCTAAAGATAGCATTAAGAAGCATTGAATTCACTAGATAAAAAGAAAACCGAAGCAAAGCTTCGGTCTCATCGTCTATGAATCGAAATCAGAGAAGATAGACGAGAGCGGCAACCGCCGAAGCCGCTGAGGAAGACGAGCTTCCAGAGGAGGCACGGTTGTTATAAACCATGATGAGAAGCGCCAAGAAGAGGAAGAGAACCGCGAAGCCGAAGGTCAGCCACGAGACGACCTTTTCGGAACCGCGTTCCTTCGTTTTCGCAAAGACGTTTAAACCGCCGCCGGTGATGGCGCCCGAAGCGCCTTCCGATTTGCCACCTTGGAGAAGCGAAAGCACGATGACAATCAGCGCGATGATGATAAAGATGATGTCATACCATTTCATGAACGAGAAACTCCACGCTCAAAAAGCGCCTATTAACTTTAATCTAGTTCGCGTCAATTGGCAACGAAAGAATTGTGAGAGAAACGCTCTCCCTCTTACTAGAAGTAAGAAAGGAAGGATTCCTTGATTACTTCAGCAAGGCCGCCAAGGTCGATATTTTCGTTTCGCGATAAGCGGGATATTCGTGATTCCGTTCAAGCAATATCCCTGCAGTTCCCCCATTCTTTGCGGTTAATGGATCTTGTAAGGAATCTCCGATATAAACCAATTGGCCAGGCAAAAAAGAAGGAAAAAGCTTCCGTGCTTCGAAGATTGGATCACCCGAGGGTTTTGGCTGACGAAAAGGCGAATAGCCAACGACAAAAGCAAAATCCTCAGTCAAATGAAAACGCTTCAAAACGAGGCCGATATGGATCTCATTATTGCCGCTGACAACCGCAGTCATTCTCCCCCGCTCGTGCAAAGCCTTTATGGTGGGGATCACATCCGGATAAATCTCGACTCGATCGATATTTTCGGGAAAGTCAATCGACTCTTGAACTCCAGCAAGAACCGTTTGGCGCTTGCGCGGATCCATGATCTTCAGTCGATTCATCGTCTCTTGAAGGGACATGTGCATGAAAACAGCGACTTGCTCGCGGGTGCAATCGTAGCCGATTTTTTCAAAAGCGTAATGGTAGACGTAGGTCAGGGATTCATAGGTGTCAAAAAGAGTTCCATCGAAGTCGAAGAGATAGGCTTGATAATCCTTCATTTACTTAAACCCACTTTCATTTCTAAGATGATATCCCGCAACTCAGCTGCACGTTCGAAGTCATAGTCCTTGGCGGCTTGGCGCATTTCTTTTTCAAGCGAAGAAATCTGCTGCTCCATCTCGCTCCGGGAAGCTTTCGCGGAATTTTTGATGAGCCTGTCAGTTTCCTTCTCCGAGTTTGAAAGTGGCGGCCGAATCTCTTTGATGATCGTGGTCGGGATAATACCGTACTTCTCGTTATAAGCCTCTTGAATGCTGCGCCGCCGGTTGGTCTCGTCGATGCATTCCTTCATCGAATGGGTGATGCTATCGGCGTACATGATGACCTTGCCATGGGCATTCCGGGCGGCTCGGCCTGTTACCTGAATGAGCGAAGTGGTCGAACGGAGGAAGCCTTCCTTATCGGCATCGAGGATGCCAATGAGCGAGACCTCAGGGATGTCGAGGCCTTCCCGCAAGAGGTTGATGCCGACGAGGACATCGTATTTGCCTTTGCGGAGCTGATAAATTATTTCGGTCCGTTCCAGCGTCTTCGTCTCGTTGTGCAAATAGGTGACCTTGATCCCCTGACCCTTTAAATACGAAGTGAGATCTTCCGCCATCTTGATCGTTAATGTGACAATCATCACTCGTTCATTCGCGGCAATTCGCTTTTGGATTTCTTGCATCAAATCATCGATTTGGCCTAAAGGCTTCCGTACCTCGATAATCGGATCGAGCAAACCCGTGGGACGGATGATTTGCTCCGCCACGTCGTGGCCGCATTTATCAAGTTCGTAATCCCCTGGAGTCGCCGAGGTGCAAACGACGCTCGAGGGCATCAATGCCTCGAATTCGCTAAAATTGAGCGGACGGTTATCAAGGGCAGAAGGGAGACGAAATCCATATTCAACCAAAGTCTGTTTCCGACTTCGGTCCCCATTGTACATTCCTCGAAGCTGGGGGAAGGTGACGTGTGACTCGTCAACGAGCAAAAGGAAATCCTTCGGGAAATAGTCCATCAAAGTCCAAGGCCGTTGCCCAGGCAAACGTTTGTCAATGTGACGCGAATAGTTTTCGATGCCGGGGCACATTCCGAATTCTTGGAGCGATTCCATGTCTTGCCTCGTCCGCAAATCGAGCCGCTCAGCTTCAAGAAGTTTGCCTTCCTTCCGGAAATAGGCCAAACGCTCTTCCAGTTCGGCCGCGATGCTGACGCAGGCTTCCTGAATCCGCTTTTTGCTCGAGGCGTGATCGTAAGCCGGATAGATCGGGTACGTTTTATAAGAATGGCGAATCTCGCCATTGAGCCGATCCACTTCGCTAATCGCTTCCACCTCATCGCCAAAACAATCGATCCGGACATAATAGTCATTCGTAATGAGCGGGGCAATATCGATGATGTCACCATGAACGCGGAAGGTGCCGGGATTAAGGTCGAGGTTATTCCGGGTATACTGGCTTTCGATCAAGCGTTCAAAAAGCCGTTTGCGGTCCAAGGTTTCGCCAACCCGAATCTCGAAAAGGAGGCTGCGGTATTCTTCCGGGTCGGAGAGGCCATAGATGGCGGCGACCGAAGCCACCACGATCGTATCCCGTCTTTCCAGAACCGAATTAACAGCGCTCGTTCTCAGCATTTCGATTTCGTCATTCATCACGGCATTCTTCTCGATGTAGGTGTCGGTTTTAGGAACATAAGCTTCTGGCTGATAGAAATCAAAGTTCGAGACAAAATACTCGACGCGGTTTTCGGGGAAAAGTTCTTTGAATTCGCCATAGAGCTGCGAAGCTAAAGTTTTGTTGTGAACTAAAACGAGGGTCGGCCGGTTGAGAGTGGCGACCACGTTGGCGTCCGTGAAGGTCTTGCCCGTCCCGGTCGCGCCCAAAATCACCTGAATTTGCTTCCCCGCCTTGACACCATTTAAAATCTTGGCAATCGCTTCAGGCTGATCGCCTGTCGGTTTATAAGAAGAAACCAGTTTAAAGGGGTGCGAGGTGTCCACTAGGCCACTCCTTTATTGTCTTTGGAAGTGTTGTTATCCGAATTAACGACAGACGCCTCAGGCTTTTTCTCGCTTTTCGCCGGAACTTTGTTCGCCGACTTCTCGGGGAACGGCTCTGTTTCTTTTTCCGTCTCTTCCTTCGGAGGAACGATAGGCTTTTGAGCAGAAGCAATGGCTTTCTGCTTTGATTTCTGCTTCTTTTCTAAAGCTTTTTCTTCTTCAGCCATCCGTTCGGCATCATACTGGGCTTCGTGGTTTTGGTTGCGGTGCAAGCTTGGCTTCTTCGGCACGATGAAAGGTTCAAAGCCTTCACCATTGATCGTCTTGGCTTGGGTAAAGCTTACGAATGCCTTCGGATCGATCTCAGCGATTTTGCTTCGAAGCTCGGCGGTCTCAACCTGATAAATGACGACGCGGATCATCTTCCGCTTCTCGCCAGTGTAACCACCGATCGTGTCGATCACGGTCGTGGCGTGGTCCATATCCTTATGAACATAGTCTTGGATATCCTCGTAGCGGTCGCTCAAAATATCGACAATGACGAAAGTGTCGGCATTGACGTAGATATACTGAACTGCCACCGCGCAAGCCAAAGCGGCCAAAATGCCGACGAGACCCTGAACAGCGTCACGCATGCAAATCATGCCGATCAAGATCAAGGAAGCATCGATAAGGAAGCCTGAGACATCCTGTTTCATCTCGCTGTATTTGGCGATAATAAAACTGATGATGTCGAAGCCGCCCGTCGAGCCGTTGCCCAAATAGGAAACCGCCACCCCAGCGCCGGCCAAAGCACCGCCGAAGATGCCAGCCAGCATCAATTCAGCCGTGCCAGCCGTTTGCCCTTCAAAGAGGGCATCGAGGCCTAAAGCTGCGCCGATGTTGAAGCGGAAAAGCAAGGCATAGATCAAGGGGTAAGTGATGGAGGCCACCAAGGTATTGAGCGAAAATTTCTTGCCCAAAGTAAACCAGCCAATCACCCAAAGAAACACCTGAACGAAAGTGACGACAACGTCGTTGATGCTCGGCAAACCGAAGAACCAAGCCGGGCCTTTCGCGTAGTAAAACTGAGCGATGATTCCAACCGAAACCACACCGCCGGAAATGATGTTGCCCGGAGTGAGGAATGCGGCGTCGGCAAACGCCAAGATCGAACAGCCGATAATCACGAATAGAATATTCTTTATTTCGCCTAAAACCTTCGACTTGGAAATTTTACGCCTGAGTACCGTGCCCATTTTTAGCCTCCATCTCAAGATAAGCGAAGATGAAGGGATCGACTTCGCCGTCCATGACGCCCGCGACATCTGCGGTTTCATAGTCGGTTCGGTGGTCTTTGACCAAGGTGTAAGGACAGAAGACGTAGCTTCGAATTTGGCTTCCCCACTCAATGTTTTTCTGCTCGCCGATGATGGACTTCATCTTCGCGTCCCTCTCTTCGAGTTTCTTTTGCATGAGTTTATCGGCCAACATCTCCATACAGGTGGCTTTATTCATCAATTGGCTTCTCTCGATTTCGCACTGAACGACAATGCCAGTGGGAAGGTGCGTAATTCTCACGGCCGAAGAGACTTTGTTGACGTTTTGACCGCCAGCGCCTCCACTGCGGAAGGTGTCGACTTTCAAATCTTTGGGATCAATCGCCACGTCAGAGACGCTCCCGAATTCAGGAACGACGTTGACGGAGGCAAACGAGGTGTGACGGCGTGCGTTGGCATCGAAGGGCGAAATACGCACCAAACGATGAACGCCTTTTTCCCCTTTGAGGAGGCCATACGCGTTGTGGCCGGACACCTTGACGACCGCACTCTTGAGACCGGCTTCTTCGCCAGCTTCGTAAGCGAGAACCTGCCAAGTGAAGCCGTGGCGCTCAGCCCAGCGGCCATACATGCGTAAGAGCATGTCGGCCCAGTCTTGCGCTTCGGTTCCCCCGGCGCCAGGATGGATTTCCAAAGTGGCATTGAGGTCATCGTACTCTCCCGAAAACAAAAGGGTATTGCGGAGGTCTTGAATCGTGGCATTTAAATCCGCCTCGGTGGTCTCGATCAAAGAGCACATCTCTTTGTCGCCCGAATCCGTCGAAGCGAGCAAATCACGAACGTCTTGAAAGTCTCGATTAATCTTTGTATACGTGTCGACTTTATTCTTCGCGTCTTTCAGCTTGTTTACCACAGCCAAAGCGGACCTTTGGTCGCCCCAAAAGCCCTCTCGGTTCTGCTCAGCTTCAAGATCGGCAATCTGCGCATTCAGTTTCGGGAGGTCAAAGAGAATCACCGAGCTGTCGCACAAGTTCACCCAAACTTTGGGTATCCTGTTTTAATTCCACTAGCTCTTTCATATATTCCCTATTTCACTCCCTGTTTGTCCTTGTCGGGGACATTGTCTGCCGCTTTCGTCGCGTCTTCCGGCTGAGCAGGCTTGCTCGCGGGTGGCACAGTCTCCGCTGGAACTTCCGGTTTAGAAGTTTCTTTCGGCGAGACTGAAGTATTTGAAATCGTTTTCCCTTCATTATTGAGAGAAGGCTTAGTTTGATCATCCACGACAACGGGCTTCGTCGGTTCTGGCTCTGGCGCCTTCGGAACCAAGCGAACGTTCAAAAGGTTAAAGGCAGTGTCAACGGCGACGCGCTCATTCATTTCTTTGAAGAGGTCATAGCCTTCGTTAACGTAATCCTGTAACGGGTTGGTCTGTGCATAAGAACGGAGGGAAATGCCTTCGCGAAGGTGAGCCATCGTATCGATGTGGCTTTGCCAGTTATGATCGATCACATGAAGAGCGATTTGCCGTTCCACCATGTCGGCATCCACAGCCGGCCAAGTCTTGCGCTTTTCGAGATAGTTCGCATAGAGAAGCTCGCCTAAATCTTCGCCGGCTTCTTCCGTCGGAGCGCCATCATAAGCGGCAGCGTTAAGCGCACCTTCCGGTAAGAAACGCGGCTCAACGAGTTTCTTTAATTGCTCGCCGGAAACCAAACCTTCGGCGCTGTTGGCATCCACAGCTTTTTTCGCTAAGAAGCCGCCGCAGGTTTTAAAGAAATCATGGACGAGGTTAACAATATCTTCGGCCATCAAGATCGCATCGCGTTTTTTGTAGATGATGTCCCGCTGTTTGGCCAAAACGTCATCGTAATCCTTTAAGTTTTTGCGGATATCGAAGTTTTTGCCTTCGATTTGCTTCTGGGCATTGGTGACGGCATTTGAAAGCATGCGGTTTTCATACGAATCATTTTGCAAGTTCTCCGTAAAGAGCTTTCGAACATTCTCCGGAGCGAAACGCCGCATCAATTCGTCATCGAATGAAACAAAGAAACGGGAATAGCCCGGATCGCCCTGGCGGCCCGAACGGCCACGGAGCTGGTTATCGATACGCCGTGATTCATGGCGTTCAGTGCCGAAAACGCAAAGACCCCCGAGATCCACCACACCCGGCCCCAGTTTGATATCAGTGCCACGACCGGCCATGTTGGTAGCGAGAGTAACAGCACCTTGTTCGCCAGCGTGTGAGATGATCTCCGCCTCACGAGCCTGGTTTTTCGCGTTCAAAACTTCATGAGGAATTCCGGCTTTGTCGAGCAAAGCTGAAATCTCTTCGTTCGACTCGACCGAAACGGTGCCGATCAAAACCGGCTGGCCTTTTTCGTGACGCTCTTTAACGGCGTTCACCAAAGCGGCTAATTTGGCATCGTGCGTCGCAAAAATTAAATCATCGTCATCCTTGCGAACGACCGGACGGTTCGTTGGAATGCAAACAACCTTCATGTTGTAAATTGTCTCAAATTCCTCTTCCTCGGTCTTGGCGGTGCCTGTCATGCCCGAGAGTTTCTTGTAAAGACGGAAGAAATTTTGGTAGGTGATCGTCGCTAAAACAACGGTTTCCTGTTTGATTTCGACGCCTTCCTTGGCTTGAATAGCCTGCTGAAGACCATCGTTATATTCGCGGCCCGGCATAATACGGCCGGTGAACTGGTCGATCAATTGAATCGAATGATCTTTATCCACCATGTACTCAACATCGCGGGTCATGATGTAATTGGCTTTAAGGGCTTGGTGAATCCGGTGAACCAAGTCTTGGTTCTCAGGATCATACAGGTTGCGAACGCCAAACATCCGCTCCGCCTTGTCGTTGCCATCTTCGCTCAAGGAGCAGGCTTTGTCTTTTATATCGATTGTGAAATCCTTGTCCTTCCGGAGGGATTTCACAAAGCGGTCGGCGACCTGATATTGCGAAGCGGCCGCTCGGTTGCCGCCCGAAATAATGAGTGGCGTCCGCGATTCATCGATCAAAATGGAATCGGCTTCATCGACGACCGTAAACTCGAGGCCGCGTAAAACACGTCCCTCAAGACCTGGGGCCATGTTATCACGAAGATAATCGAAGCCAAGTTCGGAGTTGGTGGTGTAAGTGATATCGCAAGCGTAAGCAGCTTTCTTTTCTTCAGTCGATTCCTTAGCCAAGTTGCAGCCAACGGTCAAACCAAGCCAACGATAAATCTCACCCATCCAGTTGGCATCACGTTGGGCCAAGTATTCGTTGACGGTGACGACGTGAACGCCTTTCCCAGCTAAAGCATTGAGATAAACAGCCATCGTCGCGGTGAGGGTTTTGCCTTCGCCAGTCTTCATTTCAGCAATATCGCCATCATTGAGAACGAGGGCACCGATAATCTGAACTTTGAAAGGCTTCTGTTTCAGGACACGCCAAGCGGCTTCCCGAGCGACCGCCATCGCTTCGTACTTCACTTCTTCGAGCGGAGCGCCATCGGCTAGTTTCTTTTTGAGTTCAGGTGTTTTCGCCTTGAGTTCATCATCGCTCAACGCCGAAATCGTCGGCTCCAAAGCAATCACCTTATCGGCTTCGTGAGCGTACTTGTTCAGCTCTCGCTGCTCAAGATGGAATATTTTTTCAATGATGTTGGCCACAATAATCTCCTAAAACTGCGCTTAAAGATAATACCATTACCATAGATGGTAAGCAACGAAACCCCACAATTCGAGCGACATTTTTCTTTTACTCAGGTCAAGTGCCTTCCATTTTTTCAGCAAAACCCCATTCTTTTTTCGAATGACGTCTCTTTTCTTTCCAATGGTTTCCGCTTCAATTAGGCTCATTCCTATCCGCCTTCTTTTCCGCATTTTCCGAGGTATAGCCCATCACGAGAATCCGCAGATGCTTGGCTCCATGTTTTTCCAAGAGTTCGCAACACGCTTTTGCCGTTGCGCCTGTCGTGAATAAGTCATCGACGAACAGGATCTTTTTTCTTCGGATGTCGACAGTCTCGTCATAGCGAAGATGCTGGCCGATCTTTTGCCGTTCATCCCGATGCAAATCGGCTTGCTTCACATCATCAATTTTGATGAGGGGATGAAGAAAAGGAAGTTTCAGCGGGCTGAACATTGCTTCGACGTGATTGAACCCACGCGCTTCATTTTTCTCGGAAAAAGAGGGGGCGGGGACTAAGGTATAACCACGATAAAGAGCGTGGAGAAGAGGAGCCTGATAGCCGAGGAAAAGCGATGAGAGCTCAATGTCAGCGCACCCTTTGAATTGAAAAAGCATGCTCCGGATTTTCTGATTATAAAAATAAACTGCTCTCACGGGGATTTTGTAGCCCTTGTAACGAAGAGCCCATTGCATCAAACGGGGATTCATCTCGCGGAGACAATCGTTGCATAAAGGAACGCTTTCACCGAACAAAGTCCGCCAATTCGGAGAGGTTATCGCTTGGAAACAAACCTTACAAAAAGGTGTTGCAGAAGGCGATTTCTTTGATGGCATTTTGCATCTCCTCCGTCTTCTTTTCAGCGAAAAAAACCACTTCTCCGCTGGGTGCGTCGCTTTTGCGGCCAACCCGACCAGCAATCTGAATGAGGGTTGAGGAGGAATAGATGTTCTTTTCATCTGCGCCCACCACCAAAACTTGAAGATTGGCAATTGTCACCCCCCGCTCCAAAACCGAGGTGGTAATCAAGTAACGGTACTCACCTTTTTTGAAAGCGCTGATAATCTCCTCTCGACCCTCTCGTTTGGAATGGACATAACTGCCACCCCGAAGAAGAAGACTAACACAAGAATGGAGTTCTTCTGCGGCCGCGATGGTCGGCGAAAAAACAAAACAAGGCTTGTTTTGCTGGCGATATTGCTTCAATTTATGAACGACCGCGAGCGGCTGAAAAAGATGAGGAACGAGCCTGATCTGCGGAACGGGAATCGGGTGTTTATGAAAACGAGTCCGTAATTCGAGTACCTCATGGGCAGGCTCGTGAAACTCGCGGAGAATCTCTTTTGAAGGGGTGGCAGACATCATGACGCAATGTCCGCGCAACGAGGCGCGATACATGGCAATCAAAAGATCATTGCCCTTGAAAGGAAAAGCATCAATCTCATCCATGACAAGAAGATCGAAATAGTGAGGGTAACGATAGAGCTGATGGGTGGTGAGAATGACAATATCCCCTTCGAGGGCATAGGTGTGTTCGCCATAAACCGCCACAACTTTATTTAATGGAAAAGCTTCTTTGATGCGCCAATAGAGTTCAATTACAACATCCCGCCTTGGCAAAGCAAAACCGACTTGGTGACCTTGGCGGAGCGCTTGCTCGATCACGCCATAGCTCAATTCGGTTTTGCCTGCGCCGCAGACGGCATAGACCAGCGTATCAACCCCGCGGAGATAATTGCTCACGATGTGTCGGGAGAGTTGTTTCTGTTCTCCCGAAAGGTCGTAATGCAACTTCAATTCAACGGTTTTGGGAGTCGAGGGGAGGCTAGCTGCCTTCGTTCCAATAAAGGAGATGCATTTGCGGCAATATGGACGCCCGTTCCGCATGCCGATGTACTTCGGATCTTGGTTCCCACAACGGGGGCAAATAAAACTCTCCTCAGTTCCCATCCTTTTATATAGACAAGAAAAAGCCATTCGTGCCCTTTGAAATTGTAAACATTTAGAAACACGAAAAAAGCCAAGGCCACCCTTAGCTAAATTTAATTCGATTAATCCTACTTTTCGAGGTCTTTCATCTCGTCGATGCGCCGCTCGTGACGACCGCCCAAGAATCCGGTTGAGAGGAAGACGTCGACCCGGCGAAGGGCGTCAGGAATCGCCATCGTTCGTCCGCCAAAAGCAATCATATTGGCATCGTTGTGGGCCCGGATATCCTCTGCGGTCGAATCACTATAAGCGATGCCGCAGCGGACTCCTTTAATTTTATTGGCCGTCATGCAAATGCCTTCGCCATTGCCGCAAACCACCACGCCATATTGGGCTTTGCCTGAGGCAACGTCCTTGGCGGCAGCCGCTCCGAAAAGAGGATAATCCGCTGGTTCTTCGCTGTGGGTTCCCTCATCGATGACTTCGTACCCCTTCTCGCTCAAATGCTTCTTAATTGCTTCTTTCATCTCGAATCCGGCGTGGTCGCTTCCTAAAGCGATTTTCATTTGCTTTTCCTCCATGTTTGATCGAGTTCACCAAACGGAATTGTCCCTTGGCGAATGAGCTTGATGCCCTTTTCGTCAGTCATATCAACGATGGTGCTGGCTAAAAGCGAGGTGCATTTCCCCTCGACGATGCCACCGACAAGACCATCAAAAATCGGCAGCACTTCTTCGTAAGATGTCGAGGTCGGCTGGCCGGACATATTAGCCGAGGTGACAAGGCAGGGCTTCCCCACCGCCGCAATCAACTTCTGTACGTAAGCCGAGGCCGGGACTCGAATCCCGATAATGCCGGTTCCCAAGGTCACGTGGGTCGGCAAATCCTTCTTTGACTGAACCAAAACCGTCAATTCGCCCGGCAAAAATTTATCCATCACCGCGCGGGCCTTGCTATCAATGTCGATGTAGCGATAGGCCTGCTCAAGCGAGGAACACATTAAAGCAAACGGCTTCAAGGGCGGTCTCTTTTTGACCGCGACCAAATGTTCAAAAGCGGTTTGCGAATCGTAAACGACGCCGATTCCATAAACGGTCTCGGTCGGGAAAACCAAAATATCACCATTTCGAAGAATTTTTGCAGCGATTTCGATGTCTTTTTCAGTTAATTTTTCCATTCCAGTCTCCTTTATTTAAGGTAGACGAATAAGAATCTCGTCAAGCCGTTCAGATCGTTCACAAACTCAAACTCATAATCGTTTAAGTAACGCGCCATTAACTCTTTCAAGTAGTCAACGAGATCGGGCGAAATCTCAAAGGCCATATATAATGTACCCCTTTTGACTGCCTTGTAGTCACGAAATATCGCCTCATAGAGCGAATTCTCCTTATCGAGCCAAAGGGCCGTCGCCGGTTCAAAGTTCTTGACCGAATCTTGCGCAGCCTCTTTCGAAAGGATGTAGGGCGGGTTGCTGACGATAATGTCAAGATTGAGGTGAGCGGCGATGTAGGGCTTGAGGCCATCGCCTTCATAAACATCGATCTGATGACCGGCTGAAGCGAAATTCTTTTTGGCGACATTCAGGGCGGCGTGCGAAAGGTCGCTTGCGAGCAAGAGCCAGTTCGGAAAAGCGTCCTTGAGCGCAATGGCAATCGCGCCGCTTCCCGTCCCAATATCGGCACAAACTAAATAGTTGCGCGGATCGTAATAATCCCCGATTTTTTCGGTGATATTGGCAACCAACTCTTCAGTTTCGCTCCGGGGGATCAAAACCGAAGAATCAACGTAAAGGTGATGGCCAAGGAAATCGGCTTGATTGATGATATATTCGACGGGCTCGTCTTTCTTCAAACGTTCGATCTGCTCCAAGAAGAGAGGATAGTTCGCCATTTTCTTATCCTTATACATAAGGACATCCATCTGCTCTTTGAAACCTTCATCGTGCATCAACAAAAGTCGGAGATCCAAGGCCAAAATGCCATAGGGCTTCAACTCCGAGGTCGCCTTTTTTAGCGCTTCACTTATGGTCGGCATGCTCTTCCTCGAGTATTTTTTGCTCTTGGTCGTAATGGATCAGCGCTTCGATCACCGGTTCCAATTCGCCTTCCATCACTCGATCAAGGGTATTGGTGGTAAAGCCAATGCGATGGTCGGTGACCCGATTTTGCGGATAGTTATAGGTTCGGATCTTTTCGCTCCGTTCGCCAGTCCCCACTTTCAATTTCCGTTCGGAGTCGCGGGCTTCGTCCTGCTGTGATTGATAAAAATCTTGGACCTTGGCCCGGATCATCTGCATACAGATTTCTTTGTTTTGGAGCTGAGCTTTTTCGGTTTGGCAAGAGACAACGATCCCCGTCGGAATATGGGTGATGCGAACCGCCGATTCTGTCTTGTTTACATTCTGACCGCCCGCGCCTTGCGAACGATAGGTATCGATCTTGAGGTCGGCGGGGTTGATTTTGATATCGATTTCTTCGGCTTCGGGCATCACGAGAACCGTCGCGGTCGAAGTATGAATGCGACCCGCCGCTTCCGTCTTCGGCACTCGTTGAACCCGATGGGCGCCGCTCTCGAATTTGAGTTTGGAATAAACATTCTCGCCCTTGACCATGAAGGAAACATAAGAATAGCCGCCCGCCGCTCCTTCTTCACCATCGACATATTGAATTTGCCAGCCTTGAGATTCGGCGTACTTGGTGTACATTCTCAAAAGATCGCCAGCAAAAATATTGGCTTCATCGCCTCCGACCGCCCCGCGGATTTCAACGATGATGTTTTTCTTGTCGTTCGGATCGACTGGGATCAACTCTTCCTTGAGGGTGGCCTCAAGTTCGCTCATCTCCGTTTCAATCGTTTTCCGCTCTTCTTTCATCATCTCGACCATTTCAGGATCCGAGGTGTTGATGATTTCGATTGCGTCTTTCAAGTCGCTTTCCAATTTGAGGTAATGAATGTATTGGTTATTCTCGTCTTCAAGGGAAGACCGTTCCTTCGAAAGAGCGGTCAATCTCGGAATGTCGTTATTCAATGCCGGATCAGCTAATTCGTTTTCCAATTCGGCAAATCTTTTTTTGACTGTTTGTAGCCGGGCGCGCATGCTCTCTTCCATAAGTTACCTCGATGCGCACGGATTATACCACGGAAGGGTGGCCCATTCATAGGCACGAAAGCGCACATTCTCACTAGTGAGAAGAAACCGATAAAGGTATAATCGTTCTTAGCTATGTCATATAAAGCTCTTTATCTCACCTATCGCCCTCAGACCTTCGATGAAGTTGCTGGGCAAAAAGCCATCGTTCGCACTTTGAAGAACGCCCTCACTACCGGAAAGATGGCCCACGCTTATCTTTTCGCTGGACCACGTGGAACTGGCAAGACCACCATGGCTCGTCTTTTCGCCAAGGCCCTCGATTGCGAAGAAGGCTTAGGCCATCAATGCAATCACTGCTCCAACTGCTTGGCCATCTCCGAAGGCAGCCACCCCGATGTTATTGAAATCGACGCAGCCTCGAACAACGGCGTCGACCAAGTTCGCGATTTGATCGATAAAGTCAAATACGCTCCAATCAAAGGGAAATACAAAATCTACATCATCGACGAAGTCCATATGATGTCCACCGGCGCTTTCAACGCCCTTTTAAAAACACTTGAGGAGCCGCCCGAGAATGTCATCTTCATTCTCTGCACCACCGAGCCTTATAAGGTCTTGCCGACAATCTTGTCTCGCTGCCAGCGTTTCGACTTTTCAAAGCTATCCGATGAGGAAATGCGTGGGAAATTGATGGAAGTCCTCGCCAGTGAAAAGACCGAATACGATGAAGAAGGCATCAAAGCTGTCATCGCGTTGGCCGACGGCGGAATGCGGGATGCTCTTTCGATTCTTGATCAAGTCTTGGCCTACTCAGGCAACCATCTCCATGAGAAAGATGTTTTAGCAATCTATGGTCTGGCTTCCCTTGAGGAAAAAATCGCCTTGCTTCAATCCCTGAAGGCCGGCGATGTCGCCACCGTGGTAAGCAAAGCCGAATCTTTTGTCGCCGGTGGCATCGATGTTCGCCGTCTCGTCAGCGACTTAATCAGCATTCTCAAAGACCTTTTAATATATGAAAAAACGGGTGATGCCTCGCTGATCGAAGATCTCTCGGAAGAACAAGCCCAGTTGCTATCGAAGAGCATTGGGCCATCCTCTTGTAACGAGATGATTGCCTTATTGCTCGCCGCCCAAAATGATTTCAAGAATGTCAGTGACGTTCGCTCGCTCTTTGAATTGACTCTGCTCCGGATCGCCAGCTTGGCCACTCCCGAAGAAGAAGGCAGTATCCACTCTCCCGTCAAAGCGACCGAGCGCGTGAAGAAAGAGACCAAGTCAGTCGGGCAGCCAAAACCGATAGAACAGCCAAAGATTGTTGAACAGCCAAAACCAGTCGAACCCGCTCCCGATAAAAAAGAAGCGGTCCCCGAGGTCAAGGTTGCTGTTGAAGAAAATAAATCTCCGCAAACCCCAGGCGAAACCACTCCGCCCGATTTCCTTTTTGAAGACGATAAGCCCATCGAGAACAAGCCCATCGAGAAAAAGGTTGAGGCCAAAACTCCTTCCAAAGAAGAAGCGACAAAAATGGAACCGGCTCCCGCTCCTTCCCTCCACGAAACCACGACCATTAACATTTCCAATATTTTTAAACCCGCCATCGCCATCGAAGGTATGCAGTTTGAACTCCCCGACGAGGAGATCATCAAGATCATGGTGCTCGCCAACAAAGCGGAACGAACTTCCCTTGCTGGGAAATGGCATCATTTCAGCGACTTAAAGGGCGACCCGCGAATTGGCGCGTTGGCCTCGCTATTAGGCGATGGCCATCCCTTCTGTATTTGCGAAGACGCCATCATTCTTTCTTACAACTTCACCAAGCGGAAAAAAGAAGCCAACATCATGGCCAATCAACAGCCGCTTGAGGAATTGCTCAAAGAAGTCATCGCCCGCAAGATCTTCGTCTATGCTATCGACCGGATCGATGCCAACCGTTTGACCGCGGCGTTCTTCAATCTTCAACAGATCAATAAACTTCCGAGAAAAGAGGAAGTGAAATTGAATTTGCCAATAGGAGGCAATAAAGAATTATGAATCAAATGCAACAAATGCTCGCTCAAGCTCAACGGATGCAACGCGAACTTACCAAGGCTCATCAAGAGCTCGAAGCCAAAGACTTTACCATCAAGAAAGCCGGAATCGTCGAAGTGACCTTAAAAGGAAACCGGATGGTTTCTGCGGTGAAAATCGATACCGGAGCCCTCAGCGCCGAAAACAAAGACATGATCGAAGACACGTTGATGATGGCGATCAATGAAGCGCTCGAAGAAATCAAAAAAGAGAGCGACGCCATCGACGAGCGTATCACCGGACAAAAAGGAGCGTTGCCGTTCTAATGAAAGAGTTGCAGACCGTCACCGCTTTAATCGATTCGTTTTCGAAGCTGCCCGGCGTCGGCGTCAAATCGGCCGAACGAATGGCTTACGCTGTTTTAGCGATGCGACAAGAAGACACCCTCGAATTCGGAAGAGCGATTGAATCAGCCGCCAACCGGGTTCATAAGTGCCCGGTGTGTGGGCTTTATACCGAAGGCGAAAAATGTGAGATCTGCCTTGATGAGAAGCGAGATCACCACACCCTTTGCGTCGTCAGCGAAGTTAAAGATGCCCTCGCCATTGAACGAATGGGAAAATACCAAGGCGTCTACCACGTCCTCGGCGGTGTCATTTCTGCCACCAAAGGCCTTGGAGCCGACCGCCTTTCGATCGATGCTCTCCTCGCCCGCGTCAAAAGCGAAGGTGTGAGCGAAGTTATCCTGGCGACCAATCCGACTCTCGATGGGGAAACCACCGCTTTATTCGTTGCCAAACTCCTCGAAGGAAAAGGAATCAACGTCACCCGGCTTGGCTATGGCTTGCCGATGGGGTCTGCCCTTGATTACGCCGATGCGTTGACTTTGACCAAGGCCTTTGAAGGCAGAAAGAAGATCTAGCGATGTTTATCACATTTGAAGGGGGCGAAGGCTCGGGCAAATCCACCGCGATTCGCCAGATTGTCGCCCAGCTTGAAAAAGAAGGCTATCCGATTGTCTTGACCCGCGAACCCGGAGGCACTCCGATCAGCGAGGAAATTCGCAACGTCATCCTCGATAAGAAAAACACCGATATGGATCCGCGGACCGAAGCTTTGCTTTACGCCGCTAGCCGGCGCCAGCATATCGTCGAAAAAATCCTTCCTGCCCTCAAGGAAGGGAAGATCGTTCTTTGCGATCGCTTCTTGGATTCATCGCTTGCCTACCAAGGAGGAGCCCGCGGTTTAGGCATCAAGAACGTTTTGAACATCAATCTCTTCGCCACCGAAGGATTGGAGCCTGATTTGACGGTATTATTTGATATTTCGCCCGAAGAAGGCTTGGCCCGTATCGCCGCGAACTCCGGGCGCGAAGTCAACCGGCTCGACATTGAGAAACTTTCGTTCCACGAGAAGGTCCGCGCCGCCTTTTGCTCTCTGGCAAAAGCGAATCCCTCCCGCTACGTCGTCATCGATGCTTCGAAGGACAAACAAACGGTCTATCAGGAAGTTTATCAAGCGATAGAAGAGCGCTTAAAAAAATGAAATTCGGCTCCTACCTCAAAGAAAAACAACCGCTGGTGTGGAAGACGTTTTCCAATGCCATGGCCAACCAACGCCTTTCCCATGCTTATCTTCTTTCCGGCGAAGCCGGCACCCCTTTAAAGGAGACCGCCTTTTTTTTAGCGAAATCAATTCTTTGCGATAACCCGAGTCCTTTGGCTGATGAGACTTGCTTGACCTGCACCCGCATTGACCACTTGACCTATGCCGATTTCCTTTTTCTCGATGGCGAAAGCGGCACGATCAAAAAGGAAGATGTTCAAACCGTCCTCGGCGATTTTTCCAAGACCCCACTCGAAGAAAAGGGCAAGATGGTCTACATCATCCATCTCGTTGAGAATATGACCATCGAGGCGGTTAACTCCTTGTTGAAGTTTCTCGAGGAACCAACCAAAAACACTTACGCGATACTGACCACGCAAAACGTGGCTCGACTTCTCCCAACAATCGTGAGCCGCTGTGAGAACATGCGGATGCTCTTAGCCCCACGCGAAGAAGTCTTGACCGAAGCGGAAAATTTGGGAATCGAAAAGCACGATGCCGAACTTTTGGCTTATTTTTGCAACAGCGGCGAATTAATCGCCCTTGAATGCAAAGAAGAAGATTATGCCGATGCCAAGAGCGCTTTTGAGGCTTCGCTTGAAGCGCTCGCTAAACCGAGAGGCGCCGCGATTTACGCTTTTGAGAAGAGCATCATCCCGACGATGGGAAAAAAGGAAGATGCCCGCTATTACCTCGATATGCTTTCTTTGGCCTACAAAGATCTGATCTCTCTCAAAGAGAATCGGGCGATTGCCTTGACGAGTTATGCTACACTATTAGGGCCGCTCAGCCAAAAATTGCCGCACCTCGGGGATTCGCTCCTCGAGATCATGAAGTGCCGGGGCGAGTTGGATCTAAATCTCAGCATTCCCCTCTTGCTTGAGCATCTGGTGAATCGGTTGACGAAGGAGTAATTCTATGGAAGAAATTTGCAAATATTTTGTCGGTGTCAAGTTCGACGGGACCAGCAAGGCCTATTATTTCTCAACCAATATGGGTGATTTGAAAGTCGGCGATCAAGTGGTCGTTGAAACCGTGTCCGGCTTTGAATTAGGAACGATCGCCACGGCCCTGATGCCCGCCGCCGCTTATACCTCAAGCCTTGATCTCAAGCCGATTGTCCGTCGGCCGAGCAAAGAGGACATTGAAGATTACAACTTAGGTCTCCGCGAAGCCAGCATGGCAATGGAAATCACCCGCCGCGAAGTGGCAAATCTTCATCTGCCGATGAACCTCATGAGTGCAAATTACACGCTTGATGGCAGCCGGGTGACCATCACCTATACCTCGGATAGTCGGGTTGATTTCCGCGAGCTTCTCCGCATCTTGGCTCCCCAGCTTAAATGCCGAATCGAACTTCGCCAAATCGCCTCGCGTGACAAGGCAAAACTCGTCGGCGGGCTCGGCATCTGCGGCCTCCAGCTTTGCTGCACGACCTTTCTCAATCAATTCGATGGTATCTCGATTTCACGTGCCAAGAATCAAATGCTGACTCTCAACATCCCAAAGCTTTCCGGAGCATGCGGAAAACTCATTTGCTGTTTGCTCTACGAAGACGACCTCTATACCGAAGCCAAGAAAGACTTCCCGCGGATCGGCACCGTCATCCATGACAATGGCGTTGATTACACCGTCGAAACCTATAACGTTTTGGCCCGTTCGGTCAAAATATCCAATTCCGAAGGCTATCAATTCATTTCGCTCGATGACTATAACGCCATGGCTCGCCATGGCTACCACGCTGCGAGCGCCGCTTCTTCGAATGGCAAATAAAAGGCATAAGACATGAGCATTGCGCGCGAACTCAACTATGTGGGGCCTTCTCCCTTGCTTTATCTCGTAGCTACCCCGATAGGCAACCTCGGGGAATTCCCGCCGCGCGCTATTGAAGTCCTTAAACAAATGGACTTTGTCGCTTGCGAGGATACACGCAATTCCGGCCTGCTTTTGCAGAGATTTTCGATTGATAAGCCTCTGATTTCCTGCCACGAGCATAACGAAGAAAGCGCCAGCGACAAAATCATCGCCTTATTAAAAAACGGAAAAAAGGTCGCCTATGTTTCCGATGCTGGCTACCCCGTCGTTTCCGATCCGGGAAATCGCTTAGCCAAACGCTGCGTTGAAGAAGGGATCAAAGTGGCCGTGGTCAACGGCCCAAGCGCGGGCCTCTGTGCTTTGGTAGGATCAGGTTTGCCCGCCGACCATTTCTACTTTTACGGTTTCTTACCCGCCAAACAAAGCGAACGTCGAAACGAACTCCATGCCCTCAAAGCTCTCGACTGCACCATCATTTTTTATGAATCACCGCACCGCATCAAGGCGATGTTGGTTGATGTCAGTGCAATTTTAGGTTCGGAGCGTCCCGCCTGCCTTTGCCGCGAATTGACTAAAACCCACGAAGAGTACATCCATGGTAGTTTAGGCGAGATTTCCGCTCTCGATGAGACAACCTTGCTCGGCGAAATGGTCTTGGTCGTTTCAGGCGCCGTTAAACGTGTTGTCGCCTTAACCGACGCGGAGATTGCAGGAATTTTAAAAGAAAAGATGGCCACTCTCTCTGGCAAAGATGCCGTCAAAGAAGTTGCGAAAGAAAACGCGGTTCCAAAGAACCGCGTCTATAGCATTTATCTTTCGCTCAAGGCCCGTTAGGTTTAGCGGAATCTTTATCTTCGTCTTGGGATTTGAAGTTCTTCCAATCAAATTTGCGACGAACGATCGTTAGCCCGAGTTTTTCTCGTTCCTTCTTGATTTCTTTCAAGAAAACGAGGCCTTCAAAGAGAACGTACATCCCAAAGCCTGCCATCGCGAGCAGGATCCCCTCCTTGAGATATTTGGTTTGATAGAAGAGATGGTAGGTGGTTTCCCCCGCCGGGGCCACAAAGCCGACGAGGCCGCCATCAAGCTTATAAGTTGGCAATTCACTTTGCTTGCCGTTTTCATTCTTCGCGATGACGCGCCAGCCCGCATCGTAGGCTAAGGAAGTCACAACGAGACGGGGCGAAGCATAGTTGCTTTCACAAGAGAAGTTGTCGGTCCAATGCTTGACGTTTGTGAGAGCGTTTTCTTTGATCGTCGCCACCTGTTTGTCGTAGACGTTCCGTTCCATTTGATAGAGTCGAATGCTACTCGGCAAGGAAGCCGGCCGTCGCTGGGTCAAAGGATTAACATCATAATCCGAGGACATCGCGCAAAAAACGATGTAGCGGACTTTGCCAGGGCAATAGAAGCCATAGAGAACGTTTTCGGCGGTGCCATTGCCTCGCCTCATCGTGTAATAGTTGTAGTTATAGCTATTACCCGTCTGAATCATTTGATATTCGTAGCAAAGAAGCTGATCGGGCGTTCCATCGGGCGCATCGCCAATCATATAAATCCGCGTATTTTTCCCCGGATAGGCCATTAAGAAATAGACGCCATTGGCATCGGTGTTGAAGGCATTGCCGAAACCCGAGGAAGGATAATAAACCACCTTGTCGTAATCGGCATCGTAATAACCGCTTGTAAAATCATCCACCACCTTGTCAACGAGGGTGGAATCACTCAAAAACGATGCGGGGCCATCTTTGTTCAGGTACGACATGTAATTCGTCACATACTTCCGCCCCGAATAGCTGACAGGAGTATAACCGCTGAAAGAGGTATAACTCGGCGTACCTTCTTTGATCGAGAATCCAGCGTTCGTCAAAGCGGTGACATCTTCATCTTTGACGATGGCGCCTTGGAGATAAAGCGACTCATTACGGATCATCTCCTGATCGGCATAGCTGGAGGAAGAGCCTGTTGTCGTATAGAAGGAATCCTGATTGTGAAGAGTGGAAGTCGACGAACCGGCTTGATAAAGGAGCGAAGAATCGACCGCGTGGCCAATGAGGGTGGTATTCGAGTCAGTGGAATCACTCACGACGGCGGGATTGCGGTAGATCAAATAATCACTCTCGTTCTTCGTCCCGGAGACGAGTTCTGAGCCAAAAGGAACGTTGTCAGCGTAGTTGTTCCATTTTTTATAATCATCGCCTAAATACGGGTTCCGCCGAATCGTGTAATATTTCATGCCAAGCGCTTGGTCAAAGCCAAAGCGCTTGTTGCCATAGAAAGCCGACCAACTGGCCGAGTAATAACTGCCGCCATAGATTTCAGTGGCATAGGTGGAATTGGCGGTGATATGCGAATAGCGGGCGAGTTGAGCGACATCGTAGTTATAGAGCGAATGAAAGGTTGAGGTGCCGTTGTAGCCATAATGGTTCGCTTCGTTGATTGAGTATTGCGTATCGAGGTAAGAACGATAATACGAGTTGTCTTGACTGGTGATATTGGCGAAATCGTTGGTCAGAGTCTGGGCTGTCGTTGAGCCTCCGTCAAACGAGACTTCATAGGACCAAGAAGAACCATAAGCGAAAGAGCAGTTGCCACAAACGATAAGTTCGACCGAAACAAGGCCGGCCAAAATCGCCCAAAAATAATCCTTATGTTGGAAATAGAACATCACGACGCTTTCAATGACGATGAGACCAATCTGGTAATAGACCATCCATAAGCATGAGGAAATCACCCCATCGCTGATGACATAAGCCGGGACTTCGTACTGTCCTTGCACATAGGTAAATCCGGCGGCATCAAAAGTCTGCCCTTTGACGAAAACCACTACCAAAACCCACGTCAAAATGGTCAGAGCGAGCGCAACGAGAGAGCCAGTGGGCAAGACCCATTTCGGTTCCTCTTTGAGCCGGTCGAGTTCTTGGGCGGCGTAATAGATGATCTCTGGAATCAAGACGATGTACCAACGCCCGTAACCATCGCCAGTAAAAGCGTAGAAGAAGAAATAAGCGAAGTTGGTGAAAAGGAGATAGCAGCAAAGGGCGAAGGCAATCAAATGAGAGATCTTCTTGCGTCGAATCGAGGAAACGAGGGCGACGAAGAAAAGGATGATAAACGGCGAATAAACGAAGAGCGACGAAGTCCATGAGTCATAGCCATTGCCCATGAGCGGCGAATAAAGATAGTTGCAGGTCGGGAAGAAAAAGGCCGCCAACGGGTAGATTTCCCGGGCGTTATTGCCGCCGACTTCGGAGAAGAGCAAACCGAAAAAAGTCTTGAAGTCGAGGCTTTTTAACGACTTCGTCATCTGAGCGAGATAAAGCGAGCCAATCGAAGCGGTACGCCCCGATAAGGTGCTCTCCCGCAAGGAAGGGAATAAAGACCAAGCCGAAAGCATGATTCCCAACGCAAACCCAGCGATGCCAAGGCCAATCGCGGACCAATTCTCTTTCGCTGTCCGTTCTTTGAGAGTCCAGAAGTAACGCCAAAGGGCATAGAGAACGCCCCAGATGCAAAGGACAACGAGGAAGAAGAACGAGACGATTCCCAGGAAGAATAAACCCCAAATCAAATAAGAGGGTTTTCTCTCTTTCAGGACCTTCTCGATGCCTAAGAGAATCATCGGCACCGTGAAAATGATACTGACAAACGAGGGGAAGCCGACGAAGAAGTTTGCGAAGCCAGAGAAAGCATAAGCGATGCCACCAACCCGCGCGGTCATTTCTTTGCAACCCATGTAGCGGAGGTAGGCCCGCATCGTCAAAGCGGAAATCGCGCATTTAATAATCGTTGCGGTCGCGAAGGTCTGGGGAATCCAAGCCCGCGGAAAAATATAGCAGATGATCAAGAAGGGATCGAACAAACCATAATAGGAATTCGAACCGATGCTATCGCCACCCAAAAAGGTTCCAGTTGCATACAGCTGAAAATAGCCCGTTTTGAAGAAGGTATGCCAAATATCCCAATACTGATAGGTGAAATCGATGTATTGCCAAGCGTAATCCCAGCCATAAAGCTGGGTCAGAGAATTCGTGAAGAGCGAATAAACCATCCAAAGGATCCCCAACAAGAAGATCGCCCAGAAATAATAGAAAAGGCTCTTCCAGTTAAATAGCCAAGGCGCCTTTTGATGAAGGCCAGCGGAAAAAGCGGCTTTTTTGTCTTGTGCTCTTAATTCCGATAATGTTGTGCCTTCCGCCATTTACTTACCTCCTACTGAGGTGTATTTTGCGAATTCGAAGCGGCTTCTGCAGACTTTTCGATTGGCTTGGTGTCGCTGACGATGCCGACAACGTCGCTGCAGGAGAACGAGAAAGCAATCCCTTGGCCTTTGGTGTTGATGCCGACCTCTTTATAGATGGACTCGATGACTTTATCCTTGATGGCTTTCGGAACCAAGATCACCACGATTTGTTTTTCTGGGGTGATGACGACGCCAAAGAATTTGGCGATATCGGTGTTGCCCGTGCCATGGGCGGTCAAGATCGTTCCGCCGCGGGCGCCGGCTTTTTTCGCCGCGTCCATAACCAAGTCGGTAAAGCCATCATTCACGATGGCCATCACGACTTGATAGTCGTCCTTTTTCTCAATGTTTTCCACGGCAGCCACTCCCTTCCCCTCTGCGAGGGTTCTTGTATTCGTCAAAAATTTATATGCCGAGACACCGCAAACCGAATCAATATCAACCAAGATTGCCACGCCTTTGGCGTAGTTCGAAATCGCGAAACGTTCTTTGAGACCTCGGCGAATCGCCGGCCAAGCCGATTCTTTGATCAGAGAAAAGACAACGTGCTTGCTGTTATTCCCTAAGCCGAAGACCTCATAGAGATCGCTTGAAGCGGTGCCTTTACCATGCGAAGAGAAGGCAACTGAGACCGAATTGTCATTTAATATTTTGACAATCGCCCCATCCTGACCTTCGTTGACAATGGTAATCAAGAACTCCAGCCGTTCAAGGACGTGGGTCTCTTCGTAGGCTTTAGCGATTTCTTTAACTTCTTTTTTCTCAAACGGGCCAACCGCTCTTTTCTCTTCAAGAGAAGTGGAGATAGCTGCTTCGTTTTTCTTTCTTCTAATGAATAGTTTCATTTGGAGGCCTCCGCGAAATGGATGACTTGCAGATCATCGGGTTCAATGAATTGCTCCCGGACTTTCCGCAAGATGATATCGCGTTTTATTTGAGCGTAAAGGCCCATGAGTTGAATGACAATGAGCGGCATCAAGGCAATCATCGAAACGCAGCCGAAGGCATCGGCGAAAACGTAATTGGACACAAATGAAGTAGTTTCGGCCTCGCTGAGGCCTTTCGCTTGGGCTTGAGCAAAGCCCGAAGCATAAGCAAAGCCAATCGCGAAAGGCATGACGAAAGTCGAGGCCATCGGCCCGGAAGCAACGCCACCCGAATCAAAAGCAATGGAGGTATAGATTTTGGGAACGAGGAAGGTCAAAGCCAAGGCGATCACGTAACCCGGGGCCATATACCAAAGGATGCTAAAACCAAATTTGGCTCGGACAATCGCGAGAGCGACGCCGCCGCCGATAGAGAGAGCCATAACCAGCAGAACTTGTTTGGATTTAATGGTGCCTTCCGAAAGAACTTCGATCTGTTGGACCAACACGTGAACGGCTGGTTCGGCCAAAACGCCAAAGAGGCCAAAGAGACCGCCGATCACCACCGCCAACGAGAAGAATTCTGGATTCGCCCCGCCCCCCAAGATGTAGCCCAGCTCTTGGGCAATTGGCAAGAAGGCGAGGTTGACGGCGCTCAAGAAGATCACGAGGCCCAAATAGGCGTAAACCAAGCCGATCAAAATTCGCAAAACCTGTTTCCAGCCCATCCGAATGAAGAAGAAATTGTAGAGGAGAAAGAAGCCGGCTAAGGGGGCGATAGCAATTAAAACGTTGAAGAGTTCGTTTTTGACTGTCCCGGCCAAAAGAGGGAAATAAAGGCCCCAGAATGCGCTCCAATCGCTCACGCCGATGAGGGCGCCGGCATCGTAGTGATAAACCAATTGATCAAGCGGCATAAAAAAGGACATTACCATGACCGTGACGATCGGCCCCACCGAGGCGAGAGCGGTCAAACCAAAGGCGTCTTCGCCCGAACGACCACCCGTTTTTTTGGAGGCGGCCAAGCCAGCGCCAAAAGCCAGAATAAAGGGAACGGTGACAGGGCCGGTGGTAACGCCGCCACTATCGAAGGCAATCGGAAGGAAGAGGCCTTTGCCGGTTTCGCTCATGAGTCCGGCCAAGGCAAAGACAATCGCATAGAAAGCCAAGAACATGACGTTGAGATTCTTATTGAAAAGAATTCGCAAGACGCCAAAGACAACAAAAAGACCAACACCGACGCCAACGCTGATGATCAGCGGGGCCTCATCCCAGCCAATTTGCCCTGCCATCACTTTTAAGTCCGGCTCCGCCACCGTCACCAAAACGCCGATGATAAAGGTCATGAGCACGATGAGCCACATCTTCCGTTTTTTGAAAAGAGTTTCACCAACGAGAGTGCCGATCCGGGTCATTGAGAGATCGGCGCCGGCGGTGAATAAAGAAAGGCCGAGGCCAATCGCCGTTGCGGAAATTAAGAAAGCCACAAAAACGGGCAGGGTGAACTCCGCATCCAAATGAACGAAATAAAGAATGCTGACCACCAAAACAATCGGGATAACGCTGAGGTAGTTCTCACCGATATGCTTAAAGATATTCCGCCTAGCGGTTTCTTTGCTTTGTTTTTGGGCTTCGCTCAAATTGGCCATCCCGTTTTTCCTTTTCTAACTTCTTGTCCTGATCGGATTTGAAGAACATCTTCTTAAATTCGGGGGGCATCGGAGCATTGAATTTATACTCTTTCCCGTTGAGGGGATTCTTGAGATCGAGCTCATAAGCATGAAGACCCAAACGATGCAATGGATTACTCGGTTCGCCATAGCGGTCATCGCCAATCACATAGTGGCCGATGTTGCCCAGTTGAACCCGGATTTGGTTCTTGCGACCAGTCTCCAAATGAACATCCAGCAAAGAATAACCCGCTTTTGCTGTGATTTTCTTATAGTGAGTAATAGCGAGTTTGCCTTTGGCGGGATTGCGAACGACATAGACTTGGAAGGTCGAATCCTGGGCTAGGTAGTCTTTGAGAGTCCCTTCTTCAGGGATGTCCATTCCTTCAACGATGGCATAATAACCGCGGTTGGTGACGATGTCGGCCCAGTTGTTTTGGAGCGCTTCTCGCACAGCGAATGACTTGGCAAAAATCAGAACACCCGAAGTGTCTTCGTCAAGGCGATGAACAACGAAGATTCGGTTGTTTCGGTCTTTCTGAGTCACATAGTCGCTGACCAGCCGATAGGCAGTCCGGCCCTTTTCCCGGTCGGAGGGGGTCGAAAGCAAGCCCGAGGGCTTATTGATGGCGATCAGATCATCGTCTTCGTAAATAATCGGAAGATCATGGCGTTCATGTTTGCTGATGCGATCCCAAGAAATCGTGACTTCATCCTCGGGGAAAAGTTTGTAGGAGAAAAGTGAAACTGGAGCTCCGCCGACCGCGACTTGGTGATTAGCGATAATCCGTTGAACGTTATGACGGGATTGCTTTGGGATCTTCTCACAGCAAAAAGTTAACAAATCCGTTTCATGGTAAACGAGATAAGTCTTGGTGCGGTTCGGATCAACCAAGCCTTTATGGGATCGGTGGGCTTTGACGTCGTTCTTGTTCATGCGCCTTTAATCTTATCAAAGTACTACTTTGATAGATACGTTTTTAAAAGCGGAAGGGCTTCCACCGCATCTTTTTTCCCTAAATCAATCAAATTTTGCAATGCTTTTTTATCCATTTCGGAATGTTTTACTTTTGGGGCTTCAGAAGGATAAAGAACGAAAAGACGACCCGCTTTCTCCAAAGCGGCCATCTTCTCCATCTCAGCGTTGTAGATGGCGCTGCTACGCGAATAGCATTCAAGAAAGAATGGATAATCGCGATACATTCGCGAAACCAAGCGCCACTGAAGCGGCTTGATCTCGCTCTTTCGATAGCCCTTTTCTCGGGTGGCAATCACAATGATTTTTTCATAGCCCTCCTCAAGCGCTTTTTCAAAAGCGATCGGACAGGCCACGCCGCCATCGAGATAAGGCACCCCATGATAAAGCACGGGCTTGCTCGTCAAGGGAAGAGCAGAGGAAGCGGCAATGGCATCCGGGAGAAAATCAAGATCGCTTTTCTCGAGATAATAAGCCTTCCCATCGAGGCAAGAAGTCGAAACCGCATAAAATTTGCAGAGATTTTTATCAAAAACATCATAATCGAAGGGAAGCTCATGATGGGTCACTTGATTGAGCAAGTGATCGTAATTAAACATCGTTTTTTCTTTGGAGAAGATCCGGTAGGGCCGGAAAAACTCCTTGTCGTCGCAGAGGAAGATCGTCTCATCTTCCGCGCGATGCGTTTGCTTCGAGAGGTAATTGAGTCCCATGAGAGAACCGCAGGAGGTTCCCCAAACCGCATCAGCCCAAATCTCCTTTTCCATCAAAAGAGCCAACGGCCCGGCCACATAGGTTCCGCGCGAGCCGCCACCTTGAAGACAAAGGGCGATTCTAGCCATTGAGTGCCCTCCGAAAATCCGCGGCGACAATATCTCTTAAACGAAAATCGTCACGCGACACTTCTTTGAGAGTTTTGGCATAATCCGATTGTTCGGAAACATAAGAAATCACCATCACGCGATAGGTTTTGCTCTCATCGATTGCGGCGGTCGACCCGTAGGTATAGAGGTACCTATCCTTCTTGAACAGGTTGATCTGAGCGCCAGTGCATTCGCAGAAGACATTGTCATTGTCGAAGGGCAGGGCCGCGTAAACCTGGCCATAAGTGATATCGCCCACGGGAATCACCTGCCGGGCGCATCCGGTGTTGACCATAGCCAAAGCCAAGGCTGAATCCCAAGTTGAGTTCGCGTAATACTCAAACATGCATTGAACCGCGTATTGACCGATGTCTGCCTTGCTTAATTCGTTCGTCGTATGGCCCACCACTTCATTTTTGATCGGCGCGATTTTGCCTTCGTAATATCCCATCACGCCTAATGTCATTGGCTCTTCGCTTAAAGCCGAGAGTTCGACAAAGGGGTTATCAACGGTCTTCTCATAAACAAATTTGTCCCCGCTTAGTTTGAAATGAACCCGCTGGATATCAGAACCATTGGCATAGGTTTGGATGTGGGGAATATTATAATCATCGACATAAGAATAATTTTGATGGCTATGTCCCTCGAACACGGCATCAACATTGCGGCAAAGGAGAGTATCAAAGCTGCCGTTATGAACAGAAACCACCACGATGGAACAGCCTTCCTCACTCCTGAGACGCAACGCTTCAGCCGAAACCATCGTTTCATAATCGGCATTGAAAGAGTAACCGGATAAGGAGGAAACGGCGATCGCGCTTTCGATTTTGCCAATCGCCCCGATGATGCCGATCTTGTAGCCACCGCGATTAATGATTTTGGAAGCTTTGGCCCAGCTCGGACGCTGGCCATTTGGATCTTGAAGATTGATGCTGAGGAACGGGAAATTCGCGATTTTTGAATTCGCTTCGATCTGGGCGGGCTTCCAGTCGAATTCATGGTTGCCAATGGCCATTGACTCAAAGCCAGCCACATTCATCCAGTTGACCATGATTTCACCATGGGTCATGTTGCTGTCGGCGCTTCCCTGCCACATGTCGCCCGAACTCAAAAAGACAGTCGAATCGGGATTTTTCCTCTCTTCGCTCAAGGCAAACTGTGAAAGGCGAGTAATGCCTGTTTGTCTCGAAGAGATGGTTTCTACCGCCGCGCCATGGGTATCGTTGATCGTGTAGAAATCAAGGCCAGCAACCGGAGTGGCTCCACTCGAATGCGTAATGCCCTCGAGCGTGATTGACGTCAATAAGAAAGAGCCGACTGGAACATAGAGCGAGAAAAAGGAATTGGTCGAAGCGTTAGGAAAAGTGAATTTTACCGAACCCGTGAGTTCGTACGCCCCATTTTCGGGCGAAGTGATCGCATAGGACGAAGCTTTGGCGGTCAGGTAGCCAAAATCGCTTTGGCGGAGATATTCGACGGTGATGCTTGAAAAAGAATAACCATAGGCAGCGCTATTGGTAACGTAGCCACCTTGTTTCAGACTGATCCAACCCGTCGTCGTACGATCGCAATTGCTGATGCTGTAAGTCATTCCGTTAGCGCCCGTGAAGGAGCCGGCCGTATCGTTATAGCTGACAGAATTGTCTTTATCTAAAACGATTTTCTCCTGCAAATCCTCACTCGAATGGGAAGATATCGAGGAAGAAACACTGATTCGGCCATCAGAAGAAACGTTGGTCGTGGTGCAAGAGCAAAGAAAGAAACTCAGAAGAACGAAAGGTATCAATTTTTGTATTTTCATGCCGCTTAATTATAAACGAAGATCTACATGGTAATAAAGTGGAGACCTTCAAGCAAAATCAAGAAAGCTAAGGTGCAAAGAACTACGCCGCCAATAACCTCGGCGACTTCGTAGCGTCCTTTGAGGAGTTTTGCGATCTGCTTGCCGGCGAACAAGCCAATCAGCGAAATGATAAAAGTCATCGCCCCGATGATGAGAAAGGCGATGTAGGGACGATAGTCCCCAATGCCATTCACGGCGATATGGATATTGGCTCCAATGGTCACGCCGACGACGAGGGCGTCGATCGAATCCGCCACCCCTTGAAAAAGAACGTAACGATAGCTGAATTGAAGCGGCTTGCTTTCTTCCGGTTTTGCCATGCCCTTGATACCTTCATAAAGCATCTTTCCCCCAATGAAACAAAGCAGCACAAAGGCGATCCAATGGTCGTAAGTATCAAACCATTCCGTGAAATAGGTTTGGCCAAGTAGACCAACAAAATGACCGACAAGCGGGAAGAGAAATTGTCCGAGGGCAAAGACGCCGGCGATGAAGAAATATTTTCGTTTCTTAATGTTTTGAAAGCAAAGCCCGTCCGTGATGGACAACGCCAAACAATCCATGGCCAACGCGATGCCATAAATGAACGATAACCAAATCCAACCCATAAATTTTGCGTTGTAAGTATAATGGATATGCAAAGAATGAAAAAGAAAAAATTCAACCCCCTCTACATTTTCCCGATAATCTTGGCGGTTATTGCCGTCAGTTCTTTAGTCCTAATTATCGTTTTAGCCAGCATCACTTAAATAGCCCGCCCCGAAAGCCGACCTTATTTCTTGGAAGCGTCAAGTTTGAGCAAATCGCCATAGAGATCAACGCGTCGATCACGGAAACTGCCCCAGTCGCTTCGCTCATTACCGATGGAAGCTAAATCAAACTCGGCGATGCAGAAGCCTTCTTCTTCACGGTTCATTTCCGCAGCGAAGTCACCGTGTTGGTCCGCAATAAAGGACGAACCAAAGAACTTCATCGAAGAATTGCCTGCCTTTTCGATGCCAACCCGATTCGAAGCCAAAACAGGAACGATGTTGGCGGCCGCATGACCTTTCATCACGTTCTGCCAATGGTCCTTGCTGTCTTTTGGCAAAACCGGTTCCGAACCAATCGCGGTCGGATAGACGATGATCTCAGCCCCTTTAAGAGCGAGAACGCGGGCCACTTCGGGGAACCATTGATCCCAGCAAATTCCAACGCCTAATTTCCCGATGGCAGTCTTAAAGACCATAAAGCCGGTATCGCCCGGAGTGAAATAGAATTTTTCTTCATAGCATTCGCCGGTGGGGATATGGCTTTTCCGGTAGATCCCGAGGCAGATGCCATCCGCATCGATCACGGCAAGAGAATTAAAGTATACATTTCCCGCTTTCTCGAAGAACGAAATCGGCAAAACCACATGATATTTCCGAGCGATCTTCTTAAAGTGTTCGAGCGTCTTGCTCTGATCCGCTTCTTCGGCTAAAGAAAACTTTTGATAGTCTTCAACCTGGCAGAAATACGGCCCCTCAAAGAGTTCGGGGAGCAGCACAAGTCCAGCCCCATTTAAGGCAGCTTTCGCAATCAAAGAATCGGCTTTTGCAAGGTTATCGTCATAGGTTTCACTCATGGAAAATTGGGTGATAGCCACCTTGATGCTCATGATTATTCCCCTTTCAACGGAATCTGCATTGTGATGCAGTGAATGTTGCCGCCACCCAAGAGTATTTCTCGGCTCAGTACCTGATGGATTGTCTTCTGGGGATAGAGTTTGGCCATCTCCATTAACGCCAAGGCGTCTTCTTTAACGCCAAAGGCCGGCAGGATTATGAAATCTTTCCCTTGATAGTAATTGACATAGGAAGCCGCCAAACGACGTCCGATTTCGCGTCGATCCAATGTCGAAGCGTTGTTGACGAGACCTTTGCAGTCCTGAGCGGTCAAATAGAGAGCTGGCGAGGGCAACATCAGCTTATGGATGATGAACCTCCGCCCTTTGGCATCGCTAGCCCCCATCAAAGCTTGATAAGTCGCTTGGCAATAAGCGAATTGTGGATCGTTTTGATCTTCGGTCCACGCCATGACCACTTCGCCTGGCTTGATGAAAGAGACCATGTTGTCGATGTGCTCGTCAGTTTCGTCTTGATAGATGCCGTGCGGTACCCAAACGACTTTCTCAATACCGAGGAAATCACGGAGGACTTCTTCGATCTCGGGTTTGCGGAAGGTTGGATTGCGGCCCCTGGAGAGCAAGCAAGCTTCCGTTGTGATGAGCGTACCTTCGCCATCGACAGCAATGCTACCGCCTTCGAGAACGAAGGTCGGCAGATAATAGGAGAGCAGTTTCATCCGCTTCGAAATGATTGCCGCCAAGCGGTCATCGTCTTTGTAATTGCGGTAAAGTCCATCGAAATCGCCACCCCAAGCATTGAAACGGAAGTCGACAGAACGAAGCGATTTTCCATTGGTGACGAAGAGCGGCATGTTGTCGCGAGCCCAAGCATCGTTATAGCGAATCGAGATCGGCTCGACGTTCGGAATCATTCGAAAGACGGGCGCGAGTTTCTTATAAAGCGAGGGATTGATGCCAACCACGACTTTTTCGTGCTGGGCAATCGCCTTGATGACGTCGGTGAAAGCGTTTTGAGCCGGAAGTGCCTTCTCGCGCCAGGTATCCTGACGATATGGTATAAGCACGACAGTGGCTTTGTGAGCCAAGCCTTCGAAAGGAAGGTGATAGCCATCGGCCGTAGGGAGGGTCTTGCGGTTTTCGTAATAATCTTGAAGCCGTTTCTCGTAAAGCGGGAAACGATTCCACCGAGCGGTGTCCACAACCTCGTATCGGTTTTCATAGCCCGAAAGAAGCTTAATGCCAATATCTTGGTAGTGTTTGACCCGTTCGACAATTTCTTTGGTCCATACTTCGCCTGGAACGATGAGCGGGATGCCTGGCGGATACATCATGACCTGCTCTTTGGAAATCTTGCCATCGCATTCTTCGACCGGCACGACTTTGCCTGGAGCATGGAAAGCCACCCGCGGCCGTACCAGCATAAAGGGGAACGTATTGTCGAAATGATGATCCGGATAAGTGATATCGGGATGATAATGGTCTTTCGAAATATCTTTGAGGGCGGCCAGCAACTTCTCGACGTGTTCTTTCCTCGTTCCAATTGCGAAGATACCGAGAATCGCGTAAGTTTCGGCCAACTCCATCATGATTTCGTATTTTTCTTTGAGAAGATGGTAAAGCTGGAATCCATCGATATCGAGGTGATCGAGACCGATGACCAATTTACTCTCATCATAGTTATAAGAACCATGAGCCAAGAAATGCTCGCGGCCTTCATCGACAAAGCCAGGAATCTTGTGAATCTCTTGCCGAGCATAAGAGGCCAATTCGTAGGTCCGTTCCATCGCCGCCGATCCTTCCGGCGAAGCCATGTAACTGCGGGCGGCATCAACCGAGGCGATCAAAATGCCTGAAGGGGAGGTTGTATTGATAATGTTGAGCGATTTTTGGACATCGGCTCGTGAGAACATCGTGGTGTGCATAAGAAGAACCGAACTTTGGGTCAACGATCCGACGGTCTTATGGAATGAGGCCGACGACATGTCGGCCCCTGCCGCCATCGCGGAAATGGGACAATGTTTGCAAGAAAAATAATAGTGGGCACCATGGGCTTCGTCGCAGAGAACCGCCATATGGTGTTCATGGGCGAGTTTGACGATATCTTCGAGCGGGCCAACCGAGCCGAAATAAGTCGGGTTGATGACGAAAACGGCTTTGACCGAAGGATTGCGGATGATGGCTTTGCGCCAATCCTCCAAGGAAGGTTGATTGGCGATTTCGAGGTCGTTATCAATCTCGGGCATCACATAGACTGGAACGGCGCCGGAAAGGATCAGGCCATTGATAATCGATTTATGAACGTTGCGAGGCAAAAGGATCTTTTCGCCCGCTTTCACCGCGGTCAGAATCATCGCGATGATGCCGCTTGAGGTACCGTTGATGAGAAAGAAACCCTCATCGGCGCCGCAAGCATCGGCGAGGAGACGCTCGGATTCGAGAATAACCTCATGCGGCTTCGCCAAGTTATCGAGACCGATCGGGGCGTTGACATCGCAACGATAAACCTCATGGCCGAAAAGTTCGGTGGCAGCATTGCTGATGTTGCCCATGTGGTGGCCAGGAACATCGAAAGGAGCGACATCATCACTGATGTAAGTTTTGAGGGCGTCCACGTAGGGCGTCTTGCTTTGATCAAGTTTTGCCATATTGCGATTAGTAGTTTACACGCTTACGGAGTAAAAGGAAGAACAAAGAAGGACCCCAAGCCCCTAAGCGTGCCCATCGAAGAAAATGTTTACTTGCTTGTCAAAACCGTTTTGAAGATCAAACGAATATCCTCCTCGTCCATGAAAGGGTAATAACTGTCAAGGTCAACATCTTCGAGAGCGCCGGCCACGAATTCCAAGGCGAGTTTGTGGTAGGCATCATCGCTCACGAACGGAGCGTATTTCTTCGCTTCCGGATCGCGGGCGTTAACCTTTTTGAGGAAGATTTCGTCCACCGCATCATCATCGAGAAACGGCAAGAGGCCGTCAATATTCAAACCATCAAAAGAACCGCCTTTTGCAAGGATTTTTTGCGAAATCAAAGCGATATCATCGTCTTCGAGGAAGGGCAGCATCCTCCTTAAATCAATGGCTGGAGCATCATCCTTGAGCGCTTCCTTCACAAGAGCGGAAAGACCCTCATCGCTGGCAAAAGGATAGCAACGGGAAACATCGTTCCCTTTTTTGAAGCCTTCGACCATCATCCGATCGACATCCTCATCGTCAACGAACGGAAGAAGATCGTTGAGAGTCACGCCTTGGTAAACCTCGTCCGGGCTTCCGGCGATTTTCATTGCTAAATCCGATAATTCATCATCATCGAGAAACGGCAAGGTACTTTTGAGATTCATCAGTGTTTTCCCCCTTTCATCACATAACGCAATTCATCTGGGCTCAGTTTGTCTTTGAAGTCTTCGATCGGAGTCATAATCTTGCCCTCCCCGACCGCCTTTAGAAACCGCATCCTCTCGCTCCCGGTCGAATGGTAGAGCAGATTCCCGAAATCAAGTTTAAGACTCCCCGCAATGACGGAACGAACAATGTATTCTCGTTCGTGACCTTGATAGGGGTCGAGCGGATCGATGAGCGGCTTCTCATCAAGACAGAGGATCGTTTCGAACGGAACCGAAAAAATTTTGGAGAGCTCAATGACGTTATCGATACTTGGAGCGCTTTTGCCCGTCTCCCAGGCGCTCACGGCCTGACGGGATACCATCAAGATTTCCGCGAGTTTGTCTTGAGAAAGAGCGGCTTCAACGCGCAAGGAGCAGATTTTCTTTCCGATAGAAGCAAGATCGATCATAAATCCTTCTTATAAGCATAGTCTTCTTTCCAAAGATCTTCGATGTTTTGAGGAATCAGATATGCTGAGTAAGTGAATGGATTCTGGGCTAAGACCGCATTGCGGAACTCTCGTTCGACGTGATGTAAGATTTCTCTTTTGTTCATGGCTTCCCCTCCGACATGACCATCATAGAAAAGAAAAAGCCCCTTGTAACGCAAGGGATGATTGCGAAAGAGGAAGTTGCCGCTACTTGATGAGATCGAAATGGCGGAGACCTTTGAAAACCCCGTCATCCCAGACGGCCGAGGTCACATAGGAAGCGTGCTGCTTGACCTCGTCTTTGCCATTGCCCATGCAAACAAACTTGCCCACGTTATCGGCGAGGGAGATGTCTTGGAGGTCATCACCAAAACCAAGCGATTCTTTTTGGACGAAGCCATAGTGGCGAAGCACATCGGCAACCGCTTGACCTTTGAGATGCTGGACTGGCATCACATCAACTGCGTAATCATAATACCGAGAATAGACGAGCTGAGGGAATAATCTCCTCATTTCTCTGTCCCACCTTTGGGAGGCAAAGAAATTGATCCCCACCACTTCTTCGCCTTCATAGTTTCCTCGCGGGGGCACGACTTCGTGATAATCCGAATAAAATTTCCGGGAGGAATAGGTCTGGCCAAAGACCAGCTTTCGCTCAATCGGCTCGACCAACTCCATCGTCAAATGGCGGGCTTTGACCGCCGAAGTGAAGGAACGAATATCGGCATCTTTCATTAAGGATTTGCGTAGGTATTGGTGATCGGCATAAGCGACGGCGCCAGCGCTCGAGATGTAGCCGTCCCAAACTATGCCAAGATTATTGGTCCCAAAACGATCCATGCTGTGAAAGGGCCGGGCGGTGCAAAGCACCACCTTGATGCCTTCCGCTTGGAGGGTATGGATTGAAGAAAGGGCGCTCGCGGGCCAGCAATGGTTTTTGTGGTCATAAAGCGTCCAGTCGATATCGAAGAAAACAATTTTAAAAGGGTTGGTCACGCAAGGATTATACCTTAGTGGAAAAGCCTCGCGCTACCTCTTTGCCCGAGGAAGCGGTTATTTATTTGGTCTCGCCATTGATCTTTTTATAAAACGTTTCGGCGCAGAGAAGATTGAGCGCTTTGATCGTCGCCACGTTGATCTTCACGATTTTGCGATCGTAGGTCACCAGCCCATTCTGTTCCTCTTCAATATCGCTTAACTGAGTGTAGACAGCGACCCCGAGCCCCTGACGCTTGATGTTGTTGACAATCCGTTTTCGATAGAGACGAGTCACCGCATCGTTGAAACCGTTAAAAGAGTTGTAATAGCGATAACCAAACGAACGGGCCGAGTAGACGTGATGCTCGACTTTGAGGGAATAACCGCCAAATTCGCTGAGAGAGAGGATTCGCTTATGGTCGTTCTTCAGATTAAGGAACGTCCAAAAATAAATATGCTCGGACTTGAAATCGCCGACCTTTTTGTCGTACCAGCCTGAAGTCGAATCCATCAAGCGCGTCGGGTCGAGGGAATGAACCTCTTCGCTGATGAGGGCGCTGTCGAATTGACCCCAGCCCTCATTAAAGATGGTCCAAGCAAAAACAGAAGGAACGTTATAGAGTTTGTCGATCGTCGCTTTGAAATCAAGATAGAACTGCTTGCGGGAATCTTCGAGAATCCGCCCAAGTTTTTTATAATCGGTATCCGACATGTCGAAATGGAATAAAGGACGGGTATGAACCAAAAAAGAAGAATAACGGGAACCGCCGTTGACGAAATCCTGTAATACCAATAGACCAAGACGATCGCAAGCGCTGTACCAACGCATCGGTTCGACGGTGGCGTGCTTTCTTACAAGGTTATAGCCACACTTTTTCACAAGCTGAAGGTCAGCCAAGATTGCTTCTTCCGACGGTGGAGTCATCCCACTTTCCGGCCAGTAACCTTGGTCCAAAACCCCGCTGAGGAAGAGCGGCTTGTTATTGAGGGCAAAATAATGTTCGTTCCCTATGGCGATGCTCGAGAACTTTCGCATCGCAAAATAGGAACGAACCGTGTCATAGCCGGCTGTGATCACCAACTGATAAAGATTCGGCGTATCGGGCGTCCAAGGATAAAAGCTGTAATGAAGATCGAGGAGCCCCTCACCGGAAGAATCAAGCGAACCCTTCGCCACCAATTGCCCATGGAAATAGGCTTCGAAGGAAGCAAAGGCCCGGTTGCCAACAAACTCGGCTTTAATTTTCAACTTTTGCTCATCGTATAGCGGCGTCAGTTTCAAAGATTTGATATAGCCATCGTCTGGCACGCTTTCGAGCCAAACACTTTGCCAAATCCCACTGGTCGGCTGATACCAAATCCCTTTAGGATCGCTCGTTTGCTTCCCCCGAGGGAAAATGGAAGAATCCGTATCATCTTGCGCTGTCACCTCGAGCAGATTGTTCTTTTTAAGGCAAGCCACATGAATTGCGATCGGAGAATAGCCGCTTTCGTGGTGTCCAATGAAGAGTCCATTGAAAAAAACGTCGCAGATTTGATCGACAGCATCGAGATGAAGAATCGCGTCATGGCCAACGCAAACATCGGGGACATCAAATTTTTTCCGATAATGAAGATAGTCGTTTCTGTGGATAGAAATCCCAAGACCACTCAAAGAGGTCTCTGGAGCGAAAGGTACAACGATTTGCTGAGGATAATCGTCTGGTTTTTTGGCACTTTTGGTGACGGTAAAATCCCAAGGACCATTAAGCGAAACGAATGAATCGCGCTGAAAAAGAGGATTCGGGTGTTCGGGTAATGGATGGTCAAGGCTCGTTTTTTCGCCGAATTCGCTACTGAAAGCTTTCATTGATTCATATTTTAATAATTTAAGAATGCAAATGCTACAATAACACTGAGGAAACCTGAAATGAATCTAGAAAAAATCCGCCTACTTCTCAGCCAGAAAAGCGCTGACGCCTGGATTATTGTTGACTATGAGAACCGCAATCCGATGACCCTCCGCTTTCTCGGCAACAAAATGCTGACGAGGAAACTTTTTATTGTCATCCCTAAAAGCGGGAAACCTTACTTGATTACCCACGCGATCGATACTGTCTTTCTAAATGACGAGGAAACAAAAAAGAGCTTCGATCTGCAGGTTTATCACACCTGGCAGGAAATGCTGGACCTCGAGAAAAAAGCTTTTGCTCCCTATCGGAAAGTCCTGATGGACATCTCCGAAAAAGGACTGCTCCCTCGCGTCTCACTCGCTGATTATGGTTCCGTGAGTTTTATTGCCGCCCTCGGCATCGAAGTCGCCTCATCCGCCGATATCTTGCAAAGCTTCTCAGCCGCTTATGGCCAACGGGCACACGAACTGCAAATAAAAGCGTGCGAGTTAACACTCAAAATAAAGAACGAGGCTTTTCATCAAATCAAAGAAGATATCGAGAAAAATAACCTTTCTGATGAATACGAAATTCAGCAGTTTATCTGCCGGCGTTTCCATGAAGAAGGCATGGTCTATGATGACGCGGCGATCGTCGCGATCGGCCGAACCGCAAACAATCCACACTATGGTCCAACGAAAGAAACCCACTCCATCATTCATCGCGGCGATCTTGTCTTGATTGATATGTGGGCGAAAATGGACGATCCTGAAGGAGTCTACGCAGACATTACCTGGATGGGTTACGTCGGCGACTCGGTCCCCAAAATCTTTGCCGATCGCTTTTTAATCGTTAAAAATGCTCGAAATGCCGCCATTGACTTCTTGAAACGCGAACTCCCAAAACGAGCGGTTGAAGGCTATGAAGTCGATGACGTCGCTCGCCAAGTTATTAACGCGGCTGGCTATGGCTCTTACTTCATCCACCGAACCGGCCACAACATCGCAGTCGATGTTTCGCCCCACGGGCCAGGTGCCAACATAGATGACTACGAATCCCACGATACCCGTGAGCTCATCGATCACACATCCTTCTCAATCGAGCCCGGGATCTACGCCCCGGACTTCGGCGTTCGGAGTGAAACCAATGTCTTCGTCGATGGCCGCACCCCAGTTGTAGTCGCCGGCCTTCAGGATGCCATTATCCCCATCTTAGCCAAATAAGAAAAACGCCATCATTCCTCTTGGGAGGTTCGGTGGCGTTTTCGTTTGCGAAAAGGAGCTACTTCAGCGTCTCATAATAATCAGCAAGGCCATTCTCAGCCGTCACATCCATTTTGAAGTTGGTACGATAACCGGGGATGACGGTGAACTTTAATTGTTTCAAACGTTCGGAGAGGTTACTGACCGCTTCGCCACTCCACCCATAATCGCCAAAAGCCGAAGCCCGTTTGCCCTGACCGACCGTCCAATAGACGGAACTCAGAATATCGTAGAAGAAACAAATGGCATCGCCAACAAGGGTTGGAGACCCCAGCAAAACGAGCCCTGAGGAATAAATGTCTTTGATAATCTGGGGTTTCACTGCCCCATAGTTCAAAGCATCAATTTCGTAATAGGAAACTTTTTTGCCATCCTTAACGAGGCGATCGCGGAGATATTCCGCCATCTTTCGGGTATAGCCATAAGCCGAAGCAAAGACAATGGTCACGTGCTGTGGGTCATTGATCGGCAACATCTTGTCAGCCAAATCACGGTAAGTCTGAATTTGTTCTTTAATCTTTTCATCCACCACCGGTCCGTGCCCTGGGCAGATCATTTCGATATCAAGCGCTTCAACGCGGTCACAGGCTTGTTTAACATAGGAAGCGAATGGACTCATGATGTGTTCATAATAAAAGACAAGGGCTTCATGGTAATCGTCTTTGTTCGGCTCTTTCGAGAGCAGAATTGCGTCGCTGGCATAATGAGCGCCAAAGGCGTCGCAGGAAACCAAAACTTTGAGCTCTTTGATGTAGGTGAACATCACATCGGGCCAATGGAGCATCAACCCAGAAACGAATTGGAAGTGATATCCGCACAACTCAACCGTCGCGCCGGGCACCATCTTTATCTCGTTAAGCGGAAGGCGAGTGATTTTCTCCAAATTCATAAGAGCGCCAGCACTGGCGACAATTTTAATAGAAGGGTTGAGCCTCAAAAGTTTTTCGATAGCGCCCGAATGATCGGGTTCGGTATGGGTCACGAAAAGATATTTGATGTCTTCGATCTTGGTCAATTTCTTCAAATGATCAATGTACTCGTTTTCGTAACGGCCTTTATTGCCTTCAAAAACAATCGTTCCTTCGGAGGTCTTTAACAAGTAAGAGTTATAGGAGGTCCCGTAATCGGTTAAAACCGTCACATCAAAAACCTTGAGTGAATGGTCAATGACGCCGACATAGTAGAAATTCTTTTTTAGCTCCAGACAGTCCATAAATAAGTCTCCTCGAAAAAGATTATAACGATTCTTCTTAAAGAAGGAGCTAGCAAGCATTCAAAAAGGGAGGCTGAAGCCTCCCCTTCGTTCACCGGCCCAAGAGTTAAAGAACCGGGATCTGGTGATCGGCCGGAGTTTTGTTCTCCGCCTCTTTCGGGAACGTCAACGAGAGAACGCCATCGCTGCAGGTTGCTTTGATTGCTTTCTCGTCAATCGTGCCGACATAGTAGGAACGGGAAGCCACTCCGCTGAAGCGTTCACGATGCACGTAATTTTCTTTCTTGTCTTTCTCAGCCAGTTCACGATTCTCCTTAACCGTGATGGTGAGATAGCCCTCGTTATAGGCGACGCCGATGTCTTTTTTATTGACTCCAGGAACTTCGATTTCCATCTGATAGTTTTGCCCTTGATCTTTGACATCCGTTTTCATATCAAGATTCCGGAAGGGACGCGGCTCAGGAAAGTTCCCACCAGCGAGCAGATCAAATAACGGATCCATAAGGAATCCATTGTCGAATGAAGCTAACGAATTCTTAACCATAATTTTTCCTCCAAGATTTAGCACTCTTTTTCTTTTGTGCTAACTATATATTAATACATGCTTTAGCACTGTCAAGTTTTAAGTGCTAATTCTCAATTAAAAAACATTCTTTATTCGATAATATCTAAATATTTGTTTTTATATGATTTAGTATTTATCTTGAATTTCCAACAACTTTATTTCCATATCTTTTGCAAATATTTTGAAATCAATAACGAAATTATGGCCTTTCCCATGCTCTGCGAAATAGCGGAATATCTCCTCACTAACCTTTTTAGAAAGATCGTTGGAAATCCCTGCCAGAGTCTCGCTCACCTGGCCTCTTGAGTCCCGAAGAGATTCCCAGCCTAAGAATTCGGGGTGATGCACCCGCGTCGCCCGCGCGTACGAATCTTCTATGTACTCTTTTATGGTTGACGCTTCCCAACGCCCCGATATCTGGCCTGCGTAAGGGAGCAGATTTTCTTCGATTAGTTTTTCCTCATATTGCAAAAACTCTTCTAATCCTTCTTGATAGGTTGCCTTGTTCATAGGACCTCCTACTCTTCAATAGACAAGAAAGGTTCTCTTTTGCCCTTCGACTTTGTAAAATAGGTGTTATGGAATCTTCCATCATTTCCTCAATCGAACAAGAATTAAACGGCCAGGGGAACTCCTTGGCGAAGATGCTCAACTCCCTCTCTATCGTCAAAGAAGCCCTCGGCGAAAACAGCTGGGTAGGACTTTACGTCTACCAAGAACAAGGGAACGTTCTTAACCTCGGCCCCTTTCAAGGAAGTCCCGCTTGCGAGAGCATTAAGCCCGGCAAAGGAGTTGTCGGCACCTCTTATGCGGCCAAACGGCCGATGTATGTCGGTGACGTCAGCAAATTCCCAGGCTATATCTCCTGCGATGCTCGGGTTAAATCTGAGGCAGTCTTCCCCCTCGTTTATCAAGATCGGGTCATCGCTATTCTCGATGTGGATTCTCCGCAAATTGATGGTTTAAAAAAAGATCTGAACCTTTTGGGCCAGATTGCTCATCTCCTTGCTAACTTCTCGCCTACGGCTTAACGGACAAGGTCGGCAAACGTCAAATGGGTATACGTTTCTAAATCTAAAGGAGCTAGTTCGACTTGATAGCCGCGCTTACCCGCCGAAATGCAGACTTTATCGAATAACTGAGCCGTTTCGTCCATAAAGACCGGGAACGGCTTTTTTAGACCGATAGGCGAGCAGCCCCCGTGAAGATAGCCCGTCAAGGGCAATAGTTCTTTTAAGGGAATCATCTCCATCGATTTGCTATGGGCGGCTTTAGCAGCTTTCTTTAAATCCAACTCTTGAGCGACGGGGATATCAAAAACAAAGTGCTCCTTCTTTTCATTTTCGCAGATTAGGCTTTTGAAAACAGATTCCGGATTTTGCCCCAAAATCATCGCCACACCAACCCCATCGACAATCGCCGGGTCATACTCGTGAGGAGTGTAAGAAACATTCGCTTGTTCAAGTAAGCGCATCACATTGGTCTTTTCCATACCTTATTATTTTAATACAACAAGAAAAGGAGAGGCGAAACGAAACCTCTCCTTAAAGCCGATCAGTCGACTTATTTCGAACTTGAAGTCGAAGCGCTCGGACCGATGCCATAGAAGAACTTGTAGCCGAGCGGCATCGAAAAGTAGCCTTCCATGCCGAGTTTCTTCATGAAGATATCGGTGTAGTAATAGATCGGGCAGATCGTCCAAGTGCTCATGAGTTCGGTCTCGGCCGCGTGCATGAGCTTGAAGCGAAGCGTCTCATCAGTGGTCTTCTTGATGGTGTCGATCAGGACATCATAGGAGTCCGCCCAAGTGAGATTCTTTTCAGTATCAGCAATGGTGCCGTCGCCGTTCAAATCGGCTTCGTAACCGGCATAGGTGGCATTGTCACCTTTGCCCAGTTGAACGTCATCATTGCCTGAAGTGGAGATCCACATATCAAGCATCGAAATCGGATCGTTGTAGTCGCAGAGCCAGCCGTTACGAGCATAGGTGAAACTGCCCGCCTTACGGCTAGCAACGAAGGTCGACCAATCCTGGTTAACCAAGGTGATGGTAACGCCAAGCTTCGCATAGGAAGCCTGCATCGCTTCGCCGACCGCCTTGTGTGTATCGTTGGTGTTGTAGATATACTCAACCGCCGGGATGTCGGTAAACTTGCCTGAAGCCTCATCATAGGTGAAACCGCACTCTTTGAGAAGCGCGATTGCCTGGGTGACATTGGCCGCATAAGCTGCAGAGGTCGCATCGTAATAGCCTTTCCCATCGCCATTGGCGCCGTTCGTATCGGTCCAATCACCGGCACCATTCGCGCCAGTCAAACCTTTTGAAACGAAACCATTGGCAGCGATTTGACCACCTTTGGCGGCCGTATCAATGATGTACTGACGATTGACGAGCAAAGCGAGGGCGTGCCGGAATTTAGTTCGGTTCGCTTCGGTCGAAATCTTGGCATTTAAAGCCGTGGAATTAACGTTCCAGCAGGTGTAATAGGTGCCGAGCTGGCCGACGTTGAAGAACTCGCCGGAATTGGACTTCTGTAACGACTCGATCTGGCTAACTGGCACTTCGTCGATGAAGTCATAGGAACTCGCTTTGTACGAGTTGACCATCGCCGAAGTATCATCGCTGAAAGCGAAGGTAACGTCTTTGGCCTTGACATCGACGGTGCCGACATAGTTCGGGTTGGCTTCGAGTTCAATCTTGGTTGCATCGTAGGCTTTGATCCTCATCGGACCATTGCAAACGAAGGTCGCCGCACTAGTCGGCGAAGCCCAAGTTCCAGTCGCATCTGCGGCTGCTGGGACCGGAGCGAAGGTCGGGAAGGCCGTGAGTTCGTTCCAATAGGAGATCGCGTTATTGAGAACCACAACCAGCGTCGTATCGTTCGTGGCCGAAACCTGAAGCGAGGCGCCATCGGTTTCGCCTTCAGCATCCGCGCCGCCCTTAATTGCTTCAAAGAGGTAGTTGTAATCGCTCGCCACCGTCTTGGAGACCGCACGTTTCCAACTCCGGGCAACGTCACCAGCGGTTAAGGAGGTGCCGTCGGACCATTTCAAACCATCGCGTAACGTATAGGTATAGGTCAAGGTGCCATCCGCATTCGTCACCACGACCGGAGCGTCTTTGGCTAAGCCAGGGACAAGGCTGACTTTGCCATCGGGGTAGGAACCTGTGTAAGACCAACGATAGAGTCCTTCAAACAAATGCTCATCGTAGGTGCCACCATCGACGGTGGTATTGAGAGCCGGGTCAATCGTCCCCGGTTTCGACGCGATGCAGACGGTCATGATGCCGGTTGTTCCTGCATTGCTGGTGTGATTCTCTTTCGCGCCGCAGGAGGCCAAAACCATCGGTGCTAACGCGAAAATCGCAATCGCCATTTTTTTAGATTTGATCATAAACAATCCTTTCTGGGCTAAGCGCCCAACCAACTTCTACATGCCTGTCCGACCCGCTTGAAGCGGATAGAGACATGCCACGAAATGGCCCTTACGGACTTCCCTTAGGACGGGCTTCCCTTTCTCCGAGGCACAGGCATCCTTGGCGAAGGGACACCGCGTCCTGAAGGGACATCCGCTGGGGGCGTTCAGTGGACTTGGAATATCGCCTTTGAGAACGACGCGTTCGTTCTTTCGGGCTGCCTTCGGATCTGGGACGGGAATCGCAGAGAGGAGAGATACCGTGTACGGATGCATCGGTTCCTCAAAAAGCTTGTCGCTTTCCGCGAGTTCGACCACATGGCCGAGGTACATGACCGCAATGCGGTCCGATATATGCTTAACAACCAAAAGGTTGTGAGCAACAAAGAGATAGGTGAGCTTCAATTTTTTCTGAAGCTCCTCAAAGGTGTTGAGCACCTGCGCCTGAATTGAGACGTCGAGGGCGGAGACTGGCTCATCACAAACCACGAGTTCGGGATCGAGAGCGAGACTCCGCGCAATCCCAATTCTTTGCCGCTGGCCCCCAGAGAACTCGTGGGGGTAACGGGTGGCTTGTTCCGAAGAAAGACCGACCGTCGTCATGAGCGAAGCAACTTTCTGGTGGCGGAAGCTCTTATAGGAAATGCCATCTTTTTTGCACTGCTCGAAGAAAAGACCCTTGTGGGCATCAAGCGGCTCGGCGATGATATCTTCGACCGTCATGCGAGGATCGAGCGAGGAATAGGGATCCTGAAACACCATTTGAGCATGGAGATGAAGATATTCGACGTCTTTGTCTCCTTTGATGGAACGCCCATTGAAAATGACTTCGCCCGACGTGGGTTTATAAAGATGAAGAATCGTTCTTCCCAACGTGGTCTTGCCACAGCCGGATTCGCCAACGATGCCAAGCGTTTCGCCCCGTTTTACTTCAAAAGAGACATCATCAACCGCTTTTAGGAGTTTGCTCTTAAAGAAACCAACTTGGGTGGGGAAATACATTTTCAAATGGCGAACTTGCAGAATGAAATCATCGGCTTGTGCCGTGGTTTTATTCAGAGTGTTATTGACATTCTCATCCATAGTTATTTCTCCTCCTTTGAAACGGTTTTGGCAGAAACCATTGGTTTTTTGATTGGGTTTTTCTTACCCGTATTCGCGGGTTCAACGACGAAGCCCTGATTGAAATAATTCGCGAATTCTTCTTTGCTCATCTTCCCAGCTTTCACCGCTTGAACAGCGCTGGCAAAACAAGCGACGTAATGGCTGGGGTCAACTTGGCGTTCGGCTGGATAGCGCTTCAAGCAAATTTCCATGCATTTCTCGCAGCGTGGTGCGAAACTGCAACCCGAAGGAAGGGCAAAGACATCGACGGGATTGCCCTGAATCGGGTGGAGCTTAATCCCTTTACGGGCGTCGGCACTTGGAATTGAGGCCAAGAGGCCTTTGGTATATTCGTGCTGCGGATTGTAGAAGATGGCGTCGACAGTACCTCTCTCGAGGATCCGTCCGGCATACATGACTTCGACTTCATCGCAGATTTGGGCGACCACACCTAAATCGTGCGTGATGATAATCACACCCATGCCAAGCTTCTTTTGAATGGTCTTGATCAACTCAAGAATCTGGGCTTGAATCGTCACGTCAAGTGCCGTCGTCGGTTCATCGGCGATCAATAAATCGGGATTGCTGAGCAAAGCCATGGCAATCATAACGCGCTGAAGCATGCCACCGGAAAACTCGAAAGGGTATTGTTTCATCCGCTTGGCTGGCTCGTTGACGCCAACGAGGGTCAGCATCTCAATCGAGCGTTGATAAGCGCGGTAGTGGGTTACTCCAAAAACTGCGTGATGCTTTTCGTAACCTTCCTTGAGGGCGTGCCAAGCATTTTTGATCGTCTGTCTCCGCTTCTCATGCAGATCTTTTCTCCGAGTTTTATGGGCGAGTTTAAGAGACTTTAAAAGGACTTTCTCCAAAACACGGATTTCAGATTTCTTCGCATCGAGAGCCGTTTGCTTCTCGGCGATGATTTTGGTATTCTTCGCCTTGATCTCGTTCATTTTCCCTTGCAAATCCGCTTTCTTCTCTTTGCTAAGGCCTTTTTCTTGGAGCGCCACTTCGAGCGGTTCAAGCTCAATGGAGGCAGCGACTTCTGCCTCACAAAGGTTGCTCGCTAAAACGCTTTCTTCGCGCTCGAGGCTGTGCTTTTTTTCGTTGCGGAGAGATTCGCTCCGTTCGTTGGCGTAGCGGCTCGCCTCTTGGAAACGTTCGCTCACCGCGCCGAAATAAGCGTTTTTAAGGGCAAGAACCAATTTGCTCCGCTCATAGGCGAAACGCTTTTCTTCTTCGAGTTTTTCTTTCTTGATTTCCGCGTGAGCCTTCTCTTGGGCAAGATTGAGCTTGATCTCATCGAGTTTCACCAGCTCTTGAGCTTTCTCAATTTCCTCATTCTTTTTCGCCAAAATATCGGCGGGGCCATCCATGCCCATGCTGTCCTGGCTCATGACAAGACGGTTCAAAGCGGTTGTGTCGTCCCGGAGATCCTTTTCTTCTTTCTCCGTCAATTGTTCAAAGCGGGTGTGCTTGTGAAGCAGCATCGCTTCTTCCATCTGATGGCCAATCGTGTAGACCGGGTTAAGGGCGGTCATCGGGTCTTGGAAAATCATCGCGATCTTATTGCCGCGGATCTTCCGAAGATCTTTTTCTTTCATACCGACCAACTCTTCGCCTTCGAAAACAATCGAGGAACCTTCTTTGATCTTGCCCGATTCGACCAGAATCTGCATCAAGGAGGCGGCCGTCACGGATTTGCCCGAACCCGATTCGCCGACGATACCGAGAATCTTGCCTTTGTCAACGCTAAAAGAAACACCCGCAACCGAGCGAACTTCTCCGGCCGTAACCTGAAAGGAGGTACGAAGATTTTGAACTTCCAATAAATGTTCGTAAGCCATAACTCTACCTCTGTAACCTCGGGTCAAATGCATCGCGTAAACCATCACCAATCAAATTGAGACACAAAACGATCAAGCAAATCGTGAGAGCGGGAATGAAAAGCAGCATCGGATAAACCGAGATTGAACTTTCGGCATCACTGGCCAAACTGCCTAATGACGGCATCGGAGCGCTGACGCCAAGACCCAAGAAAGACAGGAAGGACTCGGTGAAGATGGCGGAAGGGATCTGCAATCCGGCGGAAATAATAATGACGGACATACTGTTTGGAATCAGGTGCTTGCGGATGATGAAGGCCGGGCTAGCGCCGATGGCGCGGGCCGCCAAAACGTATTCTTGTTGTTTGAGCGAGAGGACTTGGCCTCGGACCAAGCGGGCCATTCCAACCCAATAAAGCAAAGCAAAAACGATGAAGATCGAGATCATGCCGCTGCCAAGTTTGCCGATGAATCCGGTATCCCCCGTCGGTAGAATCTGGTGGAGAACGACCGAGATCAAAATGATGAGAACGATGTCTGGCAAAGAATAAATCACATCGACGATTCGCATCATGATCATATCGGCTTTGCCACCGAGATAGCCCGAAACCGAGCCGTAAATGCTGCCAATAATGAGAACGATGATTGAGGCGAAGAAACCAACGATAAGCGAAACCCGGGTACCGAAGATAACCCGGATGAAATAATCACGGCCCGCCCCATCGGTGCCGAAGATGTGTGGGAAAACGAACTTACCCGCTGCCAGCGCGGCTTGCTCGGTCGCCGAGTACTGGAAGGGCGCAAGGTTCAGGAACGTATAATCATAGGTATTGTCTTTGAGGGGTAACTGCTCATCGTAGGTATAGGGACAAAAGGTCGGAATGATGATGATGGCTAAGATAAGCAGAACCATGATGATGGTGCAGATTATTGCAATGGGGTTGTGAGCAAAGCGTCGAGAACCGTCGCGCCAAAAGGAAGTGGAAGGTCTTGAACGAACCTGCGTCGCTTTTTCGTCTTTGCTCGCTAATCGGGTCTCCTTGTCGAAATCTTCCGGATGGAAAACATTCGGCCGATTGAAGTCGACTTGGAAACTAATGGGGTTTTTATCTCCGATTTTCCAGGCTTTCATAGCACTACTCCAATTCCACTCGCGGGTTGACGACCTTATAGAGCAAATCGCTGATGAGAGTCATTAAAACAATCAGATCGGTTAAAACCACCGTCGTCCCCATGACCAACGAATAATCGCGGCCGGTGATCGAGGTGATAAAGGCTCGTCCAATGCCTGGGACCTGATAAATCTGTTCGATGACGAGCGAGCCCGTAATGATCGAAGCGAACATCGGCCCCGTGTAGGTGATGGTCGGCGCGAGCGAATTCTTCATGACGTGACCAAAAAGTACCCGGGTTTTCGATGCGCCCTTGGCCCGAGCGGTGATGATATAATCACTGCCGAGGCTATCGAGGGTAGCCGAACGGGCCAACCGGGTAATATAGGCCGAAGGATAAAGGGCCAGCGTGATAACAGGCAGGACGAAAGCCGCCGATCCGCCATTGACGTAATCGGTCGGAGCAACGCCGAGCTGAAGGGCGAAAATGTAGAGCAAAATCGTTGCAATGACAAAAGAAGGGAAAGCCACCGAGGCCGTCGAGAGCACCATGATCGTCCGGTCGATCCAACTGCCCCGCTTCACGGCCGCTAAGGAGCCAAAGAGAGTCCCCATCAAAACGGCAATAATCGTCGCGACAAGGCCCATCGGGAAGGAATAGACCATTCCCGAAGAGATGATGTCGTTGACGTACATGCCCGTTTGTTTCATCGATAAACCAAAATCGAAGGTGAAACTCCGCTGGATATAGATCAGATATTGGACAAAGAGCGGCTTATCAAGACCATATTTTGCTTTGAGGGCCGCCAAGGTGTCGGCAGAGACCGATTTTTCGGAAGTAAATGGGCCGCCAGGAATCAGCTGCATGAACCAGAAGGTGAAAGACACCACAACGAAAATCGTGGCGACAGCCATGAGAATTCGTTTGATGATGTACGTAAAAGTTTTTCCGTTCATAACAGTGCCTGTCCTGTTAGCGAAGATCGGATCTATTTACTAGTACCCGCTTCGATGCCTTGAAGTTTAGGGGGAGCCGAAAAACTGTCAATCATTATTTTTGTGTTGGATAAGTTTGAGGTATTTGTAAGCGTTTTCACATCGGAAAATTAACTTTTTATTTTGGCTAATTCAACCGCAAAATCTATTTTTTTCTATAGAGAATTCAGTTTTTTACGCATATAGGAGCAAATGATACATAGACAACCCTCACCACATCGACGTTTTCCTGAATCCGTCCCTGAAGCTGTGGCTCTTTTCCGTGCCGCAGACCCTCGAGAAAAGGTAGTCGATCGTCGCCTCGAGGCCGTATTTCCTCACGTGGAAGTATTGGTACATGAAGAGGTCCCCGTACGCGGCGAGCTTCGCGAATTTGATGCCGCGGTGCTTCTCGAAGCTGAACCTCAGGTACGAGCACAGGTTGTTCATCGGTGACATCTTGGCCTTGTACTCCCCGTCGCCCGGCGCGTATTTCACCCAGTCGTCGCCGAGCGACAGTTTCTTGATCGCCGCGTTGTGGCAGAGCGCGCCGTCGTGGGTGAGTTTGGAGCCTTCGGCGACGCGGCCCTCCAAACATCTTTCGACCGAGCTGCCGTATGGCATCCCCAGCTTTCCGTAGACCTCGCAGAAGCCATGCCCCGACGAGTCGAAGGCGACCTCCATGTAGGCGTCCTTGGATATCCTCCCGACATAAGTCTCCCAGACCCCGTCGACGAACCCCGAGGCCCGCGTCGGGGCGAACCTCATCTCGTCGATCCAGACGTGGCCGGAAAGGACAGATTCCTTCGACCATGCCACGGCGGCGTCGAGGCATCTATCCCTCCAATACTGCGCGGTTTTGGCGTCGGCGCGGCAGATCCAGGCGATCACCCAGTCGGGCGATCCGAGCATCACCATTGCGACGATCGATTTTATCTTCTCCGGCGTGATCTTCGAGCCCGACAGGGCGGTGGGCGAGGCGTCGGAGAAGACCCTGCCGCATCCCGGGCATCGGTACCTCTGGACACCGTCGCATCGCTTCCCGGCCCTCCAGAGCGGGGCCTTGCAGTCCGGGCATCTCAGGTCCCTCCTCGCCTTGCGCGAAAGGGCGGCCTTCTCGAGCTTGGCGGCGGCCTTCGCCCGCCTCTCCTTCTCTCCTTGCAGCATCGCCAAAAGCGATTCCAAATCGGCGTCCGTCAGCGCGGATGCCTCGTCCCTCGTGAGCATGAAAAAATCCCTTTCCGGGAAATTGGGGGGCGTCCCGAGGGAAAGGGCCATTATTGCCAAACAACCAGATCCCGGGGCGCCTCCCAACTTCCTCTAGTTGTTTGGCGATGGGATTATAGCATGGTGGCTAAATCATGTATCATTTGCTCCTATATGCGTAGTTTTTTTGATATTCGCTTCCCGCTTGTAATGAAAGAAAAACGACAATCATTTTCATTGTCAAAATGCTCCCCCAACGGGAGTTACATTTCAGAAAGAGATTCGTTTATCTCCGTTTTGTTCCGCCAGTTGTCGCCGCTATCGATGTGCTCGACGTCCTCGATGCGCTCGACGCCGGGAAATAGCTGGTGGCGCTGTTCGAGGTCGATCCCCCGCCACTCGACGAAACCAAGGAACTTGTAACCACGGAAGAACCGCTCTCTTTGTGGCCGTCTTCATCCCCATTCTCGCACCCTGAAAGCACTAGGCAGGCTAAAGGAAGGAGAAATAGACCGATTTTCTTTTTCATATAGCGTTTCCTCCTTTAGGTGGTTTCATTCTACGAGAAGGCGAAAGAAATGTCTCTTTGGGCGCTCAGGAGTAAGCCAATTGGAGAGAGATCAGGCCAAAAGTATCCCTGTTTTCGCGAGGATATCAAAAAACACGGTAAAGATCTGCTCGGTTGTTCCGCCGGTCGTCACAGTAATAGCGCTGGATGACATGGCTGTTGTTGCCGCGCTGGTCGCCGCCATGCTCGTATGGGTGATGCTGACAGCCGCTGAAGCGCAACCGGCCAAGAACAGGAAAACTAACGGCAACAGTCAAATTATCTTTCATACTTTTTTCATCATGTCTCCCGAGTTTTTTGACCCTAGTGATTGATTAAGAAATGGACGAGCTCTTTTATTGGCGAGTGGACAAAAATCGGTTTGAGCGGCGCCAAAGGCCAAAAAAAGGGACCTCTTACGAGGTCCAAGGTGATTCCGCATAGCGAGCTTGCAACGACCCGCCACGCGAGGTAACTAACCTAACGATCTTTCCGTATGACTCTCCATCAAACTTAGGACTATCGTCAGCCTATACCTTTCCATACGGCTTGCGCCTCCGGATAGACACCGCCACTACTTTCCCGCTGGCTGGAGGACGAGGCCCTTCGAACGCGCCGATCGAGCGCTTAGGCAATTCAGTAGGTTTCCCCGCTGAATGGCATTATTTAACCATGGAGCGAAAAACTGTCAATTATTATTTTTGAAAAAGTGGTTTTCTTTCGTCAAATCGGCCCTTTTTATTTTGTATAGCCTCTTTTTTAAACGAAAAAGGCCTGGAGCTAACCAGGCTTTTAAAATCAAAGAGAAATTAGGCTTCTTTGCTCCGGTAAGAAATGACACCGGTCACAAAACTCAGAAGAGAGGAGGCCGCCGCGCAAGCGCCGGCAATGATGAAGCCCCAGCCTAAGGTTAACGTCACGGTGTTATCAAGATAGCCATTGACGATCGGTTTCGCCAAGAAGAAGAGAATGGCCGTGGCAGCAAAGAGAAGCCCCGACAAGACATCAAGGACGCCGACGAACTTTTTACCGCCTTGGCCAAAACTAAAGACCATGCCCAACAGCTGGAAGAAAGCGCCAATGCAAGCAAGAACAAACGCGGTAATGAGGCCGCCATAGGGGCCACCATTATCGGAATTGACGCCAGCCGCGCTATTGCCGAAAACAAAATCGTAGGCAACGATGTTTTCGCCCTCGCCCGTCACAAAACCCGTCCCCAAGGGGAAAAGCAAAGCGCAGGCGCTCAGAATGATAATCACGAGTCCCAAGAGAATTACTAATCCGTTGTTCTTTTTCATGTTCAAAATCCTTTTCGTTGAAACGAAACTATCTTACTAGGTTATCCCCTCTTCTTCAAGAAGAGACCTTGGCGGATTCGCCTTTCTTTTGCGTCATCGTAATCATGGGGGTGGTTCTCATCGAATCCGTCGCTAGGAAAGCATCCGGCCCAAGGAGGTTGAATCAACGTTCGTCGGACCAACCACGTCGGTGAAATTGCTCTGACAACTCGAAAGAAGAAAACTCGCAATGTTTTTCAGCGAGGTTTGTAAAATTCCAGCGTCAATTTGCAGTGATATTCACTTCAATAGAGTCAGAGGTCATCGACGAGAAACTAACGGTGAAGGGGAAAGCATTTCCATCATTCATCCGCGCGGTCGGAAAGCTGCCGGAATAAGCCGAGAAGGAGAAAGAGTCGCCCGTTTGGAAGAGGGTGCTGTTATCGGCGGTGCAGCCAAGTCTGACCGTCTTGCCATGACTCGTGACCGTCTCATAAGCCGTATCGAAGTTCCGTTTCTTGGTGCAATCGATCTCCTGAATGAGACGGAAGGCCAAGGTCGTTCCCACTTCGGCATTATAGCCAGCGCCATTGCTATGGCCGATCGTCGTGTAAGAAGCATTGGTATCGTTCGCCTCAACAACTTTATCGGAATAACTGACCGAGGATCCATTGATGAGGATCAAGCGCGAATCGACGTGATAAATCCGCACCCCGCTCTCGGTGAAGCCTTGCGTTTCGTTGTCGGGGTAAGCCGCGAGTGAATCCTGCTTGTTCAAGAGGCTCGGCGTGTAGAATTCGAGCAGCATATATTCATCGAAAGCGCTGCCGTTCCAGCCATCGGTCGTCGTCGGCAAAAGAATCGCCTGTCCAGTGCTGGCCGAAGGTTTTAAGGTGATGCTGGTCGCGCCCGTCACGACATAAGGTTTGATCCAGCCCAAAGCAAATTTGCTGTAGGCGTCATGATCGATGATGTTGTAGTCCATCATATCGACGCGGCCCATCGGACCATAGTTGGTTGGATAAGCGCTGGTGGTCGAGGCAACATAATAATCATCAAGACCCATTAAGTGGCCGGTCTCATGGACGTAAGTGTGGGCATCCCGTCCAGAACTACCATATCCGGCATACATGAAATCGTAAGAAGCCCAACTATAACGAAAAGGGATGCACGTGCTGGTTTTGCCGCCGTTATTCATTGCGCTTTCATAAGAGAGGAGATCGCTGTAGGTGTAAGCCCAAAAATCAGTGGAATCGAGCGCGCTATTTCTCTGAACATCAGGCGCGCTATAGACAAACCAAATCGCATCGATGACATTGTCGTTATTGCTATCAAATTCACTCAAATACGTCGAATAAGTCTTGGCGTACCAAGCAGTCGCATCTTCCACGATGTTCCAAGTTGGCTCCCACGATTTCGCATAGGCCGAAGAACCGCTGTAGCTCAATTTGCTGAATTCACTCGTCGTATAGCCGGAATCGTACCACGGAGCGACAGTACCATTGATCAAGAGCTGGCCATAAGAGGATTTGTAATAGTATGAGGCAACGCTCTCCCATGAGGTGTCGCTCGGATCGCCAAAGAAGGTTTTGTAGATGTCTCCCCGAACCGTTTCGTTGGCATTGCCTTTGTAATCGTCGAAGACGACAGGGATGACCAAAAGGTTGACTTGACCGGTCGAGGGCATCACGAATCCCGAAGCAAGATTGGCCTTCTCTTCGTTAATCGAGGTGGCTTGTGCAGAGAAATTCGTTCCTGAAGCAGAAAAAGAAAGACTTGGCGCGTCATAGGTTTTGCCGTCTTTAGAGGCGGTTGCTAAGCCTGAAGTGGTTGCGACCGTTTTATTGGAAAACAGACTCCAAAGATTGCAGGAAGATAAACCGATGAGGAGCAAGCCCCCAACCGGGACGATGATTATTCTTTTAAAATGCATTTTCTTCATACGATGAGTATATCGGCTTTTCCTCCGTCCGTTATAGAAACATTTTAAAACTCCCGCTTATTGGGTTAAAGCAATAAACAAGGGCAAGGAGCACCAATTCGTTTGTCAAGCCGGAAGATTGGCCATCAGAATTGCAAAGAGGCCAGCGATTAAAATGAAGACGGCGCCGACGACAAGCAAAAAGGCGAACGGAGTTTTTTCGCGGGAATTTTGGAACCCGACGAAATCGGTGTATGTCATGTTGGTGACTTTCATCGTATGAATAAAGCGCGATAAGAGACGCTGGACAGCATAATTCAGGAAGTTGAACGTGCCTTCGTTGGAAAGGAAAACAAGCATGCCGCTCCCGAAGATCAAGACGCCCGAGAAAAAGAAGCCATCGCTCAGAATCCAATAGATATTGCGGAGTTCCGTCTGCTTAAACAGATCGCGAACCCAGAAGATCACAAGGGAGAAGAGACAACCCACGACAAAAGAGATCAGGTAGGCTAATAGACGCTTCTGTTTGAGAGAAAGGTTCTTCATCCCTTCTTGACCGCCAAAGCTGCGTCGAGCGTTTTGATTTCTTCTTGATACTTGGCAAATTCGGCTTGGTTGCAATAGACAAAGTGGCCGGGGAGTATCTCTTGGAACGAAGGCTTATCGGTCGAATAATCGTGGGCGACCGCCGCATTATAAAGAATGCGTTTCCGGTGGGCTTCATAGTGGGGGTCGGGAAGCGGAATCGCTGAAATCAAGCTCTTGGTATACGGGTGGAGCGGATGGCGGAAAAGCTCTTCCGAAGTGGCAAGCTCGACCATCTTGCCATAATACATGACGGCGATCCGATCACAGAAGTATTTGACGACTGAAAGGTCGTGGGCGATGAAAAGAATCGAGAGATTCATCTTCTTGCGAATGTCGTTCAACAAGTTGATGACCTGGGCCTGAATCGAGACGTCAAGAGCGGAAATCGGCTCATCGGCGATAATCAGTTCCGGATCCATGATGATGGCGCGGGCGATGCCGATACGCTGACGCTGGCCACCGCTGAATTCGTGGGGGTAACGGGTGGCGTGCTCGGGCAATAGACCGACAAGGTTGAGAACCTCGATGACACGCTCATCGATGTATTTCTTATCGTGAATGCCACGAATCTTCAGACCTTCGGCGATGATTTCGCGGACGGTCATGCGCGGGTTGAGCGAGGAAATCGGATCCTGGAAAATCATCTGCATCTTCGACATCAGCTTGTCCTTGCGGGCTAAATGGATATCGTCGAAGCGTTTCTTATAGAAAGCCCACCGCTCTTGCGGAGTGTGCTTTTCCGAATTGAATTTCTCTTCGCGTTGTTTATAACGCTCTTTGACCGCCTGGACTTTGGCCTCGGTGTACTCCTTGGTGCCGTGTTTGTTGTCATAATGGTGTTGCTTGATCCGCTCTTGCTGGAAGGCAATCGTCGCCTCCGCCGTCTTCTTCGTTTCGGCGATGAGGTCATCGTAATGCTTCTTCGTCTTGGCAGTCACCGCTTCATCGCTGCCGACCTGTTCAAGATCGAGCGCTTCTTCATCGCGCAGTTTCTTGATTTTGGCCTTTTCGCGAATTCGGGTGTATTTGATTTCCTTCTCATTCCATCTCGTCCCGGCCGAAATCACTTGGCCTTTGAATTTGACTTGGCCGCCAGTGATGTCGTAGAGCTTGATAATCGAACGACCGGTTGTGGTCTTGCCACAACCCGATTCACCAACGAGGCCGAAAACCTCGCCTTTGTAGATGTCGAAAGAAACATTATTGACCGCCTTCGTCTTTTGGTGACGGCCCATCCGGAAGAATTGCTTGAGGTGGCGAACTTCAAGGAGCGCTTCTTTCTTCGAGGAATCGAAATGAACCGGTGCCTCTTCGTTTTCGTCCCCATCTGGCAGACTCTTGTCCGCATTTTCATGCGATGAAAGGATGTCGCTATTGAGGGAGGGGTTCGACAGATTGATTTTATCGTCACTCATTGGGCGCCTCCTTTCGTTTTCTCGCTATCGAGCGGGAAAGGTTTGCTGGGGTCAGCCGCGATTTCGCTATAGGCTTCTTCGTTCTCAGCATGCGCGTTCTTATCAAGGGCGGCCTTGATTTCGTCCCCATATTTCTTCTTCATCTGCTTGATGCGTTCTTCGACGATCTTCGGCCGTTCCACTTTCGGAGCGCGCGGATCGCAAAGCCACGTCGCCGCGTAATGGGTCGGCGAAAGGCGGAAGAACGGCGGTTCTTCTTCGAAATCGATACTGAGCGCGTATTTGTTGCGCGGAGCGAATGCATCGCCCTTCGGTGGGAAAATCATGTTTGGAGGCGTGCCGGGAATCGCCTCGAGTTTCTCTTTGGTCTCGAGGTCCGGCATCGATGAAAGCAAGGCCCACGTATAAGGGTGGCGCGACTCATAGAAGATGTCGTCGACGGTGCCGAATTCAACGATCTTGCCGGCATACATAACGGCAATCTTATCCGCCATGTTCGCGACAACGCCGAGGTTATGAGTGATAAAGATGACCGAAAGTTTTCGTTCCTGTTTAATCTTGTTGATCAACTCGAGAATCTGGGCCTGGATGGTGACATCGAGCGCGGTCGTCGGCTCATCGCAAATCAAAATCTCTGGGTTGGCCGCCAAAGCAATCGCGATGACGATACGCTGGCGCATGCCGCCTGAGAACTCAAAGGGGTATTGCCGGAAGCGTTTGCGTGGTTCGGGGATACCAACTTCTTTCATCAATTTAATCGCCATGGTCTTGGCCATTGACTTGGTGACGTTATAGACGCTTAAACCCGCCCGTTCCTTGAGATAAGGCAGGATTTTTCTTGAGAGGGCCATCGCATCAAAACTCGAATCGACAAGGGCTTTGCCATAGATATCGATCATATTGTCAATGGCTTTGGTGATGTTGCCGATCAAAAGGTCATGAGGAAGAACGTTAGCTGGAACTGGTTTCCAGTCCGGAGTTTTACCCGCGGCGATTAGCCGGTCGTATTTGGCTTTTTCTTTGCCAAAGCGTTTCGTCTCCTTGGCGTTAGTGACCATCGCGCGATAGTACTTATCAAGCGCCTCGCCGAGGGCGGTTGAGAAAGTGTAGGAATAAGAATCCTTCTCGAGAGCGAGCGAGTCGATCGTGGCTCTAATGGCAATAACGAGCTCTTTGCTGGCGCCGGCGGTTTCGGCTTTGACGAGGACTTCTTTGGCGAAGAGCGGCTGTTTCTCCTTAAGGAGGGCGATCGCGCTCTTCATCGCCTCGAGCGAATGCTTATGTGAATAATCGAGCGCTTCGGCCGAACGCTGTTCAAAGACTTGGGCGAATTGTTCGCGCAGTTCTTTTTCACAGACGTCATTCACTTCCTGGCGACTGCCCATCGGCAATTCTTCTTTGACGAAGCATTGATGATAGGCATAGGCAAACAGGTCCGGTTCCACTTCAGCGAGAACCGCATCGACAATCGCAGCAATCGCATTCAAGGTTGGCAAAAGCGGTTTGTAATCTTTGTCCTTGGCTTTGACGAGGACTCGGCAATCCGTGATAAGTTTGCCGCTTAATTCGCTGAGCTTTTGCTCATCGGCAATAACGAAGGGATGGATGCTTTCTTTGAGGAAGCGGACCGTCTCTTTAACGAGCTCAAGCAAATCAAAGTCGACTTTGTTGGTGCAGTTGAAGATCAAATCGCTCAGATCTTCTTTAGCATCGAGCAGCGAGGAATGGGCAAAGCGATAAGAAGGCTCTGCCTTGATGTAGAGACTGGAAAAAGTACGCAAATCCGCGATGGATTTTTTGATGACCTCGACTTTGGCGGGGTCATTGCTCGCCGCTTCGTTCATCCGTTCTTCGAGGTTAGCGAGGTACTCGTTGAACTCTTGTTTGTTGTCGCGCTTATTGGCCTTGTTCTTCAAAAGAGTAGCTTCGGTGAGCTGACGGCCAATCCGAATGATCGGATTTAAGGAAGAAAGCGGATCCTGGAAAATCATGGCAATCTTGTCGCCACGAATCCGGCAGAAGGTTTTCTCCGGAATCTTGAGGAGGTCCATGCCATCGTAGAGCACTTCGCCTGACTCAATGATACCGTTTTTGGCCAAGATACCCATAATGGCGCGGTTGGTCACCGACTTGCCCGAACCCGACTCGCCGACGATCGCTAAGGTTTCGCCCTTATTGAGGTTGAAAGAAATGCCTCGGACCGCTTGAACGCGGCCAGAAATCGTCCGAAAGGAAATGCGGAGGTCTTTGACTCGAAGGATAACGTCTTCTTGTTCACTCATAACTATTCCTCCGCTCCACGTAAGGACGGGTTAAAGGCATCCCGCAAGCCGTTGCCAAACAAGTTGAACGAGATCATCAATAACGAAATGATGATGCAGGGCGGAACGATAATATGCGGATAGGTCGTCATGTATTGCTGACCCGTCGCCAAGATGGTGCCGAGCGAGGTGATGCTGCCTTGGTTCAAGTTGATGATGTTGAGGTAAGAGAGCATCGATTCAGTGAAAATTGTCCCAGGGATTGTGAGAACTGAAGCGGTGATGATCGTGCCTAAGGTGTTGGGGAAGATGTGCTTCCACATAATGCGGGCATCGGAGGCACCCAAAGTGCGGGCGGCCAAAACGTACTCTTGGTTCTTAAAGCGGTAGAACTGGGTCCGGAGTCGATAAGCCGGTCCGATCCAGCCCGTCAGAACGAAGGCGAAGACGATGGCGCCGAAGGGGCTCATCTTATTGGTGGAAATCAACTGGATATTGACGATGGAGGCCAAGACGATGAATGGGATATCGGCCAAAATATCGGAGATGCGCTCCATGATCAAATCGGTGACGCCACCATAGTAGCCTTCGATCGCGCCGTAGATCGCGCCGATCGTAAAGTTGACGATGAAGGTGCTGACGCCCAGTAAGAGCGAAAGTCCAATGCCCGAAGCCAACCGGACCGCAATATCGCGGCCGAGATCATCGGTGCCGAGCAGATAGTTCGGAATCGCGCCGTTATTCATGTAGCGGTAATAGTTCCAATACCAAACGCGGATGTAGCGTTGGTTCGAGGCTTTGGCCTCCCAGAACTGGACAGTACCGGACGAATCGCGGAGATAGGCATCTTTCATTTCGCCGAGTTTCGCGAGCTCGGTGATTTTGGCGCCATTTTGGTCGATCGGATAACCCGACTTGGTCTGGAAGAAGATGTTGGCGTTGCTGGCTTGGGAAGAGATTTCGAGCAACGTATCATCGACCATCGGGTAAATGATTTGGGCATTATTTTTTGTCTGCCAATCGACCATCGCGTTGAAAGCGTCTTCGGTGATGCCATCCATGTAGACGAAGCCTTTTTCGTAATAGGCTTGGACTTTGCAATCCCGATAGACGGTTCCGCTTGAGGTGTAGGGCTCGCTCACACTCTTGAAAACGTTGAATTGCGAAGCCTGGCCTTTTTCAAGCGAGATCGAGGAACCATCGTGGTCCTCGTAGCCGATTGAAATCGCGCTTAAGCTGAGATAGGCCTTCGGATTGCACTTCTTGGAATAGGTGCCATCGGCGATATTAATATGGGATAAAGGTTCGTTATACGGCACCATCAATTTGTAGTTGCCATCCCCGTTCTCGCCACTCGAATGGCTTGAGAAAACCGGAGTAAAAATCGCATAGAGGACAATCAAAATAATAATGACGGCGCCGACAACAGCCGCCTTGCTCTTTTTGAAGCGGAGCCAAGCGTCTTTGAAATAGCCCACCGGTTTGGTATCGAATTTCAAATCGGTTAATTTGGCATCCTTCTGCGCAAAAGCAAAGGGGTTCTTTCGTTCTTTTTCCTGCTGTTCCATAGATTATTTCTCCCCCATTCTGATTCGCGGATCGATGAAGCCATAACTGAGGTCGATCAAAATGCTGGCAGCCAAACCGATGAAAACGTAGAAGCCGTTGCAGACCATGTAGACATCGTAGTCCTTCATGTTAATGGCTTTGATGAAAAGATAGCCAACGCCTGGGATCGAGAAAATCTGCTCGATGACGAGCGAGCCACCGATGATATCAATGAAGTCGGCCAAGATCGATGGCAAAATCGGGACCATCGCGTTATTGAGGGCATGGCGGACGGTCGCCTGGGTGTTGGTCAAACCCTTCGCTCTCGCCAAAAGCATGTATTCGGAAGTGAGCGACTCGGTCAGCTCGGCGCGAACGAAGCGAGCCAAGCCGGCGATGGTACCAAAAGAAAGCGAGAGGATGGCCGGCACCAAGGAATGAAACATCGTCCAAGAAAAATAAGAGCCGCCCGCGTCAGACAAAGACGAAGCGGTCAAAGGCCAAATTTGAACTTTAAAGCAAAAGAAATACTGAACAAGGAACGCATAGACGTAAGAGGGAACGGAAACGAAGACCATGATCAAAACCGAAATAACGTTATCTTGCCATTTGTTTTTCTTTAAAGCCGCGAAGATGCCAAGAACAATGCCTAATGGAACCGAGAAAATGAGCGAATAAGTGTTAATCAGCATCGTCGGCCCAATCCGGTTAGTCAACGACCGAATCGCCGAAAGATTGTAGTCAATGTACCAGGAAGTGCCCCAGTCCCACTTGGTAATGATGTTAACGAAATAACGCCAAAGTTGAATCATGACCGGTTGGTAATAACCCAAGGCTTCCCAGCGGGCCTTAATGACAGCGACTTGGCTCTCGTTAATGCCTTCAGGAGGTGTTAAAGGCAGACTCTTAATCATGACGAAGCAGATGACCATAATGATCAAAAAGGTCATCAGCAACAAACCAATTCTTTTTAGGATGTATTTGAACATGGAAAGAGTCTCCTTTATCCCCTACTCAAGGACGCCCTAAAGAAACAAATATTGGGTGGGCGGCCGAAGCCGCCCCCCAATTATGCCATTAGAGTTGTCCGACAGACAAGGCCATTAGGCGTAGTCAATCGTACCGCCCTGAGCCTTAACGTAGGCAGTCCAGCCGGCGTCATCATAGTTGAACGAAGTCCAACGGATGCCACCATAGGCATACATGACGTTATAGGTCGTGGTCCCGTAATTGATCTTCTTCGAGAAGAGCGAAGCAGAACCATAGGAGCTGACAACCGCGAAGTTGTATTGATCCAAGAGGCCGTTCTCAAGTCTCGACAAGATGAACAAGCGGGTCGCCATCGGAGTCGTCGCCGAGCCAAAGGTCTTGGCGTCGGTGAGCGAAGCTTCCCAATCATAGTAAGTCTTGGTCATATCTTCAGCCGTGCCATCGCCATTGAAATCGAAGTTCAAGGTTAACGGAGCCTTCTTCGGATCCCATGAACGAACTTCGTTGTACTTGTAGCCATTGGCACCGGTGTAAACATCGAAGCCGCTGAACGGCCAGAAGGCCGCGCCGCCCCAAGCGCAATCGGAGATTTCAATCGCGCCGCCGTTGATGGCATCATAACGAGTCGTATCGCCGTTATAGGATTTGCCTTCGAAGGTGATCTTGCCTTCGAGCGGAGTGCCATCCGTCGCCGCAGCAACGTTCTCATTGAGAACCTTAATTTCGGCAATGCTCGGCGCCAGCGTCTTATCGTAGAGGCCGAGGTTGAGTTTGATGGACTGGCCAGCGGTGTAGTTGCCATCAGCAATGGCAGCATTATACGCGCTGGTGAACAAGGCTTTCGCCGCGCTCACATCGAGACCGGTGACGGCCTTATAAGCGGCATTGAGATCAGCGTAGGTTTTGCCTGCGCCATATTCCAAGCCATAAAGGTCGACGATCGCTTTCTTCGCTTCATCCGTATTCCGATAGATGGAGGCTGGATCATTTTCCACATCGTAGTAATAAAGGCTGTTGAGAAGGCCGAAGGCCGGTTCATGGCCCGAGGTCGCTTCGCTGCAGAACTTCTTACGATCAATGGAGAGCGAGAGGGCTTTGCGGAAGTCTTTTTCCGCCAAGATCTTCTTGTTGTTGCCATCGCCAGCGGCGGTCTCCAACTTGGTCAAATCATCGACGTTGCTATCGAAGACAAGACGTTTGGTGTAAGTTTCCGGGGTGTGGAGAATGTAATCGCTGTAGCCGTACTTGCTCAAATCAGCCTGTTCAAGGGTGATTGAATCAAGTTCGCCTTTTTGGAAGGCAAGCAAGGCGGTTTCATGTGACGGAATGACATCCATGACGATGTTGGTCGCTTGATACTGACCGGCGTGTTTGCCATCGGTCCAACCATACCAGTTGCTGTTCCGCTCAAACTTAATCTGCTTATCTTTTTCAAAGCTGGTCAGTTTGTACGGGCCATAGGCCTTGTACGAATCATAGCTGGTGCCATAACTGGTGGTCACAAGCGTGCCTGTGGTGTCCTTTAGGCTATCAAAGAGAGTCGTATCAAAGATCCAGTTCGACGTCATGTTCGTCTTGAAATAGAACGGCGTGACAGCGTTCGCGGTGATGTAAAGAAGGGTGCTGTCATCTTTCTTTAACAGGCCGACCGTGTCCCACGAAAGAGCGGGATCGTGGAGCAAAGCTGAACCGAAGTAGGTATCGATGGTCGCGTCAAGAACGCTGCCATCGTCCTCTGCGAGATAGGAGGTGCAAATCTTCATCTTTTTGAGCTCGGCGCGGATTTCATCGGTCATTTCAGTCGCATCCGGGAATTCACTCGGAACGTTGACCGTCTCGCCGCTGGCATTCTTATAGGAGAAGTAGGAAGCATAACCGCCACCGGTGGTGATGTCGGCGAAACTGGTGCCGCCAAACCAATCACTATCGGTCATCATGACACTGGACATCCAGTTCAAATAGGTCTTTTGATCGACCCGAGTTGAGCCGGCTTTGACCAAATCATCGGCAGTGCCCAAGGCATGGTAGTTATTGCTGTCCGAGAGGTAATAAGAATAGCCGCCTTTGATCGCAACATCGCCCGTATAATAAGTGGTCGCACGGTAGTTCTTCATCTTCGGATCGAGCATTTCCTTCATGCAGGCCACATAAGTGTCCGCATTGATGGCGGTGCCATCTTGGAATTTGGCCGCCTTATTGAGGTCAATTTCATAAACCTGCTCGGTCGCATCCGAAGCCAAGCCCCACTTCGTGGTGAAGGTGGTATCCTTCAGATAGTCTGCCGTGACATCTTTGATGTCGCTGGCCATTTCGTAAACGAACTCGTAATCGGTCGAATCCGCTTTTTTGGCCAAATCGACGAAACCCATCTCGCAATAGCCTGGGATGTAGGTATCGTTGCTCATTTCCCAAGAGACTGGGCACCAGTTAGTCGGAGTGGAGGAATCATACTCACGCAACGTGTAGGTTTTTCCTTCAACGTCTGTCGAACCGGAAGTGGAGTAATCCGAAGCGGCTTGCGACGATGAAGCAATGCCAGGATTCGAATTGCATCCTGAGATAAGGGGAACAACAAGTGTTCCACCTAGCGCAAGGGCTAGGATTTGTCTTTTTTTCATATAAAGATCCTTTCTGGTCTCAGCTTTCTGAAACGTGCTAACATTCTTAAATAAGTCGGAAAATTGTCAATAATTATTTTTTGGTGATAGCCCATGTTTTCCCGTATGAAAGCGGTTTCATAGTCTGTTTCAGACCATGTTTCCTTGGATACCGCCTTACTGCAATAAAAGAAAGAATGACAAGGGGAGGGCCAAAAGAATGGTGTCAACGCCTGATAGGAATCTCTAAAAAATGGCGGCAAAAACGACTGCGTTCCGCCCTGATGAAACCCGACATTGGCCGATGAGGATTTTACCGAACTTTGCCCGGTGGCAGCTTTTTTTGTGAAATATAGCAGAGACTAAATAAACCCCCGAGGATAAGGAGAGAAAAAATAAGGGTCAAAACCACAAGGATAATCAAGGCGATTAAGGGGAGGTCGTTCCTTCCCAAAACCCCCACCGCTTCTTGGAGGGTCGAACCCAGTGTCGGCTTATCAAATATCGATAGAAAAGTGGGCCAAAAAGACGCCAAGACCATTTCAAAAAGTAAAAGTGAAGGAAAAAGAAAGATGCCGGGGCTGGCCAAAGCATCAAAGCGCTCGGGTAAAAGAGGCTCGGCTTTCCCTCTCCAGGCTTCGTCCCCCCGTCTTAATACAGGGAGCCGAGCCAGCACATAAACGCCGAGTGGCCAACTGAAGGAGGCCAAAAGAACCAAAACAAGTCCAAAGAGCGAACGTACTTGGTAGGTCCATAGCCCAACAATCAAGAGCCAATAAAGAAAGCCAACGATGAGCGAACGCCTCCGCTTTGAAGGTTCCTCGTCTTCGTGATAGACCGCCACCAAGCCAAAGAAATAGGCGCCCAAGAGAGCGAAGGCGGTAAAAGCCAGGGCCAAGCCGGTGCTAACGAGGAAACCCCTCGTGATCAAAACCACGAAGTCTTGGCCTTTGGCGTTGGTTCCTAGCGCAAATGACTGGGGTGCGCAGCTGGGAATCAGACCTTGAGCGTATTGATAACGATATGGACTAACGGTTCCCCGCAAAGAGGAATGGCTGTCGTAAAAAAGTTCTTCACTAATGCTTCGAATCGGGCAATGTTCCGAATCGAGAATTTGAAAGGAAGCGACATCTTGGCTTGCCTTCTTTTGCCAAGAATATGAAAGATAACCGCGAGCGATAAAATCATTAACCTCGTTCTCAGAGAAGACCATTTCCTGAAAACCCGAATTGGCGAAACCAAAGGCTTTAGCATAGGCATCGAAGCGGAAATCGGAAGAGCAAAGCTCAGAATGAAAGATTCCCAACTTCGTCCCTTCCTTCGCCAACCAAGGCGAAGAGGAAGCTAGCATTCGGGTGGCGTCAAGGAAAGAAACGGACTCAACGCTCGCCCCTGCGCGTGCCCAAGATAAAGAGGAAACATAAAGCGTTGGTAGAACACCACCGCCCAAGGGCTCCACCATCAAGGCAAGTCTGGCGGAGAAACTGCTCAAGGATGTCACCGAAAGAACCGAGGAATCAATGCTTGAGGAGTTCAGACGGATCGTTCCATAAGTGTGCGAAGGGCTTATAAGAGGGATTACGCTCTCCTCGGCTCCGTCTTGATCTAAATCCGCGCGAAGAGAAAGGCTCCAGCTGGGCGAGAGACCCGTCCCAGTCATCGCCTCTTGATCAACAATCACTATCGCTTCGTGCTCTTGGTTTTGCTCATAAAGCAAGGCTGGACTATCGATTTCGCTTTCTTTATTATCGATTAAGGATTCGATTGCGACCGCCCCGCCGCGGCCATAGGCTTTGACTTGGGCGTTCATCTCGTTTACGTAGGAAGAAGAGACGGTTAACGGAGACACAATGGCAAAAGAAGGGTAGCGCATTTCCCCGTTCTTTTCGGGGGCTGGCAAGCCGGTGGCGGGATCAAGAATGGCCCCTTCGACTTCAATTGTTCCATCGAGAAAGCCGTTTTTCCCGCCGCTTATTTTTGCCGGCAAATTGGCGGCAGCGGGATTTTCGATGAGTTGCGCATGCGGGTTGGCAAAAGAAACAGCAATCGAGCAATCGAGAAGAAATAAAAAGAGAAGAGCGCCGATCCTTAGCATTTTATGTGCCTTGAAAAATCGAAAACTCCTTTGCAAAAGCCTCATCTTTCGTTTTAGGAGTGCCATCACACATCCCTCCCCTCGAGGGGATCACTATGAAAAAGCCAGACTTAAAAATCGCAAAGGTGCCTTAAAATCCCGAACAAGGTTTTTGCCATTGCTTTGTTTCAAGCGAATCCCAACGATTGATTCTTTAACATTATGACCTTTCAAGTCTAGGATCGAAAGAAAAAAAGGATCGCGAATGCGGTCCCTGTTTGGTTTCGGCTAAAGAATCAGAGCAAGGCGATCGTTAAGGTTGCCCCACCCTCAGTGAGCGAATCGATACTGATTCGATAGGGGATATCGCCCCCATCGTTCAGAGTGATTCTGTTCGGGAAAGAGGAAGAATAATCGGCAAAACTAAAGGTATCGCCAACTTGGAAAAGGATAGCATTATCAGCTGAATACTTGCCCGAAGCAAAATCCCGTTTTCCGGTGCAATCGAGTTCTTGAATCAAACGATAAGAAGAATCGAGGAGGTTTTGGCTCGCGGAATTGCTGTGAGCCAAGGTGGTGTAGCTCGAGCTGGTTTTCGCTGTCGCGATTTTGTTCGTGTAGGAATTCCCACCACTGCTTTTTGTCGCTAAGCGAGCGTCGACATGATAGATCCGAATCCCTTTTTCGCTAAAGCCGCAAAGGTCTGGCCTTCCCGCATAGCCCTCGAGCGAGTCCTGCTCATTCACCCCTTCGGGTGTGTAATACTCAAGGAGCAAGAATTCATCAAAGGGCGTTCCATTCCAGCCAGAGGAGGAAGGAAGCAAAAGGCAATCCCCGCTCGTGACGGAAGGACGCAAAGTGATGGTGCCGGGCTGGTCCACGACATAAGGCGAAACCCAGCCATAGTTGAATTTGCTCCAGGCGTTGTGATCGATGATGTTGTTGTCCATCATATCGACCCGCCCCATCGGATTGGCCGCACCATCATAGTCGTAATAGTCCTGAAGCCCCATCATATGGCCGGTTTCATGAATCAAGGTGTGGGCGTCCACTTCCGCGGTGCCATACCCTTCAAAAAGGAAATCGGTCGAAGCCCAGCCAAACGTATCGATCGTCGGGGCACTCAAAGAAGGAGCACTGCCAAGCCAGGAAGTAAAGGCCCAGAACGTCTGACCAAGAGACGAGTCTTCGCTATAGTCCGGGCAGGCATAAAGAAACCAGACACCATCGATATTGCCATCTTTATCGTTATCGAATTCTCTCAGATCGCTCCCGGTTGAACCCTGATACCAACTAAGAGCGCCATTCAATAACGGAATCAGGCTGGTATCGTTGATACCAGAAGCGGAGCCTTGAATGTCCATTGGGGAAAGACCACAGTCATAGAAATCACTGACGGTGCCGCTTAAAGTCAATTGGCCATAAGACGATGCCCGATAAAAGGAAGCCAAAGACTCCCATCCCGTTTCGCTCTTTTCGCCAAAGAAGGCTTTTTTGATCGAGGTCTTTAACGACGATGTAGCCCAACTTTCGTAACCCTTCATCTCGATGGGGATCACCAAGAGCTTTTGCTCCCCGGTACTCGGCAAATAATGCATGCCGCTCGAAAGGCCGAGATCATGGACGTTCACCAAGGAAGAGAATTGGGAGTATTGCGGAGCCAAAGACGAGGAGGCCGCCGAGGAAGTGAGGCCGCTAGAAACGCTGGTTAAAGAAGCGCTCAGCCCACCGCAGCTTGAAAAGACGAGGGAACTCAATAAAAGGAAAGGAATTTGAAAAGGTTTTTTCATAACGAAAGCGTTTTGAAAAACGCTTTCCTACTATAGGAGAATTGGCCCAGTTTGTCACGCAAAAAGCGCCAAAAAAGCGCTCCCCAGTTTTTGAGAGAGGGAAGCGCTCAAGAAATCGGATCGGCTTAGGCGTTGAGGGTGACTTTCACCTTCGCGATCGCCCCATAGGTATCATCGGCGGTGATCGAAAGGACTTTTAAGAAAAAGTTGCAAGCAATGCTGTCGTCGATTGTGAACTTTTGGGTCGTGCCGCTCCACGAGGTGATCGTCTTCGCTTTGTTCCAAAGATTGCTCTCGCTCGGCATGAAGGCTTTGGCCCACGGATACTTGCTGGCCAAGCTGAAGCGCGAATTGACATGGAAGAGCGAATCATTGGTGGCATTGTAGGTCGAAATCTTGGTCCAGTTGGTCTCGGCGATGGTCGATTCCATCATCGACGCGTGGGTATAGTACTTCTTGGTCGCGTTGCTGTCCGAAAGCGTCCAATAGTCGCTGTCGACGTGAACACCGTTTCGGCCAGCATAAGTGTTGCCCAAGCGAAGATCGATTGCCTTTTGGCCGATATCATCGGCGGTCTTAAGGTAGTTATCATGGCCTCCTTCAGCAGAACCTCCATAGGTGCGGGCGTCGATATGAAGAATCCGAATGCCCGGCTGAGTGAAGCCGGTGGTCGACTCATAGCCTTTGAGATAATCGGTCTTGCATAAGCCATACGGCCCGACCAATTCGACCATCAAATATTCATCGAAGGCGGTGCCGTTGTAATTCGGCGAAGCCAAAACCAAGGAATCGCCGCTGATCGAGGCCGAGCGGAGCGTGATGACCGCGCTCTTGCCATCGGCGAGATCGCTTTCTTTCAGGATCCACGGATTGATCCAGCCCAGCGAGAACTTCGAGTAGGAGTTATGATCGCCGAGGTTGTGATCCATGTAGTCGACGCCAGCCATCGGGGCCCAGGTATTGCTGTAGTCGTAATAGTCATCGAGGCCAAGGGTGTGGCCGGTTTCGTGGATGAAGGTGTGCGAATCGTAACCGTTATAACCCGACATGAAGTTGGTCGAAGCGAAGGCCAAGGTCTTGATATTCGGATTGCCCACATTCGGTTGATTGCCACTATAGGTGACGTAGGCCCACCAGAAGTTGGTGTCGACATAGGGATAGGCATAGACGTCCCAGATCAAGTCGACATAACCATCGTTATCGGTATCGAAATCCGATAGCGGGGAGGCGGTTGCGCCTAAAGAACCATGATCGGTCTTCGCGTATTCGGCAAGATACCAAGTCCGCACATATTCGGAGGCGAAAAGACCGCCATTGCCGCCCGAAGCCGACTGAAACGCCGATGGGGTACCGTTATAGTGAACCCAAGTCGGAAGAACGACAACGTCGAAGCCGCCGTGTCCATAGCTTGAGGTCTTGTAGAAATCCTGAACCGAAATGTAGCCGCCAACGGCTGCGGTTTCTTCAGAAGTTCCAGCGAAGGCCACCCGGATTTTCTCAAGAAGAGCATCGTCCGCTGTGATCGTATCGCTTTTATCATTAGCATCTTTATCAAAACTGATTGGTGCGACCAAAAGCTTTTGTGGCTTCTGGGCGGCCGAGTGATAAGAATCGACATGCGGGGAACCCGCCGTCCGATAAATCGAGGAACGATTAAGCTGTTGGGTCACACCGGTGGCGTCTTTGTAGGTGGTTTGGCCTAAAGGGAGATCGTCATTCTGGATATCGCCAGTCTCAGTGCTCGAACTACTCGAAAGCGCGCTCGAGCTCGAAGAGGCGGGATTGCCCGACGAGGTAATGGCCGAATTGCCGCTGCTCGGCGAGCACGAGGCTAAGGCCAAGGCGACAAAGACCGATGACAAGACGATGAATTTGCTTTTCATAATAACCCTCCTTAATGGGAAGCGCCGAGATCGATCATCATCAGAACGAACCCGGCAACAATAAACAACAACGAAACGAGAAATAAGGCAAGCAAAGGTTTTCGTTCTTCGGCATTTTTGATTATTTTATAATCATAAAATGTCTTGGGGAAGCCTTTTTCACGATAGTGTGGGCGGAAAATCGTGTTGAAGAGAACTTGAAGCGAATAGGACAGCATATCGAATGCCCCCTTGCTGGCGACCCAGCTCAGCAAGAAGACGAAGAAGGAGAACAGCCCGCTTAAGCCTACCCCATCTTCGAAGAGTTGGAGCAGGCGCGGCGTTAAGGGACCAGCCCCCAAAGCGTAATACTCGATCAACGCGATGGTGAAGGCGAGAATCCAGGCGGAGAGGAAGGCGATCGCCACGCCAATCCAGAAGATTTTGGGGTTGCCTTTCTTTTTCTTGGGCTCCGTTGCCGGAGTATTCACTAACGTATCACTCATGAAGCAAGTTCCTCGAGATAGCGTTCAGCCTCTTCGTCGTTGCAATAGACGAAGTGGCCGGGAACCAGTTCACGGAAGGTCGGCTTTTGCTTGGAATAGTCGTGGGCCTTCGATGGATCGTAGACAATCCGTTTGCGGCTGGCTTCGATGATCGGATCGGGGTAGGGCACGGCGGAAAGCAGCGATTTAGTGTAAGGATGGAGCGGATGTTTGAAGAGTTCTTCCGAGCGGGCGAGTTCGACCAGGCGGCCGTAGTACATGACGGCGATTCGGTCGCAGAAGTATTTGACGACCGAGAGGTTATGAGCGATGAAAATCAGGGTGAGGCCGAGGTTATTGCGAAGATCGTTGAGCAAGTTAATGACCTGGGCTTGAACCGAGACATCGAGGGCGCTCACCGGTTCATCCGCGACGATCAGTTCAGGCTTCATGATGATGGCGCGGGCGATGCCGATACGCTGACGCTGCCCACCGCTGAATTCATGGGGGTAACGATTAGCATGCTCGGGCACGAGGCCGACGAGTTTCAGAACGCGGGCGACTTCGGAATTGATGTACTCTTTGTCGTGGCAGCCTTGGATCAATAGGCCCTCGGCGATGATGTTGCGGACCGTCATGCGCGGATTGAGCGAGGCGATCGGATCCTGGAATATCATCTGGACTTTGTTCGCGATATTGGCGTGTTTGGCTTTGCGGAGTTCCTCTTTATAAAGGTGGTACTCCTTGAGCTCGTCATCGCTCAATTGATCAGGACTACGATCGGTCAATTTGCTCAGCAAAGGGGCATGCTCCTTTTTGACTTTTTCCATCGCTTGGTTGGCGATGGCTTTGTTGTAGTTTTTGTTGTCCTTCTTGGCTTGGACGATCTTGTCGTGCTGAATCTGGCCAATCGCCTCGGCTTTGGACTTTTCCTCACCGATTTTTTGATCGAGGACTTTCATCTTTTCGTAATAAGGAGCGAAGAGTTCGGCGCCTTTTAAGCCTTCGGTTTTGCCCGAATGAAAGCGTTGTTCATAAAGGATTCGCAGAGGTTTGGAGTGAAATTGCTCTTCAAAAGCCTTAGCAAATCCCACCCAAAGTTGGTTTTTGCCTTCCTCAAAGCCTTGAATAGCCTTCTTGGCACGGATGTTGGTGTATTTAATCTCTTTTTCGTTCCATCTTGTCCCGGCCGAAATCCGAATGCCATCAAGCCAGATATCGCCCGAGGTGATCGGATAGAGCTTCATGATGTCACGGCCGGTCGTGGTCTTGCCGCAGCCGCTCTCGCCAACGAGGCCAAAAACCTCGCCCTTGTAGACATCGAAAGAAATGTCGTGGACCGCTTTGAGGTACTTTTCTTGAGCGCCCTTGAAGGAGAAGTATTGCTTCAGATGCTTGACTTGGAGCAAGACCTCGGCGTCTTGGTAATCGAAGCTCTTCTGAAATCTAGCTTTCTGAGGCTTCTTTGTTCGAGTGTCACTCATGGGGAGCCTCCTTCAGGTGATTGAGAATTGAATTCTTCTTGTTGATGGGCTTTGGAGTGTATTCCGGATGGGCTTTTAAAGCCGCGCGGATCCGTTCCACCACCACTTCGGGCGCGTTTAATTCCGGCGCATCCTCATGGAGGTTCCAAGTCGCAGCATAATGGGTGGGCGACACTTCAAAGAAGGGGGGCTGATAAAGGCTATCGACCTTGAGGGCGTCCTTGTTGCGGAGAGCGAAGGCGTCGCCTTTCGGCGGCAAAAGCATATTCGGGGGCGTGCCAGGGATGGCGTTGAGTTTTTCTTTGGTCTTCAAATCCGGCACCGAACCCAACAGGGCCCAGGTATATGGATGGCGCGGATCATAGAAGATATCGGTCGCCGTGCCATATTCGACGATCTTGCCGGCATACATGACGGCGATATCATCGGCCATGTTGGCGACGACGCCGAGGTCGTGGGTGATGAAAACGATCGAGAGGTTTTTCTCTTTCTTCAGTTTGTTGATCAACTCAAGAATCTGGGATTGAATCGTCACGTCGAGCGCGGTCGTCGGCTCGTCGCAGATCAAAATCTCTGGATTCGAGCAGAGGGCAATCGCGATGACGATGCGCTGACGCATACCGCCCGAAAGCTCGAACGGATATTGCTTGTAGCGGCGCTCAGGCTCCGCGATGCCGACTTCGCCGAGCATCTTGATCGCCCGTTCTTTCGCTTCTTCGGCCGAAAGGCGAGAATGCAGATTCTTGACGGAGGTGAGGAAGAACGTCCTAGCTTCTTTCAAGAATGCGGTCTCTTCTTTGCCGCCGAAATGGGAAATCTCATCGAGGCGCGTCGCAAGTTCCGAAACGACCGCTTTCAAGTGTTTGGAATGTTCCGCAAGCGGAACGATCGCTTCGCGTGAACGCGCCCGAACGGCGGGTGGTAAATCAAAGAAGTTATCGACATGATATTTGCTCAAATCCTTTTGGAGTTTCGCATCGAGAACAACCGATTGTTTAGCCGCAATGACAATATCGTGGACCAAACTCGGGAAAACCGAGAGGATATTATCCGGTTCGACTTCGAGAGCAAAATCGGTGTCCCGCAAATCGCCATAGAGGGCCTTGAGTTCTTTTTCGGCTTCAGGGAAATTGACGTCTTCATCCCCTTGATGCTTCGCTAAGAAAGCTTGGAGTTTTTCTTGGGTTTTCTTCACCGCAATTTGCTGTTTTTCCAAGCAAATCGCAATTGCTTTTTCAAATAAGGGCAAATAAGGCGTGAGATCAAGGGTGCCGCTATCAGCTTCTTTGACCGCGCGTTTCAAGGCTGCGGCTTGCTCTTTATCGACCGAAGCAAAAACGGAGAGATAACGCTTGAGATCGCGTTTGGCTTCTTTGACATCGGCCCGGTGTTTCAGCACCATGGCCTCGGTCAGCTGTTTGCCGACAATCATGATGGGGTTGAGCGAAGAAAGCGGATCCTGGAAAATCATCGAAATCTTAACACCACGGATTTTGGAGAAGGCCTCTTCGCTCACGTGAAGCAAATCCTTGCCGTCATAAATGATCTGGCCATCTTCGATGATCTTGTTGTTGGCCAAGATGCCCAAGATCGCCTTTGAGGTCACCGACTTGCCCGAACCGGACTCGCCGACGATCGCCAAAGTGCGGCCTTTATAAAGCGAAAAAGAAATCCCACGGACCGCCTTGACGGTGCCGCCATCGGTCCTGAACGAGATGCGAAGATCTTTGACTTCGAGGATTTTTTCGTTAGTTTGCTGTGTCGTTTCCATCCGTTAATCCTCGCTTCCTTTCAGTGACGTATTGAAGGCGTCGCGAAGACCATTGCCAAACAGGTTAAACGAAATCATCAATAAGGAGATGATGATGCACGGGAATAAGAGAACGTGCGGGTAATACTGAAGTCCGGCCGCCTGGCCTTCGTTCAGTAAGGAGCCAATCGAAGAGAGACCCGAGGTCGAGAAGTTGATGATGCCAAGGTAGCTTAAGCTCGATTCGGAGAAAATGACGCCGGGGATCATGAGAACGCTCGAGGTGACCAAGGTGCCGATCGCGTTCGGCAGAATGTGTTTGAAGATCAAGCGGCCATCTTTGGCGCCCAAGGTCCTTGAAGCCAAGACATACTCCTGACCCTTGAACCGATAGAACTGCATTCGCGTGGTTGAGGCGACGCCCACCCAGCCAGAGTAGACGAAGGCGACGAGGAAGGCCAAGACGATGATGCCACTTTCGCCGAGGGCGGCTTTGAGGCTGACGTTATTGGTAAACTGAATCGAGCAGATCGAAAGTATGATGATGGAGGGGATGTTGGCAATGATGTCGGTGATCCGTTCCATGATGAGATCGGTCGTGCCGCCATAGTAGCCCGACATCGCACCCCAGATGAGACCGATAATGAAGTTAATCGCTGAAATGCCGATGCCCAAAAGAAGCGAGAATTGCGTGCCTTTGGCTAGGCGCAAGAAGATATCCTGCCCTGCGTCATTGGTGCCAAAGAAAAAATAGGGTTGGAAACCATCGCGGTAGGTCGCGTAGTCAAAGTAATCGACCCGGACGCTATATTCGCCGCTCACAAGTTCTTCGTAGACGAGGTTATTCGCCGTGTCGCGCTTATAGATGTCGACTGGTTTGCCCGAGGAATCAAGAACGGGCGAGAAGCGGTTCTGCGAATATTTACCCGAGGAGGTTTTCGCGCTCAAAGCAAAATAGACATTGGAATTTTGGTTGTAGTACGTCCGCATGAAATCGATGATGCCCGAAGCCGTCGAAGTGCTGACGCCATCGGCAATGATTTGGGCTTCATAGGTCGTGAGATAACTCTCGACATCGACAAGCGGCTTCATGATCGACTTATCGGCCCGGTAGATGTTTTGGGCTTTCTCGTAAGCCGTGAGGGCCTCAAACTGCTTGGCACTCAACTTAACGTTCTTGTTGCCGACCGCATAAGTATCGATCCGAACTTTGTAAGCTTTGACTACCGAGGAGCCAACCCGGGTCTCACTGGTGGAAACCAAACTGACGAACCGCGAATGGTTCGAATCACCATAAAGCATGGTCTGATAATCATTCTCCGACTTGGTTTCGACCTTGGTCCCATCCCAGAAACCGGTGCCTTTGAAAAGCGAGTTATAAGGGAGAACGTAGGAGAAGTTGCTGTCCATGTAGCCGTTTGGATAAGCGACAGAATCAACGCGAGAACGGGGCGAAGCAAGCGGAACGATGATCGCATAGAGAGCGATGAGGAAAATGATGACGGCCGCCACAATCGAGGCTTTGTTCTTGGCAAAACGCTTAAAGCAATCAGCTAAATAAGAGACCGGTTTGGTTTCGAAGGCTTGATCGTGCAGGTCCTTTTCGTCTTTGTAGCGGACAAAAAGATCTTTGCTTAAAACCGGCTCTCCGCCGTTCTTCAAAGCGGGATTAGCAGGGATATTCTTCTTGGTGAGTTCCATTATTTTTCGCTCCCCATCCGGATGCGCGGATCAACGAGGCCATAGGAAACATCGACCACGAGGGTGCCGACAAGACCGATCAGAATGTAGAACATCGCGACGAATTGGAAGACATCATAGTCGCGGGTTTGAATCGATTGAAGGAAAAGGGCGCCGACACCATTGACGGTGAAGATGTTTTCGATGATGAGGGAGCCCGAAAGAACCGAGATGATTTCGCCAAGGATCATCGGGAAGATTGGGACGAGCGAATTGCGGAAGGCGTGGCGAATCGTCGCCTGAGCCCGAGTCAAACCTTTGGTGCGAGCCAAGAGCATAAAGTCGCTGGTGAGAACCTCGGTGAGTTCGGCACGAGTGTAGCGGGCAAAGCCAGCGATCGAACCAAAGGCCATCGAAAGCACGGGCAAAATCATTGAGCGGAACATCTCGGGCGAGAACCAGCCTGTCGAAGCATCGGCTCGCATGGCGGGCAAAATCTGCCAAACATAGGAGAATAAATACTGAAGTAAGAACGCATAGACGAAACTCGGCACCGAAATGAAAAGCATGACGAGGATGCTGAGGGCATGGTCTTGCCATTTGTTCTTCTTAAGAGCCATGTAGATGCCCAAAAGAATACCTAATGGAATCGAGATGATCATCGAATAGATGTTGATGAGGATGGTCGGTGGCAAACGCTTAAAGAGGACATCCGCAGGCGAGGAGAGCCATTCGATTTTATAGGAATAGCCCCACGGCGCCGGATTGCCTGGCGTGAAAAGATTGACAAGGAAGGTCCAAAGCTGCCGGAAAACTGGGATGTTACGATAGGTGATTTTGCCTGTTGCATCCACCACTTTTTCCATCCGGCCTTGCGCCACCATGTTGAGATAGAAAATCTCAGGGTCTTTCATGCCGGAATCAGCATTGACTGGAAGTAGGCGAATCAAGATGAAGCAAATAAAGAAAATCGCGATGAAGGTAATCAGCATCAAGATGAGCCGCTGAGCGATGTAGGAAAGGGTTTGTTTGGTTTCTTTGCTGGAGTTTTTTAAAGACGAATGAATCTTTTTGAAGAAAGAGGGAAAAGGATTCGGCTTTTTCGCCGCCACCGCTTCGCTCGAAGGCGAAACCGTGTCGCTAACGGGAGCTGAATTGGCCGTTTCTTCTTTTGCTTTTTCGTCGTCTTTTGTTTGATTCATTTTTAAAAAAGTCCAGGGGTGTTGAAGGGGTCGGAAGAGACACGAACAGGCTGACTCCGCATCAAGCGAAGCCAGCCTGCAATTATAACGAGATTGGCTTAGTCTTGGTAGGCCTTGTAGAGCTCGGCAAGGTTATTGCCGTTCTTCGAGACAAACGCAGACCATTCCGCATCGTTGTAGTTGAACGTCATGAAGCGAATTCCACCATAGCCGATGAGCGAAACGTAGGTCTTGGTCGCATTCTCGACCTTGAAGCCAAGGAGTGAGGAAGTGCCACGGGCAACCAACGGAATCGCCTCGAACCGGTTCAAGATGCCCGCTTCGAGTCCGGCGAGAACGTTGAGTTTCTCGGTGTGGACGGTCAACCAAGCCTGGTAATCGGGGTCGGTGCTGGCGAGTTCGTCACCATACTGGCCTTCGTTCAGCGTCTCTGTCATGTACTTAAACCAAGCGTGGAAACTCTTGGTCTCGGTATCGGCATCAATCTTGCCATCGCCATTCACATCAATATCAAGGTTGACGGTATCCTGATGGCCCTTGAAGCCATATTCACAGGTCGAAGTGAAGGTCTTATCGCAATAGACTTGCATCAGACCGTAGGGGTCAATGGCGGCGCCACCCCAAGTCGAGAAGATCATATCGTAAGCGCCGTTTTGCGCCGAGGTGTAATAATCTTCATCTTTCACCATCGTGATCTTGAGCGAGAGGGCGTCGGTGTTGGCCAGCTTCCCATCGGCAACCACCGTCTTCTTCGCTTCGTCGAGGATGCTCGACCAAGCCGAATTGATGAAGTTATACATGTTTTTCGTCACGGACGAAGTGTCATCGTAAACCCGGAATTCGATGGCGATCGTATTGCCCGAGGCCAAGTGACCGCTTTCGCTTGAGGCAAGTTCATCTTCGAGGCCTTTGGCAACGTAATAGGCCGCCAAGGTCTTGTTATAGCCCGTCGAAGACTCCGGCAAGGCTTTCGCTTCATCGGGGGTCGCGCCACCGAGGGTGCCATAGACGGCGTTGTAGACGGATTTGCCTTGCTCGGTCGAACGATAGCTTTCGCCAGTCGAGACGTTGGCGAGATAGAGATCGTTTAATAAGCCGGTGAAACCTTTCGAGCCGCTGGTGGCCTTAGCCGCGAAATCATTGCGGTCAAGGGCAAGCGAGAGGCCTTCGCGGAAGTCTTTGTTCGCCATGATGGTCTTGTTGTCAGCGCCGCTTTGACGGGCAAGGAGTTTCGCTCGGTCGCTATTGAAGGAAATCTTCTGCGTGTAGGATTCGTAAGTGGTCGAACGACGGCCAGAGCCGCCATAGCTTGACATATCATCGACGGTCAGGTCAATATCGTCGAGGTTGCCCTTTTCGAATTCGCCCATCGCGGTCGCATGATCCTTGATGATGGTCGTATTGATGCCCGTCATCTTGAACTGGCCGACGTGGTTGCCATCGCTATAGCCATACCATTCCGGATTACGTTCGATTGTGATCTTTTTGCCCGCTTCGAAGTGGGTGAGTTTGTACGGACCATAGGACATGTAGTTGGCGGTGTCGTTGGTCGCATAGATGGTCGCCTTCGAGCCAGTAGGCAAAGTCTTCGTGAGCTTATCATAAAGCGCCACGTTGACAAGCCAGTTGCTCGAAAGGGCGAACTTGAGGTTCAAGTTGGTGATTGACTTGCTGAGATAAAGGCGGAACGAATAATCGCCGGTTGCTTTGATGCCGACATCATCCATCGTGATCGCGGGATCCGCGTCGTGGGTGATGTAGGTGAAAAGCGGGTATTCCCAAGCCCAAGTCTTCGAGGTGTTGCCCCCGCGGCCCAAGGTGGAAACCACCGTGTAAAGATCGGCTTTGAGATCGGCGCGCGTATAGGTAACGATATTGGAGTCGGTCCAGGAAGAATCGTTGATGTTTTTGACCGTCTTGACCTCTTTATCATCAAAGAAACTGATATCGATGTCTTCTTGGTTCTTGAACATCTTGTCTTTCACATCGCCCGGCTTGGTGACATTGGCCCAATCGGCCGCGTCATCTTTGCCAGTGTGATCAACAAACTTCCAGAGATAATAGGCGACACCGGCGGTGATGCGCTGGGCCGCGAGCTCAAGGGCATTGCTGCCTTTGGTTGAACGGTTATTCAGAACAGTATAGAAAGTGGTATCGGTGTCGGCGTTGCTAAAGACACTCGCGACATAGGGGGTATATTTCCCTAAGTTGATGAACCAGAAGCCCGTGTCATCGGGGACCTTGCCAGTCGCGCTATCAATATAAGTATAAGCGGGCTCAATGGTCTGACGGCCTTGTTTGTAATAGTTTTCAGCGTTGGCCAAAACGAGGTTACCGTTGTAGTAGCTGTCGGCGCGGAAATTGACATAGAGCGGCGAAAGCTGACGTTCCATCGAATCGACGTAATCTTTCGCTTTGATGGCGCTGCCATCTTCCCAAACGGCCTTTTGGTTAAGATTGATGTCCCAGGCCATGCCTTTTGAGGCGTTGCCTTGGGCGGAGAAATACTTTTCGATCTCCGCATCGGTCAACGTGGTTGGGTCAACGGAAACCGGGAAATCCGCCGCCATTTCCGGCACGAATTTGTAGCCGTCTTTAGCATCATTAAGAATCGTGTCATAAAGCCCCATTTCGGTGAAGCTCGTGATGTAAGATTCATCATTGGTCTGCCAATTGTGGACGTTCCAGTTGGTCGGCGAAGTCGACAAATAGGTATTGTAAGTCCAAGTCGGGTCGCTGCTCGCTCCACCGCCGCAGGAAACCAAACCCGCGACACTGGCTAGCGAAAGTGACACAATGGTAGCAATTTTTTTCTTGTTCATTAGAGATCCTTTCTCAAGTGCTTAGAGCATAGATAGAGGGGCTAGTGGTCTAGCCCCTCTAAGGAAATCGGAGTAAACGAAACGGATTAGGCAAGGGCGGAACTAGTCGGAGTCGTGGTTGAAGCCGGAACGAAGGCCGAGAAGTCATTGGTCGTGGTGCCAACTGCGCTGATCGAATATTCCATCGTCATATAAGCGGAACCATTTACTTTGCCAATCGGAAGATAGACAAGGGCTTTCGCTGCAATAGTCTTGGCCGTCGTATCAACGGTGAAACTCAGCCAATCAGAATAAAGAGTCAAAGCGTGCTTATCGCCACTTGAGAATTCAGACGCCTCAGTGAAATAAGTTCCAATCGTCTCCGGGCTCGCCGATCCCCAAGCAAAGAAGCGGAGCTGGTCGAACATCTGTTTGAAGAGAAGATTGGCAGCGGTTGTTCCATCATTATCCCCAACCTTGCCTACAAAGGTGGTCGCAGTGCCAGAGACCGTTTTCTTCGTCCATTCGGTCGAATTGACGCCGGCCTCAGTCACCCCATCGATCTTGAAGCTCTTTGCGCTAGCGACACTCCAAACATCAGTGACGCCAGTTACTTCCGTCGTGGTGGCCACTTTCTTAGTGCTATCGTAAGCAACTTTATAAACTTTGCTATCACGATTGAAATATGAAGCTTCATCCACGAGACTTACGGTCGCGGTTGCGACGTCAGTTGCGATGCTCAATGATTCGTTTTTAGCAAAGAATCCATCACTCGTAATGGTCGTGGTCGAACGATAGCCTAAGCCATCGGTGCCAAAGAGCGATGCATAGTTGTAGTTTGCCGGCGTAGCAGCGACAGTTGCAGTTGGAATCGGAGCGCCCTGATCATCCGAAGCATACAATGAAATGGTCGTGGTGTAATTTCCTCCGGTTGCAGTATCAGTGAATTCTTTGGTGACTTCCGGAGCGGTGATGGTTGCCGGAACATACGAGGAATCTTTGATAGCGGTTTCCATCGCGGCAACCGTGGTTGCGCCGACATTCTCCAATGTAAAAATCTGAAAGAGGTAATCCTTACTGTCTTTGGTGACATAGAGGGCTAAGGTAACGCTCTCGATAACGCCATTGTTATCGGCATCGGTGGTTCCGACAACTTCGGTATCGCCGATCGAATAACCAGTCACACCACTACGGCCGAAGCCGAAATTGATGAAGGCGGTCGTTACCGCGGTCGGAGCCGTGATGGTTTCAGCGCCCGTATCATCGAGGGTCGAAGTGAAAGCGTTGCCATCGACCGAGAGATCATTGCTGATGTAATAATCCGAATAGTTCACTGCGCCGGCATCAAAGACTGGCTTGCCCGTCGAATCGAACGCGCCCCAATAGGCTTTGCCATCGGTTAAGGTGGCTAAGAGAGTCGAATTCGGGGTGCCATCGGTGCCGACCTCGCCCGGATTGGCGGCGTTATAAACGGCAATGTACTTCTCATTATGGAAAAACGAAAGATCATCATAGACCAAACTGTTCGTAGTCTTGTCAACGGTCATGCAGGTCAAAGTATAGTTCTGCGGAGTGGCATCAAGGGTCTTGAAGAAATCAATCAATTCAATGCCGGTTTCCGTCTTGACTTCGACCGTCGGTTTAATCGACTTGCCGCCAGCCTTCACAACAAGCTCCATTGAGCCTGGCGCGGTTGACTTAAAAACGTGGCCAGTCAGCGTGACAGCGGTGTTGCTGCAGGTGACGGTGTAGTCTTTGCTCGTGGTCGCCCCATCACTCGTGGTAACGATGATGACGGTATCAAGATCAAGTTCAGCGCCGACCTTCACCAACGGAATGTTCGGAGCAGTGATCTTCGTCACGGTCGGGCTTTGCGAGGTCGAAGAAGAAACCGTAACACTAGAATCCAAAACGGAGGATACAGCGTCATGGCCGCCGCAGGAAGCCATGCCGAGCGCTAAGAGGCACGAAGCGCTCATAATCAATGCAATTTTAGCTTTTTTCATAGATAAAACTCCTTTTTTGCACGTAGTTGTAATATAAAACCGAAGTTCAAAATTTCAATGTTTATTTTCCCGCGAATAAATAGAAGAGTAAGAAAAGAAGAAAGAAAACGAGCCGTAGCCCTATCAATTCATGGCTTCCGGTAGGTAAACTCCAAAATACTTGAAAGCGCTTTCTTTCAAATCGTCATTAGTGGAATACCGATGAAATCTAAGGAATAAATTTAATTGACAAAAAAATAATTATTGAAAGTGTTAGCGGTTTCGGCATGATTAACCTCGAAAGGGAATTTTAAACATTCTATGAAAACTCCGACTCGCTTATCCTTACTTATTCGTTCTTGCCGGTTCGATCATGCTCGCCTCGTGCGGAGGCGGCAATCTCGCTAGCAGTGCTTCGTCGAATGCCGCTTCGTCGAATACTGATTCGTCGAGTGCCGCTTCGTCGATTACTACCGTTTCTTCCACTTCGACTGTTTCTTCGAGCGTCCCCGAAGTTGCGATGGCTGGAACCGACACCAAAGCCGATCCCTACCTTCCGTTAACCGCCAAACACTGGGTCTCGTTAGCTAGCCTTGTCTGTGGCGAAACAATGGTTTACGTTCAACTCTCGAATAATATCGATCTCTCCGGCGTTGATTACGTGCCAATCGGCACTGCCGCCGCTCCGGCCAACATCCATCTGAACGGCAAGGGCTTTGCGATTCAAAATATGACAATCCCCGATACCACCACGGGCATTACCGCCTTTGGCCTCTTTGGGGTTCTCAATGGCGTCGTCGATAATCTCTCGCTTGACGGTACGATAAGTTATATTGCTCCGAAGGGACAAACCTACGCTGGATTAATCGCTGGATGCGGCCTCTCTGCCGCCATCTCGGGCGTCCACGTTAGCGGGCAAATCCAAGTTTTGCACAGCGACGCCATCACCGATGCGGTGCCAATCGTCGGCGGCATTATCGGCTATCAGTATGCCAGCGATTACTATTTCTGCACGATTGAAGAAAGTTCATCGACGGTTTCGATCGAAGCCTCGGCGGAAAAAGGATCCTATGTCGGCGGCATCGTCGGCTATCTTTCCATCGATAGCGTCACCTGGGGCGCCACGACCGTCAATAACTGCTGGGTCGATGTCGATTATCTCAAGGGTGGCAGCGTGGCCGGGGGCGTTATCGGCTTCGGCTACTACTACTCCTCGATCGTTAATTGCTACGTCAAAGCGACGACCATCAGTGCTTCGGCCGATGAAGAAGGCATCGCTGGTGGCTTGGCTGGTTTGATGTTCAGCGAAACCGGCGTCAACAATTCGATTGCCCAAGTCGGGACGATCAATGCGGGAGCCACTTCGAGCATCGCTGGCGACCTCGTCGGCAGTCTCGCCGAGGATTCTTTTGATAATGGCTATGGCCGAACCGCCGGTGCTGAAGTCTATCAGTGCTACGCCAAAGGCGCCGCCCTCACCGGGGCGAGCAAGAAGCCAATCGACACGGCCTATAAGATCGAAACAGACGCTTTAACTACGGCGCTTCTCACGGCGATGCAGTTCTCCACCAATGTCTGGAGACTGACCGATCACCAACTGCCTGAGTTCCTTTCTTACACCGCAATGACTCTCCGCAACGAGATCACCTACACCGTCAAACTCAATAACGGCACCGACGAGACCGAAGCTTTCAAATCAGAGGCGGGCCAATATCAGCCATCCTATGCACCGGCGGCCCAATACGCGAACCACGTCTACGTCGACAGTTATTACGATGAGGCCTGCACCGCCTCTTTCCGTTGGTACGTCCCCAACAACAGCGATACCACCCTCTATAATTCCTGGTTCGATGGCACGAAGATCGCCGGCTTCTATGGCGGAGCGAATACTTACAATGGCGTTCTCGCCTTCGCTCCGGAAGGCACGATGGTTTGGCTTCAAAACGATGGCTATTCCGCTGAAGGAACCTGGTGGTCGGATGGCACTCATCTAATCTTTGACACCGCGTTCTACGAGAAAGAAGTGGCCGATCTCAATCTGACGGCCGGTACGATTGGCTTCCTCGATCCGAATGATGGCGAGACTGAATACGCCTTTACCAAGAAAGGCAGTTTCTTCGGCTATTGGCGCAATGCCAATGGCCTCAGCTTGTTCCTCGATGGGAATGGCGCGGGTTATTATGGCGATGGCGACACCATCACGGCAATCACCTACACCAAGACCGAAGGCGGGTTTGTGACGCTCGGCGCTTTTGGTTCTTGGGCAGCGACTCCGATCACCCAAACGGGCGACAACATCAGCTTCACCTTGGATGATGGCGATGCCCCGATCGCGGTGACGATGACCGCCTATAATGGCGAACCTGATTACAGCAAGAAAGCCTTTGTCGGCACTTACCACGGCTCGAGCAAAGACTCGAGCGGCAAGAGCATCGACATGAAGCTCGACACCAAAGGAAACATCGACTTCAGCAAAGACGATTTCCAACACGTTTATGGCTATGGCGGCTATCGCCAAACGATCGTTAACAACGTTTTGAGCATCAAGAGCTCGGGCGTGCCTGGCGTCGGCGGCGACTACAAGTGGACTCCGAGCAAGAAGGTTCTTCTCAAAACCGATGGCTCGGTCATCTATGCTCAAACGGGCACCTACGCCGCGACTTACGCCACGAGCGATAACACCATTCGGATCTTCGTCTATAGCGATGCCAACTATTTGGTGATCAACAATAATCTCGATACGACGACGGCGATCACCGGAACGATTGCCGATGGACAGACCATCTCGATCGGTGCCAATGATTACACGATCACCGGCATGGTCTTAGCTAAGAAGAACGTCATTGACTACACACCGCTGGTCAATACCTATGAGATGTTCATTAATGGATCGACCACCGCCAGTTCGAACGTCCTCGTTCTTAACGCGGACAAGACGGGCACCTACAACGGCGACGCCATCGCCTATACCTACGATGGCACGAAAGTCGCTTTCACCTACAACGCAGCCTTGACCTTCGATCTGGCTTTCGATGCGACGGCGAAAACCTTAACGGGGACGATGGACGATGGCGATACGACTACCAACATTGTCTTCAAGGTGAAAACGGTGACACCCGTTGAGACAAAGAATATGCTCGGTACTTTTAGTGGCACCGTCACTACCGCCGGTGCGAACCACGTGACCGCCAGCATTGTCATCACGGACGATGGCAAGATCACCTATACGGTTTCGGGTGGCAGCGCCGTCGAAGGCACTTGGACGGGCGACAAAGCCACGTCCATCAGCCCGAACTGGGATGATTTTGACGGAGACTACGACAGCGAAAGCGGCACCATCACTTACGACGCCACCGCCGATGCGATCACCCTCGATTTGAGCGGCGCCTTCTCTGTCACGGGCACCATTTCGCGAGCCGCTTAGGGTTTTCTGAGCAGATTTCGACCAAGGACGCGCTGCAACGCGCCCTTTTTTCTTTGAGTGGCCCTTTGCAAAAAAGATGGGATTTTTGCATGGATTTCTTCTCAATAGATATTCGGTAAAAAGAAAACGAATAAAGTCCCAATAAAAAGACGGAGGCAAAGGTTAATAAGGTGCCATGGGCAACCAGAAAGCCCATCAGGAAAAGGGTTGCGTGTTTTGAACCCCCTTGCGCAACTCTTTTCTTTTTGAATTAAATGCGTTCATACTAAAACTCAAGGAAAAGGGGAAATCATGCATTCGTTACGGCCGCTTCTCGTCTTCGCCAACATCATCGCCCTTCTAGGTCTTTGTGGTTGCTCCTTCGCTTTTCCCCAAGGTGGAAGCTCGATTTCTTCTTCAAGCCGTTCGGCTTCGGAAAACACATCGACCTCTCAAGAAAAATCCCTCAGCTTATCCTTGGCGAAAAACACGATGAGTTATGGCGGCGAATTCCTCACCGCTTGCCAGCCCAGCCTTCTTTATCGAAATGGTAAGGTGGAAAAAACGCTCAGCATCGCTGATGCCTCCCTTTCAGCCAGCATTTGGCAAGGTGAAACAGTTTACGAGCTTGGTGATTTGCTTCCGCAAGGCCATTACACCGTTTCCGTCAGCTATCCTTTTGCCAAAGTCAGTGCCAGTGCCGATTTCGACGTGCTTGCCAGCGATCCCATAGCCGCCAGCGAAGGCCATGGTTACAAAACAATAAGCAATCTCGCCGATTATCGACTCGAGGCCCTTCCAAACTATGCTTGTCTCGGGCCGAAACCGCTCAAGAGCATCGGAAGCCAAAAGATTCTGGTGATTCCCGTCACTTTTAAAGGCAACGCCGCTTTTACGAGCGCCGAGTTAGCGGCTGTCAATAAGGCCTATAACGGGGAGGCAAACGAAACCGGCTGGCAATCCCTCCATTCTTTTTATGCCACCTCGAGCTATAACAAACTTGATCTGAGCGCCACGATCACTACACCTTTTGAATATAGTCAAACCGACAGCGAATTCGAAACAACCGCCAATGCCCTCGGAACGAATTATTCCAACGCGGTGAACACGATTGCCGAAGCGGCGATTGATTCGCTTGAGAAATCGAGTTTTGATTTCACACCTTTTGATAGCGACTCCAATGGCTATATCGATGGGCTGGAATTGGTTTATAAAACAACGAAAAACAACACCAAAAATGGCGGAGCCCAAGTTTGGTGGAACTTCACGACCGTCGATTCGGATAGTCAAAGCACCGCCAGCAAGGTCTCTTACTATTTCTGGAGCGAATACAGCGCGCTGGCCAATGGTTACTACACCCCGGACATCGACGACCACGTCTTAATCCATGAGTCTGGCCACATGTTAGGCTTATGCGACTATTACTCCTACGACAAAAATGAATGTCCGGCCGGCGGCAGCGACATGATGGACCACAACATCGGTGACCACAATGCCTATAGCAAGATGCTGTTGGGCTGGTGCAACCCCAAAATCATTGACGGATCAGCCTCGGATTTTACTTTGGATTTGGCTCCTTTTGAAGAAAATGGCGAGGCGATTCTATTAAGAAACACGACAAACAGTCCCTTCAATGGCACCCCATATGATGAGTATCTTCTCTTACAGTATTACACCCCGACCTCGCTCAATTTGAAAGACGCTTCCGGCTATAAGGAATGGTGGCCGCACGGCACCTATAGCCAGGCCGGTCTCCAAGTCTTCCATGTCGATTCAAGACTTTGCCAAGCCAACACGAACGGCTATGTTTATACCGATAACGTGTCTTCGAGCGCCTTCGTCGCTGCCAGCAACACCGGCTCCTATTCTCTCAATGTTGAGCAAAGCGCCAAAAATGCCCCGGTTTATCAATCACCTTATCGGCTCCTTAAGGCCTTGCCAGCCAGCGGCAACGATCTTTTTAAGACGGCGGAAGGGATCCAGCAGATGGGTTCGAATGCCATTCTTTTCGGTGATAGCACAAGCGAGGTTGGCGGTAGTTTCTACAGCAATTATCGAATGCGGAATCTCTTCCCAAATGGCCTTCTCTTCAACGATGGTTCCAGCCTCAATTATTCCTTCAGCGTCAATACCGAAACAAGTGAGAAAATCAGTTTGCATTTTGTGAAGAATGCATAAAAAAGACCAAGGGGAATCGTTTCCCCTTGGTCATTCTTTACTTCTGGGCTAAGCTTTTCAGCTCCGCCACTTTCGCGTCGATCTTGCTCGCCGGCCATAGCAAGTCTTTTTGCTCGGTGGCTGATAAGTACTTCAACTTGCCTTTTTGCGCCAAGAGATCATTGATCTTCTGGTTGACGGGGTAGTTCGGATTGTTGACCTTCGCGTTGAGGTTTTTGTCCTCTTTGACGATGGCGGCCAGATCAGCCTCAGGAACATCCTGAGCAATCGGCTTGGTGCCTTTGGAAGTGACCTTCGGGGCTTTTTGAGCCCGGGCAGGACGCTTGCCTTTATTTGGGTTCGGAACAGCAGAGAGTTCAGTTTGATCTTCGCGGCGTATCCGCCGTTCGATATAGCCTTTCTTCTCAACGTTGGTCGGCACGCCAACGACGAGGGTGGCGCCGCTCGGCACCGCCGTATTCTCGTCTTGGGCATGAACATCGCTCGGTTTGCCCGCGCTTGCGGGGGCCGGCGTTTCTTTCTTCACAACCTTTGCCGTGGCAACACGGCGGCGCGGTTTCTTGCTCGCGTTGGGTTTCGCTTCGGTCGGCTTAACTTCGGGAGCCTTGACAGGAGCAGAGGCCTTCTTCGCTGGGGCTTTTGCCGCCGGAGCCTTGGCGGGTTTACTCACGCTCTTAATGGGCTCAGGGGCTGGCTTCGTTTCAGCCTTCGTCTCAGCGCTCGGCGCCGGGTTTGCGCTAATCGGAGCAACTTTTGCGGGGATTTCGAGCGTAGTCTTGTAATCGCGCTCGGTCTTTTCGATGTGGGCGACCAACGCGCCTAAGGGCAGATCTTTCTTCTCTCCGGTTTTCAGGACACCGACTTGCTTGGCCATGACGTCAAGGTCTTGTCGAGTGAGATCATAAGGTCCGTGAATGGCGGGGAAATAAGGAACCGAGGCATCGCGGAAAATGATGCCATAGTGAACGCCAGTCCGAGTCAACGCTTCTTGGACGCTCGAACCAAATTCGAACCACAGGCGCTGCGGATGTACGGCAGGCGCGGGAGCCAGAGCAACCGCGACTGGCTTTGGAGTTTCGGCGACTACCGGCGCCACCACCATTTCGGCTTTTGGCGTCACGTTCACCATTTGGTGAGGGGCAGAGGAAACTTTGACGGGGGCGGTCTCGTTGGCTTTCGGAGCCAATTTGACCTTTTCTTGGATCAATTCATCATAAGAATAGGCCAACGACAGTCTGTCTTTATCGGCGGGCGCCAGCGCGTTAATCGCAGCTAACTGCTCATCGATATCGGACAACTTTTTATCGGCGGGATAATTCGGATTGTTCAAATTCGCCATCAAACGTTTATCGGCGCTAATGATGGGCGAATCGCCAACCGGTTTCTCCTCGACCGGTTCGGCAGGCTTTTCGGTGCGGGGGGCATGATGAAATAAGCCGCCCCGACTATGACGATCAATCGTATTCGACGTGCTCCGCGGTGCAGAGCTGTAAGTTCGTCCTTGATAGAGTCCAGTCTCGCCAGGATTTTCCTCAAGATCGCCTTGTTGATTCAAACGGTAGACCAGCACGTAGCGGCCCCGTTGCGAATCCAGCGAATTGAGTTTTTTCAAATCGGTGGCCAACGTTTTGTCCTGGGTGATAATCAGAACCTTATTCTGGATCCGGAGACTTGAAACGGCGGTATAGATGGCATTGTCAGCAAATCCATAATTCGTATTGGATTTGGTGACCTCGAGGATTTTGTGAAACCACTTATCGTGGTGCAGAATCTTCAGTGCTCTTTTGGCTTCAATGCGAGCTTCTTGGTTATCTTTGCTCGCAGCATGCTTTTTGAGTTCTTCAACGCATTCGCCTAAGACAATGACATGCAATCCGTCTTTCCAATACTCATGGGATGCCGTAAGGTTATCCATAAACACCGGGAAGGAATCTTCCATCAAGGAACACGTATCCACAAAGACATAGTCATAGATTGATAAAAACTTGGCTAAGCTTGAGGATTTGGTTTCCTCACTGTACATATTTTTTTAGTTTTAATGTACCTCCTAAGGCATATTCTACACTGAAAAGGGCGAACTGCCCACGGAAAGGGAAACCCTTTGGGAAACAAACGCAAGTTTTTAAATAAAAACCACGGAAAAATCCACCTAAAATTTAGTTTTCGCTAATTTCTTTTTAACGAAGGGCAAAAAACAAATGCATTGCTTAGCAATGAAGCCTATACTTTTGAAGCAGCCTTGGAGGCTCTTTTCATGAAAAAACAACAACGTTTCCTTCTCCTTGTCACATCCGCGATGCTCCTCGCCTCGTGCGGGCCGAGCGCAGCAACCTCGGCGAATTCTCTTACTTCAGATTCGAAGAGCGAAGCCGAAAACAGCGCTTCCTCTTCCGCCGTTTCCGCCTCGTCGACCACCAGTTCTGTTTCGGGCGATAGCGTCACTTTCAGCGCCGCCCTCACCTTGCTCACAAATATGGCAGAGCAAGAGACGGCTTTGTCGAATAAAGTCCATGTTGTTCAAACGAACACCAAAGAAAATACAATCGATGCCTCCGATGAGATTTTCACCTTGAAGAAAGACGGATCCAGTTTCTCTACCGGGAGCTTGACCCGAAAAGAAAATGGGACAGAGACCTTGAGCGACACGTTTATCCGCCGCTATGTTGAACAAATAGATAAGATTCAAGATTCCAGCGGTGCCGTCGCTGATTATCCAATGTTCTATCAGATCACTGACCACGCGAAAGACGTCTTCGCCGCCGACGATTATCAAGATAGCGCGACCAAGACCTTTGTCGTCGAAAACGCTGCTGATGCCGCCACTCTCGGCCTCGGCACTGGCGACTATCTTTTAACGAGCGACGTGGCGGCCGCCTCTTCGGCCCAAGCCATCGCTCATCTCGTCAATTTCATCGATAGTTCCATCGTCAATAACGATTACGTCACCCAGCTTGGCCTCAAAACCTTTAGCCGCGAAGGACGCCGTTACTCTTTCACGGCTGCCTATTCTTATGATGGCGACCTCGACGATACTCAAACCTTCATCGTCAACGCTTCTTTCACTTTCGATAGCCAAGATCTTTATCTTGAAAAAGTGGCCTATTCCTTAACGAATAAAGACCAAAGCAAGAGCGACTCTACCGATGTTTATACAACCACATCCTCTTATGAGGCAACCTTAAACTATGGCACGAGGAGCGATGAAACCGCTCCGTTAGAGGTAAACGATTATTTCCTGGCCAACATTTCGAGTATCGACATCTGCAACAGCGACTCAAACCGAAGCAAAGCGGATCCGAAAGCTTTCTCCCTTGAAAATTCCTATCTTTTTGCCAAAGCGGCCGCTTACTCGCCGACGAAGGCAACCAACCTCGGATTGACGAATGCCGCCACTTCCGATAGCGCCGTGATCGCCTTAACCGACGATGGTTATTTCGAAGTGAAGGCTGCTGGCAAAGTCAGTCTGACCTTCACCTATTTCGGTCGACTCGATAGCGGGGTCTACCAGGAACGAAGTCTGACCTCCGATATCGTTGTCGTTGAACCGAAAGCAACCGATTTGACCTTATTCTCCATCACCCCTTCGATCGTCGACGATACCCTCTATATCGGGACATCCTATAAGATCTCGACCTCGATCAGCCCGGCCAAAGCGAGCCAAGCCATCAGCGTGACTTCGAGCGACGAAACAGTTTTGAAGGCCGCGGCTGGAAGCAATGATGAAGATGTGGTTTTGACGCCGCTCAGCGCCGGTAATGCCACCATCACCGTCACGAGTTTGGCTAATCCCTCTTTAAAGAAGACGATGAGTTTGACAACGAAAGAGGCGGTCGCCGCTGATCGCTATCTGAACAGGCTCACTTCGACCACTTATCTTTATACCAATACCAACTATGGTTACACTTTAGCCATCACTTTCAAAGCCGATGGGACTGGGAGGCGGCTCCAGACCCTTACCTCTTCGGGCAAAACCTTTACTGACACCTTTGCCTACACCCTGAAAGGCACCGCTCTCACCTTCTCCGATTGGTCGGATGACGCAATCCATCCCTATCAAAGCGGCTTAATCGCCAAAGACGGCAGCGAATTGATTCTCGAAGACAATGAGTCCGCGATGGTCAGCGATACCTATGAGGCGCAACAAGCATGAACAAACAACCTTTTATCCTTCTTTCGTCTTTTGCCCTCCTTTTGATTTCCTGCTCCAATCCCGCTTCAACTGGCGTTTCCGCCCCTTTTTCTTCGCCGTCCAGCGCTCAGGGAAGTTCGGTGTCTTCTTCACCGAGCGAATCCGTTTCTTCCTCGCTTGAGGTGGAAAAAAGGAGCAAGGAAATCACCGACTTCTTGGCCTTGCTTACCAGTAAAGAAGGCAAAGTCAACCAGTGCCAAAGGACCGCGATCCGCACCTCCAAATACCTAAGCGACGCCGAGCCGCTCACGATGGTGGAAAAGGATGTCTCCACCACCATCCGCTACCAAGGGTCCTCTCAAGGACAAGTTAACGATCAAAATGGCAGCTATAGCCTTCAAGACTCGGCCGGATCCTATGGGGTGCCTTCGCTTTACGAGACCCAGGTCTATCATGACAGCGCCCTCTTCTACCACTTGACTAAATATCTCGATGGCAGTGAAGCCGATAGCAAAAAGACGATTGGCTATACGGCCGCGAATGAGGAGCACATCTTCGGCTTAGGCTTAGCCAACGAAGAGATCGATCTTTTCGCCACATTGAAAGCCTCCCTGAATCAGGCGGACACCGAAGTGAGTTACGTTTTCCCATTGGAGTTCCCCGATAATGGCGAAGCCACTTACTCCTATAGCGTCAAAGTCTACGAAAGCGGGAGCAAGGTTCTCCGCCAAGAAGTCTCCTACGAGAAAACGATCACCTTAAAGAACGCGCTTATCATTCATCTCGAAGAAACCCTAGCGAACGATCTCTATGCCGGCGGCAAAAAAGCCAACTGGTTCTCGACCCTCATCAGCGCCGATTACCAACAAGGGGATTTCGCTTCGTTTACCGGGACTCTCTTCAACCCCGCTGATTTCACTGCGGCTTAAACTTTTTTTCTTTTTTAGGCCTGATTCGTCAGGCTTTTTTCATTGAAAAAGGGCTCCTGCGTTAAGGAGCCCAACGAAACAAGATGAAGAAACGGATCAGACAATCGGAGCAGTGACCGTGATGGTCACCGATGCTTCAGCGGAATATTGTTTGACCTTGATGATGTAGGTCGTTCCCGCAGTGAAGTCCGCCGTAACGCTGAAGTCGCCCGTATTGCCTGCGCTCTTATCGAGCGAGGTTCCATCCGCAGTGGTGATCGACGACAAATCCGGATCGCCAGCCGTCGAAGAAGAGGCGATCGTATAGGTGCCCGTCTTTTGAGCGGTAACAGCGAAATAATAGTAATTGCCCTCGGAAAGCACTTTGGTAAAAGGCGTGCCTTCGGTGATGACCCAAGCCGTCGTGCTGCTCTTGCCATCCTGCGGGGCGGTCGACGAAATGTTCATCGTCACGGTGACGTCTTCGGCCGAGGAAGAATAGAAATGCAAGAAGTAAATCCCATCCACATCCGGCTTATAGTTGACGGTGACGTCAGTACTCATAACCTCGCTCATATCCATTCCCAACAAACCGATTTTGCCATAGCCAGACGCGCTCGAAGCGACGAAACTGTAATACTTGCCCGCCACGAGGTTAATCTTCATGTAGGCATCGCCATAACTCGAAGCAATCGTCGCCGTCGCCGTGGTTGGCGTCCCTTCGATGGTCGGAGCGGCCGCCACTTCGGTAATGCCGCTGACGCCAAAGGTCAAAGCATCCGCCGCCGTTCCCTTGATCACGACCCAATAGACCGTATCCTTAGCAATCTTCTTGGTGGCGATATAAACGCCCGTCGTCGAGTCTTTGCTGGCCGAGAAACCAGAATAACCCGAAGTATCGGTGCTGCCATAGAAACCAACCGAGGCCGAAGCCCCTGTCACTCCGCTGACCGTGAAGGTGTAAATGTCGCTGGTCGGGGCGGTGAAAGCGCGGGCGACATAACCTGTCGCATCAATCGTCGCCGTTCCCGCATCGGCAAAGGCTGTGGCCGGAGCGGCGCTGATTGTCAAAGTTACCGCTTCATCAACAGTATCCGAGACATAGATGATATAGGTGCTATCACCACCGAACATCATGCCGGCTGCAGTCGTGCCACTGGAACGGCTATAAGACGAAGTAGCCGAGGTATAGATCTCAATCTTCGTCGTGCCCGTCGCTCCGCTGACCACCACATTGTAGAAACTGGTCGACGGCGCGGCAAAGGAATAGTATTTGCCGCTCACGCCCGGCTGGATTGAACCGCCTGTGGTCGCAATCGGCGTATCAAGACTCGCGCCCGGAATTAGCTCTTCGGCTAAGAAGTCGAAGGCGGTCAGACTCGAGGAAGTGCCGCCTTTATAACCGACTTTAAGGATGATGGCCCCATCGACGGTCGGGGTGTACTTCTTGGTCAAGGTCGAAGTGTCATATTCGCCATAGCTGTACTCTTCAGCATCCGAGAAGAGCTCATTGCTCGCCGCCGCAGCATCCGCCACAGTCGGATAGGCGTAGTAACTCGCCGCCTTGTCGGAACTCGGGTTCTTCAAGGTGAAACGGTAGTTGTGATCTTTTTGGAGCGCGACGCTGTAATAGGTGAAGCCGCCACCCTTGCCGACTTTAACCGCGGTCCCCAAAGTCAAAGCGATGGCTTTGGCAGGAACTTCGCCATCGGTCGGGTTGGCAATCATGAAGCTATTGGCCGCGCTAGTGGCGGTATAGCCAGCGATCGCGATGAGGTAATCGCCTTCGGCCGTTACCGTAATGAAACTGGCATCGCTTCGGAGATAACTCGCAACCTTAATCGTCAAATCCGCAACGTCATAGATATCGGCATAGAAGAAGGTACTCAAAACACCAGTCCACTTATAGGTTCCAGCCGCCAAATGCACTTTATAGAATTGGCGTTGAACATCATGGAGAATCTGAAAAGACTGGTTGACGCCAAAAGCGTAATCCACCGCTTCCTCGGGCGTATCGCCCGAAGCAGTGCTAACCGTAACTTTGGTGTTGCCGTAACCAAACGAGGTTTCCGAATCGTAAGCGGGTGAAACAGCGATATAGAAGACGTCATTCGCCGCCATCTCAAGCGCGACGATGTGCTCGCTCTCCCACGCTTTCGCTTCGGTGGCCAAGGTCGTGGAAGAGGTTAGCGAATCCAAGTTCACGGCCTTGCCAGTGCCATCATAGATGGCGATATCTTCGGCGACCGTCGTCAGGCTTCCACCTGCGGCGGAGTCAATGGTCGAATCGGACAAAGCGACATAGTAAACATCCGCCGCGGCGGCGGTCAGTTTGTAGAAATAGTGAGCGCCTTCGTTCGCCGAAGTCGTCTTAACCGTTTCTTCAAACGCGCCGGTCACATCCTTGGCGTATTTGATCTTGGTGCCTAATTCATCGGCGGTGATCACGACCGAAATATCTTTTTCGGCATATTTTGTTGGATCGGCAACCGAGGTGGCCCGGATCGTCGCCCTGCCAACCGCGACGCCAGTGACTTTGCCCGTCGCATCGACGGAAGCAATCGTCGCCGCGCTCGAAGTCCAAGTGACCGAAACATCAGTTGCGTTGGTGACGGTGGCCGTGAAATCGGTCGTCAGATCAACACCGACTTCGGCGGCGCCAGCAACGGCAACAGCAACGGCCGGAGCCGTGACTGAAATGCTTTTTGTCGCATTCTTTGTCGGATCGGCAACCGAGGTCGCCATAATGGTGACGCTGCCGGCTTTGACGCCATGGACAACACCGGCTGTCACCGTGGCGATGGTTGCGTCCGAGGTGGTCCAGGTCACCGAAGTGTCAGCGGCATTCGTGACCGTAGCAATCAAGGTGATGTCTTCACCGGCCACAACCGTATCAGCGCCCGAAATAGCGATGCTGACGGCCGTAGCTACCGAGGAGCTTACGACGGCGCTCGATGTTGAAGGCGTAACGGAACTCGTCTCAGTCGAAGCGGGACTCGCCGGAACAGAGGAACTGGAGACTGCCTCGCCTTGGGCGCAGCTCGCTAGAAATAGTCCGCACAGAGCGACTACCGCGATGGATTTTTTCATAAATAACCCCCTTTTGGTTATTCTACGAATTATCAAATTACCATGGCGAACAGAGATTTCAAACATTATTTTAAGGAATAGCAAAATTCCATTTCCGCATTTATAATCCTAAATTTTGCAACTGAACAAATGCGAAATAACACCGATATTATCTTTTTTCAATAAATGTTTTTAAAATAGAGTTAATTTTCAGAATTTTATTGACATTAAGCTCAAAATACGTAGAGTAAGTTTCGTGCGCGCCCACTGCGCATCTTGTTTTTGTTATTTGGAGAACTCCCATGTCCCACATTCATCGTTTCGCCCTTTTGCTTCTTGCACCCACCTGCTTAGCCGCCTGTACGGCAACTCGGGTGACTTCGGCACCCAATTCTTCGGAAGCCCAAACGACCTCGTCGCTCGCTTCGTCCTCGACTTATCCGACAACCAGTTGGGATGCATCGACCGATGCAATCCACGATGGTTTTTCGACTTCAGGAATCTTTATCGATATTGGAGTGGGCACCCCGCTTGTCACTGGGGTAACTTATGATTTCCCGATGCTCTTCTCCGATGGTTCGATTTCAAGCACCGGGGCCAGCATCACCAGTAGCAACGATGCGGTTTTGAGCTTCGCGGCTGATCCGACGAACGCCTCCTCCTTCAAGGGCACGGCCCATGAAGTGGGCGATGTGATTGTCACCGTCAAAGACAGCACTGGTTACCGCCGTTACCGCAACCTCGTCACGGTCCGCCAAGGCTTAAGCGAGACGGAAATGGACGAATATCTGGCTTACTCTGTTTCCTATTTCCGAAGCGACAAGGCGCTCTCGCTCGATTCGACGAGCGATATCAAGATGACCTTTTTGGGTGACCACAAAGGCCAGTTCAGCGGAACATTCGAAACGGCAGCTATCGGAAGCGACGCCACCTTCACTTATGCCCGAGATGCGAATGATGACATCGATGATTATTTTGCCTACAGCATTGGGGACTTCACAGTGAAGAATGTCAATTTCTCGCCCGCTTACTTCCGAATCCACAAGACCGGATACATGCTTCATCTCCTCGATAGTCAAGGTCTCTTAGGCTTTTTGAAGCCTGTCGTCCAATAAAAAGAAAGACAAAGGAACATCTTATGAAAAAATCCTTATTGATCGTCAGCGTCGCTACCCTGCTTGCCTTAACCGCCTGCAATAACCCGGTCACTCCAAGTTCAAAGAGTTCACTTTCGACTACCGAAAGCAGCACCACTCCGACTTCCTCGACCCCAAGCAGCGTCGAACAAGAGACCTATATGGTCGTAATCGTCGCCAATTCGGGCGTCAGCCTCACTGCGGACAAGACCACGGCTCACGAAGGCGACCTCATTACCTTAACCTACACGGTGAGCGCCGGCTACTCCTTGGTGAGCATTGCGATGAATGGCAGTGCTTTAGCCCTCAATAACGGAACCGCCACCTTCACGATGCCAAATCACGACGTCACGATCAAAAGCAGCGTCAACGTGGCTGGAGACGTCGTCCTCAACGGCGATATTGCCGTCGCTTTAAGCAAACAAGAAGATGGAACTTATGCCGCCAAAAACGTCACAGTCACCAATGATTCGACCTTCTGCGTCCAGGTAAGCGCAAATGGAACAACCACCACTCTCGATGGTTCGGAGATCGTCGATAACCGCAAGACTTTCGCTCATATCGAGAATGCTGCGAAAGACAATTACCTCGTCCTCAAAGGCGGGGCAGTTTACGACTTCCTTTATGATCCGGCCAACCCAAGTATGCCTTTCTCGATTCAGCGTTCGAACACCATCACGCTCCCGAGCGATGCTTCTTCGCTCTCCGATCTCCTTTATATGCAGGGGATCAAGAGCGATCCGACTTCCTATCCTTCGGGCGTCAACAGCGTCAGTTTCTTCGATAGCCGCACCTCGGAAAGCTACCTTTGGAAAAAATACGACAAAGCTTCTTTCGCCAGCATCACTTTGGCGGGCGATACGACCCCGAGTTCTTATGTTTATAAGTCGATGGACGGGGACGCCTACACCATCGTCGATACCTACCGCGAAGGCCGGAGTTGGACCGATCCGCTCCCCTATGCGACCACTTCAAAGAGTGCGCTCGATAATTCGGAAAGCATCGGCGGCGTCGGCCGCAATGAAGATGATTCAGCGATGAGCGGCCGCTACAAACTCGTCGATGCAATCGATGGCTATGTTCCTTTCTCGAGTGAGCACAATACCTCGTGGGGCAAATACAAATACGAGTATCTCAAGAACAGTGGCGCCGCCGATCGCGACACCTATGACCATGACGCCAACTTCGACGTTTATGCCTATTCGCACGATGTGGCCTCGCTCGAAGATGCCTTGTGGTCATCTTATTTCAATGGTTTTGCCATCGAGGACGACCGCACCGCCACCAGCGTCAAGATCGCCTCAAGCCGCAACGCGGACGAAGGCTTTACCACCACGATCGATTCTTATCAGACGTATACCCCCTCGACCGCTTCGACGGCTGCGGGCTCCTCGGCTTACATGAAGAGCGATGTCCACGTCACCTATAAAGCCTCGTTGACCTTCACAAAGGCCGGTGCCCCATTAAGTGGCACCTATATCGAGAAAATGTACGATTCGGCCGATTTTGACTTCAGTAGTGGCGCCTTCAAGACAGGCGGCGAAGCCAATGGTTCCGTCGTCAAACGCTTCAATTACGCTTACACCTATGGGGCGGCGGAAAGTGGCAAGCCGTCTTTCGATACCACCCCCTATTTCGCTTCGAGCGTCACCGCAGCGATCCAAGGCACAAAGACCGGCAGCGCCAACATCATCAACGCCGGCGAAAACATCAACGAACTTGGCTATAACGATTTCGTCAACAATCCGCTCGTGATCACTCCGACTCCGAGCAGCGCACTCGATAGCTGGGAATACATCATTAACGCCTCAAGCGATGAGAGCAAGGTCTATTATGATAAGGACCATGGCTATTGGACCAGCTCGAGCAATGCGACGGGCATCGTCAGCTTGACAATCGTCAACGCTTTCGATTCGACTTTGGCCACCACGATCGATTTGACCCTCAATGGCGGCGTCAAACCCTACTCCTTTTCGATCATCTCCTCGAGCGGGAACTCCGATAACATCCAAAGCAGTTCTTCCGTCTTCCTTTACGCCGGGGATATCTTCCCGTGCTACCTCTCGGCTTGGCCGAGCAAATCCGTCTTGACGGGCATCAGCTTCAGCTACAGCACCCCGGGTTTAATTACGTGCACCCTTGATCCGATGAGCGCCGCCTTGACGATCGATAGCACTGGGGCCAAAGCGATCACCGCGGAGACCAAAGTCACCGTGACAATCAACGATACCAACTACGATCCAGACGCCACTAAACCTTCGACCTTCCTCGTCACCCTCGAACCGAACAGTTCAATCTTCGGCGAAGAGAGTTCGATCTTCGGCGATTGGACGCTCGATAAAGATTTCACCGCGACTTATCCAGGCACGACACTCAACTTCGGGAACACGGTCACTCAAGAGACCGCCAGCATCCATGGCTTGCCCGAGAAGACCCGTTATTACAAAGGCACCGTCGTGGTCGATGGAACGACCTTCAGCTTCACTTATTCTTATGACCAACATACGAAAGCGATGACCGCTTCTTCAATCACGGCTACCGGCGGCAAGTGGGCCAGTTACAGCAACTTCGTCATGGCCCTCTATTGCGAGATGAGCAGCAATGAAATCGGCGTGGCTCTTGAAGCCTACGCTTACGAGGATGCCTCCAGTTACACCGCCACATACTATTCGATCCTCGGTAGCATTGTCCATGGCGATGATTCGGACGATGGTGGCTACGATGACGCTTCTTCGAGCGCCAGCGCGACGGCCGCCGCGTTGACAGCTGCCACCGAAAACACTTACGTTTTCTTCACCAAAGCCTAAAGAAACGATCCGCGAACGCCCTTGTCGAAGAGGGCGTTTTTCTTTGGACAAAAAAGAGGGCGGAATCCGCCCTCAAGAAAACAAAAAGCATTCGAAATCAACTGAGCGAGGTTTTGATGAAATTGTCGACCACCGCCAAGTTGCTTTTGCCAAAATCAAACATTGGGAAGATCACGTAGTTTTCTTTCGAACCACTCGTTTGGTAATAAAGCTTGAACGTCACGCTCTGCGTGCTTTCCCCGAGTTCTGCGAAAACGAGACTCAGCCGGGTTGGTGCCGCTTTGATTGCGCTCAACGAAGCGGTCAATTGATAGTTGGAGACAAAATCGCTCAGACTCAAGGCATCGCTCGTTTCATAATGCTCTTCGTCAGCGCCTTGAATGCAAAACTCGAGCCGATCCCATAAGGCAAGATTGGAGGGATAGTTCACATTCCCTTTAGCGGAAATATCAGGCGAAGCGTTATAAACCCCGGTCGTATTGAGCGAGACGGTTGAAGAAACGAGGCTAAACAAATAGGTGCCATAGAGATCGACCCCTTTGTACTTTTTGTGATTAATCCCCATCCATCCTTCGGAAACCGCGCCTTGTTTGGCTCCATTCGCGTTGTAATCGCCATAGAAATAATCAGGAAGGAAATGCTCGGTGCCGTCGTTGGTGGCGTTATCGGAATAATCAATGACCGAACGCGAATAGTTTTTTGCTTTGAAAAGCGTACGGACGCTGGCTAAATTCGTCGGGGCGGCAAAAGGAGAAGCCGCGCGGACGAAGGAATCCAGATCGGCAATCTTGGCATCGCCAAAAGCGCTGATGCTCAGATGGCGGACCTCTTGCGGAAGACTCACCTCAAGGAAAAACGAAGAAACAAGTCCTTTTTGGCTAATGGAAGCCTCGACCGAAGTCAGATTGAAATAGTCAGAGATCGAAAGACCGACGAGTTTGAGAGCCACCAGTTGGTTCTTTTTGTTTTTCATCATCGCATCAAGGTCGCTGTCGGCAAACTCGTCGAGGGCGAAATCGGCAAACGAAGTGAAAAGCGCGGAAGGATAAAGCGAGAGATAGGCAGCACCAGAATCATCGCGCAAAGTTTCTGAAGCGAGATACCCTGTCGCAGTCGTGTCGATCCGATAGAGACCTTCGGGGGCAAGGGCATAGCCCCACTCCGCTTCAGCCTTATCGCAATAAACATATCGATCGGTATAGGTTTGATGATAGGAATAGGGCGCGGAAGATGCGGCAAAAGAAACATCGATGGTGGCTTGATAATTCGTGGCCTTGGCCAAGGCGGTGAAAGCGGCGCGAAGATTCGTGATATCTGCGGGAGTCGAGGCGCTAGAAAGAGGGTCGGATCTCACTTTATCGTCACATCCCGCCAAACTCAAAAGCGCAAGCGGAACCAGAAAGAAAATAATTTTCTTAGCCATAAATTTACCTGTGCGGCAAGGCAAAGATACCACAATGCTTTCAAAAAGAAAAGAAGGTCTTTGACCTTCTTAGATGAGCTTCCAGTGCTCTTTCATCGCGACGGCAACGCCTCGCTCTGCCGCGCTCAGGGAAACGAATTGAGCGACGTCTTTAACCTTCGCGATGGCGTTTCCGGTAGCGGTCCCGTGATAATTGGCCACCATCGAAAGATCATTCTCCCCATCGCCGAAGGTGTAGATATCGTTTGAAGCAATCTGAAGTTTCTCCGCCAAAATCGCCACCGTCTTGGCTTTGGAAACTCCTTTGGCCACAATCTCAAAGAAAAACGAAGAGGTCGCGTAGGATTGATAATCTGCTAATTCCGGATAAAGAGGCAAGGTATGGGCATCGATAGAAGCCGTCGTCATTGACGCCTTTTCGATTTGATAATCGCTCGGAAAGCTTTTGGAACTAAAATCTTCGCACACCATCTTATTGAAGCGGGCTTCTTCGGGAGCGAAGTTGGGCTTTCCCACGAAGCCAACCACATCGCCTGGGGCGTAGCACATATAAGTCCAGTCCTCATGCCCGCCATAAAGTCGGGCCATCTTCAAAAAAACGGAATAAGGGATATAAGCGGAATAAAGGGGGCGTCTATCCGAACTAAACAAGCAAGCTCCGTTGGAGGTGGAATAGTAGATGTGTTCAGGATGATGGAATTTATGGGCAAATTGGATCAAGCCAGGCAAAGAACGGCCAGAGGCCAAAAGGATTGGATTGCCTTGATCAAGAAAGGCATTGAGAGCGGCAATCACTTCGGGATAAACGACAAATTCGCCGTTCTCCATCGTGTCATCGATCAAGGTTCCATCGATGTCAAATGCACAGAGTTTCATGACGGAGAAAAGAATAACCTAATTCCTTTCAGAAGATACAAAAAGAAAATAAAAAAATAGAATTTATAGTTATTATCGTATGTTATTAACATTTCTATAGTATTTTCTCGATTTTATAACTTTTTCACGACATTTTAGAAGTAAAGCAAATGGAAAAATAATGAAAATGAACGTATTTTCTCTTTTTTATATGTAAGCGTTCCCAATTAACAAAAGAAAAATTATTAGTTTTTATCGAATGTTTTTTATGTATGCGCTTACTGTAAGTGCTTACTGAAAACGTTTACATCAAAAAAGCCCTTGATGAAGTTTTTTCTTCAGGTATATTGATTCCCGAGATCAGAAGTCAATGGTCTCAGCGAGCTACCGTTAAGGAGGAAAAAATATGTTCTTCAATAAAAACAATCGTAAGGAAGAAAGCGTCGAGAACCCGGAAGTTATGAATGATAACTATGGCATCTTATTGGATCAGTTAGCCAAGAATGGCCCGATTTTCAGCGACGAAGCCGACGATACCAACAGCCAAAGCAATCGTTAATCTGTTTTAAAAGAACTTTGGTTCAAAGACGCCCGCAACGGGGCGTTTTTTTGTCGAAAGAAGACTACTTCACTATTAATGTTTTTCGTTTCTTGACGAAAAGCTTCAATAGTTCTTCGTGCGGTTCGTTCGGGTAGCCCTTGAGAAATTTTTCGCCATCCCAAGGTTTGGATTTTTCGATATGCATGAGACGAATCTGTTGGCAATAGTGGCGGATAATCGTGTCGGAAGAAAGTTCGCGTTGTTCGTTATAAATCCGCGGCAACAAGAGGATTTTCTCTTTTTGACAGCGATTTAATGCTTCTTGATCTGGCATGGTGAACTTATGAGCGTTAAGAAGGTGCCGCCCCTCTTTTAAGAGACCATCTCTCCGGACTTTTTTCAAATCAAAGAGAATAACGCCAGAGTTGCAATAATGCGGATCGAACATCTTGCTGAAAACCGCATCCGGCACCATCGCCCTATCGCAAGCATCGAGATCGATTCGGAACAAAGTCGAAGGATCTTTCTCCACCACTGTATCCGCATCGAGATAAAGAAGCCGCTCAGGCAAGCGGGACTCGAGATCAAAAATCATCCGGAGCATCGAATAGGGTGTATAGGGAGTGCCAAGATTGGGGGAGTGGGCAAATTCTTTAAGAAAGAGATCGGTTTCGTCCAGCAAAACGACCTGGCTTTCTGGGTTTTTTTCCCGCAGGAGATCTTCAAAGAAAACCCGCTCTTCTTCGCCGAGAGGCTGATAGGTCTTGGCCAAGGGAGAAAAATCGCCAGTAACAAGATAAACGCTGAGAGGTTCGTCGCTTTTTTCTCGATAGGATAATAAGGATAAAAGCAACCCTTCGCTGATCGCCTTGTTGCCACAATACACAACCTGATTCATAAGGTGGCTCCATTGTAGTCGTTTCGCCAAGGAAGAAAAGGAGAAAAACGCTGGTTTGCAAATAGGGGCAACTTGGCCTATTATCCCCTATAGATATGAAAGACTTAGCACCGATTGTCAGCCACAACTTAACCGAGCTTCGGAAAGGGCGCGGTTTGACGCAAGGCCAACTGGCTGAAAAATTCAATTACTCCGATAAATCCATCTCCAAATGGGAGCACGGCGAAACTTTACCGGACCTCAATACCTTGCAAGAATTAGCGGATTTCTACGGAGTCACTCTCGACTACCTCACTCACGTCGAAAGTGACATTTCGCTCCAAGACCGCGGCAAAAATGATCCGGTGGCGGAACGGGTGAATAAATCGGTGATCGTCACTTTGGGAGTCACCTTCATTTGGACGATCGCTATTTGCGTCCTGGTCGGCTGTATTCTCTTTCAAACGCGCTGGCCCTATTGGCTGCCGCTCGTGTGGGCGGTGCCACTCAGTTTCTGCCTCCTATCCTATTTCAACCACAAATGGGGAAAGGCCGAGTGGAGTTTACCGCTCCAACTCGTCTTTATCTGGACTCTCGTCATTTCCGCTTATGTCGAAATCGGCATGGATCTCGGCATGGAAGGATGGCAACTTTGGGTCATTCTCCTCGTTGGCGTACCCCTCACGATCGCCCAAATCTTCTATAAACGGATTAAGAAAACGCGCTAGAAAACGCGCTTTTGCGTTAATGTATCGAAAAGATGGACCTGCTCTTGCGAGAAGGACAAATAGCCAAGTTCGCCATTTCTAATCGGCGTATCCGCGCTCACGCGCGCCACCACTTCTTTGCCTGAGAGCTGAAAGTGAATCGAGTATTCGGCGCCCAAAAGCTCGGCAACATCCACTTTGATGGGTAATGACGTCGATTTGCTCTTGGAGAAGGTCATATCTTCAGGGCGGATACCAAAATAGAAATCGGCCTTGCCACTCGCTAATAAGCCTTCGGCTTCGACCAGTTCATCCCGTTCCTCTTTGAGGAGTTCTTCGGCGTTATAACGCAAGGACTTTTTCTCCGTTTCGCTCAAATGGCTCAAGCGGCTGATATCGGCATCCAAAGCGACTTTTCTTTCGCTGTAATATTCTTTCACCAAGGCGATTTGCTTCGGGCTTAAAGTTTCGCTCTTCCCATCGGGAAAAAGGATTTTGCCATCCTCGTAGTGGACCGAAAGGATATTCATCGTCGGCGAGCCCATGAAGGTCGCGACAAAGATATTCGCTGGCGAGTCATAGACTTCGTGGGGGGTCCCAATCTGTTGGACTTTCCCCTTATTCATCACCATGATCCGGCTGGCCATCGTCATCGCTTCGGTTTGATCGTGGGTGACATAAATCATCGTGTTGCCCAGTTCTTCGTGGAGGCGGACGAGTTCGCTCCTCATCTGAACCCGAAGTTTGGCGTCGAGGTTCGAGAGTGGCTCATCGAGCAAGAAGATCTTGGCATTCCGGACGACAGCCCGACCGAGGGCGACCCGTTGGCATTGGCCACCCGAAAGCTGGGTTGGCTTGCGGTTTAAATATTCGGTGATTTGCAATTTGCGGGCGGCATCTTGGATCCGGGCATCGATTTCCTCTTTGCTCAAGGACCGTTTCTTGACCAACGGCTTCCCCGTCTTATCGAGGAGTTGGTTGCCACTTTCATCGCGGACGAACTCTTTGACTTTTAAACCCGTAAGGCCAAAAGCCATATTGTCGTAAACACTCATGTGAGGATAGAGGGCGTAACTTTGGAAAACCATGGCAACTCCCCGGTCGATTGGCTCTAAATCGTTCGCGTATTCGCCATCGATGAAGAGATCACCCGAGGTGATATCCTCGAGGCCCGCCAGCATCCGAAGGGTGGTGGATTTACCACATCCTGATGGGCCGACAAGCACAATGAATTCGCCCTTTTTTATGTCGATCGAAAGATCGCTGACCGCCTGAACGCGATTCGAATAGACTTTATTGAGATGCTGAGCCGAGACGAAGATGCCTTCCGGGGCTTTTTTCGGATCGTGCTCATGCGCTTTTCGATACGCGTTTAATTGGGCGTAGTTGGCATTCCGTTTCTTGAGTTCGTCTTCTTCCTCGTCAAGCATCCGTTTGAACTCCGCCTGTTTCTCCGCCTTCTTTTTCGCCTTCAAAAATGCCCGTTCTTTGGTGGGATCCGTTTGCTCCTTCGCGGGATTTGCAACTGGAGTTTCAGGTTTTTTCTTGGGGAATAGAGGCATGGTTTTTCTCCTTAGGCCTGAGAATAGAGGCGAACGTAATCAATCTTCATATCGGCATTAACGAAATCAGCGTCGGGCGAGGCGTGGGCGGAATCGAAGTTGCCGCCGATCGCCAAATTCAAAATAAAATGGAATGGCTTATTGAATGGGGCGTCGTCATCGCTCGTATAGATTGTCCCATTCGCTGGATGCCATGTTCGTTTTTCGACGGTGAAAAAACTGACCCCATCGACGAACCAACTGATCTGGTCCGCTTCCCACAAAACGGCATAGGTGTGGAAGGCGGTGATGTCTTGATCGCCATTGCGTTGACTAAAGGAATGGGTTTTGCTTTGATAAGAATCCGCTGAGGAAGTCGCTCCGCTATGATGGAGAGCGCCCGAAGTCGTCCAAGCGGACGAACCGCGGTTTTCCATGATATCGATCTCGCCGCTCATCGGCCACGAACCATTTTCCGGTAACATCCAGAAAGCTGGCCACATCGCATTCTGTTGGGGAAGGGCGATCCGAGCGACGCAAAAACCATAGGTGGTTGAGACTTTTCGTTGCGTCACGAGGCGGGAGGAGGTGTACTCGCAACCCCCCATGCTTTCCTTCTTCGCCGCAATCGTCAATAAGCCATCAGCCACTGTCGCGTTGGCCGCTTGGTAATATTCGAGTTCGTTATTGCCCCAGCCGCCTCCGCCCACGAGCGGAGTCCAGTTGGCTTTATCCAGTTCAGTCCCATCGAACTCATCGCTCCATTCGAGCGTATAGCCATCGGGAACGCCTGAATCGGCACTACTTGTCCCTTTCGCGCCGCAACTTGAAAGGAGGGCCAAGGCCAATAGGGATAGGATTTGCGATGTTTTCTTTGCTTTCATTTCTGATAAATCCTCACATAGTCTACATCCATCGTCGCACTCGAGAAGCTATCGGGGGGTAGGAGATTGTTGTCATATTGTCCGCCGACTGCCAAGTTGAGAACGATATGGAAAGGGGCATTAAACGGTGCCGGGCCGCCATTATAGGCTGCGTTCCCATTGACCCAGGTTGCCTTATCGACGGTGTTATAGATGTGACCATCAGCGGAGAAACTAATCGAATCCGCCGTCCATTCGACCGCATAAACATGATAATTCTCGATGCTGGATGTTAAGCCATAGGCTTGGGTGTGATAAACATCGGCACCCGAAGAGTTCGCGCTATGAGTTGTCCCGCCAATCGAATAAGCTTCGCGGCCCCGGTTTTCCATGATGTCGATTTCACCGGAAGTCGGCCAGCCTTTTGACTGATAACTGCTCTCAGGGAGCATCCAAAAAGCGGGCCACATTCCTTGGATCGCCGGCAATTTGATCTTGGCAACCACATAGCCATAGGTGGCCGAGATTTTGCCATAGCTTCTTAACCGACCTGAGGTGAAATTATAGGCTGTTGAGCCAATCGTTGTGGCCTCGCGCTTCGCCGTAATGTGAAGGGCGCCATCACCCACGCTCGTATTAGCCGCTTGGTAATTCTCTTGTTCGTTATTGCCCCAACCCCAAATACCATAGTCACTGCCGTTGCCGGTTTGCTGACTCCAGTAAGCGTCGTTCAAACTCGAACCAGCGAACTCATCGCTCCATTTGAGGCTGTAGCCACTCGGAACATAGTCAGTTTCGCTTGGCGTCGGACTTGACGAAGTCGGAGCGGTCGAAGAAACAACTTCGGTAGACGAAATGTCTTCAGTCGCCGAGCTTTCGCCACCATCCGGTTGGGAATTGCTGCCTTTTCCGCTGTTTTTTGAAGCGGAATCGGTCGTAAAAGAGAAAGTGCAGGACGAAAGGAGCCCTGTCATCAACAACAAAGCAACGAGAAGTCTCTTTTTCATCGGCTGACCTCCACATCAATCCGCCCGATTTTGCCTTCCCGGATCGCCAAAGCTAAATCGCCCTCGACACGATCGAACTTTTTACCATTGATGGTGTAGGAGAGTTTGACGCCGGAAAAGCAGTCGAGTTTCTCCGGATTATGGTAAACCACTTCGGTCTTGGAGAAGAGGAGGAACGACGCCTCACCTTTTTGGTCGAAGAAGTCTTTGGATAACTTCGGCTCCAGATGGAAATGAAGAACCTGATCTTCATAAGAGAAAAGCCGATCGCCGGCGAAAAGGAGGACGAACATATTAAGGAACTCAGCGTTGGCGCCAGTGAGGCGAGCGAAATAGCCACGACCGTGTTTGCTCGAATCGGGATTGCAAGTCGGAACGATAAACGAGGACGCCTCGGTTGGATTCCGGCCATAGACGAACGGATCGAGATAGACGACCCAGTTGGTTTTGATTTCGTCATAGAACTCGGCATAATAGCCAGCCTCCAATAGACCCAAGATGTATTTGTAGTCCATGTGAAGAAAGTTGCATTCGCGCTCGAGCCAACCTTTGGTGAAAGCGTGAACCCGACCGATTTCAAACGGCGCATCGTCAATCGCAGCGCAAGTCTTGTAGAAATGGAGATCATGATCGTAGAGATCGCTGGCCTTGATCGTCGCGCAGTCTTTTTCGCCAATCGTCCCATCGGCGAGCTTAAGCGCTCGCGCGCTGGCCTCAAGGAAAGGCGGAATCGTCTCCAAGGCGAAGGAGGTGACTTTGACGACCGGATAGCCTAAGTGATTGATCTTGGCTGTCTTTTCATAAGAAGCCACCCGATAAATCAGATAGCTCGGCAAGATGCCCTTGCCCGCTTCTTTGGCCCGAATCAAGCCTTCGGAGAGAACTTTGTCCATCGCCTGCAAGAAGGCCAGAATATGAACGAGGCCAACCTCTTTTCGGGCGCTTTCGGCATGATCCATGTAGGATTTGCGAAGATTTTCTCTTAAGCTCGTCGCCTTATCCCAATACTGAAAACGGGTGATCTCTTGCTTATCGAGTTTCTCGAGGGCGTTCCGCATTCCTTCATAGAGGTCGTATTGTTTCTCCATGAGAGAAATCGAACGGCGGGCAAATGGCTGCAGATGCTTCGAGGCGTAACGGACGAGACGGAGCAATTCGACGCTTTCAGAAAGACCCGAGGCGAATAAGCCAGGCAAACCATTCATCGCATCATTCCAGCCTGGTTTCTCGCATTCCATCTCAATGCCCATCTGGGCACTGTCAAGGGTGGAGAACTTTATCAAAATAAGGTTGATGATCTTTTCGGCCAAATTGGCAGTGACCTTCTCGCCTTTCTCATCGACAAGCCAAGCGGTTTTGGCCATATTAAAGCCTGTCTTCTCACATTTCTCTCTGAGAGCCTTCAGATCGATTGCCCCATATTGACGGACCTTGCCATCAGGCAAGAGGCAGTACTTCTCCTCGCGCGGATTAACATAGACCGGATCGTAGAAATAGCCATACTCTTCTCCAAAGAAGAGCTTGTCTTCCTGATCGGGAAAGATTGAGGAATAGTTTTCGAGCAAGTCGACGTTGTAGGTCCAATGGTCAACCCAATAGCCTTCAGCAAAATTCGCCTGAATCTGCTGGCCCGAACAGGAAAGAATCGCGGCGAAAAGATCATCGGCTTTCTTCTTGTCGTAATGGAGCTCATCGCGGAGCAAGGTGTACATCTCGCTCGGTTCGAAGTTGTCACTCAAGGATTCGATTTTTTGGAAATCTGCTTTCGGAAGAGCGCTTAATTCAGCGGGGACATTTTGGCGCGAGCAATGGAAGCTCTCTGGCTGAACATTGAGCGGGTTCTGACCATCGACCTGAATCAAATTGAAAAAGAGTTTGATGTTGTAATCGCCAACGAAAGGATGGAAAAAGAGGTCGCTCCGGCGATTCTGATTGACGTCGCGGAAGTTGCCAGGGCCCGAGGAATAGAAACGGCTTGGGATTTGGAAGGCGTTATAATCGCGCTCCATGTCGCCATGTTTGCGGCCATAGACATAATAAACCTGGCCTTTTTTCTTATCGTCGAGCAAGACGGGGAAGCCCCCGCGCAGATTGTTATCGAGATAACTTTGTTTGACGAAGAGATCCCCAAGTGGATTGCCCGTGTGGCATGCGGCAGGTTTGACCAATTCTTCGACCAATTTTTGATTGTCGATGATCGCTTGGTCAATCACTTCGGGTGTGAGTTCCTTCGTCGCCGCTAAATAGGCATCGAAATCGTTCCACATGCCATAGATGGCGTAAACGGTGTAGCTTTCGCCGGGCTGGAGGATTTTTTCGAAGGCATAGAAAGCGCAGGGAAGTTTGTTTTCGGTCTGTTCTTCTTGATTAAGGAAATTAGCAAAAGAAAGCGTGTCATACGGTTCGGTGGAGAGGCTGGTCATGTCCGTGCCGAAGATGGTCGCCGGATCGACAATCGGGGTTAATCTGTTCCCTTTTTCATCGATGGCGAAGAAACCGTCGCCAGCCACTGCTTCTTGGACGATGGAATTATCGCCGGTCGAGGTCTTGAACTTGACAAATGGCGTCTTGTCTTTGAGCCCGTAGACTTGGCAATAGGCGGCCATTAGGGAAACAAGCTCCTTGTAGGCAATGTTGCTTAAGCCATGCGGAAAGAAAACTGGCAAACCATCCACCACCGTAAAGCGAACAGGTTTTGCGGAGATATTGCGGTAAATGACTTTGCGGATCAACGCGGCATAGTCCCGATGAGGCAAGGTCGCATAAAGTACCTTCATATCATGGACCGGCGACTTCTCTTCAATTGAGAAATCCGCCATCGAGGTTTCCATGATTTGCTCATAGCCTTCGTGGTTGAAGAAGGGCTGAATCAATCGTCCATCTTCCTTTAAGAAGGTGCGGAACCCTTTGACGGGAATGTTCGAGTAAGCCAAATTGGCGGAATCAAACGGGGTGATCGGCGTGTCTTTCGAGCTGACGCCAAAACCGCCCATCCCTTGTCCAACGTTGGCATAGAAGGCCCAGAGGGGCTTGCCGTCGAGCCCCGCGACGGCGGGCAAAAACGAAGCGAATGTCTTCGCCTTCTGGAAATCTTCGATAACGAAGCGATTGCCGTCGAAATGATACTGAACCATGATGTTGTTCCTCTATTGCGCCCCTATCGGCGTGAATTAAGCAAGAGTAAATTGTTGAATGATGCTCGGCACACTGCCATCGGCAATCGACCAAACCGAGGCATCGAAACTCGCGTAATTTGCCGCGGTCTTCAAGCCCGCGTCATCGAGCATTTGATCGTTCGTCAAGGCGCCGAGATTGCTATCGCCCGAAGTCGGTTTGTTCGCCGAAAGATGGGTTTGGCCGAAATAGATGTCGCGCGCCGTACCATCCATCGGCGTAATCTGAAACTTCTTGGCAACACAGTTGGAAACGTTGCCCCAGCATTTGCCAACGAAGGCGTATTGGCCATCACTGGCCGATCCATTCGAATCCTTGATGACTGTCTTACCATCGGAAGCGACTTTATCAACCGCGCACTGCTTCCACCACGGATTATCGTTGGTGTTTGGCGTGCCATGGTCCCAGCCGTTTCCCGTCTTGCCTTTGTAGTCATCGTTCCAATCAAGGTAGATGCCGGCTTTCTCAACGCTGACGCCATTGACCGTCGTGGCGCCAGTCGCTCCGATCACCTGCGAAGTCGCTTGGCAAATCACATTCGAAACGTTGCCCGAACCCGCAACGATGCCAAAGGCACCGCCCATGTTGCAGTCATCATCATAATAATGGGTCCCCATTTCGACTTTTGAGGTATTGTCGATCGTGCAATTCATCACAGTTCCCATACAATTGCCAGCAATCGCGCCAACAATGGTCCGACCCCGGACATTGATGTTGGCAAAGTTGACGTCGCGGACGACGCCCGACGAGCCAATCACCTGGAATAAGCCGACGTTGTCACCGGCTTTATGGGCGTCACTCTGGAAATGAACGGCACCGCTCCCGCTATAGATACCGTAGTTGGTCGCGGTCGTATCGCTCCAATAGACTTTGGCATTCTTGACCGTATAGCCGTTGCCTTCGAGAACGCCATGGAAATAGGCATTATTGGTATCGGTTTCGGTGAAGTAATAGCCTAATGGCTCGAAGTTGGCGATCGAAGTGAGATCGATATCGTTACCTAAGATGTAATAACCAGTCAGGTTTTTATTGATGTCCTGGAATTCTTGGGCGGTCGTGACCACTTTGGTGGCCGCGAAAAGATCGAGGGAAATGCTCTTGCTCCCCGCCGTCACTTTGACGGTCTTTTCCCCAGCGGTGATCTGTTTCATGAAGTCGGCCCCCAAGGTCAAAACCCCTGAGCGATTGCCATATTGGCCAGCACTGGCTTTGATTTTGCCGCACGTCACCGCGCTCACCGAATCGGTGGAGTCGATTTTAACCGAGATGTTGTAGGCTTTTTCGACCGAGGTATCGTAATAGATTTTGTTTGTTTGGAATACCTTTTCGGACTGATCCGGCAGGGAGACCCCCTTGTTGCAGCCTACGAGGACGACCCCGGCAAGGGCCAAAGCAGAGACGAGTAAGGAAGCGGACAGAATTTCTTTCTTTTTCATGAATTATTCCTCCTGAATAATGCCCCTAAATACCTCTCCCCCGCCTCAGGGCGGGAGAGAGGAGAGAATCGAAGCGAATTAGGCGATGGTCGAAAGCGTCACGTCGCTGAGTTCGAAGTCAACCGCCGTATTGAGGGCGATATGGCCGAGTTCGAAGGTCAGTTTGTTGCTGGCGGCCAAAACGCCACCGGCGAAATCCATGCTCAATGTGTTCCAACTCGTTGCGGTCGGTAACGTCACCGTTCCCTTCGAAGCCGTGTCGTAAATCTGAGCATCGCCACCTTCAGCATTGACCTTATAAGTGAAACTGATCCGGTAATTGGTGCCCGTTATTCCAACAGGAATGCCATTGAAATTGATCTGAACGTAGTAAGGATCGGCACCCCAACCATTGAATTTGACAATCGCTTCGCCATTGTCGCCAATGGTGATTGCGCTATCGGGGAGCTTGAAGCCTGCATCAGCGGCGTTGATCCAGTTGGCTGGCGTCGCAACGCGAAGTTTGACGTAAAGCGTTATATCAGCGGTAACGACATCGCTATCGAGCGCCCATTCGTTGGTCAAAGCGGCTTCCTTGTACCACTTCCAAGCCGTCTTGCCAAAGCCATAGTCGAGGTTTGGAAGCGTAATCTTCCGACCTTTGATCACCTGAACGGTGCCTAAACTGGTCGCACCGTTCATGAAGGTGACGGTGTAACGAACCGCATCAGCTTCCGCGATGAACTTAGCGGTGTAAGTCGTGGCCGCAGTGACGGCCGAGGAGGCGTTGAATTCGGTGGTTCCATTGAACCAGCCCAAGAAAACATAGCCTGTCGCCGGAGTCGGATCGACCGGAGCCGTGACCAACTTGCCTGCCTTGACTTGGATGTCTTTCAGGGTAGCGGCGTCATTGACGAATTTAACTTCATGATAACTCGCACCTGCGGTCGTATCGTTGATGACCGGAGCGGTGAAGCTGAAGGCTGCGCCGCCAAGCTTCGATCCGGCGACCGTGCCTAATTGAATGCCGATCGTCGCACCGGCGCCCTGGGTGACGCCGAAATGGAGAGCGTTAGCGCCAGCCACGAGCGAATGGACTGTGCCACCGATGGTGATATCGCCCGCCACATCGCTATTGACCGTCATAGCGACATCATAGGTGTCGCCCGCTACAGCATAGGGGAGCTTATAGAAAACCTGAACGCCATACCAATCGCCAGTCGAGGAGTAAGCTAACGTGTATTTCCCCTCCGCGTAGGTGTGGGAAGTGACAGTGCCGCCATTGCCAGCCCAATAGACCATTTGGCCTGGAAGAATTTCGGATTCAGTGCCGAATCCAAAGGCACCATCGACGTACATAACATTGACTTTTTCAACGGTGGGTTCTGAGGAGGCCGGAGTGGTCGAAGAAGCCGGCGTCGTGTTGGAGGTGGTCTTTGAGGTGGCCGCCGAGCTTTCGTCTGTGGCCGAGGAGACGCTGCCTTTGCCACCGCATCCGGCGAGGATGAGGGCTGATGAAGCTAAAACGAATAGCAGAGCAGAAGTTTTATTTTTCATAGTTTTTCCTCCTTAAATTTTGAAAAGCTATCTGTTAAGGGATCTGCAAATCCCGTTTAACCTTTGAGACCGCCGACCGAGGTATTCTCCATGATCGTTTTGCTGAAGAGGCAAAAGATCAGAACAATCGGCAAGAGGGTCAAGATAATCGTCGCGAAGAACATGGGATATTCGAATTTCGTTTCCAGCATCGCTTTCTGCATATAGTAGATGCCAACGGCGATCGTTGGTTTCTTTGATAGGTAAATCGAAGGGGTGAGATAGTCGTTCCATAAACCAATCAGGGTTAGGATGGTGACGGCTGTAATTGGTCCTTTCGCCATCGGAAGGATGATCTGAAGGAAGATGCGGAAGTCACTGGCTCCGTCGATTTTCGCCGCTTCGACGTAGGTCCAGGAAAGATTCTTGAAGAAGCTATAGAGCAAGAGGAAGTTGCTACCAAAGCCGCCGGAATAAAGGAAGATGCAGCCGATGACTTTGTCATTGAGGCCCATCGCCTTCATCAATTGGATTTGCGAAGGCAAGGAACCAACGATCGGAACGATGAGCGAGAAGATGACAACTCCGAAGATGATGTTGCGGCCAGGGAATTTGTATTTAGCGACCACATAGGCGGCGCAGCTCGAAGTGAAGACGGTAACCAAGGTGCCGATTCCGGCGACGAGAACCGACATCCCCATCATCTGGAAGATTGTGTAGTTCTGGGTTGTGGCCGAGCGAAAGGAAATCGCTCGGGCGAAACTATCCCAATTCCACGAACTCGGCCACGACATGAAGTCATTGGCGAACTCCGTTTTGCTCTTGAAGGCATTCATCAAGATCCAAAGGAAGGGGAAGATAAAGCTAATGGCGAAAAGAACGAAAAGAATAAACATGATGATAAAGGCGACCTTCTCACCGCCCTTACGGCGGTAAAGGGTATCGTGTTTCCGCTCATAGGCGCTTTGGGCGTGCTCCTCGTGCTTGCCCCGGAAATATTTTTTTAAGGAATAGGTGACTGCGTTCATACGTTAGAACCCCACATTCTGGTAGCACTTATTAAGACCCCAACGGGTGGCCACGATGATCGGGGCGCCAACGACGGAGCAGAAAAGACCCAAGGTGGCTGGCGCTTGAAGGCCACTGCCCCCTGATTCCTGATAGATTTGGAGTCCGATTGTCATCGTGTTATATTGGCCTGAGGTTAAAAAGAAAGGCTGGAAGGTGACGGTGAAAACACTCATCATGCCAAAGATAAAGAGGGTGGTAATGGTCGGCCAGCTGAGCGGAATGATGATCTTAAAGAACTCTTTCATCGGCGAGACGCCATCCATCTTGCAGCTTTCGAGAATGTCCCGCGGAATCCGGCTCATGCCAGCCGTTAACAGGATGACGTCGTAGCCGATGCCAGCCCAAACGCAGAAAATCCAGACCATCCATTGGGCACGATCCCCGATGAAAAGATCATCGAAGAAAGCCCCATAATTCACGTGCATTAAGTTGAGAAAGCCCGCGATGAAGCCATTGGGGCTAAGCGAGAGCGAATAAACCATCGTCAAGATGAATAGAGGCAAAATACACGGCAGAAAGAAAATGACTTTGAAGAAGGAATTGCCAGCGATTTTCTTAAAGACGAAGTAGGAAAAGAACATGGAAATCGGCAGGGTAATAAGGCAGGAGATGACAAAGTAGACAAGCGAGGCGCTGAACAAACTTTGGGTGTCCGGGCTCGAAAAACTTTGGAATAAGGTAACGTAGTTATAGAAAAGGGTGCTCCAAAAATGGGAGGTATTGCCATCCCAGATATCGGGATTTTGGAAAACCCAGACCAGTTTGCCATTATAGAACGACTTGAAGGTAAGGAAGATTGAGTTGATGTTAACCCCGAGCCACATAATCAGGAATTGGGCAATCGGGTAAGCCAGCATCAAAACCACAAAGAGGTTAGTCGAAAAATGACTAACCTTTTTACTCTTTTTCGGAGCGGCTCTTTGGATTTCTGGTGCGGCGATTCGTGTCATGACTGGTCCCCACTTAATCGCTCAAACTGGCATTGCGGAGCCAAGTCGGCCAGTTGCTCTTGGCGGTGTTGTAAACCAAATCGCCGACTTTGGCGGCCGTATAGCCGTCGTTGTTTTGGCAAGCGCTTTGGTAATAATACTTATTGCCCGCCCACGGCATAACCGAGTTGACGGTTCGATAGGTGATCGGATTGGTCGAAGAGAGGGAGAAGTTAGTGGTCGAAAGTTTCTCGTGAACCGACTTGGCAAAGGTGTCGGTCGCTTCGAGGTCAGAGAGGTCGACCTTCGTGTAGTCAAAGGCTAAGAAAGCGCCGTTGGAGTCCTTGACGAAGGTTTTGCAGGCTTCTTCAGTCGCCATGTAGTTGAGGAACTTCTTGGCGTTGGCGATCTGGGTGCTGTTAGCCGGAATCACCATCGAATCACCGAAGCCGACCATGTAATTGCAATCAGCTGCGCTCGCGGTCGCTTTCGGAGTCTTCATCATCGCGATGTTGAAAGGCAAAGTGCCATTATCCGCGATGGCAGAAAGTTCGAATTTAGCCCACTGGGCATAAGGAATCATCGCCGATTTTCCATTGACGAAGTTCGCTTGGGCGCTCGCTAAGGTTGCGCTATAAGAACTGGCCATCGAATTGGCGGGGTTGGTGGCGATCAGCTTGTACCACATATCGTAGGCTTGCATGAATTCTTTATAATAAGAAGACGGGTTGTACATTTCATAGCCATCGGCATACTTGCCCGTCGGCCCCATATACTTGGTCACCGTATCGATTTTGTCTTTGCCCGCTAATTGGTACCACCACTCAAACACCGGGTAATCCCAATAATACTGGCGGTCTTTGCCGCTCCAAGCAATCGGAGTAACCGTGCCCCGCCCGCCATCGCTCACTTTGGCGTTAATGATAGTTTGGCAAAGGGTGACGAGCTCGTCGTAGGTGGTCGGAACGCTCCAGTTGTTCGCTTTGAACATGTCGACGTTATAAACGAGGCCACCCGCACCTTGGGTGTAGCAAACCTTATAGTAATGCTCGGCTTTATCGTCGCCCGTTATCTTGCTGAGGGCAGCCGCGCCATTGGCTAAACGATCGGCGAAGGTGCCACTGAAGCCATCAACGCTCGAGGTATAAAGATCATCGAGGTTGGCCAGCCAGCCATTGGCGGCATAGCTCTGCCAGTTGATGCCATGCGACATGTAGATATCGTAATCGCCACCATCGCGCAACGCGCTTTCAATCCGATCAAGGACCGAAGTATCCGCATCATAGTGAACTTTGATTCCGGTTTTGGCGGTGAAAGAAGCAGAAACGTCTTTGAGCCAATCGGTGCCATAACCGCCATCATAGACACAGATCCAGATCTCGTCGTCGGCCTTCGTTGACGTCGAGCCACCGCCGCAAGCGGTCAACCCCGCTAAGGAGGTCAGGGCTCCCAAGGCCAAGAGCATCATGCTTTTCTTCTTCATTTTCGTTCCTCCGGGAACCTTTAAGAAATCGGTTTCCTAACTTTTGGTTTTATTATAGTCAGCGCCCCCTTGAGCCGTCAACACTTTTTGGAAAGCGCTTCCAGAATTTTTGAATACAATGTTGAAAAGGATTACACATCACGCTATATTTTTAGAAAGGAAACCGATTTCTTATTTTTATGGAAAACCAACAAAAAACAGCCTTAATTCGAAAGATCGTCGCCTTGGGATTAGGGGTCATTCCTTTGGCGGCTTGCACCCAAAAAGCTGGCGCCTCGTCTTTGGATTTGAGCGTTTCCACTTTCAATGGCACCGCCTATTACGATAGCCTTTCGGAGCGGGTGGCCTACGACTTAACGAATGCCAATAACATCGATGAGCAATTCAGCGGGGGCAAAATGTCCGATGACGTTTGGAATGCCCTTTCAGGTGTCTGGCAGAATGATATGGCTTCTTATCCCCACAATGGTGTACAATCGCGCAATCTTTTTTATGTTAATAACAACGGCAAAACCCAGTTGGCTTTCAAGGGGCGCGGTGTTTATTCGAGCGATAGCGATACTCTTTCGAGCGATGGCTACCGCAAGCCTGAAGGGGCTTGCATCATCAGCAAAAACCATTTGGGCCCAGGCCGTTATGAAATCAACATGGCCGCAATGCCGCGTGAAGGGGGCGTAACCGCAATGTGGACGTATTGCACCACCACCGGTAACGAAGCGACTTCGCAAAACGAGATCGACATCGAGATCGGTGGCAATACCTCCGAAACCTATATGCGTGAATGGTGCACCACCTGGACGAAACATTCGAGCAAGGCCACCATCAACGTCGACGTCAGTTCTCTCGCTTATCTCAATGATGGGGCAATCCACAAATACACGTTTGATTGGTACACCGATTATCGGGGAACAGGCGAACGGCGGGTCGATTGGTTTGTCGATGGCATCTTTATTGCGACAGTGACGGGGAGCGAAGTCAGCGAAACCGAGATGCCTTTATGGATTGGCTTATGGTTCCCAAACTGGTCCTCGGTAGCCTCCTTCGATACCGATTACCTGTTAGTGGATTCGATCAAATACACCGCCTTCGACAGCAGCCAAGCCTATGAGAATTGCCGGGCCCTATCTGGTTATACCCAGACGACACCGAGCCAAAGCAACATCCCAACGATCGAATCAAGCGTTATCAAGAACGTTAATAAGATTGCCAATGGCAACTTCGCCAGTTGGGCTCCCTGCAAGCAGGATTCTTCTTATTTCGGCTGGTTCCGCGATAGCGTCTCCCAAGGCACGGATGTGCTGGTGAATGACGCGGCAAAGGGCCAAGTGCTCCAAGTTACGGCCGGCACCGGAACCGATGGCACCCATGGCGAGTATTTAACCCAGACAATCTCCAATGCCTATGCAGGTTACACCTACCACTACTCAATCGATGCCAAGAAAGTCAGCGCTGCCACTTCAGCTCAGCTCGAACTCCATTACTCCACGATCAAAGGAAGCACGTTGAGCGGTACCAAGACAATCACCCTCGATTCGACGGACTGGAAAACGTATGATGGTACAATCACCTTGCCTGAGAAATGCGGCAATCTCCGCCTAGATTTGGTCGTCAATGACGGCAGCGCGCTTTTCGCAAACGCCCAAGTTCAATTTGTTTCCGCTTCTTAATGATGCGGCTCGCTAGTCGATTCGCCAACGATGAGCGACGCTCGGACTTCCAAAAGCTCCGGCGCCGTTTTCTTATCCTTCATGCCTTGGATCAACTTCTGGGCCAAGACCTTGCCGATCGTTTCGCTATCCTGTTTAATCGTGGTGAGATGCGGCGAAACGACTTGGCTTAACTGAATTCCATCGAAGCCTGTGATTGAGACATCACGGGGACAAGAGAGACCGGCCTCGCGAATCGCGCCCAAGCCTTGAATGGCCGAAATATCGTCGGGGAACATAATTGCGGTCGGCACGTTGAGACGATGCAAAACATTGCTCGTCACATTCCAGACAGAATCCTTATCGAGGTATTTGCTCTCTTCGAGCATCGAGTCTTTGAACTCAATCCCGTTTTCGGCTAAGGCTTTTTTGAAACCTGCGACCCGGAGGTTGGTGACGTCGCTATATTCGCCATGGACGAAGACGATATTGCGATGGCCTAATTTGATAAGGTGATTGGTCAGTAATCGCATCTGTTCAAGGTTGTCGGAGAAAACACCCGTCATCTGGTCGCCCATGTAGTCGAAGCCGACTTTTGGAATCGAAGAATGGATGACTTCTTGCATCTCGGCGCAGGTCAAATCGCCAAAGAGCAAGACCCCAGCCACATCGCGCGAAATGCAGTTTTGATAGAAGGAGCCATTTTGACCCGCCACGTTGCGGGAGACGAAGAGCAAATCGTAGTTATTCGCGTTCATCTCGCTCTGGAACGAATCCAAGACATCGATGAAAAGGTTGTGCTTAAAGGGAGAGATTCCGACGCCAAGGAAGGCCAGAATACCGACGTTGCGAGAGGAGCCTTTCGAAAGCGACTTCGCCGAAACGTTGGGGATGTAATTCATCTCTTTCATCACCCGACGGACTTTGTCCTTGGTCTCTTGGGGGATCGCCTCATAGTCATTGATGACTTTGGAGACGGTCGATGGCGAGACGCCACACTTCAAAGCGATATCATAAATCGTGACCATGTTAGGAAACCCCCATAGGAAACCCTGTTTCTTTGCTTATTAAGGTAGCATAGACTTCAAAGAGTTTCAACCATTTAAGAAACCGATTTCTAAAGTCGAATTTCAATAAAAATGAAACAAAGAGCCCCTTATCCGAACAAATAGGTCGTGATTGAATGGGGCTTTAAGACTAGGAAACAAGACGAGGAACTAAGCGAAAGAACTTCGGAAGTTTGAGCCGAGGTTTCATTAAGAAAAACAAGAGCGATTGTCCCGTCGGGATTTTGGAAGGCGACGCCTGGAAGAGAAAGCGTGTCTTCTAAGGCAATCCGCTTGGCCCCGGGCTGGATGAAATGGGCGAATTGTTCAATTGCAAAAAAGCTATGATTGAACAAAAGCGAATGGTTTTTGCGGAGATATTGAACAGGCGCTTCACAATAATTGCCGACGTGGTTCGGTCCGCCCTCTTCATCGAGGACGATATTCCAATCAATCCAGCCATCGGCGAAGGAAGAAAGATCGCCAAGCATGTTGCGGGCATAGCGTTCCGCGCTCCTGAAATCCCCCATCTTCACGCCCGATTGATTGACCGTCTCGATGCAGCCCTCGCTGAAGAGCAAATGCTTGTCGGGATGATCCTCGTGGGTCAAGCGGACCTGGGCAAAATCTTCGCTCACATACCAATGGAAGGCGATCCCCGCCACCGCTTCGTTCACCTCTGGGCTCGCCAGCGTCTTCGCTGCCCGTTCGCGGATGAGGTCGCGGTTATGATCCCAGATGTAGATGCCGACATTCTTGAAACCGTGCTGGTTAAGTTTGTCCCGTAAGACCAAGGCGAATTCCGCTTCGTCTACTGGGCTATAAATGCAACTCTCCCAGACTTGGACGGCCGCTGGCTCATTCTGGATCGAAATCATCGCAATCGGGAAACCTCGCTTGGCCATTTCCTCGATATAGCGGCATTCGTATTCGGCCCAAAGAGGATAATCCTTTTTAAGGAGGTGCCCACCATGACAAACGTCATGGTTATCTTTTAGCCAAGAGAGCGGGCTCCACGGGCTTGCTAATAACGTCAGAGATTGCCCCCTGATGGCTTTAATCGCATCAAGAACCGGGAAGAGATAACGTTCCTCGTGGCGGAGCGAAAAGCTGTTGAGACTCCGATCTTCACCTTCGAGATAATCGTAACTGCCCAGGGCAAAATCAGAGGAGCCGATTGCCACCCGTCCCAGACAGTAATTCAAGCCATCCTTGCCATAATAACGCTGCAAGACCTCATTTCTTTGTTCCTCATCCATCAAAGAAAGCACATAAGCCGAAGCTTCGGTGATTGCTCCGCCAAAGCCGCGAAAAACCGGGCCGAAAGAATCGCCAAGACGCAGGGTAGGTTTCGCTTTTGTAAGAGGAGGCAACTCTTTTAAACAGGCAAAATGTTCGTCCTCACTCGTTCGATAGGCCTTGATGACTTTCATAAATCCACCTTTCCATCCGTGTTTTGATCCGTCGGTTTCCTCAAGCCCTTCCGAACGATCTCCGGATATTGAGAAGGGTTGATGCTCCGATCAAAAAGCGAATCGGAATAAAGGGTGAAAAAGAAAGCCGAGAAACCAAAATAGAAGAACCCTTCTATCCCCATCGCGATATAAACGATCGGCGAATAGGAGATGAACTCAAAGCAAAGGAAAAAAACAAAGAAAGCAAGGAAGACCGGCACGTTGGTAAGAAAGCCACCAAAGACGAATTTAATCCCATTCCAAAAGAGATGGAAGAAATCACCCTGATAGATAATGGTTTGGGTTTGGACAAAGAATAAGGCGAAAAGAAAGAGAAAGAATAAGGCATAGCTCATCCCTTCAAGCGCGCCGAGCGCCCAGCCCGAAAGGCCACTCAACTTAACCAAGGAGGCGATATCAAGCCGGAGAATGAGGTAGAGCAGGCCGATCACAAAATAGATGGCAAGGAACATTGGGGCGTTCTTTTTAATTCCTTCGAAGAAATCGGCGGGTAAAGAGGCCCCTTCGCCCCAGGCGAGTTTCTTGCTGAAATAGAAAAGCCCGCCCATGCCAAGCCCAGCGATCATCAAGAAGACGATTGCAATCCCATACGTCATCAACATCGAAGGGATGTTATTGAAGTCCAACAAGTCACTGAGCGAGCAAAAAATCAGCCAGCCAAGAACCGGCAGGTAAAAAACGAGAGTAAGAACGGATACCAAAAGAAGATCCCAAAAACGGAAGCGGACGGTATCGCCCAAAAGCTGCCAGCGGGTCGAAGGCAAATTATCCTCTTGGCCCAATCGTTGTTCTTTTTCTTTCTTTTCTTTCATAAATCAGAGCTTGTTGTATTTCTTTGCGTTGCCTTTGGCTTTGGCCACCGGATATTTCAACGCGTTCTTTGCCATCTTATCTTCGATGATCTTCTTGAGATCAAAATCCATCGCAATTCCCATCTGGAAACAATAAATCATCACATCGGCCAGTTCTTCCTTAACCGCCTCCACATCGTATTTCTTTTCATCCCATTGAAAGCACTCGAGAAGCTCGCCGCTTTCGATGCTGATCGACTTAGCCAGGCTGGCTGGCGAATGGAACTGATCCCAATCCCGTTCTTTGACGAATTGGCCAATCTTGGCTTTTTCTTCTTCAAAAGTGTCCATATGTTCTCTCCTTTTTAGGCATGATATAAGCCTAAGAAATAACTTAACGACAGGATGCCATTATCGGTCGTGCCGGACTGATAAGGCGCGAAGTTTGGCGTCTTGGCATTCAATAACAAATAGGAGGATTCCGCCGTTACGCCATCGGTAATGAAATTGATCAAATTGCTAAAGGGATGAAGCGTGTTGTAAGTTGGATCGGAAGCATCAAAGACTTTAAGCGCATAGTCGGCACCATTGACGGGGTAATAGGCGTAATCGTTTTGGGAAATCGCCGCGCTTTTGAGCTCGGAAGTGAAAGGCAAGAAAGAGGAGAGAACGCTGGTCGAAGAGACGTTCTGGAACATCGTGTCGAGGTCGCTTTGATAAAGAATGATAAAATCGCTCTCGGTACCGAACTTCGTATAGTAGGTGCTGATTGAGGCATCCTTGGGCGAATAGCAATAAAGATTGCTCTCCACCACGCCCTTCGAGGAGAAGCGGGAAACGATATCGGAGGAGAGAGTGTTTTCTTTTAGACCATAGCTCTCGACGAAGAAGTTGATCTTCTCGCTAGACTTAATCGCGTCGATCGCGGTGATCGGCCAATACCAAGCGACATAGGAGACGATGATAAAGATAAGGCAAAGCCAGCCATAGGAGACGAAATAATCACCGATATCTTTGCGGTTCGGGGCTATTTTCATACGATCTCCTTGATTCGCACCACCACGTCATCGTAGGCTTCGATCTCATAGACGCGGCTAACAACGAGATGAATATCTGCATTGTTCTCGTAACGGAAAATCATCTTGCGATTCTCCTCGTCCACCTCTTCGCCTTCGAGGGTTAATGTCCGAAAGCCCTTGTAGGTCTCAACTTCATTATGGAGTTCGACGACCCGAATATTATTGATGACGCGTTCTTTCGATAAGGCCTCAATTGAGAAGTCCTCAAAATGTTTGACTGGCGCGTACATCTTCGTAAAAACATAGCCCAAGACAATGAGCCAAAGCGAGGTGATAACCGTCCCTAAAACAATCCAAAGATGTTGGGTTGAACGATTCTGGAAAAGGAAGGCACAGAGGGTGAAGGCAGCCCAAAGAACCGAAAGCAAGCCCACGAAGATCCAAAGGTTTCGTTTCTGTTTCTTTAAGGAGGCAATCCCTTCAAGCGAGATCAGTTTTACTTCCATCTTTTCTATTCTACCTTGCTTGGTACGAAAAAGGGCATTCCGTTACGGAACGCCCTCATGATCAGCTGGAGATTAGTGTTGCTTCTTGCGAGCGATGATGAAGGCGCCGGCGCCTAAGGCAATCACGCCCATGGCAGCGATCGCCGCAATCAAAGCTGCATTGTTCTTATCTTCGGCGGCTTGGACCGTGTTCGATCCCGATCCGCTCGGATAATACGCGTGAAGCATCGCCATCGTCTCTCCATAAGTCGCATTATAAGCCGTTGTGGAATCGTTCAAAGAATCAACGATTGTTTTAACATCAGCGCCCAAGGCGGCGTAGGTGTCGTACAGCGATTTGATTGTCGCTGAATCGGTCGTCTTTGAGCAAATACTCCCTGAAGCATCGAGCCAATCGCTGCCGTAAATCGTAGTGGCCCCATAGGTAAGAGCGCTGTTCAAATTGGTTTCGGTCCAAGCAGATTTGTAGCCAGTCTGAGGAGCAGTTACTGGCAAAACCATAATCACACCGTCCGTGATGGTGCCTAATTGGACGCCTGAGCCCCAACGACCTTCGGTCACGTTATAAAACTGAGCATAACTCGTAGCAGCAATGGCAGGGTAAGCGGTCGTATTAATAAAGAGTTTCCAAACGTTGTAATTCTTGACTGTGCCACCATCGGTTGTATCGGCAATGCGGAAGGAAACATCCTTGCTGTTGCTTTGCACTTTGGTCATCGCCATAGCGGTGTTCGGGCCACCGTTATAAAGGAAGGCATATGCTTTGCTCCAGTTCAATTGCTCAAGTAGGTAAAGATTGAAGCCGTCCGGAGCTTGGACAGTGACAGCGCAGTTGGCAGTAGCCAAAACGGTGTTCGTAGAATTGAAGACAGTCACAGTAATGTTGGCCGTTCCAATAGCCACTGCAGTAATCGTTGCCGAGAGTCCCGATCCACTCACTGTAGCGTAACTAGCGGCATCCGAAGCCCAAGAGATGTGATCATAAAAATCGCCCGTCAACGTGGCCGTAATCGCTTCGGTAAGGCCCGTTTTTAAAGTAGTGGATGTTTTGGATAGCGTAACACCCGTAACCGCCGAACCAGAAGTAACGGTGATTGTAGCGCTCGCTGTCGCAAGAGTAGTCGTCTCAGCAGCGTCACCATAAACAGTTGCGTTAAGAGTTGTCGATCCGGCAACGAGGCCATTGATTGTCACGGTATTGGTCGTAGTAGAAGCCGAGGCAACTGTAGCGATTGAGGCATCCGTAACAACCCATTTAATGTGGTTATAATCATTACCGGTCAAAGTCGCGGTTGCCGTAGCAGTAGCCGTCGCCGCAACAGAAACATTCGCTAGGGTTGCAGCCGAAACAGTAACCATTTCGGCAACACCGTCCGGATCCGCTAAGAATGATCCGGTCCCGGTAACTTTATAGAGATCGTTGGAAAACGTGCTTCCAGAATCGTTGCGAGCCATATGGAACAACGTGTTTGCCGCAGCATATGCGGTCGGAATCGTAATATATGCCTTGCAATCTGAAATTTTGCCTTGGTTATACATGGCGACTGGGCCCCAGTTATTCAGGGCCGCGCCAAAGGTGGCGTTAATCGTCACGTTAGAAACATTGCCAGCGCTCTCGATAGCGTAGGCGAGTCCGCCGAATCCAGAACCATTTGAAGTGCAATTGAACGTCAAATTCTCAACCGTTCCAGAGACAAGGTTGAAGAAAGCTTGGCTTAAATTGATGTTCGAAATGGTGTGTCCGTTGCCGTTAAAGGTCCCAGAAAAGGAACCAACCATTCGTAAACCAACAGCGCTCCCACCGCCATAATCGATATCAGAAGTTAATTCGATGTTGCGGTTATAGTAATTCGCGCTGCCATCGAAAACGGATTTAAAGGTGGCTAGGTCGCCAATTTGAACGGTAGTGTCCGCTTCCGCTTGGCGAATGACATCAGTTGCCATCAAAGCCACGCTGGATCCAACGCCTAACGCAACGGCTCCCAAGGCTAATGAAGCGATCAACATTTTTCTTTTCATGGTTTTTATCCTCCTTAACCATAAATAGGCAGTCCTTTTCCTGTAAGGGCTTCCACTTGACCCTGTTATTATAATGTTTAGGAAATCGGTTTCCAATAAAATTTAACCGATGTTTTCTAAGAAATAATAGGAAACTTTGAGAAACATAGAAAGGGCTTACATTTGAACAGTTTGTTGAAATTTCGATGTTACCTAATCGTTTTTAGAGAGTGATACTTGAGAAAGTCCGCGGGGCGGCAGCAACACTCTTGGTCTCACTTCCGCTCGTGAAAGTCAGCGTTTCTTCCTTGTTCGAGGGGTTCCAAAGCAAGGCTTTCCGGGTTGAGCCAGAGACATAAACCGATCCGGCAACCGCTGAATTCAAATGTAAGGCCCCGTTGGTTTCCTTTTGACCCAAGCTGGCTAAGGCATGGACCATCCAGTAGGAGCCCACCACTTCATCCGGATAATCATCCGCCAAGATCTTCGAACCATCGAAGGCACTGAGGGCCGCCGCATTGTCGCAGAGGGCTTGGATCGCCCAGAAGTTCGAAAACCAGGTTCGCGGAGCGCCACCGACTTTGCTCAAGAGTTGCGCATAGATCTTCTTGAGCATGGCTTTTTCACCGCTCCCGAGGGCGTAGTTGGAAAGGTACTCGCCCGTCGGGAGCCAGTGAATGCCATAGATGAACTCTGGATTGGAGCCAAACCAGGTCGCGTAATCGTTCTTCGTCCCCCAGACAATACCGAGGACGTGAGTGTAGTTCGCTAAGGAGTCGATCCAGTTATTCTCGTCGTAGTTGAACCAGTACTGCTTGACCGCTTCCATCTCGTTCGAGAAGCCCCAAATCGCGGCGTTTTCCATCGCCTGATCGCCCAAAGCAACCCCTAAGAGATAGGCGCCACTCCAACTATTGAGCGCTTCGCCGGAGGACTCTTGATCGTTATCGTCGCCAAAGTCACCGAAGCCATCAGCCCAACTATGGCCGTTATAACTATCGAAACTGCGGAAGGAAGGATAGAGCGAATCCCCATCGTAATTCATGTAGTCTTTGGCCAATAAACGGGCAATATCCCCGTATTGTTCCGCAAAAGTCGAATCATACATCGCCAACACCGCGGCGCCATAAACCAAATAACCCGAGGTGAAATGGTGATCGCTTAAGCGGCTGTTGGTGCTAAAGTTATCGGACGAGTAATACATTGAACCATAAATCTGGTCGTAATAAAGCCAACGTTTATCGCTGGTGCCTGAATAGGTGAACCAATCCACTAACAGACTCTTGAGACGGGCAAGCAAAGTTGCCTTGTCGTTCGACAAAGAAGCTTGATCCGCAGCGATAATGGCTTGGCAAAGCGGATAGATGGCCTTGCCGCACCAATACGGCCCGGGCGAATTAATGAAGTTCTTATCGCTGTCGGCCCAATAGAGGCTGACCTCTCCCGGAACGGTGTCAGCTAAGACTTTGCTGATATAGCTCTCGAGGGTCGTTTTTGAGAAAGAAGAATCCTGGGGCAAAGTGAAGCTCGGCAATAAACCATAGAAGGAATTCTTGACGCTGAAGTTTTTGGCCGCCCGGATTTTGTTGGTGCCCCGAACCGTCTTGATCGCATAAGAAGTCAAAGCATCGGTGCTGTTCTTCCATTGATGCGGCATCAGAATCGAAAGGGGCGTGCTCGCTTGTCCATCGAGATATTGGATATTCTCTTTAAAAGTTGTCTCCGTGGTGCTCGCTTGGGTATCGACGCTATAGGAAGAAGTGTTCTTAAGCGCCATCGCCCGGGCTGAGGCAGCATAGAAAGCCCCTTCCTCTTTATTGTTCATCGCGCAGACGCTTAAGTAGTTGCCTTTGCTCATCGCCAAGTTGATCTGCTGTTTGAAAATCGGCGAGGCGTGTTGGCCTTGGCTGAAGGTGAAGACCGTCTCTTCGGGTGCGCTCAAAAGGAAATCCTCTTCGGTGTAGATCGCAGCACCAACCGCGGTATTCGGACAGGTGGTAGCGTAGCCACTATGGGCGGCAGGGTAACGGACGATCAAGTCTTTGCCGGTATAGGTGTCCGTCGTGATTTGTTTACCCATGAGATCATAGAATTCGTAAGCATTGGTGACGCCGTCAATCTTGAGATTGACCACGACGTTGGACGGATCTTTGAATTCGGAAACAACATAAGGCGTACCTTGGACGAAATGACTCACCATCTCATCGGCGCCGTCCGCGCTATTGCGCATTGCAATATTGACCGCGTTTTCCGAATAGGAAAGGACTTTGGAATAATTGGTCGAAGCGAGGGAGGCCGGTTTGATCGTCACATCCTTGAAGACCGGGGCAAAGTTCGACATGGTCGGCTGCATGACGCCAAAGGTGTCTTGGACCGAGAAATATTGGGTGAATCCCGTCCCTTTATAAGAGAGATAGAGCCCAGACGTTGAATAACCGGCACAAAGCGGATTGAGAGCGGCCAAAGTCACGCCGCCATAATTTGAATGCTCGAAGCCGCTCCACCACTTGTTGGTGGGAACCGCTCCGGCATTGAAAGCTTCGTTATCAAGGAAGTCAGGCGAACCGGGCCGGCGGAAGAGATTGTTGTAATCACTCTTGGTGCCATCCTTCGTTTCGCTAGGAAGGGCCACCGCTCCCGTCCGGTAGGAACCCGAACCGAGACTGATGCTCCGGTCGGCTCCATCGCTCCGATTCCGAGAGGGATGGCTATAAGTACCCGGTGCCACGGTGACCGTTCGTTCGACCACTGTATCGCTAACTTTATATTTTAAGAGATAGGTTCCGGCAGTTCCATAATTAACCGATCCATAAACATCGATGGACGAGGTTAAATCGCTGCCGTTGGAACTTTGGGCTTTGACGCCAGCTAACGGATCAAAATAATGGCCGAGAACAACATTGGCGCCTTCAACACCGCTAAAGCTGACATTGGGGTCGCTAGGCTGAGAAGAGCTGGAGGAAGATGTACTCGAACTTGGCGTCGTGCTGGAGCCTGCAGTCGTGCTCGAACCCGGAGTAGTGCTCGAACCCGGAGTAGTGCTCGAACCCGGAGCAGTGCCCGACGCTGGCGCCGTGCTAGAACTGGTTTCAGTTGAACTCGTAGCCCCGCCAGAGGAAGCCGAATCCGTTTTAGAAGAGGAACCTTTACTCGAGGAAGAGGCGCTCCCTTGAGAAGAACTCACTGGCTCCTCAGAGCCGGACGAAAGGAGGCTTGAACTACCTTTGCCTCCGCAGCCACTCAAAAGAAGCGCTGCCGCTGCCAGCCCCATTATGAAGACTTGTTTATTCATGAAATACCTCCGCAAAACCCTGATATCCTTTTTAGGAAATCGGTTTCCTTAACGCATTCATTATAACGAAGTTGCTCCAAGAAAAAAGAGAAATCGTGAAAGCCCTTTCAAGGAAACTACCGTGAAACAAAAACGAAACAAAGAGGCCATCTTAGCCTTTCCGCAATCCTAAAGTTTTAAAGATTCAACAACCAGCGGATCGACTCATCCGTGACCTTTTTCGCATTCACGACCCGCGGGTTGGCAGGCGTCAAAAGGAGATTTCGCATGTGCCGTTCGATGAAGCCGTGCCGTTCCTCGACTTCAATCAATTTGTTATCGACCAGAGCGGAAGTCAATTGCCAGGCAAACGAGCGGCCATCGTCCTGGAGTCGATCTTTGGTGGCGACGGTGATAACGCTCCGCGGGAAATGAGCGGCTTCTTCTTCCGACATGGCCAAAGGCGAGACGTCGCTCCGACTCAACAACTCGGGATAAGGGCAATACAGATGAATCCAATCGTTCAATAAAGCGGTCGGAAAAGCATCGGGGATTTCACGCCGACTGCTCTGATCCCGCTCCAAATCGAGAAAGGGGTAATTGAGAAGGCAGCCAGCAATCCGCATCTCCTGGTTGAAACGAATGGCAAGCGCGGCAGCTAGATTGGCCCCCGAAGAATGGCCGATCAAATAGATGGGCAAGGTGGCCAAATCATTGAACTTTCGCAAAAGAGAAAGGACTTCTGCCGAAATATCGACCAACTGCTGCGGATAGGGCGCGAGGTAAGAGAGGGTGAAGTCGGCATTGAGGACCGCCACCCCATACGTTCGGGAGAGATAAGCGCAATAGACATCATTATCAAGGACGCTCTTGAAGCAGAATCCCCCACCATGGATATCAACCAAGAGGGCTTTCTTGCCAGGATAAAAGAGATAGGTTAATTCGGGGTTGAAGGCCGGATGGATTTTCCGACCCAAGGTTTTTGCCTTTTTCAAAAGCGCGGCCGATTCTTTGCCACGTTGAATAGCGAGCTCAAGGGTGCTTGGATTTTCTTCCACCATCTTAAGACTATTCTACACAATTTAAGGCTTTTAGTGATTAATGATTTTCCATCGATTAAAATGGACGCATGAAAAGTATCATCGTTGACTTACCCTCGGGGTTGGCTTATCCATCGAGCGTTCTCTCTGCTTTCAAGGTCTACGTGAAGAAGAACCACTTTTTTAATCTGACCGTCTGTGGCGATTCTGCCAATTTTTCCGTCCTCGAAGATACCGAAAATATCGAATGTGTCTATAGCGATGTTGGCGAATCCTCGACTCATCTCGCTCTCAAAGAAATGGCGGGCCGCGAGGACATCGCTGGCCTTCTTTCTTTCGCCGATCACGCCATCCTCATCAAAGAGGCCGAAGCCTTGCTACCCAACGTCGCGATGGCCACTTTTGGCCTTCCCTTCTCGACGAAAACCTCTGGCAAGGAAACGCTGCTAATCGATCCGACGGGCTTGAACGAAAAGAGCGTAGAACGCTATGAAGCGTCCCTCGAATTTGGCAAAGATTACCTGTTGAACGTTCTTCAAAAGCCATCCGTCGATGTCGCCCTCTTAGGAGTGAACGGGGAAAAGGATCCCCTCCTTTCTAAGGTGGATGCGGTGTTAAGAACAAATGAGAAGGGCTATCATGGCTTCCTCTCCCCCGATCACCTTTTCGATGGCTCTGTCGATTTGATCCTCGCCGGGGGCGCCGATGGAGCTTTGGCTCTATTGGCCGCCAAAGGAGCGGCCCAAGCCAGCAAAGAAATGCAAAAAGCCGAATCTTCGCGCAGCTGGACTTCGATCTTAGGCAAGAACAAACATGAGGAAGGAAACTCCCGTTTCGATTCGCGAATCGACCAGCGTGGTTATCTCCTGTTTGGCGCCCACAAAAATATCCTCTGCCTCAATAAGGAAGCGGGCTATGGCGATGTGACCGATGCCTTCCCGCTCCTCGAACATCTCGCCAATAAGAAGCCCTATCAGAAGTAACAATCGGGGGATGTTACGAAAAAAGGATTGCGATTCGCAATCCTTTTTGTTTTGAGGAGAATCGATTCGTTCACTTTTTCTTGAGGTACTTAATCGAATCCAAGCAGACAGCGGCCATGATGATGACGCCTTTGAAGAGGTACTGGTAGTTGACGTCGATGTTGAGGGCGGTTAGGCAATAGGTCATGCCAGTGAAGATGATGGTGCCGAAAACCGCACCACCGATCGTACCGACGCCGCCGTTGAAGGAGATGCCGCCGACAACGCAGGCAGCGATGGCATCAAGTTCGGTGCCATACCCGGTGTTCGGGTTGCCTTGCCCACCGCGGACCGCCTCGACGAAACCGCCGAGGCCGTACATAACGCCCGCCATAATGAAGATGAAGAGAGTGGTCCAGAAGACTGAAATGCCCGAGACTGAGGCCGCTTCGGCGTTACCGCCAACCGCGTACATATTCTTCCCGAACTTTGTTTTATTCCAGATGAACCACATGATCACGATGGCAATGCCAGCCATGATAATCAGGTTCCAGTTGCTATCGCCCGCCAAGCTCTTTTTGATCGAGAGATCCATGTTGAAGGCCGGATACTGAATGTATTCGATTTCCATCATGGCGAACATGATAAGCTGGGTCGAGAGGGTCGTGATGAAGGGGTGCATCTTGAACTTCGCGGAGAAGAAGCCAGCGATGACCGAGAAAATCGTGCAAAGGAGAATGCTGAGGAAAATAGCGAAGACGACCCGGACAGCCAACGGCCAAGCGGTCGTGCTAATCCAAACGCCATGGGTTGAGGTGTAATCCGAACCCGCGATGCAAAGAACCATGCAAACTACCGAAGCGCCCATGCCAGTCATCCGGCCGATCGAGAGGTCGGTGCCCGCGATGAGAATCAAACCCGCGACACCGAGAGCGTAGAACATCTTCGAACTCGATTGCGACAAGATGCCAACGATGTTGTTCCACTGAACCAACTTGCCGCCAGAAGCAGCGATGCAAACGATATAGAAGGCGAGAATGATAAGGTAGAGGGCGTTCTTCAATAGCCACGTCTTAAAGTTGAAGTTATAGCCATAGGTCTTGTATTTGAACACGGCCTGCTCGTCGACGCTGTGACGGGCATTGCGAATCTTGCCTTCGTAACCGTAGAGTTCAAGATAAGCGTTGTATTTGATGGTCTTGGCGGAGTCGATCTTTTCGTTGCGGCCCGCTGAGGCCTCGGCCTTCAAACTCTTGAAATAGACGCCCTCAGCCTTGAGCTTGATCGAATATTCTTTTTTCTCGTCCGGCGTCGAGCGCGGTGAAGCGCTGATCTCCTTGAGCCGAGTGGCGTGCTCGTTCTTCAAGACGACGAGGCGCTGTTTGTATTCTTCTTTGGCGGCCGCAATCAAAACGTTTTGCTCTTGAGTGATTTGGGCAATATAGGGATTTTGAGCCTCTTTGGCTTCACTCACGGCCTGTTTGACGACCTCTTGAACCGCGGGTTTGTTCGTTTTCTGAATTTCGCGAGCTTTGACGATGCCCGCTTGATCGGCTTCGATGATTTTGTCTTTGGTCTCTTTGTCGATCTGTTTATTGAGCTTCACATCGCGGATTTCTTCGCGATAAGCAATGATTTTGTTTTCTCCGTTCGCTCGTAAGGAGTCGAGTTGAGAAAGATAACCGATAAACTTTGGATCGGTTTCGACCGGTCCCGCTTCCACGGCTTCCCCGTGCTTTTGAGGTTCGGGCGCTTGGACCGCTTGGGCGGCCGCTTTGACTTCTGCCATATTCTATTCTCCTTTTTCCTTCCTAAATTAGAGATACTTCGCGCAAAGACGGAGCAGTTCTTCCTGATTCGTTTTCTTCGTTTCGACGATGCCAGCCACCCGATAGTTCGACATGACCAGGATTCGGTTGGTAACACCGAGAATCTCTGGCATTTCTGAGGAGACCATGATGACGGCCTTCCCCTGCTTGGCCAAATTGATCATCAATTCGTAAATTTGGTATTTTGCCATGATGTCGATGCCACGCGTTGGTTCATCCATCAAAAAGACATCGGGGTTTCGCTCCATCCACTTGCCGATGACAATCTTTTGCATGTTGCCGCCTGAGAGCGAGCCGATCTTATCTTCCGGCCCGTTGCACTTGACGTGCATCTGTTTGATTTCATGTTGGGCGGCCCGATACATTTTGCCACTCGAGACAATGGGGCCATTCATGTATTTATCAAGGTTACAAATGCAGGTATTGAAGGAGAGGTCGTCGATTGCGAAGATGCCATTGAAGCGCCGTTCCTCGGTGACGAAGGCCCAGCCGGCGTCCATCGCCTCACGCGGAGAGGTGAAGAGAACGCGCTTGCCCTTATAGAAGATGTCGCCGCGGGCAACCGTCCGGGTGCCAAAGAGGGATTCAAGGAGTTCGGAGCGGCCAGCGCCAACGAGGCCATAAACACCGAAGATCTCGCCTTTGCGGACTTCGAAGGAAATATCTTTGAGTAACGGCCGAAAGCGGGTGCAAAGATTGTCGACTTTGAGAATGACGTCACCCGGGACGTTGGTCATCGGCGGGAAGCGGCTGTCGAGCGAGCGGCCGACCATCGCGGCGACGAGTTCATTGAGGTTGGTATCCTTAACGGGCTTGTCCAAGGTGACCTGGCCATCGCGAAGAATGGTAACATCGTCACAAAGCTGGAAGATTTCATCCATTTTGTGAGAGATGAAGACAAAACTGACGCCTTTCTTCTCTTTGATGTTACGAATGATTGTGAAGAGTTTGCGGACCTCGCGTTCGGAAAGCGAAGAAGTCGGCTCATCGAGAATGATGACTTTGGCGTTATAAGAGACGGCACGAGCGATTTCGACCATCTGACGGGCCGAGACAGAAAGAGTCCGCATGATCGTCCGCGGGTTGTAGTTCATGCCAAGAGAAGCAAAGAGCCGGCTGGCTTTGGCAATCATCGCGCCTTCATCGACGATGCCGATGGTCGTCGGATAACGGCCGAGGAAAAGATTATCGACAATCGAACGGTCGAGGCATTGGTTGAGTTCCTGATGGACCATGGCGACGCCCGATTCGAGCGCTTGTTTCGGCGAGGTGAACTCAATATCCTTCCCATCGAGTTTGATGGTTCCGGCATCGCGCGAATAAATTCCGAAGAGACATTTCATCATCGTCGATTTTCCGGCACCGTTTTCGCCCATGAGACCCATGATTGAGCCGGGGCGAACGTGGAGATAAATATCTCTTAGGACCTTATTCTTACCAAATGATTTGGAAAGGTTATCAATCTCCAAAATGTACTTTTGCTGTTGTTCCATATTTATATAACCCTTTCAAAAAAACAAGAACCCATAGGACTCAGGCATACAACCTGAGCCCTATGGTTTAAGGATCGGAAGAAACTACTTCAAAGCAGCTTTGACATAGTCGGCGACCATCGTGCCTTGGAGGACACCACCTTGGATGGCATCGAATCCGACGTAGAGGACAGTCTTGAAGCGCTTATCGGTCATGACGGCCGAATCAACAGCGCCCTGCGCATCGGTGCCCTGGCGGTTCCAGAAGATGACCGGAACACTGCTCGGAGCAGCTTCAGTCGCATTGAGCTTTGTCGCGATATGATCGAGGTAGGTCGCGGTCGAGGTGGTCTTGATCATGTTGATCATGTAGCCATCGGCAGCGCTTGCGGCGTCGATCTTATCAAGGATGCCAGTCTCGGTGTTGCCATCGCCTTCGTACGTGTTGCCATAGTTGATGGCGAACTTATCCTGATAGAGTTTCATAAGCGGCAAAACGTTGCTGTGAAGGAAGGTATCGGATGAGCTATAGATCGAGAGGAAGACGTTCTTGGTCGCAGCGCCAGACTTCTTGGTGATGCCCGAATCGATGAGGTCAGTGGCGGTCTTGCCAAGGTACTTATCGACGTTGGCAGAAGTGATCGCGAAGTTATCGACCAGCATGGACTTATTGGTCTCGTTGTAGGTGTAATTGGCGGTAATCTTGCCAAAGTCGCCAGCAACACTGAAGCCCTTGGAGTAGACATCGGCGCCAGTTAAGCCATCCATGGCGTTGCGAGCGGCCATGAAGATGCCCGCAGCCTGATCAGAGGCGTTCTGGTTAACGGTGCCCATGATCTTGCCATCTTTGATGTATTGGAGAGCATCGGCGTTGGAATCGTAGCCGAAGATCGGCATGCCAGTCGGCCAGTTGGTCGCACCGAGCGCACCGACGGCCATGCCATCGTTGTTCGAGACGAAGAAGCTGATGCCTTGGCCACTGCCACCCGTCCAAGTATCGTTGGCGTGCTTGTTGAGCCAAGTTTCAGTGGTTGAAGTCGCAGTCCCCTGATCCCAAGTGGCACCAGCGGTGTTCTTTTGTTCGGCGTGTTCGATTTCAACAACCTTGTAGGTCTTGCCATTGGAACCGACGATCGATCCTTCGACCGGGGTTTCGGTGTTGGCGTTGGTCGCGTGAGTCGCCGGACGAGTGCCGAGCGCTTCACGGATGCCTTTAGTACGAGCGGCGGAATCGTTGTGGTCAATCTGGCCGATCAAAAGGGCATAGTTGACTGTGCCACCTTTGTCCATGCCTTGCCAGGTGTTGCCACCCTTGTTGCAAGCGGCGAGAATGCTTACCATTCCCAACGCTAAGACTGGAATAAGTTTTTTGTTCATGATTTCCTCCTATATTCCATGCAATTTAGGGGAGACGTCACAATGACTATAACCCCCCGACATGCGCTAATACTTTAATTGGAAGCGCTTCCCGAGGGAATAGAGAAAAGCACTCAAATTTCGTAAAAATCTCTACTTGTAAGCCCTTTTATGAGATTTTTTCGGCGTTTTCTTGTGTTTACGAAACGAGAGAAGAGAGGTTTCGGGAAACTTTTTCTACTTTGTAGAAAGCCCCGCTTACTTTTTTCGGACGATTTGGCCTAAGACGTGATAGAAATTACCCGAAGGAACAACCTCTCCAGCGGGATAATCCGGGATCGCTTTTTGATCGAGAACGTGTTGCATGAGGTCAAAAATCACGTTTGCTTGCTTGCTCGCGTTATTAAGAACGGTGCCCGCGAGGGTGCCCGCGTCAATCGCGGCTTGACCAGCCTTGGTGTCATCGACGCCGATAATCGGGAAATACCGCTGGGCAAAGGACTGCTCCTCCCCGCTCGAAACGAACGACGAGGCGATTGAACTCGTCAAGGCGCCGCTCGAGGCGCTTTCCAATTCTTGTAAATAGTCGATTGCCCCGAGGGCCATATCGTCGTTATTGGAAAAGAGAAGCTCAATCGAAGGTTTATAAAAACTCTTCATCGTCTCTTTGGCAACGCCGCGTTCCCAGTTGCAATAGGCCGACTCAATGATGTTGACGCTGTAGCCCAAAGCCCGAAGGCGGGAGATGCAATTCTCGCTTCTTTGCTCGGCATCTTGGTGCCCCTGTTCCCCTTTGAGAATCGCCACGTCGACGATGCCATCGCCGTTTTTATCGTAGCCGCTTGAAGAATACGAAGCGGCGCCACCGAAAAGCTGGTTGGCGATATCGGCCTGGAGACGGCCTTCCACCGCCGGGTCGCTCCCGACGTAGAAGCAATTCTTTTGGGCCCAGTCCCCGCTGAAATCGCTCGCGAGCGGTTCGCGGTTGAAGAAGATGATCGGCACATTCTTTTTCTCGGCCTTCTCGATGAGGGCGCTTGAAGCGAGACGGTCGACCGTGTTCATCACCAAGATCTTGGTTCGGCTATCGTTGAGGGCTTCGATTGTCTGTTCATTCTGGGTGGTTTGTTTCCGCTCGGCGTAATGATTGTCGTCATAAGGGAGATAGCCATCGAGCTTTCGTTCAAGGGCCATCCGAAGTGAGCCGATGAAAGTATCGGTCGAATCGTAGATGAAAATCTGGGCAATCGAAGCAGGCGATTGGCAAGCGAGTAAAGCCAAGAAAGGCAAAAGCAAGAGGGTTCTGCGAAGATTCCTATTCTTCATGTTCGATGGCTCCTTCTTTGGGAATCACGACCGTGATCGTGGTGCCGACATCCTCTTCGCTATGGATGAGAACGTCTGCTTTATCCCCATAATAGATTCGAATCCGCTGATAAACGTTCTTTAATCCCACCCCTTGGTAAACCGTATCGTCCTTAAAGGACTTCAAGAGTTCATTCACCTTTTCCGGCGTCATCCCGTAACCATTGTCTTTGATTTCGAATTTCACAAAATCCCCGTCCGAATAAGCCCGAATACCAATCCGACCCTGCTCTCCTTCTTTGAGGCCGTGCCCAATCGAATTCTCGACGAGCGGCTGGAGAATCAGTTTGACCACGAAGAATTTTTCAAGGCCAGGTTCGACATCGATCGTATAGGCAAAGGAGTCACCAAAACGCATCTTCTGAATCAAAAGGTAATTGCGCGCGTGCTCAATTTCGTTGGGCAACGGGATGATGTTGCGCCCCTTGGAAATGGAAATCCGGAAGAACTTGGAGAGAGCGACAATCATGTCTTCGGCTTTCTCATTCTCGCCTTTGTCGATCATCGCCATGACGCTGTCGAGGGTGTTATAAAGGAAGTGCGGGTTGATTTGGTTCTGCAGGGCTTTGAGCTCGGATTTCCGTTGCTCTTCCTTTTCGGAAACGATCGAAGCAGTCAGCTCCGAGATACGGCCCATCATCTGGTTGAAGGAGCGGTTCAGTTCCACCACCTCCGAGGTGCCAGAAATCTCGGTCTGCAGGGAGGTTTCATAGTTGAGCGATTCGATTTCGACCATTTCTTTTTGCAGCCGTTTGATTGGGGTGGTGATGCTATTGGCAACGATGTTGAGAACCGCGATAAAGGCAGCGACAACCCCGAGGCCGACGAAGGCGATGATCAGGGTAAAGCGGGCAATGGCCGTCGAAAGCGCATCTTGGTTCGTGAAAATGGCGACGCGCCAAGAGGTGTTGGAAATCGTGGCGGCGTAGAGATAGAAATGGTGGTTTTCGAAAGTGACGGTCGTCGAGCCGATCACCAGATTCTGAACCAGGGCTTTTTCGGAATCCGTGAGGGTTTGTGAAGAGGTATTCGACGTATAGATCGTTTGATAGCCCTTGGTGTAAATGATGAAACGGCCGCCCTCGCCCAAGGTCGCGGGCGAAATGGTGTCGACGATTTTGGCGAAATCAAAATCGACTTTGAGGACCGCGTCCATCTTTCGGTCTTTCTCGTAGGTGAGATATTTTGACAAGGTGAAGGTATAACTGACATTCGGATTGGCGGTCGTGACGGGCGAGAATATGTTGATCAAGGGGTTGATCGTCGCATCAGAAAACCAGACATCGTTCACCGAGGCGTTGTTTTGCTTGCTCGAAGAATCGCCCGAAAGATAAGCGCCCCCATCGGCTTTATAAAGCGACATCGAAAGAATTTCGCCTTTGAACGTCTCGATGGTATCGAAGTAAGACTTCATACCGCTTACTAAATCGGCCTCGTTGATGTTCGAATAGTGACCCAACACGTTATTGGAGACGGTGATGACCGAATCGAAATAACTTTCGTAGTTGGTCAAGACCTGTTGAGAGGTCGCCAAGGTTTGTTCGTTCGTGCTGGAAGTGACGCTGGAAGAGAAAAGAAAATAAGCGGTCAAAATCATCGCGGCCACCAAAGTCACAAAGGCAAGACTGGTCGGCACAATCAATTTCTTTTTGGTGCTGGAGGGTTTTCTCACGATTTGCGGTACTCCACCGGTGAAACGCCGAAACACTTTTTGAAGCAATGCGAAAAGTAATAGGGATCGTCGTAGCCGATTTCGTTGGCGATGACGATGAGCTTCTTATTCGGATCGGCCAAAAGAAGTTTGGCTTGCTCCATCCGCACTTGGGTCAGATATTTCGTAAACGAGGTATCGTGGCGCTTGAGGATCGCGGAGATATAGGAGACAGAATAGCCAAGTTCGTTGGCGACATCATCAAGCGAGAGGGTGCTCTTTTGGTAATTGCCTTCGATGTAATGCCGAATGTGCGAGTAGGCGTCGTCGACCCCCGAGGTCCTTTGGGCGGTGTTGATTTCCAGGATTTTGTCGATCAGGCACTCGAAGGAAGTTTTTGTGCTCTCAGGGCTTTTTGAAGAGAAAATCTCGTTCACGATGCCAACGTGGGGTAAGTAGGTCGAATAGAGTTGGTCGATCGCCACACAGCTTTTCAGCATGCTGTCGAGCAAATTGTTGACAATGAGGAAATAGGAGTCCTTGTATTCGATGCTGCTGATCGTGTCGACCAGTTTATTAACCGCTTCCACCGCATCGTCCCTTTTCCCATAAAGGATGGCATAGGCAATCGCCTTGTATTCGTTCTCGTCGACCTTGCCCACCCCATTGTTCTTTGAGCTTTCGAGGTCGCTATAGAAAAGGGCGATGTTGGTGCCAACGACGGTTCGGTACTCAAGGGTCCATCTGGCGTGGCGGTAGAGTTTGCGGTACGAGCCAATCTCCTCGGTCTCGCCAAAATCGGAAACCCCCGCGGAAAAAGAAACCCCGCAAGTCCGCTTTATTTTGGCGATAACCCTAGCAAATCGAGCCTGTAATTCTTCTTTATTAAAAGGCGTTTTACTCCCGAGCAGCACCGATTTTGAGTTGCCGCTTTCGAAGATGGTATAGGAAAAGGTGGCGAATTCTTCGCCAATGTATTGGCTAAGGTAATAGTTGACAAGTTCGCTGTCTTCAAACGAAAGTTCGTCTTCGTCTTGGTCGGAATCAAAGATGGCGAAAAGGACATAAGGCTCATCGATCCCGATCCCGTCGGCTTTTAATTTCTCGCGGAAGTTGGCTGAAATGCTTTTGAGGGTGACGAGCTTATTGAGGTCATCGCTCTGCACCATTTTGAGGACCGACTCATTCCGCTCTTGAAGGTCTTTGATATTTTTGTCGATGGAGTACTTCTTGTCGAGTTCGACTTTGGCCTTGCTGAGGGCATCCGAGATCTCCTCGAAGGTCACCGGTTTGGAGATATAGCCCACCACCCCGAGATCAATCGCTTGTTTGGCGAAATCGAAATCGTCGTAGCCCGAGACGATGATGGCCTGGACGAGCGGCAGTTCTTGCTTGGCTTGCTTAATGAGTTCGAGACCGGTGATAAAGGGCATCTTAATGTCGGTGATGATGAGATCGGGCTCCAGCGGGATCCCGCCCATCATCGCATCGTAGCCATTCTCATAGGTTCCGATGACTTTGAATTCATCGGCATGGCGGTTCAAAAAGCCCAAGAGGCGTTCCCGAACCGTGGCTTCGTCGTCCACAATGATGACGTTGTACATAGCGAAAACAATCTTAGCACAAACAAGAAAGAAGCAGAGAAACGTCCAATAAGAGGATCCCACCATTTCGGAAGCCACTTCTTTTTAGGAAAAATTATTGAAAAAGAAAAAGAAGGGCGCAAAATTCGTAAAAGGGGGATATTATGGAATTAATTGTTGCGTTGACTGCCATCGCTTTGATGGCGTTGCCTATCGGCCCGATTAACCAATACGGAGGTGATGGAGATTCAAGCGTTGAGGTGACGATTTATGTGACTAATAGCAATTATTACCTTTTTGCATTTAATTCTGGTCATGTTTTTGTTTCTATCAACAATCCAAATGGATTTTCTATCAACGTCGGCTATTATACTCTTCCCGCTTATTCCAATGTTTATGTTGGAAAGTGGCCAAGCTCTTTTGCCGGGAACGCAATAGCCCCATTTTCGGGGCTGAATTATAACTACGAATCTTATCTCGCCAATGAAGGGGAATCTTCGAATGATGGATATTCTCTTGTTGCAAGGAGAGTTACTTGTACGACTAGTGACCTTGCCGTTGCTTCAACTTATGCCTCTTCTGTGAATAGTGGTTATACCTTGATTTCGGACGATTGTGCCACCTTTGCCACTACTTTTTTCAACAAAGCTGCCGGATCGAATTCACTCCAAGTAACAGGGGTTCCTTCCGAAGTTACTAATCAAATTTTACCCGATGAAGCGCATCGAATCTTAATTCAACCTGAGGATTTGGCAAGAACAAGTCAATCTTTTTATTTTTCCGGTACGCCTGTCGCCCAAAATTTTTATCCCCAATAACGCTTCTTTTTAAGTTCGAATATTTATCGTAAGCATGTAAAATCGAGGGAATATAAATGCATCAAATAAAAAATTACATTGAGGAGAGAAACACCCTCCCGAAGAGCTTTCTTGTTTTGTATTCCTGCACTTTAGGAGGAGGCATCCTTGCTGAGGCTATTCTTCTCGGGATTTCCTTTTCGTCATCGCGACAGTTCGCTTCGCTTCCTCCGCTCGTGTTTTTAATTACGTTCGCCCTTTGGGCTCTCGTCTTTATCCTTCTTCTTTTTTTTAAAAAAGACTTAGCTCGGTCTCTTCTGACTTTGTTCGTGGCCCCAAGAAGTCCGTTCAAAGATCTGCTCGCTTTCCTGTGGGAGCAAGGCGTTGTATTCCTTTTCCTTTGGGGGCTAGTTGAACAAAGCCCGAAACTTGGAGGCCAAAGCGGCGATCCCTATGCTCTCGCCTTCCTTTTTGCCGCTATCCTCTTGGGCTTATTGGCGCTCTACCCTCTTTTCTGGGGAATGGAAGAACGAGAAGAAAATAGTCCGATGCTCTTCGAGAAAACGTCCCAGAGCACTCTAATCGCTTATCGCATTCTCACCTTGCTAGTCTCCTTGGCTTTCTCGGCCTTTCTCATGGTTCTTCTCATCTTGAATTTCGACGGGGCTACTCTTGGCGAGAAAGTCGCCCTGTTTGGAGGGTCCATTTTTTTCTTTGCCGTGGCTATCGCGGGCTTAATTCTTTTAAAGAAAGAAAGGTTTGAAAGGGGTTTCGCCTTCTTCGTCTATGAAAGTAGTCGAGCCAAAGATACCTTTCTGATATTGATCGCCCTCCCTTTCGCCTTATCTCTTTATGCCCCTTTCCTTTTCTCCACCACCATCACCTGGGCGATTCTGCTCCCCTATGTTCCTCTTTATATCTTCGATGGGCTTTTTGTTCTCTTTGGGATTTTGCCACTTCTCTTCCTCCGTTACCCCTATTCCAAAGCTTGCACGAAATAATCACGAAAAAGAGATTCGCGTTGATGGGTGTGAACCTCTTTTCATCGATTCAAATCCGCTGTTAGGGCTTCCAGATATGGCAGGCGATCGGTATGCCAATGAACATGAAGGCCACGCAGATGGCGAGCAGGTAATGCATCATTCGGAGCTTAACGCCGTTATAAACGATGAGTGCTTTATCCTTACGGGCATTGGCCTTCTTCGCCTGCACCGCTTGATAGGTCATGATCAGAATGACCGGGGGAGTGAAGATATTAATCATCGTCATAAAGGAGAGCATCGAAACGGCCGAGATGGCGGAGAACACGCCAGTCCCAAGCATCCCTAAGCTTTCCTCGCCGACGTAGGTTTGATTGTAGAAACCGATAATGATCCAGAGGATGATCGCGGCCAAATGGATGTAGGCCTGCAAGAAGGTCAAAGGCGAGAAGTTCTCGGCGGTGAAGGCAACGGCATCGCTAATTCAAGATAGTCCGGAATCTGATTGAAAACCATAGGAAATCGAATTATTGTCTCTTGGGACTGTAAAGATATAATCATCTCGGTCATAAGGCGGTATTTGAAACGGGGTAGCGTCATATGTCGGTTCTCCGATATAATTGCGGTGCATATTGTGGAAATCATCTTGGGGCAAATCGAACAAAAGTTTAATTGCCACCGATAAATATTCATTTGATGGTTGAATATCCAAAATTTTTAATATTTGCACGCAAACCTTCATTGGACAATGGTATTGCTTGTTTTCCTCTTTTTGGTATGTTTGTCGATATATTCTTCTTTAAACTTCTCCGATTTTCAATTAATAATGTTTTTTGCTTCATCTTCTGAACCGACTCAAAATAATCGTTGAGGATCCGGCAGGAAGAGTGGCCAGTAAACCCGAGTAACGGCAAGAGAATAACGAAGAGGCCGAGTGGAGTCATACCCGCATTGCGTGCGGGAGAACACAATAGTTGCGCGTGATGCAATGCTCATTCTTATAGGGGCTCATCGTCTCAACTAAATCGTTGCGTTGAATCGCCACTAAATTTTCATCGATTTTGGTTGACCAAAATCGGGGAGTTTTTCTTCGTCATCCAACAGCATTTTCGGCGGCAAAGAAAAGTAGATGGCGACCCGTTTCATTAATTCCTTCAGCGAAATGTCTCAGCTTCACTACCTGTATTCTGCACCAATCTACACGCTTCTGCGCCAATCTACATAAAAAATGATTTTTAATCGAATAACACGATGCTTCTCGAGTTTTTCTAGATGATTTCTCCCCCGTCAAGATGAAAAAAGACCGCTTTAGCGGCCTTTCTCGCTTAGGAAGAGAATCTATTTCATCAGCGTCCGGAAATAGGCACACTCGTCATCGTTGGCTTTAACGGCGTTCTCTTCGTTAACGATGCAATGGAAGACATGCTGAAGTTTATTGCCTTCCTTGCTGTGGTATTCCTTAAAAACATACGAAATCTTTTCTTTATCCAAAGCCGCGGTCAGGATGGGGTTCTGGTCTTTGATGAAGTCCTTTTCCCCCGTCAGGATATAGCAGGCAGGAAAGCCCGGCCGAATCGCGCCGACAACATCGTAGCGGGGATCCTGCAGGTTGAAGTGTTTGCCAAGATAGACCGGCCAAATAAAATTCTCGTTCTCCTCCTTATAAGAAGTGCCTAACCGGCAATAGGTGCCACAGTTGAGGCCCAAGCCTTTGATCAGCAACGGAAACTTCAAATCGAAGTAATGAGCATAGTCCGAATTGTGTTGCGCTGCCTCATACTGAACGGCGGTATTGGCGCCAGCCGAATCGCCAACAAGGAAGACGTTATTCACATCAAAACCATATTTCTTGGCATTGTTTTTAGTCCAAAACAAAACGTCATCCAAGGCGGTTAAGAGATAAGGGAACTTCTTGCGAGGCGCCAAAATATAGTTGAAGCAGATGACAGCAAAGCCCCGGCGGGCCAAGTCTTTGGCATAGAGATGGTAGATTTCCTTATCCCCATAGCACCAACCGCCACCATGAATGACCACCAAAGTCGGAAGAGGCCCGGCGAGTTTCTCTGGCCGATGAACATCGAGCAAATGGCCTTTGCCCATTCCGCGGGTATAGGAGAGGTTCCGATAGGAAACCACCCCAGAGGGCTCTGGAATTTTGCTGTTGCGCTCCAAATCCCCTTTCCGAATAGAATGGCGGAGACTCCATACTTTAAGATACATTTGTTTGCCTCAATTGGAGTTCATTATCTCGCATTTTGGAAATCTTGGCATAGATAGTTCAAAAGGGCCGCCTCTTCCGAAGCGACCCCTTCCCGTTAAGCTGCCGTATTGGCGCGAGCAATCTTCACTTCGCCTGACGAATCAACGGTAACGGAATACGTATCGGTTGTGTTGAGCTCACCCCGCACTATCGCCTCAGCTAACGCCGTTTCTACCTTGTCTTGGATGAAACGCTTGATCGGCCGGGCGCCATACACTGGCGAATAGGCATTCTCGAGGACGTAATCCTTGAGTTTCTTCGCGAATTCGACCTGATAATACTGCCCCGCCAGACGCGCCTTGAGCTCATTCAGCATCTTCTCGACAATCTGGAACTGAACCTCTTTGCTGAGCGGGTTGAAGTAAACGATCTCATCAATCCGGTTGAGGAACTCCGGCTTGAAGGTCTGATGGAGCAATTTCTCCACCGGTTCCTTCTGACCCTCGAGGATGTATTCGCTCCCGAGATTCGAGGTCATGATGATAATCGTGTTCTTGAAGTCGACGAGGTGACCTTGCGAATCGGTCAAACGTCCATCGTCGAGAATTTGGAGCAAGAGGTTGAACACCTCCGGATCCGCCTTCTCGATTTCATCGAACAGCACAATGGAATATGGGTTCCGTCTCACTTTTTCGGTGAGTTGGCCCCCCTCTTCGTAACCGACATAGCCTGGTGCCGCACCGATTAAGCGCGAGACTGAGTACTTCTCCATATACTCCGACATATCGATGCGGATGATGTTGTTCTCATTGTCGAAGAGGGCTTCCGCGAGGGCGCGAGCGACTTCGGTTTTGCCGACGCCCGTCGGGCCGAGGAACAAGAAGGAGCCAATCGGCCGGTTCGGATTCTTGATGCCCGCCCGTTGGCGAAGAATAGCATTTGAGACCAAGGTGATAGCCTCATCTTGGCCAATCACCCGTTTTTCAAGGGTGCTCTTAAGATCAAGCACCTTCTCACGGTCACCCTTTTCGATGCGCGAAACCGGAATGCCCGTGAGTTTGGCAACGATCTTGGCGATGCTTTCCTCATCGACAACTTCGTCGACGAGCCGCTCCCCGTCCTTGGATTTCTCTTCCAAGGCTTTGAGTTTTTTCTCCATCTCGGGAATCGTCTTATATTGAAGTTCCGAAGCCTTCTCGTAATTGCCGCTGGCAAAATAGTTATCGAGATCGCTCTTCTCTTTCTCGATTTGGCCTTTAAGGTCTTTGGCTTCTTTGATCTCCGCCTTTTCGACCGACCATTCCTGATTGAGTTTTTCGCTCTTGGCATGGGCGGCGTCCAGTTCGGTATTGAGATCGACCAATCGCTTTTGTGAGGACTCGTCGCTCTCCTTGGAAAGGGCAGCCTTTTCAACCTCCAAAGTGCGGATCTTCCGATCGATTTCATCCAATTCGGATGGCATGCTTTCAATTTCGACCTTGATGCCAGCGCAGGCCTCATCGACCAAATCGATGGCCTTATCGGGCAAGAAACGATTGGTGATATAGCGGTTCGAAAGCGTGGCGGCCGCCACCAAAGCCCCATCGGTGATCTGAACGCCATGGAACGATTCGAAACGCTCTTTAAGGCCCCGAAGAATCGTGATGGTATCTTCGACGGTCGGCTCCCCAATCATCACCGTCTGAAACCGGCGTTCAAGCGCCCGGTCTTTTTCGATGTATTCGCGGTATTCATTGAGGGTGGTCGCTCCGATGCAATCGATCTCGCCTCGGGCCAAAAGCGGCTTCAGCATGTTTGAGGCATCGAGGGCGCCATCGGTTCTGCCCGCCCCGACAATCAGGTGAATTTCATCGATGAAAAGAATGATCTTGCCTTCCGAGGCTTTGATCTTATTGAGGACGGCCTTGAGCCGTTCCTCAAATTCGCCGCGATACTTCGCTCCCGCAACGAGAGCGCCCATATCGAGCTCATATATCTCCTTGTCTTTCAAGGTCGCCGGGATATCATCTTTGACGATTCGCTCGGCCAAGCCTTCGACGATTGCGGTTTTGCCCACGCCTGGTTCGCCGAGCAAAATGACATTATTCTTGGTTTTACGGGCCAAAATCTGCACGACTTTGCGGATTTCCTCGTCGCGGCCAATCACCGGGTCGATCTTGCCGGCCTTCACCGCTTCGTTGATATTGCGCCCAAATTTATCGAGCACGTTCTGATCTTGCGAATAATCTTCCATTCCATTGTTATCCATAAAACGACCTCCATTTCGGCAAGGCCATTATAACCTATCCTTTAGCACTCGCAAGTGTTGAGTGCTAATATTGCGATATCCCGGACTTTTAGCGCTCTTTTGCAAAGACACAGCCGAATAAAATCTCTTTAGACTAAATTCGAGAAAAATCGCGTCTTGATGCTTTTTTCACCCCATTTATTGCTTGGTTCTTGCACTTTCCTCATGGAAAGGTTAATACTAACCCCGTCCGATAAGTGGAACACAATAGTCATGGAAAAGAAACTCATTCTTGTCTCGGCCCCTCCCGCCAGCGGCAAGACCTACGTCAGCATGGAGCTGGCGGAAAATCTCAAGCATGTTGTCTATCTCGATAAAGACACCCTAGTTCCGCTATCGAACGTTGCTTTCAACGTTGCCCACGAACCCAATGACCGCGAGGGCGATTTCTTTGAGAAAAACATTCGCGATGTCGAATACCAAGTTATTTTGAACATGGCGCTCGATGCTCTCAAATACGATGATATCGTCTTAATCAACGCTCCGTTCACCAAAGAGATTCACGATCTCCCCTATATCCAAGCGCTCCGAAAAGAGCTTGAGGAAACCTATCAGGCCCACCTAGCAATCGTTTGGATCATCTGCTCAGTTGAAACCGTCCATCAACGGATGATTGAGCGCAACAGCCCCCGCGATACCTTCAAACTGGCCGATTGGGATAAATACGTGAAAAGCCAGCACTTTGAGGTGCCGATTTGGCTAAAAGATGACAAAGATCCTTATTCTTTGATCCTTTTCAATAACAATACCGACGAAGAATTCAAACAATCGATGAAGGATGTCACCCGCTTGCTCGAAGAGCGGAAATAGTTTTTAGAAAAAAGTAGAAGGATTTACAAAAGTGTTGCTGATAAATCGGCCTAGTATCGGTCTTTTGTTCTAAAAACAACTCCTGACTGTATGCAGAAAGCCAACGTTTTGGCTATCTTGTCCTTCATCTTCATGCCTTT
>Ga0183095_10374_pt1 | contig 166489 bp, 137 predicted proteins | sample BioMet4_FD_130346 | JGI IMG/M metagenome (GOLD analysis project Ga0183095, IMG submission 130346) | Microbial communities from bioreactor (seeded with sewage sludge) at LBNL, California, USA - Biofuel metagenome 4 (v2) (version 3) | ecosystem: Engineered > Bioreactor > Anaerobic > Unclassified ...
CCTATAGATCGCTATTTCTAGCTCTCAAAGAAATTTGGATTATTCATCCAAGAACCCTTTTCTGGTGCTTATTTTAGCATAAGCTTCTTACATTGTTTAATTTACAAGGTACACACTTTTCCTCGCCCCTCTCGGGGAGAGCTTGCTTAATATAACACTTTTTCGGGGACCTTGTCAACACTTTTGTGACGCTTTTTTCATCTTTTTTTTGCCGAAAATACATCATTCAAAATATTGTGTTACTTTTCCTCCCCGGCACAAAATAAGCGCCGCGGAGGTCCTTTTCAGGGTCTCCGCGGGCGATCGTAGGACTCCAGGATCAGCCGGGCCGTCTCCGTCATGGTGAGACCGTTGTCCATGCTGCGGCGCTGGAGGTACCGGTGGGCGGCGGGCTCATTGAAGCCCCGCTTTTCCATGAGCAGCACCTTGGCCCGGTCCACCAGCGTCTGTTCCTCGGCGCTGCGTTTGGGCAAGGCGTTCAGGACGCGCTTTTCATCCAGCCGAATGAGTTTTTCTGTTTTCTCCACCAGCTCCACCGCGCTGGCCGGCAGCGGCAGACGGAGCATCTCCTCGCTCTGGCACAAGTCGAGGTACTGGGGTTTGGCCGCCACCAGCAGCGAGGCGACGTCCCGCACATTATCGTACAGCTCGTTGGCGCTCATGTCCGGCAGCAGGAACGGGCAGACGATCACGCCGCCGCCCATGCTCTTTACCGTGCGGATGGCCTCGGCCCCGGTGCGGCAGCGGTCACGGATGGGGATGCCACCGCGATCCAGCGCGGCGCAGACGGCGGCCGCCAGACGCTCGTTTTCAATGGCTACCACCGTGCGTATCATGCGCCCGCCTCCTTCCCGGTGGATTCAAGCTCAGAACAGGGTCATGTATTTGCCGATCTCCCAATCGGTGACCTGGCGGGAATACTCGTTCCATTCCCCGAGCTTGCCGGTGACATAGCGGGGCAGAACGTGCTCGCCCAGGGTATCGCACATGAGCTTGTCGGCGCACAGAGCGTCCACCGCCTCGCCCAGATTGCCGGGCAGGTTGTCGATGCCGTGGGTAACACGGGCGTCTTCGTCCATGGCGAAGATGTTCTCGGTGATTTCCGCGGGCGGCGTGAGGCCCTTTTCGATGCCGTCGAGACCGGCGGCCAGGCACAGCGCCAGCGCCAGATACGGGTTGCAGGTGGGATCGGGGCAGCGCAGCTCCACCCGGGTGGACTGGCCGCGGGCGGCCGGGATGCGGATGAGCGCGGAGCGGTTGGAGGCCGACCAGGCCAGATAGCAGGGCGCCTCATAGCCGGGCACCAGCCGCTTGTAGGAGTTCACCAGCGGATTGGTGACGGCGGCCATGCCCTTGACATGGGCAAGCAGGCCGGCGATGAAGCTGTAGGCCTCCCCGGACAGGCCCAGCGAGCCGCTGGGGTCGGCAAAAAGGTTCTTGCCGTCCTTGAACAGCGACATATTGGTGTGCATACCGGAGCCGTTGATGCCGAACACGGGCTTGGGCATGAAGGTGGCGTGGAGGCCGTTTTTCTGGGCGATGGTCTTGACGGTCATCTTGAAGGTCATGATGTTGTCGGCGGTAGTGAGGGCGTCGGCATACTTGAAGTCGATCTCGTGCTGGCCGGCGGCCACCTCGTGGTGGCTGGCCTCGATCTCGAAGCCCATGTCCTCCAGCGCCAGGCAGATCTCCCGGCGGGTGGCCTCGCCGTGGTCGATGGGGCTGAGATCGAAATAGCCGGCCTCGTCGCCCGTCTTGGTGGTGGGGCGGCCGGCCTCGTCGGTCTCGAAGAAGAAGAATTCGCACTCGGGGCCTACATTAAAGGTGTAGCCCATTTTGGCCGCGCGGTCAAGGGCGATTTTCAGCACATGACGCGGGTCGCCGATGAACGGTGTGCCGTCGGGATTGTACACATCGCAGATGAAGCGGGCCACGCCGCCGCTCTGGGGCCGCCAGGGCAGGAGCGTGAAGGAATCCAGATCAGGTCTGAGATACTGATCGGATTCGTGGATGCGGGTGAAGCCTTCGATGGAGCTGCCGTCGATCATGATCTGGTTGTTCAGCGCCTTTTCCAGCTGGGAGGCCGTGATTGCCACGTTTTTCAGCTGACCGAAAATATCGGTGAACTGCATACGGATAAATTCCACATCCTCTTCCTTGACCAGACGGATAATGTCTTCCTTACTGTACTTGCTCATACCCGTTCTCCTTTCGGCTGATAAAATAAAAAAGCAGGGCGTTTCGGTAAAATACCGGAACACCCTTGCCCCTGTAATAGGAAAATTATATGTCAGGTTATACAGATTGTCAAGAATGGAGTTTCAATTTTGTGAAAGTTGTTCAGGTGACAGGGTTCTCCAGCACCCCAATGCCGTCTATTTCACAGCGAATCACATCCCCGGCATGGAGATAGCCGCTGGTCTGCATCCCCAATGCCACGCCGCTGGGCGTGCCGGTGGAAATGATGGTGCCCGCCTGCAGGGTCATGCCCCGGGAGAGCTCCTCAATAATATAGGGGATGTCGAAGATCATGTTGCCGGTGCTGCCGTCCTGCCGCTTTTCACCGTTGACGTAGCAGCGGATGCCCAGCTTCGGCGGTCCGGGCAGCTCGTCCGCCGTGACGATCCACGGGCCGATGGGGGTAAAGCCGTCCAGGCTTTTGCCGAAATACCACTGGCCATGCTTGGTCTGAAGATTGCGGGCGGAGACGTCGTTGAGGATGGTGTAGCCCAGAATATATCGCTCCGCGTCGGCGGCGGCGACATTTTTGGCGTCCCTGCCGATGACCACGGCCAGCTCGGCCTCGTAATCCAGCCTGTCGCAGATGTCAAAATGCCCGTTGATCGGCGCGCCGGGGGCCACGGCGGCATCCACGCGCTTGGAGAAATAGACGGCCTCGCCGCGCTGCTGGTCGTACTTCTCGTCGGCCTTGGCGGCCTCCGCCGCGTGCTCGCGGTAGTTGAGGCCCAGGCAGATCACATCCCGCTCGGGGTCGGGGATGGGGGCCAGCAGACGCGCCGCGGACAGCGGCACGCCGGTCCTGCCCGCCGCAAGCGCCGGAAGAGCGGCCAGCTTCTCCCCGTCCAGCTCACGGATAAAGTCGTTCATGGTCCGGGCCCTGAAGCCCAGCTCGGCGGCGGGACAGATCGTCTCTCCCGCGGGGAGCAGCACGCCCACCCGGGTCTCGCCCTGAAATTCGTATGTAACAAGACGCATGGTTCTTTTCTCCGTTTCTATCTGATGAGGTTGAGGCCGCCGAAGAACGGGATGGGCCGCATCCTGCCGTTGGCGGCGTTGAGGACGCCGGACAGGAAGGCCGCCAGCGCCAGAATGCCGCCCACCAAACCCACCAGCCAGCCGATGACGGGGATGGAATAGCACAGATTAATGACGATCTCCGCGATAAACAGGGACAGGCCCTGGTTGGCGTGGTAGCGGATGAAGGCCGAATTTTTGCGGGTGAGCAGCGGAAAGAGAAACAGCGGGCCAATATAGCACAGGATGCCCAGGCCGCGATTCCGGAGGGCGTCCTCCGCGATGGGATCGTAGCCGTAGCTCTGCCCCCGGGGGCCGGGATCGTCGTCGTCGACGACGGTGCCGGTGTAGCTCTGCCGCTCCTCCTGATGGGGCGGCTCGGGCCGGGCCTGGGTCTGGGCCGCGGCGGCGCCAAAGCCGCTCTGGGTCTTTTCTTTTTTTTCGGAGGGGTCATAGCCGCAGGCGACGCATTTGGTGGCGCCGTCCGGGATGTAGGCCCCGCAGTTTGGACAATAATTCATGGTTTCCTCCTGGGGCTCGGGCTTTTGTGATGAACCGATTATACCCCAGGAGTCGCCTGTTTGCAACAATTTACGCGCAGAATCTGTGGTCGCCGATGACCACGATCAGCGGGCGCGACCAGATCCATTTGCTGGTGGCCTTGGCCGGATTGAAATAATAGATCGCCCCGCCGCAGGGATCGGAGCCGGCCAGCGCCTCCTTGGCGGCGCGGTAGGCGCTGTCGGAGATGGGCTCCCAGAACTGGCCGTCGTCGATGCAGGAGAAGGCCCCGGACTGGTAGATCACGCCGGCGATGGTGTTGGGAAACGAGGGGTGCGCCACCCGGTTCAGCACCACCGCGCCCACCGCCACCTGCCCGATATAGGGCTCGCCCCGGGCCTCCGCGGAGATGAGCCGGGCCAGCAGCTCCGTGTCCCCCGACACGGCGCCGGACGTGGAGGCGTCGTACAGGCCCAGGGCCGCCAGCGTTTTTTCTCCCGCCTGCCCATCCGCGGTGAGACCGTTTTTGGACTGAAAATACTTCACGGCCTTTTCCGTGGCGGAGCCGTACACGCCGTCCACCGCGCCGGAATAGTAGCCCCAGTTTTTCAGCCGGGTCTGGATCTGGGTGACCATGTCACCGGACGAGCCTTTTTTATAGAGCCCGGCCCCGGCGTTCTGGGCCAGGGCAATGATGAGGATGTTTACGGCGAAGACCACGGCCAGCGCCAAAATCAGCTTGCGTCTTTTCACGGACATAACAAAACGCTCCTTCACAGATTATCATGGATAGTCTGTGAAGGAGCGGGGCAAGTTATGCCTTTTTTACACGGCTTCCCGGGTGCGGGAGGCGATTTCGCCGGTAATGCGCGCGAGGAAATCGGCCACGGACATGGCGCCCATGTCGCCGCCGGAGCGGGTGCGGACGGACACGTTGCCCGCCTCGGCCTCCTTGTCGCCGATGACCAGCATATAGGGAATCTTCTGGCTCTGGGCCTCGCGGATCTTGTAGCCGATCTTCTCGTTGCGCAGATCGGTCTCCGCCCGGACGCCCGCGGCCTCAAGTTTTTTCTGCAGTTCCCTGGAATACTCGGCGGAGCGGTCGGTGATGGGCAGGATTTTAACCTGCACCGGGCTGAGCCACACCGGGAACGCGCCGGCGAAATGCTCGGTGATGATGCCGATGAACCGCTCGATGGAGCCGAACACCACGCGGTGGATCATCACTGGGCAGTGCTTTTCGCCGTCCGCGCCCACATATTCCAGATCGAAGCGGCCGGGCAGCTGGAAGTCCAGCTGGATGGTGCCGCACTGCCAGGTGCGGCCCAGGCAGTCCTGAATGTGGAAGTCCAGCTTCGGGCCGTAGAAGGCGCCGTCGCCCTCGTTGATCACATAGCTCTGCCCGATGCTGGTAATGGCGTCCGCCAGCGCGGCGGTGGCCACGTCCCAGTCCGCCTTTTCGCCGATGTGATCCTCCGGCATGGTGGAAAGCTCGATCTTGTACGGCAGGCCGAACAGGCTGTAAACTTCGTCGAAAAGCTGCGCGATGCGCACGACCTCGTTCTGGATCTGGTCGTTGGCCAGCAGGATATGGGCGTCGTCCTGGGTGAAGCAGCGCACGCGGAACATCCCGTGGAGCGCGCCGGAGAGCTCGTGGCGGTGCACCAGACCCAGCTCGCCGTAGCGCAGCGGCAGGTCGCGGTAGGAGTGGGGCTCCAGCTCGTACACAAGGATGCTGCCGGGGCAGTTCATGGGCTTGATGGCAAAATCCTCGCCGTCGATGACGGTGGTGTACATATTCTCCTTGTAGTGCTCCCAGTGGCCGGAGGTTTCCCACAGGGTGCGTTTCATAATCTGGGGCGTGGAAATTTCCACATAGTCCCATTTTTTATGGACCTCGCGCCAGTAGTCGATAAGGGTGTTTTTCAGCACCATGCCCTTGGGCAGGTAGAACGGGAAGCCGGGGGCCTCGTCCCGGAAGGCGAACAGGCCCAGCTCGCGGCCCAGCTTGCGGTGGTCGCGGCGCTTGGCTTCCTCGATGCGGGCCAGATACTCGTCCAGCTCCTCCTTCTTTGGGAAAGCGATGCCGTAGATGCGCTGCAGGGTCTCGCGGTTGGAGTCGCCCCGCCAGTAGGCGGCGTTGCAGGTCAAAAGCTTGATGGCGTTGCCCTTGACCCGGCCGGTGGAATCCAGATGCGGGCCGGCGCAGAGATCGGTGAACTCGCCCTGCTTATAGAAGCTGATGGCGGCATCCGCCGGCAGGTCGTTAATGAGCTCGATCTTGAAGGGTTCGTCCTTCATGAACTCCAGCGCCTCGGCTCTTGGCAGCTCAAAGCGCTCAATCTTGAGCTTTTCCTTGCAGATTTTGCGCATCTCCTCCTCGATCTTCGCCATGTGGTCGGGGGTGAAGGCGAAAGGGGCGTACAGGTCGTAATACCAGCCTTCGTCGATGGAGGGGCCGATGGTGAGCTTCACCTCCGGCCAAAGGCGCTTGATGGCCTGGGCCATGATGTGGGAGCAGGTATGCCAATAAGTCTTTTTGTACTCGGGGTTTTCAAAAGTATACTTTTCGTCTTCTTCCATGCTTTCATACCTCTTATCTTAAATTTTACTTATTCATAAAAAAACACCCATGACGCCGCATATGGCGTCAAGGGTGCTGCAAAAACACGGTTCCACCTTGAACTTTCACTTGAAATGCTTAACGCGCATGAAACGCGCGCGCTTACTGTAATTTTCTGCGCGCAAACTCGGGAGCGGTGGCGCATCCTCCTCCCCACGGCGCGGCTTGCAGCCTGTGACCGCGCTCTCTGTGCCGGGGCGGCGGAGCCCTTCTCCGTCATCGTCTTTAACGCCGTTATCGTAGCACTATTATGCCCTGCTGTCAAGAAATTACGCCGCTTTCGGCGTTTTTGCGCTGTTTGCGGAAGCGCAGACCGTGGAGTATCAGCAAAACGACGAACACGCTGCTGGCATAGCCGAACACGGGGTACACCGTGCCGATGAGCCCGCCGAAGCCGGCGAGGCTGCCCGCGAACATCAGCGCGCCGTAGACGCCGAGGAGGGCCGGGCGGCGCGCCGCCAGCTTTTCCGATTTCGCGCACACAAAGTCGACAAAGGTCACGGCGGACGAGAGCGCCGTGCCGAACATGGCCAGCAGCAGCAGGGCCCCGTAGCCGTAACCCAGCGCGGGGTGAATGGCGCTGGCCAGCGCCAGCATGGGCAGCTGGGCCGAAAGGGCCTCCGGCGCGGCGCACAGCGCGGCCAGCACGCTCAGCGCGATAAGCAGCAGCACCAGCGCGCCCAGCGCGGTGCCGAGAAACGTGGTCTTTTTGTCCGGGATAAATCTGGCGAAGGGAGTGAGAATGGCAAAGCTGCCGAACACATTGTAGCAGGCGAAGGTCACCGCGCCCACGAACCACACCGGCATCATGGGATTGCCGCCCGCATGGGTTGCAGCGGGCAGCGCGGAAACGCCGTTTTGGCAGAGACTGACCGCGCCGAAGGCCACGGAGGCCGCCGCCAGCACGGGCACGGTAAAGGAAAAGGCCGACACGATGCCCCGCAGGCCCGCCATGGCCATGACCGACACGATGAGGGCGAAGACCGCGCAGCCGATCCAGGCGGGGACGGCGAACAGCTGCCGGAGCAGCGCGCCTACCCCCGCGGACATGATGGTGCCGACACCGAACAGGAACACCAGCTCCAGCCCCGCCATCAGCCACCGCAGCGCTTTGATATCCCAGCCCACCACCAGCCGGTCCACCTGGTCGATGCCGGTGTCCTGGGCCAGCCTGAGCAGCAGCGCGGCCATGCCGAACAGCAGCGCGGCGGCCAGGACGACGCCGAAAAAACCGCCCTTGCCGAACACGCCGAAAAATTGCCACAGCTCCTGCCCGGAGACGTAGCCCGCGCCCAGAAAGCAGCCCGCGAAGGTCAGCGCCAGTTTGATGGGGGTGAGTTTTTTCATAAAACACCTGAAAAAGCAGAATGAAATAATTATAACACCGGGGGATAAAAGTTCAAGGATAAACGCGCAAAAGGACGTCCCGGATTTTCCGGGGCGTCCTCCAGGCTGTCAAAAAAGCCTTTTTGACAGCCTCAAAACGCCGAATTTTTTGCGAAACCGTGTCTTCGCAAAAAATGTCGCTCCGCTCCCCAAACCCTTGCACAGCAAGGGCTTGGCGGCTATTTATCCAAATTGAGGCGGGGCTCCGCCCCCCTCACACTCCCCCCGCATCATCCCCCAAATCCGTTTCTCCTTTAGTTCTTTGACAGGCTGAAGGACGCCCCGGATTTTCCGGGGCGTCCTTTTGCAGATCTGATTTTACTTGTACAGCTCAGAGAGCTTCATCAGGTGCTCGTAGCGCGCCTTGGCATTTTCCTCGTTGCGCTCGAACAGGCCCTCGGCGCGGTCCGGGAACTCGCGGGTCAGGCGGCTGTAGCGGGCCTCGTTCATCAGGAACTCCTGATAGCCGCCGGCGGGCGCCTTGCTGTCCAGCGTGAACTTGCCGCCCTCGGCCGAGGGATTGAAGCGGAAGAGGTTCCAGTAGCCGCACTCCACGGCCTTCTTCATCTCGGACTGGCAGTTGGCCATGCCGCCCTTGATGGAGTGCATCTCGCAGGGGGAGTAGCCGATGATGATGGAGGGGCCGTGATAAGCCTCGGCCTCGCGGATGGCCTTGAGGGTCTGGGCGGGGTTGGCGCCCATGGCGACCTGCGCCACATAGACGTAGCCGTAGGTCATGGCCATCTCGGCAAGAGACTTGGACTTGATTTCCTTGCCGGCCGCCGCGAACTGGCAGACCTGACCGATGTTGGAGGCCTTGGAGGCCTGTCCGCCGGTGTTGGAATATACTTCGGTGTTGAACACGAAGATGTTCACATCCTCGCCGGAGGCCAGCACGTGATCGACGCCGCCGTAACCGATGTCGAAGGCCCAGCCGTCGCCGCCGAAGATCCAGATGGACTTCCTGTTGAGGTAATCCTTGTGCGCCAGGATCTCAGAGGCCAGGGTGCAGGCCTCGCAGTCGCAGAATCTCTTGCCGGCCGCCTTGAGAGATTCCATATGGCCGAGCATTTCAGGCTGCCTGTCGCCGAAAGCTTCCTTGCCGGCGGGGCTGCCCAGAAAAGCGATCGCGTCGTCCACGGGAAGGATGCCGTCCTCGAGCGCCGCGACATATTTCTTGGTGGCTTCCCCGTTCTTCGCGCCGTCGTCATAGGTGTCGAGCCATTCCTGAGCCGCGGCTTTCAGCTCCGGCACCGTGTACTCCACGGCGATGAGCGCGCGGGTCTTGTCGGCCAGATCGTCGCGGATCTTCTTCTGGCCCAGGTAGATGCCCAGGCCGTGCTCCGCGTTGTCTTCAAACAGGGAGTTTGCCCACGCGGGGCCCTTGCCCTCTTTGTTGACGGTGTAGGGGCTGGTGGCCGCCGGGCCGCCCCAGATGGACGAGCAGCCGGTGGCGTTGGAAATAATCATGTGATCGCCGAACAGCTGGGTGACAAGCCGGGCATAGCTGGTTTCGGCGCAGCCCGCGCAGGAGCCGGAGAATTCCAGATACGGCTGACGGAACTGGCTGCCGGGGACGGTATCGTTGATGAGGTCCTTCTTCTCGGAGACGTTCTTGACCAGGTAATCGAACACGGGCTGCTTGGCAGCCTGGCTCTCCATGGAAACCATCCTGAGGGACTTCGTCGGGCAGAGGCCGGCGCAGATGCCGCAGCCCATGCAGTCCAGCGGGGAAATGGCGATGGTAAACTTATAACCGCCGCCGCGCTTGAGATCGACGATGGAGGCGTTTGCCGGAGCGGCCGCGGCCTCGGCCCCGGTCATGGCGAAGGGCCGGATGGTGGCGTGGGGGCAGGCATAGGCACACTGGTTGCACTGGACACAGGTGGACGCTATCCACTCGGGCACCATGACGGAGACGCCGCGCTTCTCATAGGCGGAGGCGCCCAGCTCAAAGGTGCCGTCGGCATGATCCACGAAGGCGGAGACGGGCAGGCTGTCGCCGTCCATCTTGCCCATGGGCTGCAGGATGTCCTCCACCATCTTCACGGTGGCGGGGCGGCCGGTGATGCCGGCGTCCTTCCCGTCCTCCCCGGCGTCGGCCCAGGAGGCGGGGATCTCCACCTTCTTATAGGCGGTGGCGCCCAGGTCGATGGCCTTGTGGTTGGTGTCCACCACGTCCTGGCCCTTCTTCAGGTAGGAGTGGGTGGCGGCGTCCTTCATATACTGAACGGCGTCTTTCTCGGGCAGAACCTTGGCCAGGGAGAAGAAAGCGGCCTGGAGAATGGTGTTGGTGCGCTTGCCCATGCCGATCTGCATGGCCAGGTCGATGGCGTTGATGGTGTACAGCTGGATCTTGTTTTTGGCGATATAACGCTTGGACGCGGCGTCCAGATGGTGCTCCAGCTCCTCAAGGCTCCACTGGCAGTTGATGAGGAAGGAGCCGCCGGGCTTCACATCGCGGACGATGGGGAAGCCCTTGGTGATATAGGCGGGGACATGGCAGGCCACGAAGTCGGCCTTGGTAACGTAGTACGGGCTCTTGATGGGGTGGTCGCCGAAGCGCAGATGGCTGATGGTGACGCCGCCGGTCTTCTTCGAGTCGTACTGAAAATAGGCCTGAACATATTTGTCGGTGTGGTCGCCGATAATCTTGATGGAGTTCTTGTTGGCGCCGACGGTGCCGTCGCCGCCCAGACCCCAGAACTTGCACTCGATGGTGCCGGGGGCGGCGGTGGAGGGCGCGGGCTTCTCCTCCAGAGACAGGTGGGTGACATCGTCCACGATGCCCACGGTGAACTGGCGCTTGATCTCGGATTTCTTCATCTCGTCGTACACGGCGAAGATGTTGGAGGGCGGCGTATCCTTGCTGCCCAGGCCGTAGCGGCCGCCGCAGACGCGGACGTCCGACTTGCCGGCGTTGGCCAGCGCGGTGACGACATCCAGATACAGCGGCTCGCCCTGCGCGCCGGGCTCCTTGGTGCGGTCCAGCACGGCCACGGTCTTGGCGGTGGCGGGAATGGCGGCGACCAGCTTGTCCGGGCAGAAGGGGCGGAACAGGCGGACCTTGACCAGGCCGACCTTCTCACCCCGGGCCGTCAGATAGTCGATGACCTCCTCGGCCACGTCGCAGATGGAGCCCATGGCCACGATGACGCGGTCGGCATCCGGCGCGCCGTAGTAGTTGAACAGCTGATAGTCGGTGCCCAGTTTGGCGTTGATCCTGCCCATATAATCCTCGACGATGCCGGGGACGGCTTCATAGTATTTGTTCGAAGCCTCTTTGTTCTGGAAGAAAATGTCTCCGTTCTCGTGGGAACCGCGCATGACAGGATGCTCGGGGTTCAGCGCGCGGGCGCGGAAGGCGTTGACAGCGTCCATATCCACCATGTCGGCCAGGTCGGAATAATCCCAGACCGCGACTTTCTGGAGCTCGTGAGAGGTGCGGAAGCCGTCAAAGAAGTTGATGAAGGGGACGCGGCCCTTGATGGCGGCAAGATGCGCCACGGGGGCGAGATCCATGATCTCCTGCACGCTGGATTCGCACAGCATGGCGAAGCCGGTCTGGCGGCAGGCCATAACGTCCTGATGGTCGCCGAAGATGGACAGCGTGTGGCTGGCCAGCGCGCGGGCGGAAACATGGAACACGCCCGGCAGCAGCTCGCCGGCGATCTTGTACATATTGGGGATCATCAGCAGCAGGCCCTGGGAAGCGGTGTAGGTGGTGGTCAGGGCGCCGGCGTTCAGAGAGCCGTGGACCGCGCCGGCCGCGCCGGACTCGGCCTGCATCTCCTGGACCTTGACCTTGGAGCCGAAAATGTTCTCCCGGCCGGCAGCGGACCACTGATCGACCATGTCGGCCATGGGGCTGGACGGCGTGATGGGGTAGATCGCCGCGACTTCGGTAAACGCGTAGGATACATGGGCGGCCGCGGTATTGCCGTCCATGGTCTTGAACTGTCTTTCCATAAAGTCATCTCCGTTTTCATATATATTTTGTTTATTCAATGATAAAAATGGCTCCTCTTCTTGTCTATTTTATCACAATATATGGATATTGCAAACAAAAATATCGTTTTGTAGGGATAGCAAATTTAGGGGGGAAAACGATAATTTTTTTCATTAAAAAAGATAATTTTGCACAAATTTCCGGATTTTATACGAAAACTTAATGTATTTTGGGCAGGCTCCACCTGAAGGCCGTGGCCAGCATGCGGATGGTGAAAACCACTGCGATGCCGGTGACGGCTGAGACGACGCTGCCGATCTTCGCCAGATACATCCCGTAATAGACGCAGCCCCCCGCCAGCGACGCCACGGCGTAGACCCGCTTGCGCAGCACAAAGGGGATCTCCCCGATCATCATGTCCCGCACCATACCGCCGCCGATGCCGGTGGCCATGCCCAGCACAATGACCAGCAGCGCGTTGGTGATGCCGTTATGGGCGATGGCGAGATTCATGCCGGAGATGGTGAACACGCCCAGACCGACGGCGTCAAACACGTTGACGGCGGCATCGATCTTTTCCCTGTGGGAAAAATACCCGTCCCGCCAGATGCGGGCCGCGGCAAACACCAGCAGCGAGGCCAGGATGGCCACCGCCGCATAAGTGTAATCCTCGAACATCCGCGGGGGCAGATAGCCCAGCAGGATGTCCCGGAACACGCCGCCGCCCAAAGCGGTGGTCATGCCCAGAAAAACCACGCCGAAGATGTCCGTATTCTTGTCGATGGCGGCGGCCGCGCCGGACACGGCGAAGGCGGCCACGCCGATCAGTTCCAGGACGAAAAACGCGCTTCCCATCCGGCCTCAGACGTTGAAGCGGAACAGCGTCACATCGCCGTCGTGCATGACATACTCCTTGCCCTCGGAGCGGACAAGGCCCTTTTCCCTGGCGGCGGCCATGCTGCCGCAGGCCTTAAGGTCGCTGAAGGCCACGATCTCCGCCCGGATAAAGCCGCGTTCAAAATCGGTATGTATTTTCCCCGCGGCCTGAGGGGCCCGGGTACCGTTTTTGATGGTCCAGGCGCGGCATTCGTCCGCGCCGCAGGTGAGAAAGGAGATGAGGCCCAGCAGGCTGTAGGAGCACTTGATCATGCGGTCGAGGCCCGACTCGTGCAGCCCCAGTTCCTCCAGAAACAGCTGCCGCTCCTCCGGCTCCAGCGCGCCCAGCTCCTCCTCGGTCCTGGCGCAGATGGGCAGCACCTGGGCACCCTCCCCGGCGGCAATGTCTTCCACCGCTTTGTAGTACGGGTTGTCCGCACAGGCGGCCACGCCAGCCTCGTCCATATTGGCGGCGTAGATCACCGGCTTGAGGGTCAGCAGATCGCAGGTGCGCAGCAGTTCCATCTCATCCTCGCCGCACTCGAAGGTGCGGGCGGACTTGCCCGCGTTGAGATGCTCCTGCAGGGCCTTGAACAGGTCGGCCTCCCGCAGCGTCTTTTTGTCGCCGCCCTTGGCGGCCTTCAGCGCCTTGTCCACCCGGCGCTCCACCATCTCCAGGTCGGAGAAGATCAGCTCCAGATCGACGGTCTCGATATCCCGCCGGGGGTCGGTGGAGCCGTCCACATGGATGACGTTCTCATCGTCGAAGCAGCGCACCACATGGACGATGGCGTCCGTGGCGCGGATATTGTCCAGAAACTTGTTGCCCAGGCCCTCGCCCCTGGACGCACCCTTCACCAGGCCCGCGATGTCCACGAATTCGATGACGGCCGGCGTCTTTTTCTTGGGGTTATACAGCGCCGCAAGAAAATCCAGCCGCTCGTCAGGCACGGTGACCATGCCCACGTTGGGTTCAATAGTGCAGAAGGGGTAGTTGGCGCTCTCCGCGCCGGCGTTGGTGATGGCGTTGAACAAAGTCGATTTGCCCACGTTGGGCAGGCCCACAATACCTAATTTCATCTTCCAATACCTCACAAAAACAGCGCGTGGGCGGCCAAAAGAGACCGCCCCAGCGCGTTATTCTTCCTGATTGTCGTTGTCTGGGGGTTCCTGGGTCTCCGCCGGGGACGGGGCGGCGGGGTCGGGGGCGGGCTCGCTGGTCATGGAGATGTGGCGGGCGGGGCGCTCGATGCTGTCGTCCGCCTTGGCGGGGGCGGCCTTTGGCGGCATGAACTCGCCGTGCGCAAAGTAATAGTTGAACTCGTCGCCCTCCATGGTCTCGTGCTCCAGCAGATATTCCGCCACGGCGATGAGCTGGTCGCGGTGCTCCGTCAGGATGCGCTCGCACTCCCGGGCGGCATCGTCGAAGATGTGCTTGACCTCCTCGTCGATCATGCCGGCGGTCTCCTCGGAATAGCTCTTGGTAGTGCCGAAATCCCGCCCGATAAAGATGGAGTGATCGGCGCTGTCATAGAGGATGGGACCCAGGCGGTCGGACATGCCGTAGCGCGTGACCATGCTGCGGGCCATGCTGGTGGCCTGCTGGATGTCCCCGGACGCGCCGGTGGAAATATCGTCCAGGAACAGCCTCTCGGCCATGCGCCCGCCCAGATCCACCACGATCTTGTCGAACATCTCGCTCCGGGTGGTGAAGTTTTCGGTGTCCTCGTCGGGCCGCATCAGCGTGAAGCCGCCGGCGGGGCCGCGGGGGATGATGGTGATATAGTGCACCGGGTCGGCGTGCTCCAGAAATTTTGCCGCCACGGCGTGGCCGGATTCATGGTAGGCGGTGAGCTTGCGCGCCCGGTCGGACATCTTTTTGCTCTTTTTCTCCGGGCCAATGGAGACCTTCATGATGGATTCGTCGATATCCATCTGGACGATGAAGCGGTGGCCACGGCGGACGGCCAGAATGGCCGCCTCGTTGAGCAGGTTTTCCAGATCCGCGCCGGAGAAGCCCGGCGTGCCCTTGGCGATGCTGTTGAGGTTGACATCCTCCCCCAGGGGCTTGCCCCGGGCGTGGACCTTCAGGATGGCCTCCCTGCCGCGGATGTCCGGCAGGCCCACATAGACCTCGCGGTCGAAGCGGCCGGGACGCAGCAGCGCGTTATCCAGAATATCGGCGCGGTTGGTGGCCGCCATGACGATGACGCCCTCGTTGTTGCCGAAGCCGTCCATCTCCACCAGCAGCTGGTTGAGAGTCTGCTCGCGCTCATCATGCCCGCCGCCCAGACCAGAGCCGCGCTGGCGGCCCACGGCGTCGATCTCGTCAATGAAGATGATGGCCGGAGCGACCTTTTTGGCCTGCTCGAACAGATCGCGGACGCGGGAGGCGCCGACGCCGACATACAGCTCCACAAAATCGGAGCCGGAAATGGACAGGAACTGCACGCCCGCCTCGCCGGCCACGGCCTTGGCAATGAGGGTCTTGCCGGTGCCCGGAGGGCCGATCAGTAAGACGCCCTTGGGGATGCGGGCGCCCATGGCGGTATAGGAGCGGGGGCTCTTGAGGAATTCGACAATTTCCTTGAGTTCATCCTTCTCCTCCTCGCAGCCCGCCACGTCCGCGAAGGTCTTTTTCTCCTTCTCCTCGCTGCCCAGCTTGGTGCGGGCCCGGGAAAATTTCGCCACACCCCCGGCGGCGCCGCCGGCCTTGTTCATCATGACGTACCAGATCGCCATGAACACGGCCATCACCAGCACATAGGGCAGCAGGCTCAGCCACCACGGCGCCGTCCAGCCCTGACGGTAATCATAGCTGGAAATCACGCCTCTGGCATACTGATCCTTCACCATGTCGTTGAAGTCGTTGTAAAAAACGGTGAAGCTGGAAAGCTGATAGGTGACGGTCGTGGGCGCGGTGTCCGTGGCGCTGGCGGCCGCCGCCTTGTCGGCCTTCAGCGTGAGGACGAGATTCGTCCCGTCCACGTAGAAAGAATCCACCTGCTCTTTTTTGAACAGGTCGTAAATCTCCGAATATTTGTAGGTCTTGGCCTGGGTGTTGCGGGTCATCGTATACACGGTGGCCAGCAGGATCAGCAGGATCAAGACGTAGAAGCCAATGTCTCTGGCGCGGTTTTTCTGCGGTTTCAATCGATCACATCCTTTTCGGGGCATTCGATGGGTTTTTCAGGAATATATCTCGGGCTTGAGAATACCCACAAAGGGCAGATTGCGGTATTTTTCGTCGTAGTCCAGTCCGTAGCCCACGACAAACGCGTCCGGCACGATAAAGCCGGCATAGTCGGCCTTGACGTCCGCCTTCCGGCGGGCCGGTTTGTCCATGAGCGTGGCGATGCTGATGGACGCGGGCTGGCGGGTCATAAGGTATTTGGTAAGATAGCTGAGGGTGACGCCGGAATCCAGGATATCTTCCACAAAGATGATATGCTTTCCGGCGATGTCCTGACTGAGGTCCTTGTTGATCTTCACCGCGCCGGTGGACACCGTCCCGCCGCCGTAGGAGGACACGGCCATAAAGTCCATGGCGCAGGGAATGGTCACATGGCGCATCAGATCGGCCATAAAAATGAAGCAGCCCTTCAAAACGCCGATAAACATGACGTCCTTCCCCGCGAAGTCCTCGGAGATGGCCCTCCCCAGTTCCTTCACCCGCGCTTCCAGCTGCGCTTCCGTCAGCAGTACGCTCTGGATATCGTCCAACATAACTTTTCTCCCGTTTCTTTTATTCTATCTGGATACGCAGCACCGTATCCCCCGGTGACGGCGCGCAGCGCTGAGCCACGCCGAAACCGGCCACGGCCACGACACCCTTTCCGTCCCGGAACACGAGGGTGCGGTCTTTCTCGGCCTGCGTCATTTTCGCTTCGTTGAATAAATCCTTCAGACTTTTGGTGCAGCCCCGGCCCGTCAGGCGGATCTTGTCGCCTTCGCGGCGGCGGGTGCAGAATATGCTATCACAAATACTCGCATATTTGAAGTAAAAAGTCTTGAACGAAGGGTAAATTTCCACACAATTTTCGATTTTTTCCGCCGATACGGCGCCCTGGCCGCCCGGAAGGTCAAATTTTCCGCCGGGCGTCACCGGCAGATCGGGGAAATCCGGCCGCGCCGCCGGGCCGAACCGCAGCTGGTCCCGGTCCCGGGTCACCCGCAGGCCGGGCAGATCCAGGCAGGCCGGGCCGGAGGAAGAAAGCAGGGCGAACAGCGCCTGCACATGGCCGCTGTCCAGCGCGCCGCCGGCCAGGCGCCGGAACACCCGGGCCGCCACCGGCCGGGGCAGCGCGTTCAGCGCGGACACCGACAGGCGGTCCGCGGCGGGGCTCCCGCCGAGAAAGGCGTCGGCCAGCGCGTTGAAATAGTCCTCATCCTCCCGCAGCAGCGCCGAGGTGCGCCCCACGCCGGCGGAGAAGGCGGGGTTCAGCTGCCGCAGCACGGGCAGCACCCGGTGGCGCAGCAGGTTGCGGGAAAAATCGTCGGACTGATTGGAGCTGTCCTCCACATGGGGCACATGGTTTTCTTCAAGATAGCGCAGGATGTCATCCCGGGTGGTCCCCAGCAGCGGACGGACAAGCCTGCCCCGCACGGGCGGAATACCGGCAAGGCCGGCGCCCCCGGCCCCGCGGGTGAGGTTCAGAAGCACAGTCTCGGCGTTATCGTCCGCGTTGTGGGCGGTGGCGATGCGGTCGCAGCCCAGCTTATCCGCGGCGGAGGCGAGAAAAGCATAGCGCGTCTCCCGCGCCGCTTCCTCCAACCCCAGACCGTTTTTTTCGGCATAGCCGCGCACCTCGCCGAAGCCGATCTCCAGCGGGATGCCGTTTTCGGCGCACCAGTCCCTGACAAAGGTGCGGTCCCGGGCACTTTCCAGCCCCCGGAGCTGATGGTCGTAATGGGCGGCGCACACCGCCACGCCCAGTTCCTCCCGGCAGGTCCACAGCCAGTGCAGCAGGCACATGGAGTCCGCCCCGCCGGACACGGCCGCCAGCACCCGGCTGCCGCGCGGGAGCATATCGTATTTTTCGATCAGATCAGTATTCATCCTCGCGGCGGCTCTCCAAATTGACAAAGCTGGTATATTCGGGCAGCCAGTTGAGGTGAATGGTGCCCGTCTGGCCCTTGCGGTTTTTCAAAACGATGGCTTCCGCCACGTTGGGGTTTTCACTTTCCCTATTATAATACCCGTCCCGGTACAGGCCGATGACCACATCGGCGTCCTGCTCGATGGAGCCGGATTCCCGAAGGTCTGAGAGCATGGGGCGCTTTTCCTGCCGGGATTCGTTGGCGCGGGACAGCTGGGACAGGCAGATGACAGGCACGTTCAGCTCCTTGGCCATGATCTTGAGCATCCGGCTCATTTCGCTGACCGCCTGGGTGCGGCTGTCGTTGGAATAGCCGTGAACCGCGCCGGAGGACTGCATGAGCTGCAGATAGTCGACCACCACCAGCCCCAGATTGGCCACCCGGCGGCACTGGGCGTTCATGTCCGCCACGGTGAGGGTGGAGTTGTCGTCGATGCGCATATCCGTGCGGCTGATGATCTGGGCAGCGGCGGCGATTCGCTTCCATTCCTCCATGCTGAGATCGCCGGTGAGCAGCTTCTGAGAGTCCACCGGACCTTCGCCGGACAGGAGACGTGCCACCAGCTGTTCCCGGGACATCTCCAGCGAGAACACGGCCACGGCCTTGCCGGAGGTCTTGGCCACACTGAGGGCGATGTTCAGGGCGATGGCCGTTTTGCCCATGCCCGGGCGGGCCGCGATGATGATGAGCTCGCCGTTGTTCAGGCCCAGGATGCTGCGGTCCAGATCGGCCAGGCCCGTGGGCAGACCGGGAATTTTCTTGCCGCCGCCGGCCATTTCGTTGAGGTTGGCGTAAACGCTCTGGACGACGGTGCTCACCGGCACCAGACCGCCCACGTTGCGCCCCTGGCGCAGGGCGTAGATCAGCCGCTCCGCGCCCTCCAGCATGGTCTCGGCCTCGCCGGAGCCCTCGTATACCATCTCGTTGATCTGATCCGCGGCCCCGGCCAGGTTGCGCATCAGCGCCTTGTCCCGGACGATGGCGCAGTATTCCGACACGTTGGCCGCCGTGGGCGTGACGCGCATCAGCTCCGCGACGTAGCTCTCCGAAGTCTCCTTCCACACGCCGCGGATCTTCATTTCGTCCAGCACCGTGACGGGGTCGATGGTCTTGCCGTAGGAGAACATGGAAAAGACGGTCTCGAAAATGTCCTTATTCTGCTGGATGTAGAATTCGCCGGCTCTGACCTTCTCCATCACATCCGGCACACAGCGCGTGTCGATGAGCATGGAGCCCAGAATGGCCTGCTCCGCCGGAGCGGAGTGCGGCGCCTGTCTGCCCAGTAGTTCTTCCATCTGCTTACCTCTGAAGTGTGATTATTTGGCCTCTACCACCATGAGATTGATGGTGCCCGTGACCTCGAAGCCCAGCTTGGCCTTGACCTCGTAGGAACCGAAGGCCTTGATGGGCTCGGGTTGGACGATCTTGTTCTTTTCCACCGCGATGCCGTGCTGCTCGCGCAAAGCGTCGCTGATCTCCTGGCTGGTGACCGCGCCGAAGAGCTTGCCGCCCTGTCCGGCTCTGGCCCTGATGGTGACGCTGACCGCGCCCAGTCTGGCGGCGTTTTCCTCCGCCTGGGCCTTCTCGGCGGCCATCTGGGCCAGCCGGGCCTTCTCCTTGAGCTTGAGGGTGTTGATATTGTCCGCGGTGGCCTCGCTGACCAGCTTGCGGGGCAGCAGGTAGTTGCGGGCAAAACCGTCCGACACGTCCTTCAGTTCGCCCTTCTTGCCCTGACCCTTCACGTCCGCATTAAAAATGACTTTCATTGTTGTCTTTCCTTTCTGTCGCCTGTTGAAAGTTGTTAACTGTCCAGATATTCGTCCACCGCCGCGTAGAGCTTGGCCACCGCTTCGGGCATGGCCAGCCCCTCCAGCTGCGTCGCGGCCGCGTTGCGGTTGCCGCCGCCGCCCAGCTTTTCCATAATCATCTGCACGTTCACATCGCCGATGGAGCGGGCCGAGATGAACACCCCGCCCTGGGACGGGTAGGCCACCACGGAGGCGTCCACCCCGGAAACGTTCAGCAGCTCGTCCGCCGCCTGGGCCGCCACCACCCGGTCCTGCGGGGTCTCGGGCGTGGCCACCGCAATGTTGCGGTACAGCTGGGCAGATTGGAGAATCTTGTATTTCTCCACGGTGTGTTCCATATCGTTTTGCAGCAGCTTTTTCACCTCCGAGGTATCCGCCCCGGTCCGGCGCAGGAACGCGGCGGCGTCAAAGGTGCGCTCTCCGGTGCGCAGCGTGAAGTTCTTGGTGTCCAGCACGATGCCGGCCAGCATGGCCTCGGCCTCGCAGCGGAGAATGTCCGAAGGCTCCACCACCACCTGCAAAATCTCCGTCATCAGTTCGCACACGGAGGAGGCGTACGGCTCGATGAAGCTCATGTCCGCGTTCTGCACATAGGTGGCGGCCCGGCGGTGATGGTCGATGACGGCCACATGGTTGCAGGCCTCAAGCAGCGCGCGGTCCTCCGCCTGCTCGGGGCGGTTGGTGTCCACCAGCACCAGCAGCGTGCGGCTGTCCGCCCGGAGGATGGCCTCCTGCGGGTTGATGAAAACGTCCCTGTATTCCGGCTCGCGGCGCAGCCGCTCGATCAGTGTCTTGGCGGCGGCCTTCTCCGGCTCGATGACGATGGACGCGCGCACACCGCGTTTCCGCGCCACGCACACCACGCCCGACGCCGCGCCCACCGTATCCATATCGGCGAACTTGTGCCCCATGACGTACACCCGGGAGGAATCGCCGATAAGCTCACTGAGGGCGTTGGCCATGACCCGGGATTTGACCTTGGTGCGGGTCTCCACCTCGCTGCCGCGGCCGCCGAAAAATTCGAAATTGAAGCGGTTTTTGGTCACCGCCTGGTCGCCGCCCCGGGACAGGGCCATTTCAATGCTGAGATTGGCGAACTGCAGGTTTTCCGCGAAGCCCGCACCGTCCCGTCCCACGCCGACGCTGAGCGTCACATGGATGCCGGAGGGGCTGACCACCTTGTGGATATCCTCCAGGATGGAAAACTTGTCCTCGATCATCCGCTCCAGATGCTGCTCCTCGAACACAAACAGGTAGCGGTCCCGGGCGTAGCGCTTCAGCAGGCCGTTGTTGTCGGCGCACCAGACACTCAGCTTTTCCTCCACCGCGTCCCGCAGATCGGAGATCACGCGGTCCGGCTGGTTTTTCAGCAGTTCCTCATAATTGTCCACGACGATCACCGCCACCACCGGGCGGGTCTTTTCGTATTCCAGCCGGATATTGTCGAAATCGGTGACGTCCACCCAGTAGGCGATGCCCATGAACGCGGCGTCCTTCTCGTCGCCCCCGGAGCGGACCAGATTGCCGTTGACCTGATATTTCCGCCCGCCGATCTCCAGCAGCGCGGGATACTGGGTCTTGCCCTCCATCAGCCATTTGCCGGAAAAGTCCGGGACATAGCTGAGAAGCTTGGAGCCATAGCGGGTGCCGGTGATGCCGCAAACGTCGAAAAACTGCTGGTTGGCCCAGACAATGCTGGTATCGTCCAGCCGGAAAACGGCGATGGGCAGCGGAAAATTTTGCAGCGTGTTGTTTTTGGCCGTCTCCGTGTCATAGGTGATGGACTCGATGTATTCCATCAGCTCCCGGCGGTTGTTGCGCCCCGTGACGATGGCATACACCGCCAGCGCGGCAATGATGCCGCCCTCCGCCGCCGCCAGCAGATACTGCCCCACGATCAGCGAGGCCGCGGCGAAAAGGATCAGAAAGAGCAGATAGGCCCGAACTCCGGGTTCGCTGGGCCGCAGCGATTTTCTGTTCATGGTGTCCATCCCTCCAAACGCGCTGTTTTCCCATATTATGAGAAGTATATTATATCAACTTTCTCCCCGAATGACAACATAAAATACCCGCCCCAAACAGATAATATTTTTATCAAGATGGAAAGGGTGAATGCCAATGAAAGCCGTGATTATGGCCGGCGGCGAGGGCAAACGGCTGAAATCCGTCACCGGCGACGCGCCCAAGCCAATGGCTCCCCTGCTGGGCCGGCCTATGATGGAGCACATTGTGGAGCTGCTGCGGCGGCACGGGATTACCGAGATCTGCGCCGCGCTGAAATACAACCCCCGCCCGATCATGGACTACTTCGGCGACGGGGCCGCCTTCGGCGTCCACATGGAATACCGCGTCGAGGACGCGCCGCTGGGCACGGCCGGGGGCGTGAAAAACTGCGCCGGTTTTTACGGAAAAGACGATTTTATGGTCATCAGCGGGGACGCGGCCTGCGATTTCGACCTTACCGCGCTGATGGACGCCCACCGGGCCCGGCGGCCCGCCGCCACCCTCGCCCTGTACCGCGACAGCGAACCGCTGCGCTACGGTCTGGCCGTGACCGACGGGGACGGGCTGGTGCGCTCCTTCATTGAAAAGCCCGGCTGGGAGCGGGTGGTGACCGATCTGGTAAACACCGGCATCTATATTCTCTCCCCGCGCATCCTGCGCTATGTGCCCCAAGGCGTGTCCTACGATTTCGCCAAGGATCTGTTCCCGCTGCTGCTGGAGCTGGGCGAGGACATTCTGGGGGTGCCCATGGAGGGATACTGGTGCGACGTGGGCACGCCCCTGAGCTATTATCAGTGCTGCGTGGACGCCCTTTCCGGCAGGCTGACGCTGCCGAAGGCCGTACTGCCGGAGACCGCCCAGGCGCCCGAGACACACGCGGAGGAACCCGACGGCGAGACGCTGACCGTGGAATGCCAAAACCGGGCGAAACTGATGGGCGCGCTCTCCGCCCGGCTGATGGACATGGAGGCGGATTTTACCCACGGACTCACCGTGCGGGGCCGGGACTTTTCGGTGAACTTTGCCCCCTCCCCGCTGAAAAACGCCGTGCGCATCTGCGCCGCCGCCGAAAAGGCGGAGACCGCGAAGGAACTGGCGGTATCGGCGGAGGAGATGGTGCGGGCGCTGGATTTGCGATTGCAATAAATCCCGGCGTTATGCTGTAATAGCCGCGGGCGGTTATTATATTTGATTTCAGCCGTTTTTCCCGCCGCTTTCTCGGCAGCCGAAAAAGGCGATATTTTATAGCATTCCGCGAAGCGGAATGCTATAATCTTATCAAAGGCCAAGCCTTTGAAAGGAGCGCAACGCCATGGATGTCGAAAAGACCATAAAAAACCTCAAAGCGCGGCATTTCGCCGTCAGTCACTTTGCCACCGGAGAGGAGGCCGCGGAGTATCTCTGCGCCGAGATCCGGGACACCGAGGTGGGCATAGGCGGGTGCAAGACCGCCGATGAGCTGGGGCTTTTTGAAAAGCTCAGCGAGCACAATACCGTACATTGGCACTGGCGCCAGCAGGGCTGGGACGTGCTGGAGGCCGAAAACGCCTCCCCCGTGTTCATCGCCGGGGCCAACGCCGTCTCCGAGGACGGCCAGATCGTGGAGATCGACGGCCGGGGCAACCGGCTGGCCGGTCTGGTGTTCGGCAAGAAGCGGGTGTATATCGTGGCGGGCGTGAACAAGATCTGCCCGGACTTTGAATCCGCCGTCTACCGCGCCCGGAACGTGGCCGCCATCGAAAACGGCAAGCGCTTCCCCGCGGAGATCCCCTGCAAGATCGACGGCAAGTGCCACGACTGCCGTTCCCCCCAGCGCATCTGCAACGCCATGCTGGTGCTGTGGGGCCCCATGATGGATATGCAGAAGGTCGAAGTCGTCCTCATCGACGAGACGCTGGGAATGTAAGGGGGTGCAGGTATGAGCTTTGTCAGACGGGCCGCCGAGCGCGGCGTTGAGACCAAAACAGCTGTAAAGGGCGGGCCGGGAACGGCCCTGAACGTGGAAATTCTCGCGGGCGAGGCGGAGATGTACGGCAAGGGCCGCCTCTTCAACGAGATCACGCTGGGCAAAAACTGCGGCGTGGGCTACCATCTTCACCAGGGGGACGGCGAGGCCTATCTCATGCTTACGGGCGAGTGCGAGTATAACGACAACGGCACCGTCACCACCATCCGCGCGGGCGACGTCACCTTCACCGGGGACGGCGAGGGCCACGCCATCACGAATCACGGGGACGAGCCCGCGAAATTCATCGCGCTGATCCTGTACAGGTAAGGCAGGCGCGGTTGCCTTGAAATTCTTCGGTTTTTGAGAAAAAGTTCCGTTTCGCAACCGCCGGTTGCGCCGGAATCAAACAGACTTGATAGACGCCGGGGCGCCTCTGCGTTATAGTGAGCCCACCGAATCAAAAAGAAACGAGAGGTTTTGTCCCATGATCTTGGCTGAAAAAATTATCGCGCTGCGAAAGAAAAACGACTGGTCCCAGGAGGACCTGGCCGAAAAGCTGAACGTCTCCCGGCAGTCCATTTCCAAATGGGAAAGCACGGCCAGCCTGCCCGATATGAACCGGATTCTGGAGATGAGCCGGGTATTCGGCGTCACGACGGACTATCTGCTGAAGGACGAACTGGACGACACGGTCTATACCGATCAGGAGGAACCGGCCGTGCCGCGCGTCACGGCCGAGGCGGCAAACGCCTTTCTCTCCGCCTGCGCGGTCTATGCCAGACAAGTGGGGTTTTGCGTGATGCTGTGCATCCTTTCGCCGGTACCGCTGCTGGCGCTTGTGGGGTTTTCCCAGATGAAGCGCTCCGCGCTGCCGCAGAATCTGGCCGCCGGAGCCGGCGTGGTCGTTCTTCTGATCCTGGTCGCGTGCGCCGTGGCCGGATTTATTCTCACCGGCAACCGCATGAAGCGCTATGAATATCTGAAATCAGGCGTTTTTGAAACGGCCTACGGCGTTTCCGGCATCGTGGGCGAACAGGCGCGAGCCTATGAGCCTCACTACAACGCCCGCGTTGTAACCGGGGTGGTGCTGTGCATTCTGTGCTGTGTGCCGCTGATCACCGCGGGCGTTCTCGCCGCGCCGGACAGCGTCTGCGTACTGCTCACGGCCCTGCTGCTGGTGATCGTGGCCGGAGGCGTCTATCTGCTCGTGTCTGCCGGCACGGTTCACGGCAGTTTTCAGCAGCTGCTGCGTCAGGGCGATTTCGACCCCTCCGAGCAGGCGCGCACCCACAAAAGCCGGCGGTTCGGCCGCTTTTTCTGGCCGAGCGTGACGGCGGTTTATCTGGGCGTCAGCTTTCTCACCGGCCGCTGGGACATCTCCTGGGTCGTCTGGCCCATGGCGGCGCTGATTTTTGCCGGTATCTGCGCGCTGCTGGATAAAGAGTAAAAAGAGGCATCCATCAGCTTCCCCGCGCAAAAATTCCCGGACTTTCGTCCGGGAATTTTTGCGCTGCAGCACGGCGCGGTCAATTTGTGTGTCCAGGAACATTAAACCGCTCACTGTATTTTCTTATCAATAGAATGCCTCTATAACATACAGGGTTTTCTGCGGTGCGCTTCCCAGTTTTTTATCAAGAAAGCCGCTGCCTGCAATTTGCAGACAGCGGCTTCCATCCATATCAAACGCTTTTTATTGGTGATTGTCGTAAATACAGTGGTTTGCGGGCCTGACTCAGTACATTCCGCCCATGTCCGGGGACGGGGCGGCCACCGGCGCGGGGGGCTCGGGAATGTCGGTGACCAGGCACTCGGTGGTCAGCACCATGGAAGCGATGGAAGCGGCATTCTCCAGCGCGCTGCGGCAGACCTTGGTCGGATCGATGATGCCCAGCTTGATCATGTCGCCGTACTCGTTGTTGGCGGCGTCAAAGCCGTAGTTTGCCTTTTTGCTGGAGGAAACGGCCTCCAGAATAACGGCGCCCTCGAGGCCGGCGTTGGCAGCGATCTGCATGGTGGGCGCGCGAAGGGCCTTGGCGACAATGGATGCACCGGTCTTCTCGTCGCCGGCGAGGGTGGCGACCAGCTCGTCCACGGCCTTGGCCGCGGTGACGTAGGCGGAACCGCCGCCGGCCACGATGCCTTCTTCAACAGCGGCGCGGGTGGCGTTCAGCGCGTCCTCGATGCGGAGCTTCTTCTCCTTCATCTCGGTCTCGGTGGCCGCGCCGACCTTGATGACCGCTACGCCGCCGGACAGCTTGGCAAGCCGCTCCTGCAGCTTTTCCTTGTCGTAGTCGGAGGTGGTGTTGTCGATCTGGGTGTGGATCTGCGCCACACGGGCCTTGATGTCGGCCTTGCTGCCGGCGCCGTCCACGATGGTGGTGTTCTCCTTGGTGACCTTGACCTGATGGGCCTGTCCCAGCATCTGCAGGGTGGCATCCTTCAGCTCCATGCCGAGATCGGAGGAGATAACCTGGCCGCCGGTGAGGGTGGCGATATCCTGCAGCATTTCCTTGCGGCGGTCGCCGAAGCCGGGGGCCTTGACGCACACGCAGGTGAAGGTGCCGCGCAGCTTGTTGAGGATGATGGTGGCGACAGCCTCGCCCTCCACGTCCTCGGCCACGATCAGCAGCTTGCGGCCGGCCTTGACGATCTGCTCCAGCAGGGGCAGCAGATCCTGAATGTTGGAGATCTTCTTGTCGGTGATGAGGATGAGGGCATCGTCCAGGACGGCCTCCATCTTGTCGGTATCGGTGACCATGTAGGGGCTGAGATAGCCGCGGTCGAACTGCATGCCTTCCACCACGTCGGAATAGGTTTCGGCGGTCTTGGATTCCTCGATGGTGATGACACCGTTCTGGCTGACCTTGTCCATGGCCTCGGAGATCAGATTGCCGATGATCTCGTCACCGGAGGAGATGGCGCCCACGCGGGCGATGTCCTTGGAGCCGTTGACAGGCTGGGAAATGCCCTTGATGGCTTCCACGGCGGCGTCGGCGGCCTTCTTGATGCCCTTCTTCATGACCATGGGGTTGGCGCCGGCGGCCAGATTCTTCAGGCCGTCCTTGATGATGGCCTGTGCCAGCACGGTGGCGGTGGTGGTGCCGTCGCCCGCCACGTCGTTGGTCTTGGTGGAAACTTCCTTGATCAGCTGGGCGCCCATGTTCTCAAACGGGTCCTTCAGCTCGATCTCCTTGGCGATGGTCACGCCGTCGTTGGTGATCAGCGGAGCGCCGTATTTCTTGTCCAGCACCACGTTGCGGCCCTTGGGACCCAGTGTGATCCTGACGGTATTTGCGAGCTGATCCACGCCGCGCTCAATGGCCTTGCGGGCTTCCTCGCCGTAAATAATCTGTTTTGCCATGATTGTCGCCTCCTGTTACTTTTCAAGAACAGCCAGAATGTCCGACTGCTTTACGATGGTGAGCTCGGTGCCGTCCAGCTTCACTTTGGTACCGGTGTACTTGCCGACCAGGACTTCCTGACCGGCCGCGACGGTCATCTTGACCTCGTTGCCGTCGACCATTCCGCCAGGGCCAACCTCGACGACCTCGTAGACCTCGGGCTTCTCCTGTGCCGAACTGGCAAGGAAGATGCCGCCGGCCGTCTTCTCCTCGGCCTCGTTCTGCTTGAGAACGACTCTGTCTGCCAATGGTTTGAGTTTCATTTATAGTCCCTCCTAATACGTATTACGAAGTTTAACGTTAGCACTCAATGTATCTGAGTGCTAACGTTGATTATAATAGCATAGTTTTCCGATTTTGCAAGACCTTTTCCAAAAAACCTGGGGATTTTTTATTAATTTTTTGTGACGAGTTTTGAAGCGGCACGGGGCGCCGGGGAGGTTCGTCCCCCGGCGGCGCGGGAGCGAGAACGCGGCGGCCGCGGCAGCGGGAAGCGTGCCGGGCGTCAGCGGGTGAAGAAGGTCATGCCCCGGGGCGCGATGAAATTGACGCCGCCCGGGATAACGCGGATGTCGATATCTTTGCCGTAGACGGCCTCGCCGTCGATGTTCACCACGGATTCCCGGTCGAAAACGATATGGATCCCTGTCCCGTGCAGCGGGACGATGTAGTCCGGCATTTTGGCGTACTGCCCCCTGGAATAGGCCATGACCAGGCCGGCGGCCTTGACCCGGGGGATCTTCCTGACCACCAGAATGTCCAGCACGCCGTCGCAGGGGTCGGCGTCGGGCACGGGGTTGAAGCCGCCGCCGTAGTAGCGGCCGTTGCACACGCACACCATGGTGTATTCGCCCTCGCCCCCGTAACCGCAGCCGGTGATCTTCATGGGCCGGTGCAGCCCTTTGACGAAGTTCACCGCCAGCGAGGCCACGTAGCCCGTGGCGCCGCCGATGACGGGAATGTTGCTGTATTTATGTACGTCCGTGCCCACCCGGGCGTCGAAGCCCACGGAGGCGATGTTGGCGCAGATGCGGCCGGAGCAGTCCATAACGTCCATGGGGTGCACCGTACCGTTCACCAGCGCGTCCAGATCCCGGAAAAGGCTCTTCTCGGCGCCGAACATACGGATAAAATCGTTGCCGGTGCCGGTGCCGGTGGCGTAGGGCGTGACCGCCGCGTTGGGCAGACCCGCCGCGCCGCACACGCATTCGTTATACGTGCCGTCGCCGCCGCAGGAATATACCCGCAGCTCCTTCTCCCCCGCCGCCGCGCTTTTCACCGCCCGGGCGGCGTCCATGGGGGCCTTTGTGACATAGACCTCATAATCGTCCCCGCGGTTGCGCAAGAGGCCGGCAACCCGGGCCCGCACCTCCTCCGTGCAATCCTTTTTGCCGGCCGCGGGGTTAACGATAAACAGATGCTTCATGACTCATCCCTCTGTTGTTTATTCTTTTTATTTAAGGTACATAAACAGGTCGCACTTAATCATGCCGTTATAGAGCTTGCGCTTCTTGTCCGCCCTGCGGCCGAAGGTGCGCTCGAATTCCGTGTGGGAGGACAGGAGGTAAAGCTTCCAGTGCTCCGTCCTGGCCCAGGCCGCGCCGAAGGCCCGGTACAGCGCCTCGGCCTCCTGCTTTTCCATGATGCGCTCGCCGTAGGGCGGGTTGGTGACGATGACGCCGTTTGGGGTGACGCGGTCGAATTTTGTGGCGTCCGCCACTTCGAATTTGACGATGTCGTCCACCCCGGCCCGTGCCGCGTTCTCCCGGGACATGGCCACCGCCGCCGGGTCGATGTCGGCGCCGAGGATATGATAGCCGCCGTGAAATTCCTTCGACCGGGCCTCGGCCCTCGCGTCGTCCCAGATCTTTTTATCGAACACCGTCCAGCTCATGGCGGTGAAATCTCTCGAAAGACCCGGCGCCCGGTTTTTGGCGATGAGCGCCGCTTCAATGGGGATGGTGCCGCTGCCGCAGAAGGGGTCGCAGAAATCCTCCCGCCCGCGATAGCGGGACAGCGTCACCATGGCGGCGGCCATGGTCTCCTTCAGGGGGGCGGCATTGTGCGCCGGGCGGTAGCCCCGCTTGTGCAGCCCTTCGCCGGAGGTGTCGATGCACAGGGAGGCGGTGTCCTTCATGATGGAAAACTGGATCTGATACAGCGGCCCCGTCTCCGGGAACCAGTCGATGCCATATACCGACTTCAGCCGCTCCGCGACGGCCTTTTTGATGATGCTCTGGCAGTCGGAGACGGAAAAGAGCTTGGAATTGAGGGAAAAGCCCTTCACGGGAAACGCGCCGTCCCGGGGGATCAGCATTTCCCACGGCAGGGCCTTGACGCCCTCGAACAGCCGGTCGAAGGTATCGGCGGGAAAGCGGCCCAGCTCCACCAGCACCCGCTCGCCGATGCGCACGTTCACATTGGCCCGGGCCACGGCGTCCGCCCCGCCGGTGAAATACACCCGGCCGTTCTCCGCCCGGACATTTTCCATGCCCAGCCGGCGCAGCTCGTCGGCGATGGGGCCCTCCAGCCCCAGCAGGCAGGGAATGCACAGCTCAAGCGTCATGATCGTCCTCCTGGGGTTCCTCGGCGGTTGGGGACGGTTCGTCGGCCGATTCATCGGCATCGGTGGGTTCGTCGGCCGGTTTTTCGGCGTCGGCCGGTTCGTCGGTGCCTGGCGTTTCTTCGGCAGGTTCCTCGAAAACCTCCACGGTGATGTCGGGGTCGCCGTCGTATTTGCCCCTGAGGATGCGGATCAGCTCAAACACCGCATAGCACAGCAGCAGCCCGGCCGCGCAGGAAATGAGGATGCAGGCCGTGTCGCCGAAAAGGCCGGTGGAGTCCACATCCACCATGTAGGTGATGGTCTTCTGGTCGAAATCCTTGATCAAGCCGGACTGATACATATACACCGCGTTGGAATTGAACCAGTCGGCGTATTTGCCGACAACCTCCTTGGGGGCGGCCTTCACCGTGCCGGACACGGCGAAGTACTTATCCGCGGCCTGACTGTTGTAGAGGCGGTTGTAGGTCTCCGCCGCGATGGTGTCGCCGTCGTCCAGATAGCGCTGGGGCAGATGCACCACCACGAACTGGCCGTCGCCGGTGATCAGCAGCGCGTAGCGCCCGGTGACGGTGTTGCCGCCGGACTGGTAATCCTCGGCCAGATAGTCCACGATGGTATCCACGTTGAAGGTGAGATAGCGGTTGGGCACCAGATTGGCGGCAGTGAGCCCGCGCCCGCCGAACATCAGGTGGAACGCGCCGAAATTGGTGGCCAGCAGCAGCGCCAGCGTCAGCGCGGCGGCCACGGCACAGCGGGCCGCGGCCAGCTTCTTTTTCTTCGGCATGGGCCGGGCGGGCCCGGGCTGTCCGCTCTCCTCCGCGCCGGCCTCCATCTCATCGGAAACCGCGGCCGGCTGATCGCCGTCATTTTGCATAGAATTTTCCTCGCCGCCCGTCAAACCCGCGTCAGCCGCGGTTTCTTCCTGCGGGACGGCGGTCCCGTCTTCTCTTTTTTCGCTGTCTTCCATAGTGCGCCTCCCATTTGAATGTGACATCAGCATAATACAGCAAAAACGCAAAGTTGTAAACGAAATATGAAAGCGGCGCAAGAATACCCGAAGTTTTTGCGGCGCTTTCCGGGGTCTCCCTTTTGTACTCAACGCGGCCCGGGAATCGCACAGGGAATGGATTTATTTGGCTCATTTGACTATTGATTTTTATTACCTGGAGTAGTATATTAACAAACAGTGAATATCGGTAGATAATTAACAAATTAACAAATCGGTGGAATCAGTGGGGAGTCGACGCATGGCCATTGAGCGGGCACAATTTATTGAGGATCTGAAAAAATCCTACACAATCTATTATGATCTGCATTCCGGCGATGGGACCTCCGGGTTGCCGCTGGAGTTCCGCGCCGACTTCCATTCCGTCGGCGAGAGCTACTTTATTGTAAAAGACGCGAAGATCTGGACCAACGAAACCAATGAGTATGTGTATGTCTTTTCCGCCCCGACTTTCGACGCGGAGAGCGTAAAGCGCTGTGTGGACTATGCGCTGGAGGACGGTCTCGCCAGAGTGACCCCCCACAAAAATCATCACTATTCCAACGTCATCACGGTCTTTGTGGCGGAGGAGATCGGTCCCGATATCCGAAAGGTCATCGCAAAGCAGAAATTCAGCAAGAGCTACCGTATGTCCCTGTACGGTTTTTCCCTGCTGAAGACCGGCTTTGTCGACCTTTCCAAGGGCGACTACGGTACCAATGCCGAGGGACACGATCTGATTAATTTTTTCAAAAAATTGTTTCCAAAAAAACAATTTTTAAAAAAGTAAGGAGTGAAAAAGTGTGAACTCAATCGTCATCCTTCTCATCGCACTGGCCTGCCTGGTTCTCGGCTACATCTTCTACGGCAGCTGGCTGGCCAAGAAGTGGGGCGTGGATCCCAACCGTGAGACTCCCGCCCACACCAACTACGACGGCAGGGACTATGTCCCCGCCCACCCGGCGGTCCTGATGGGCCACCATTTCTCCTCCATCGCCGGCGCCGGCCCCATTAACGGACCGATCCAGGCCGCGGTTTTCGGCTGGGTCCCCGTTTTCCTGTGGGTCGTCCTCGGCGGCATCTTCTTCGGCGCCATGCATGACTTCGGCGCCCTGTTCGCCTCCATCCGCCATGGGGGCAAATCCATCGCGGAGGTCATCCGCGACACCATGGGCGACAAGGCTCAGAGACTGTTCACCATCTTCGCGCTGCTGGTCCTGATCCTGGTCATCGCCTCCTTCACCGCCGTCGTGGCCGGCACCTTCGTGTCCGTCGCCGGCAAGGGTGAAGCTGCGCTGCCGCTGTTCACCACCAATGCCGTCAGCGCCAACGCCTCCACCGCAATGACCTCCCTGCTGTTCATCATCCTGGCTTTCTTCTTCGGCTTCGCCGTGTACCGCAGGAACGTCAAGGTCGGCCCCGCCACCATCATCGGCATCGTGGGCATCGTCCTGATCGTCTGGCTGGGCCTGAAGGTCGGCATCAACATGAGCCGCACCGCCTGGGTCGTCTTCATCGCCGTGTACATCACCGCAGCTTCCCTGCTGCCCGTCTGGATGCTGCTGCAGCCCCGTGACTACCTCAGCTCCTTCCTGCTCTACGGCATGATGCTGCTTGCTTTCTTCGGCATCTGCGGCGCGCATCCCAATGTGGAGCTCCCCGCCGTCACCGGCTGGACCGACACCCTGACCAAGACTCTGGGCGGCAAGTCCAATATCGGCACCCTGTTCCCGGCACTGTTCATCACCGTGGCCTGCGGCGCGTGCTCCGGCTTCCACTCTCTGGTCGCCTCCGGCACCACCACCAAGCAGATCTCCAGTGAAAAGGACGCCAAGACCATCGGCTACGGCGCCATGATCATTGAATCCGCGCTGGCCATCGTCTCCCTGATCGCCATCGGCGCCGTGTGGCACGTCGCGGCCGACGGCACCGTCGCCCTCACCGGCTATAACAACGCCGTTTACAGCATCAGCGCGCCGCCCACCATCTTCGCCGGCGGCATCGCCTCTATGATCGCTTCCTTCTGCGGCGGCAAGACCTACGGAGTCATCTACACCCTGCTGACCCTGGCCGTGTCCGTCTTCGCGCTGACCTCTCTGGACACCGGCACCCGTCTGGGCCGCTATATGTTCTCCGAGCTGTTCACGCCGGAAGGGAAAACGTACAAGGATCTCACCGGCTTCCGCAAGTTCCTGGTGAATCCGTACACCGCCACCATCGTTCTCGTGGTCATCGGCTGCGGCATGGGCTTCATGGGCCTGTCCCAGATCTGGGGCGTGTTCGGCGCCGCCAACCAGCTGCTGGCCGGTATCGCCATGCTGGCCGTCGCCACTTGGCTGGGCAACGTCGGCAAGAGCAACAAGATGTTCTTCTTCCCCATGGTCTTCATGCTCATCGCCACCATCACCTCCCTTGTCATGACCATCATCAAGAAGTTCGCCATGATCGGCGGCGGCACCGCTGCCTGGGGCGACTGGTTCCAGCTGATCTGGTCCGTCGGCCTGGTGGTTCTGGCCGTCATGCTGGTCATCCAGGGCATCGGCGTTCTGTCCAAGCAGGGCAAGAAGGCCGCCGAGAACAAGTAAGCAGCTTTCTCCGCGTTCAAAAGCAGCTCCGCAAATGCGGAGCTGCTTTTTTCGGCGTATTTCACACTTTTTTAACCTTTCCGCTTTTCCGGGCGCTATAATCGGTATATAATTGTATAATTCTAAAATTCAGGCAATGCAACGTGTCTCAAATAAGGAGGAACTCTCTATGAACAAGAAAGCGCTGGTCGTGGAAGACGACAGCAATATCGCCGAGCTTCTGCGTCTGTACCTGGGCAAGGACGGCTTCGAGGTCGCCATCGCCCTCGACGGCGGCAAGGCCGTGAGCATGTTCGATTCCTTCCAGCCCGATATCGTTCTTCTGGATATTATGCTGCCCATCATGGACGGCTGGCAGGTCTGCAGCGAGATCCGCAAGACCTCCAAGGTGCCCATCATCATGCTCACCGCCAAGGGCGAGACCAACGACAAGATCACCGGACTGGAGATGGGCGCGGACGACTATATCACCAAGCCCTTCGAGGTCAAGGAGCTGCTGGCCAGGGTCCACGCCGTGCTGCGCCGCACCGAGTGCGGCGAGGAGGGGGGCGCGCACAAGCTCAGCTTCGACAAGCTCACCATCAACCTCGATTCCTATGAGCTCATCGTCAACGGCGTCAAGGTGGACACCCCGCCCAAGGAGATGGAGCTGCTGTTCCATTTGGCATCCGCCCCCAACCGGGTGTTCACCCGCAACCAGCTGCTGGACGAGGTCTGGGGCTTCGATTACTTCGGCGATTCCCGCACCGTAGACGTGCATATCAAGCGTCTGCGGGAAAAACTGGAGGGCGTTTCGGACAAATGGTCGCTGAAGACCGTCTGGGGCGTAGGTTACAAATTTGAGGTTGAGGAGTAAAGGCGGAACTGCGCCATGAACAGCAAAAGCAGCATCTACTTTAAAAATTTTATCGCCACGGCGGCGCTGGTCATCGTGTCCTTTGTGATGCTGGGCTCGGCTTTCGTGTTTCTGGGGCGCAGCTGCCTCATCAACGAATACCGGGGCAAGATGGACCGCAATGCCGACGAGGTGGTCAGATCGGCCAGCGCCATCGCCATCGGCGACGGCATCTCCGGCTGGGTCACCGGCTGGGATCTTCGGATGCTCATCACCTCGCTGGCCTCCAGCTCGGGCAACCACATCTTCATCACCAGCGAGAATGGGATGGTGCTGCTGTGCTCCGACCTGCAGCTCAACTCTCCGCTTATCGGAAAACAGCTCTCGGATAATGTCATGTCCCTGCTCACCGCCAAAGGGAGCATCGACCAGCTCACCAACCTGGACGGCTTTTACGACGGCACCCGCTTTGTGGTGGCCAAATCCATCACCAATCTGGACGGGCTGACCATCGGCTATGTCTTTGTATCCTCCGACACCTCCTCCATCGTGGGCGCCTATCGCACCTTCATGTGGGTGGCGCTGGCCGTGGCCACCGCGGTGCTGCTGATGGCGCTGCTGATCTCGCTGTTTTATTCCAAAAAAACGGCGGAGCCGCTGGATGAGATGGCCGTGGCCGCCCGGCGCTTTGCCCACGGGGACTTCTCCATCCGGGTCAAAAACCAGGACCAGCGCACCGACGAGGTGGGCGCGCTCATCGACTCCTTTAATGATATGGCCGACTCGCTGGAGACCTCCGAGGCCCGGCGCAACGCTTTCATCGGCAACATCTCCCATGAGCTGCGCACGCCCATGACCACCATCGCCGGCTTTGCCGACGGCATTCTGGACGGCACCATCCCCAAGGAGCAGGAAGACAAATATCTGGCCGCCATCGCCGACGAAACCCGGAGACTGTCCCGGCTGGTGCGCAGCATGCTGGACGCCTCCCATCTGCAGGCCAAGGTCGCGGATAAGTCCAACCGAACAGATTTCGACCTGACGGAGCTCATCCTTCAGACCCTGCTGAGTTTTGAGAAGCGGGCGGAGGAGAAAAATCTGGACATGGATCTGCAGCTGCCCGAGGATCCCATCCGCGTCTTTGCGGACCCCGACGGCATTACCCAGGTGGTCTACAATCTGGTGGACAACGCCGTGAAATTCGCCTACGACAGCAGCGTCATCACGGTACTGCTGTACAAGAAAGGCGGCAAGGCCTACGTCTCCGTGAAGGACCGGGGCGACACTGTCCCTCCGGACGACCTGCCCTTCATCTTCGACCGCTTCCACAAGTCCGACCACTCCCGCAGTCTGGACAAGGACGGCGTGGGTCTGGGCCTGTATCTGGTCAAGACCATTCTCAACAGCCACGACGAGGACATCGCCGTCACCAGCCGCGACGGTATGACCGAATTCGTCTTTACTCTGGCCCTGTCGGAGGCCGAGAAGGCGGAGCCCCGGCAAATCAGCAAAAAGGAACGGTAACATTATGAGCGAACCTGATTACGGACAAAAATCGGACTGGTACGCCTCCAAATCGGCGGTCCCGTCCGCGCCCAGAAAAAAGCACAAGGCCTTTAAGATCGTGATGCTGTGCCTGTGCGCTGTACTGGTACTGGGCACCGTGGCGTATCTGGCTTTCGGCAGCGCGGGCAAAGGCGGCAATTCCGCCGGTGCCGGCTCCGGCGGCAGCACCGACAGCAGCGGGCTGCCCGCCAGCTGGAAGGACTATCTCCAGAGCGTCTACGACGCGCAGGACATCACCCAGGCGGATATCGAGCTGGCCACCACCACCTATAACGGCGACTTCACCATGACGCTGAAGCCGCAGGGCAAACAGCAGCTCACCCTGCAGGAGATCTATGCCAAGTGCATCCCCTCCGTCGTGGCTATCACCGCTTACACCGCCGACGACAGCGGCGCGGCCTGGGGCACCGGCGTGGTACTCAGCGCCGATGGCCTGATCATCACCAACACCCATATCATCGACGGCTGCGATTCCGTCACCGTGACGCTGTCGGACGGCACGGAATACAAGAACGCTCAGCTGATCGGCGCCGACGGGCAGAGCGATATCGCCGTGCTGAAGATCAACGCCAAGGGTCTGACCCCCGCCGAATTCGGCGACAGCGGCGAACTGGCCGTGGGCGACAGCGTGGCCGCCATCGGCAATCCCCTCAGCGAGGAGCTCACCGGCACCATGACCGACGGCATCGTCTCCGCCATCAACCGCGGCGTCAGCTACAACGGCCATGTCATGACCCTGATCCAGACCAACGCCGCCATCAACGAGGGCAACTCCGGCGGCCCGCTGGTGGATATGTACGGCCACGTGGTGGGCATCGTAAACATGAAGATGATGTCCTCCTATTCCAGCATCGAAGGCATCGGCTTCGCCATTCCCAGCGCCAGCGCGGCGGAGGCGGCGGATCAGCTGATCTCCGGCGGCGAGATCACCGGGCGGCCCTCCATCGGCATCACCGTGGGCCCCGTGACCGAGGCTGTTGCCGAGCATTACAGCATCCCCAACGGGCTGTACGTCTCCAGCGTATCCAAGGGCTCCAACGCCGAGGCCCAGGGCGTGAAAGCGGGGGACATCCTCACCGCCGTCAACGGAAAGACCGTCACCGAGACGTCCCAGGTCAGCGACATCAAGAATGCCCTGCAGGTGGGCGATTCGCTGACACTGACCCTGTGGCGGGACGGCAAGACCTTCAGTGCGGACGTGAAGCTGGTGGAGGCCAATCAGATCTATTGACCCCACATAAAAGACGGCGGACGGCAAATGCCGTCCGCCGTCTTTGTTTTACCGGCAGACAAAGGAATTCCATTCGTCCATGGCAGTGTGCGTCTCGATCCTCAAGCCGGTCCGCTCCGGCGCCGCCGCGGGGGTATTTGCCGTCACTTTCATCAAAAAGCCCCGCCAAACGGCGGGGCTTTGCGTGTGTTGTGGGTTATATCGGTTACTCGCCGTCGTCCATGATGAGACCGTAGCCGCCGTTTCTGCGGCAGTACACCACGGCAACCGCGCCTTCCGCCTGATCGTTGCGGAACACGAAGAATTCGTGCTCCAGCAGGTTCATCTGCAGAATCGCTTCCTGCGGGGACATGGGCTTGATGGGGAATTTCTTGCTGCGGACGATCCTGAATTCCTCCTCTTCCTCCTCATCCTCCACGGGGGCGTAGGCCGGCATCTCATCCAGCACCAAATCGGCGCCGTCTCTGAGCTTCTTGGCCAGACGGGTCTTGTTCTTGCGGATCTGCTGCTCGATGGAGGCCACGCCCGAATCGATGGAAGCGTACATGTCGCTGGTGAGCTCGCTGGCGCGATAGATCATGCCGTTGCTTTTGATGGTGATCTCGGCGCGGAAGCGGCCCCGCTCAATGCTGAAGGTGACATACGCCTCGCTTTCTGTCCTGAAAAGACGATCCAGCTTGCCTATCTTTTTTTGCGCGTAGGCTCTGAGGTCTTCGGAGAAAGTCATTTTCTTTTCGGTAAAAGTGAACTTCATTTGTGTCAGCTCCTTTCGTGTGCTCGCAGGCGGGGATCGCTCCCCTCCGATGTTCTCATTTTATCATACCCGCAGGGCAAAGAGAAGAACAATTTGCAAATTTCAGGGTGTTACGCCCTCCACCGTGATCTGGCAGCCGGGCAGGGCGGAATACAGCGCGTCCACCTGCTCCTGCGGCAGGCTGCCGCCGCTGATATACAGCTCCTTCAGTCCCGTCATGGTCAGCAGCGGGGAGACGTCCGCAATAGGGTTATTCTCCAGGTTGAGGCTGCGCAGCGCCGTGAGGGACGAGAGGGGCGTGAGGTCGGCGATGCTGTTGTTGGAAAGATCCAGCGTGGCGCACTTTGTCAGGCCCGTCACGGCGGAAATGTCCGTCAGTCCCAGGCCGGAGGCGTCGACCGTCGCGGCGTCGGCGTCGAAGCTTTTGGTGCCCAGCTTGACCTGGCCCTTCAGCCCGGAATGGGAGATCTTGCAGCCGGGCAGGGCGGTCTGCAGCCCGTCTACCCCGGACTGGGTGAGGGCGGCGTTATTCTCCAGGTAGAGCCTGTTGAGCTTGGAGAGGCCGGCGAGATCGTTCAGGTCGCTGTCCTTGACCCCGGTATTCTCCAGCCCCAGCTCCACCAGATTGGCGCACTCATCCAGCGGCGCGAAGGAGCCGACGGCGTTGCCGCCCAGATAGAGGTATTGCAGGCCGCCCAGCGCCGCCACGGAGGACACGGAGGTAAATTTATTGTTCTGCACGTCCAGATAGGCCAGCCGGGTCAGGCCCATCAGCGGGCGCAGATCGCTGATACTGTTGTTCTTCAGGCACAGCCATTTCAGGCCCGGAATATCCATCAGCGGGCTGATATCGGAAATGCTGTTGCCCCGCAGATCCAGCTTTTCCAGCCCCTCGCACTTGGACAGTACCGAAATGTCGGTGATGCCCTTGCCGCTGAGATCCAGCGTGGTGACGTCGGATTTGAAGGTCACGCCGCCCAGCGTGAGTTCCTCCACATCCTCGCTGGCCTGCTCGGAATGGATCCGGCAGCTGGGCAGGGCGTCCTGGATCTCCTTGAGCTGCTTTTCGGTGATGTCCATGCCCTTGATGCTGAGCGTGGTGAGCTTGCCGAGCCGATAAAGCGGCGAAAAATCCTTGATCTTGTTGTTGTCCAGATACAGCGTGCGCAGGGCCTTGAGCCCGGACAGGGGCGTGAGATCCGTGACGGCGTTGCCGCTGAGATCCAGCACCTCCAGCTTTTCCAGTCCCGCCAGCGCGGAGAGGTCGGTGAGCTTGTTGCCGGAGAGCGTGGCGCTCTGCAATTCCGTGAGTTTGGCGAGGCCGGCGATGTCCGCGCTGCTCAGGCCCTTATCCGCCAGGCCTACGCTGACGGTGTCTGCTTTGAAGGCCTCGCCGCCCACGGTGACGTTCTCCCCGGACGAGCCGCCGTTTTCCAGCTCCACCAGTCTGGCCTTCACCGCGGCGCTCCTGCCGCCGTACTTTTCCAGCAGGGCGAAGGCTTTGTCGGTCTGTCCCTCGGCGACATAGCAGTCGGCCAGCATCAAAACGCTCTCGTCCGTGGGGTCGAGCGAGACGGCCTTTTCCAGATAGATCACGGCGCTGTCGTAATCGCCGCTGTCGTAATACTGCTTGCCGTCCTGGAAATAATCGTCGTAGCGCCGGGCGTTGGAGGAATGAACCAGCGCAAACACCACGCCGATGACGGCCAGCACCGCCACGGCGGCCAGACAGAGATACGTAATGGTCTTCCTGCTCATCCTCTTCCTCCCATTTTCCGTCTCGGGGGGCGTCTGCGGCGTTTCCGCCGGCGGGGTCTCGGGGGGCGTCTGCGGCGCTTCCGCCGGCGTCAGGGCCGCATCCACGGCGGGCATGATCCGGGTCTCGCCGTCGGCATCCTGTCCGGCGGAGCGCCATGCCAGCTCCGGGGGTATGTATTTTGGCAGCTTTCGGCGCACGAAGTCGGGCTGTCCGTCATAGACGGAGGGCACGATCTTTTCCATGGCCAGCGTGGTGAACAGCAGTGCGCACAAAAAGCACATGGCCGAAATCTCCGGCATCCACTGTACCAGCGTGGCGGGGGTGGCGGCGTTGAGCAGGGTGGTGCGGTCCTGCACCGCCAGATGGTACACCAGCGGCGTGCCGACGGTGACCACCAGCAGCCATTTGGTGCGGATCCTGCCGAACACCGTGACCGTATAGATGCAGGCCGCCACCACATACAGCAGAATGCTCAGCACTTTCACCCACCAGGGTGTCACGGAGGCGGTCTCCAGGATCAGGAACACCGCCGTGAGAAACACCGGCAGCGACGTGGCCCACAGGGCGGCCCTGCCCACCAGCTCCAGAAGGACGATGAATAATATACAGCACACGATGGGCAGAAAAACCTCGGTATAGGTCGCGTCCGTATCGGGCACATTCCAAAAGCCCCAGTAGCCGATGAGCCGGAACAGCACCGACAGCGCCATCAGCACCATGGCGACCTTGGCCAGAAAATTCTTCCTGTCCACGATGTATCTCATTTTACCGGGCTTCTTCAGCACCGGCTTTTGCTTCGGGATCGGGGGGTCCGTTCTCACGTCCGTCTCGGCCATAGCTCGTCCGCCTTATCTCTCTCAGAATGCCCAGCCGCCGTTTTTGAAGATCGGCACTTCCCGGCCGTCGGCGGTGACACCGGTGATGTTCAGATCGGCGCAGCCGATCATAAAGTCCTCATGGATGATGGAATCGTTGACGCCCATGGCCCGGCATTCCTCCAGCGAGAGGGCGCCGTAGCCCGGGATAACGGCGCAGAAGCCCATGCCCAGCGCCAGATGGCAGGCGGCGTTTTCATCGAACAGCGTGTTGTAAAAGGTCAGGCCCGAATTGCGGATGGGGCTGTCGTGTGGCACCAGCGCGCATTCGCCCAGCATGGCGGCGCCCTCGTCCATGGTGATCATGGCGCGCAGCGCGTCCTCGTTTTTCCCCGCGTGGACCTCCGCCGCCCGGCCGTTTTCAAAGCGGACGCTGAAATCCTCGATCATCACGCCCCGGTAGCTCAGGGGCCTGGTGGAATAGACGACTCCCTCCGCCTGACCCTTCATGGGGCTGGTGAAGACCTCCTCCGTGGGGATGTTCGGCTCGTAGGTCACGCCGGTGCCGAGGGTCTCGTCCGACCCGGCCATGAATTTTGCGCCGGGGATGAGGCCCACGGTGAGGTCGGTGCCGTTGGCGGCGGCATAGTGGAGACTCCGCAGATCCAGCCCGTTGAGGTAGGCGCAGCGGGCTTTGAGGTCGCGGTTATGCGCCCGCCAGTTTTCCACGGCGCCGTTTTTGGCGCGGGAAGTGGTCAGAATGGCCTGCCACAGCGCCTCTATCGCGTCGTCCGTATCCATGCCGGGGAACATCTTTTTTGCCCACGCCCTGCCGGGCACGGCGGCAATGCACCATTGGTGGCGGTCCTCCATGGCGTCCCGGATAGGCTTGATGATCTTCCAGCGGCTCTGCTTGGCCCGGGCCCACTTTTCCTGATCGATGCCGTCCAATCCGGCGGGATCCTCCGATTCGATATAGATCACGGCGGGCAGCGTGTCTCTCTGGTGGCAGAGCTTTTCTTCCTCCCACTTCTCCACCCGGCCCAGCGTCTCGTCGCTCTGGCAGGCGGCGTCGAGCTTGGTGAGGGGCTGATGCGTCCACTCCACCACGACCTTGGCGGCCCCGGCTTTGTAGCATTCCTCCGCCAGGATGGTAATAAATTCCGGCTGATCCAGCTCGGCTTCGATATAGCAGTCCTGCCCCGGCTGTATGTTGGCGCCCATTACGGCGATAAGCCTGGCATAGTCTCTCATGGTCCCGTTATCCATTGTTTCCGCCTTCCCCCAGTATCTTCCGCTGAATATTTTTATGTTTATAATACGTCATCGCGCGCTGATCCGCGCGGCAGAATAACCGCTTTGCGGTTATTCTACCATATCCGCCGGCAATATTCCACTGGCAAATATGGCAAATGCACTTTGAGGCATATTGTCTATGTTTTATCACGCCCTTGCCTTGCCGATACTATTATGATATATTAATAAACTGTTGACGTCTGTCGACGCATATTATCTCTGCGGCAGCCAGCCGCGGGAAAGGAAAGAGAGAATGAAAAACCAAGAAAAGACCATGGACAAGATCGTGGCCCTGTGCAAAAACCGCGGCTTTATCTTCGCGGGCAGCGAGATCTACGGCGGTCTTGCCAACACCTGGGACTTCGGTCCTCTGGGCGTGGAGCTGAAGAACAATGTCAAGCGCGCCTGGTGGAAGAAATTCGTGCAGGAAAACCCCTACAACGTGGGTCTGGATGCCGCCATTCTGATGAACCCCCAGACCTGGGTGGCCTCCGGCCACATCGGCGGCTTTTCCGACCCCCTGATGGACTGCCGCGAGTGCCATGAGCGCTTCCGCGCCGACAAGCTTATCGAGGACTGGGCCGCGGAAAACGGCGTGACCCTGGAAAAGCCCATTGACGCCTTTTCTCAGGCGGAGATGAAAGCCTATGTGGAAGATCGCAATATCCCCTGCCCCTCCTGCGGTAAGCATAACTTTACCGACATCCGTCAGTTCAACCTGATGTTCAAGACCTTCCAGGGCGTCACCGAGGACGCGAAGAACACCGTGTATCTCCGCCCCGAGACCGCCCAGGGCATTTTCGTGAACTTTGCCAACGTCGCCCGCACCACCCGGCGCAAGCTGCCCTTCGGCATCGCCCAGATCGGCAAGAGCTTCCGCAACGAGATCACCCCGGGCAACTTCATCTTCCGCGTGCGCGAGTTCGAGCAGATGGAGCTGGAGTTTTTCTGCCAGCCCGACACCGACCTGGAGTGGTTCAGTTACTGGCGCTCCTTCTGCCACAACTTTCTGCTGACACTGGGCCTGAAGGACGAAAATCTCCGCCTGCGCGACCATGAGAAGGAGGAGCTGAGCTTCTATTCCAAGGCCACCACGGACTTTGAGTTCCTGTTCCCCTTCGGCTGGGGCGAGCTGTGGGGCGTGGCCGACCGCACCAATTACGATCTGACCCGCCATCAGGAGACCTCCGGGCAGGACCTGACCTATTACGATCAGGAGAAGAACGAGCACTATCTCCCCTACGTCGTCGAGCCGTCCCTGGGCGTGGAACGCTCCGTGCTGGCCGTGCTGGTGGACGCTTACGACGAGGAGGTCGTGGGGCAGGACAAGAACGGCAGGGACGACGTGCGCACCGTGCTGCGGCTGCACCCGGCGCTGGCCCCCTTCAAGTGCGCCATTCTGCCGCTGTCCAAGAAAGAAGTCCTCTCCGGCCCGGCCATAGCGCTTTACACCGAGCTGTCCAAGGACTTCATGTGCGATTACGACGAGACCGGCTCCATCGGCAAGCGCTACCGCCGGGAGGACGAGATCGGCACACCGTTTTGCGTCACCTTCGACTTTGAGACCGTGGGCGACGAGAACACCCCCGCCGACAGCTGTGTCACCATCCGCGAGCGCGATTCCATGGCCCAGGTGCGCATCCCCATCGCCGAGGTCAAAAATTATATCTCCGAGCGCGTCAAAATCTGAACGCCATGGATGAAAAAAATCGCGAGTCGGCGGGCCAGGAATTCGTCCGCTGGCTCCGGCCGGGCGGGTGCATCCTGTTCCTGCTGGTGGGCGTGCTGATGCTGGTCGTCTGCTTCGGCAGCGGCAAGGCCCCCATCCCCGGCTATACCCCGCCCCAGACCTCGGCATACTACGCCGCCCATCTGGACGAGCTGCAGACCGAGCTGGAAACCAACGTGTTCCCCGTCATCGGCGGCGTTGAGGAAAGCCGCGTGGACGGGGACAAGCTGGCCGTCACCCTGGACTCCGCCAGCTCCGTGGCCACCCGGGCCGCCATTTTGCGGTATTACGACGAGAGCCTTTTTGAGTTTGCGGAGACGGAAAATAAATAAGGATCGCAGGTAAATGTGAAATGAAGCACGGTTTCATCAAAGCGGCGGCGGCCTCCCCCATGATCCGGGTGGCCGACCCCGACTATAATGCGGACCAGATCATGGAGAGCGTCCGCGCCGCCCACAGGAAGGGCGTGAAGGTGCTGGTGTTCCCGGAGCTGACCCTGACTGGCTGCACCTGCTATGATCTCTACACCCAGCGCACCCTGCTGGACGGCGCCAAAAGAGCGCTTGTCAAACTGCTGGAGGCCACCAACGGGCTGGATATGCTGATCCTCGTGGGCCTGCCCTATCTGGACGGCACCCGCCTTTACAGCTGCGCCGCCGCCCTGTACGCCGGCGGGCTGCTGGGCCTGGTGCCCCGCACGGAAGTGGCGGGCACCCATTTTGCCGCCCCGGACAAGACCGCCCGGGAAATCAGCATCGACGGCATCTACAGCACCTATCTCATCCCCGATACCCTGTTCGTGTCCAATTGCATCCCCGATCTGGCCGTGGCCGTGGAGCTGGGCGCGGATATGGACGCCGTCAATCCCCCCGCCGTGCGCCACGCGCTGGGCGGCGCCACCGTCATCGCGCAGATGGCCTCCTTCCCCATGACCGTCGCCTCCCGCGCCGAGACCGAGGCCGCCGCGAAATTCCAGTCCCGCCGGCTGAAGTGCGCGCTGATTACCGCCTCCCCCAACAAGGGCGAGTCCACCACCGACAACGTCTATTCCGGGCTGTGCCTGGTGACGGAAAACGGCGTGATCCTGGCCGAGGAGGAGAAGGAAGCGGACCTGGCCTTCACCGAGATCGACGTGAATTATCTGGCCAATCTCCGGGTGCGAAGCGGCGAATTCGGCGCCGCTGAGTATCCGCATTTCACCCCCCACTGGGGCGCCGAGCCGGAAAAGACCACCCTCACCCGCTACTACTCCAAGAACCCCCACCTGCCCGCGCTGGCTTCCGACGTGCCCGCCTACTGCGAGCGCCTGATCGACATTCAGGTGTCGGGTCTCGTCAAGCGGATGCAGTACGCGGAGCTGGATCACTGCGTTGTCGGTATCTCCGGCGGCGTGGATTCCACGCTGTGCGTGATGGTCTGCGCCCGGGCCGTGAAGCGGCTGGGGCTACCCTCCACCAATGTGGTGGCCTGCACCATGCCCTGCTTCGGCACCACCTCCCGCACCAAATCCAACGCCATCGTGGTGGCCGAGCAGCTGGGCGCGGAGGTGCGCGTCATCGACATCGGCGAAGCCGTCAACAAGCACTTTGACGATATCGGCCACGCCCGGGACGATTACAGCATCGCCTTTGAAAACGCGCAGGCCCGGGAGCGCACCCAGATCCTCATGGACATCGCCAACGAGATCAACGGTCTCGACGTAGGCACCGAGGATCTCAGCGAATTCATCGACGGCTGGTGCACCTATAACGGCGACCACACCAGTATGTACGACGTGAACATGGGCGTCACCAAGACCCAGGTCCGCGCCGCCGTGAAGCATATCGCCCGGACCACCGAAGACCAGGTGCTGGCCGGCGCGCTGTGGGACGTACTGGACTGCCCCGTGACCCCGGAGCTGCTGCCCGTGACCAACGACACCATCGAGCAGAAGAGCGAGGAGAATGTGGGCTCCTACAGCCTGCAGGACTTCTTCACCCACAAGATGCTTATCTGCGGTTTCACCCCGGAAAAGACCTTCCGGCTGGCCCGCATCGCCTATGGCGACGAGTTTGACGACGGGGAACTGCTCAAGTGGCTGCGCAGCTATTGCCGCCGCCTTTTCTCCCAGCAGTTCAAGCGCTCCTGCCTGATGGACGGCCCCGCGGTGGAGCCCTTCTCCGTGTCCCCGCGCAGCGGCTTCCGCCTCCCCTCCGACGGCATGGACAGCCTGTATCTGGCCCAGCTGGACGCGCTGGAAAAGGAATTGGGACTGGGCAAATAAAGAATCAAAGGAACAAACCAACACGCCCCCGGCCTTTTCGGCCGGGGGCGTGATTTTATGCGCCGACCGGGTCACTTGCCGCGCAGACCCAGGACGTCCATGCCGGTCATGTAGCGGCGCATCATGTCGTAGACATAGTTGCCGGAGGCCCGGCGGATATAGGGGCGGTTGCGGTGCTCGCCCAGATCGAGCTCCTTGACGAAGGTCCCGTCCGCGGTCGCCAGCGCCACAAAGACCTGGCCCACCCTGTGCACGCCGTCCGTATCCGGCCCGGCGATGCCCGTGGCGGATACGCCCATGTCCGCGCCCAGGCGGGTGCGGACGCGCTCCGCCATCTCCCGGGCCACTTCCCAGCTGACGGCGGTCTTTTCCGCGATCAGCGCGGGGTCGATCCCCAGAAGCCGGGCCTTGGCGTCGTCGGTGTAGGTGACCACGCCGCCCAGGAAAAAGTCCGACGCGCCGGGCATCTCCGTGAAGCGGCGGGCGATGTCGCCCCCGGTACAGCTCTCCGCCGCGGCGAAGGTCCGCTTCTTTTCCCTCAGCAGCTGCATGACACGCTCCTCGAGGCACTCCACGTCCACGCCGTACACCGTGTCGCCCAGAATGGCCACGGCCTTTTCCATCACCGGGGCCATCATGGCCTCGGCTTCCTCCACGGTCCGGGCCTTGGCCGTGACCCGCAGCAGACAGTCGGCTTCCTTGGCGTAGGGGGCCATGGTGGGATTGGTGAGAGAATTCATGTAGTCCCGGAGCATAAAGTCCATGGCACTCTCGCTGGTGCCGAAGACGCGGATCTGGTGGGAGACGATCTGCTCGTCCGTAAGGGTGCGCAGCCACGGCATGACCCGGGCGCGGAACATGGCGTTGAGCTCCCGGGGCGGGCCGGGCAGCATGACGACGATCTTGCCCTGGCTTTCAAAGGCGCAGCCCGGGGCGGTGCCCCAGTCGTTGTGAAATTTGACGCAGCCCTCCGGCAGCAGGGCCTGCTGAAGATTATTCTCCGTCATCTCCCGGCTGTAACCCCGGTTTGTGAGATAGTCGTACAGGCCGGCTTTTTCCTCCTCGTCCATGACCAGCTTCAGCCCGAAGGATTTGGCCAGCAGCTGCTTGGTGAGATCGTCGCAGGTGGGGCCCAGGCCGCCGGTGGCGATGATCATGTCCGCCCGGCCCCTGGCGACTTCGATGCACGCCGCCATCCGCGCCGGGTTATCGCCCACGACGGTGTGGTAGAGCACGTTGATGCCCAGCTCCGACAGCAGGATCGACACGTCCCGGGAGTCGGTATTGGTGGTCTGGCCCAGCAAAAGCTCTGTGCCCACCGAAATGATTTCCGCATTGTAAGTTTTCATAGCTTGACTCTGATCCTTTCAATCCCCGCGACGGCTTCCGCCGCGAGCCCCTCGATATCCAGCGCGGCCTCGGCCTCCGCGACCTCCGCCACTGTGGGGCGGGTCTCGGGATGGCGGGGCGTGAACACGGTGCAGCAGTCCTCATAGGGCAGGATGGACGTGCCGAAGGTCCCGATCTTCCGCGCGATGCGGACGATATCCTCCTTGTCCATGCCCACCAGCGGCTGGAGCACGGGCAGGTCGGTGACCGCCTGGGACACGGCCATGGCCTCCATGGTCTGGGAGGCCACCTGGCCCAGATCCTCGCCGGTGACGATGGCGCCGCAGCCGTTGGATTTGGCGATGGAGTCCGCGATGCGCATCATGAAGCGGCGCATGATAAGGGTAAAATATTTTTCCGGACATTTGTCCCGAATTTCCTCCTGAATGTGGGTAAACGGCACCACTTCGATGGTCATACTGCCGCAATATTGGGTGAGAATCCGGGTCAGCTCCACCACTTTCTCCTTTGCCTGCTCCGAGGTGTAGGGGAAGGAGAAGAAGTGCACGGGGATGGGCTTGACGCCCCGGCGGGCGATCATATAGGTGGACACGGGGCTGTCGATGCCGCCGGAGAGCAGCGCCACGGCGCTGCCGTTGGAGCCCAGCGGCATCCCGCCCGCGCCGGGCACGGGCGCGCCGTGGACGAAGGCGGCATAGTCGCGGATCTCGATATGCACGGTAAGATCGGGGTCGTGGACGTCCACGGGGACGTCGGGATAAGCGTCGGCCAGCTCGCCGCCCACATACTGGGACAGCTCGATGCTGGTCAGGGGGAAGGATTTGTCCCCCCGGCGGCTCTCCACCTTGAAGCTCTTGGCGCGCTCCATGGCCGGGCGGAGATAGTCGATGGCCAGCGCGGCGATGGCCTCCCTGGTTTTTTCGCAGGCCGCCGCCCGGCTGAGGGTGACGACGCCGAACACGGTCCGCAGCGCCTCAAAGGCGGCGTCCACGTCGGCGGAGTCGTCCGCGGGCTCCACATACACGATGGACTGGCGGCTGTAGACCTTGAACTTGCCCAGCCCGCGGATGCGGTAGCGGATATTGGCCTGAAGGCGCTGGTCGAAGCGGTGCTTGTTCAGCCCCTTCAAAACCATTTCGCCCTGCTTGAGCAGGATGATATCTCTCATAGATTGTTCTCCATCAGGTTGAATGTTCTGTACTGGATAGCCTCGGCCAGATGGTCGGGCCTGATTTCCGCGCTGCCGTCCAGATCGGCGATGGTGCGGGCCACGCGCAGGATTTTGTCGTAGCTGCGCGCGGTGAGCCCCATGGCGTCGAAGGCGTCTTTCATCAGGGCGCCGCACGCGTCGCTGAGGGCACAGCAGCGGTCCAGCTCCTCCGGGCCCAGATGGGCGTTGGAAAGCGTGCCGCCGGTGCGGGCGCGCTGAACGGCGCGGGCCGCGTTGACGCGCTTTTTGATGTCGGCGGAGGTCTCGCCCCCGGCGCGGTCGGTGAGCTCCGCGTATTCCAGCGCCGGGACCTCCACGATGATATCGATGCGGTCCAGCAGCGGGCCGGAAATGCGGCTGTGATAGCGGCGGATCTCGCTGTCCGTGCAGTGGCAGCGGCCGGAGGGGTGGCCGTACCACCCGCATTTGCAGGGGTTCATGGCGCACACCAGCATGAAACGGCTGGGAAAAGTCTCGCTGCCGGAGACGCGGGAGACGGTGACCACGCCGTCCTCGATGGGCTGGCGCAGCACCTCCAGCACGTCCCGGGGGAATTCGGGCAGCTCGTCCAGAAACAGCACGCCGTTGTGGGCGAGACTGACCTCGCCGGGGCGGGGACTGCTGCCGCCGCCGGACATGGCGGTGGCGGACACCGTGTGGTGGGGCGAACGGAAGGGCCGCAGCGCAACGACGGGATTTTTGCCGTCGGTGAGGCCCGCCACGGAGTGGATCTGGGTGGTCTCCAGCATCTCCTCCCGGCTCATGTCCGGCAGGATGGTGGGCAGGCGCTTGGCCATCATGGATTTGCCCGCCCCCGGCGGGCCCACGATGAGGATATTATGGCCGCCGGCGGCGGCAATCTCCAGCGCGCGCTTGACGTTTTCCTGGCCCTTGACCTCCGCGAAGTCCAGTCCCCGCGGGATGCGCGGCGTCACGGCGGCGGGCGCGGCGGGGGCGATGGCCGTCTCCCCCCGGAGGTGGGCGATGAGCTGGGCCACGTTTCGGACGGGGTACACCGCCACGGCATCGGCGAAGGCCGCCTCGGCGGCGTTGTCCGCCGGGACGAACAGGCGGCGGATGCCCGCCTTTTCCGCGGCCAGCGCCATGGGCAGCGCGCCCGGCACGGGGCGCACCTCCCCCGCCAGGGACAGCTCCCCAAAAAAGGCGCAATCGTCCTTCGGCTGGGGAATGTCCCCGGCCGCGGAGAGAATGCCGAGCAAAACCGGCAGGTCGTAGACCGTGCCGGCTTTTTTCGTGTCCGCCGGCGCAAGATTCACCGTCATGCGGCTGACAGGGAATTTGAAGCCGTTATTTTTGATGGCGGCGCGCACCCGCTCCCGGGACTCCTTCACGGCGGCGTCGGGCAGACCCACCACGTCGAAGCCGGGGAGCCCGTTGGAGATATAACACTCCACGGCCACTTCGTAGCCGCCGATACCCTTAACGCCGAGGGATCGAATCTTTGAAATCATCGGTTGTCCTCCCTGCGGGGGAGCGTTTACTCCTCCGTCTCGCCGGTGACGGCGATGTGCAGCTCGTCCAGCTGCTTGGGCTCCACGGTGGAGGGGGCGCCCATCATCACGTCCTGGGCGTTTTTGTTCATGGGGAAGGGGATAATCTCCCGGATGGAATCCTCGCCGGCCAGCAGCATGACCATGCGGTCGATGCCCGGGGCGATGCCCGCGTGGGGAGGCGCGCCGTAGCAAAAGGCGTTGTACATGGCGGGAAACTTTTTCTTCACGTCCTCCTCGCCCAGCCGCACCAGCTCGAAGGCCTTGACCATGATCTCGGGGTCGTGGTTCCGGACCGCGCCGGAGGAGAGCTCAATGCCGTTGCAGACCAGGTCGTACTGGTCGGCCGTGATGGTGAGGGGGTCGACCTCTCCGCGCTCGGCCTTCAGCAGCACGTCCAGCCCGCCGGAGGGCATGGAGAACGGATTGTGGCAGAATTCCAGCTCGCCGGATTCCTCGCCGATCTCGTACATGGGGAAGTCCACGATCCAGCAGAATTCGTAGCGTTCCCTGTCCATGTGGCCGGGGACGGCGGCGCCAAGCTTGTTGCGCAGCACGCCGATGGTCTTCTGGGCCTGGGTCCTTTTGCCGGCGGACACGCCCACAAGGCAGCCGGGCACAAGGCCGAGGGTCTTTACGGCCTCGTCCTTCTTTTCATTGAAAAACTTGGCCACACCGCCGATGAGCTCGCCGTTTTCGTCCATGCGGAACCAGTAGGGCTTCACGCCGGACTGGACCTCGGTATCGGCGCAGAGCTGGTCGATCTGCTTGCGGGTGAGGGCGCAGTCCGTGACAGCGACGGCCTTGACCTCGCCCTCGGCAAAGGGGCCGAAATCCATGCCCCGGGTGAGGGCTGTGATGTCCCGGCACTCCAGGTCGATGCGCAGATCCGGCTTGTCGGAGCCGTAGCGCTCCATGGCGTCGTTGTACGCGATGCGGCGGAAGGGCGCGGCGGAGGCGATATCGTAGGTGCCGTACTTGGCGAATACGGGCGGAAGCACATCCTCCAGCACGGCGAAAACGTCGTCCTGGCAGGCGAAGGCCATCTCCATGTCCAGCTGATAGAACTCGCCGGGGGAGCGGTCGCCCCGGGCGTCCTCGTCCCGGAAGCAGGGGGCAATCTGGAAATAGCGGTCGAAGCCGGAGACCATCAGCAGCTGCTTGAACTGCTGGGGGGCCTGCGGCAGGGCGTAAAACTTGCCGGGGTGTTTCCTCGCCGGGACCAGGTAATCCCGGGCGCCCTCGGGGGAGGACGCGGTGAGGATGGGGGTGGTGATCTCCAGAAAACCGTGCTCGGTCATGGCCTGCCGCAGGGCGGCGACGACATTGCAGCGGAGGATGATGTTCTTTTTCACCGCCGGGTTGCGCAGGTCGAGATAGCGGTATTTCAGCCGGGCGGCCTCGTCCGCCTCCCGGGAGCGGTTGATTTCAAAGGGCAGCTCGTTGTAGCGGCAGCGGCCCAGGACCTCGATCTTCTCCGGCACGACCTCGATATCGCCGGTGGGGAGCTTGGGATTTTTGCTGTCGCGCTCGCGGACGGTGCCGGTGACGGAGAGGGTGGATTCCTTGTTGACGGACTTGACCAGCTTCATCATGTCCTGGGTATCGACCACCAGCTGCGTGGTGCCGTAAAAATCGCGCAATACCACAAAGGCGAAATTCTGGCCCACCTCGCGGACGTTTTCCATCCAGCCGACCAGCGTGACGGTCTTGCCGGCGTCGGCGATGCGGAGCTCACCGCAGTTGTGGGTACGGGATTGGAACATATAGATTTCCCCTTTCAGTGATGAAAAATGAACTCATTCCTGGAGAATGATACTGCCGGAATCCATTTCGGCCACGCCGGCGCGGATGGCCTCCGCGGCGGCCAGCGGGGTGAGCTTGACCTGCTCGCCCGTGCGCATGTTCTTGACGCTGAGAACGCCCTCGGCGGCCTCGTCCCCGCCGATGATGACGGCGTAGGGCACCTGCAGCTTGTCCGCATAGCCCATGCGGGCCTTGAACTTTTTCTGCTCGGTATAGAGCTGGGTCCGGATGCCGTGGTCGCGCAGCACGGTGGCCGCGGAGACGGCGAAAGAGAGCTCCTCCGTCATGGGGATGACCAGCGCGTCGCAGGGGGCGGTGACCCCCGTGTCGGACAGCAGACCCTGTTCGCTGAGCACATAGAACAGCCGTGTCAGGCCGATGGAGATGCCGACGCCGGGCAGGGACTTATCCGTATAGTAGCCGGCCAGATCGTCGTACCGGCCGCCGGAGCAGACCGAACCGATCTCGGGGTGGTCGGTAATCAGCGTTTCATACACGGTGCCGGTGTAATAGTCCAGGCCCCGGGCGATGGTGAGGTCGATGGCAAAATGCGTCTCCGGCACGCCGAAGGCGGCCAGATATTTCACCACGGTCTCCAGCTCGGCAAGACCCTCGTCGAATAAGGGGTCCATGCCCGAAAAATCGTGCAGCCGGGCCAGCACCTCGGCGTTGGTGCCGCTGATGGCCATGAAGTCCAGCACGGTGTCGGCCTTCTGGGTGTACATCCCCACCTCGTTGACCAGCAGCTCGCGCACCTTTTCCGGGCCGATCTTGTCGATCTTGTCCACGGTGCGCATGATCTCGCCCGCGCGGGCGGACATCCCGTTCATGGCGTAGAAGCCGTTGAGGATCTTGCGGTTGTTGACGCGGATGACGAAATCGCGCAGCCCCAGCTCCGTGAAGGTGCGATAAATGACGGAAGGGATCTCCGCCTCGTTGGTGATGTCCAGCTTCCCGTCGCCGATCACGTCAATATCGGCCTGATAAAACTCCCGGAAGCGGCCCCGCTGGGCCCGCTCGCCCCGGTAGACCTTGCCGATCTGGTAGCGGCGGAAGGGGAAGGCCAGCTCGTTATAGTGCAGGGCCACATACTTGGCCAGCGGCACCGTGAGATCAAAGCGCAGCGAAAGATCGCTGTCGCCCTTGGTGAAGCGATAGACCTGTTTTTCAGTCTCTCCGCCGCCCTTGGCCAGCAGCACGTTGGACGCTTCGATGATGGGGGTATCCAGCGGCGTGAAGCCGTAGAGCGAATACGTCCGGCGCAGGACGGCCATCATTTTTTCCATTTTGATCTGCTCCGCGGGCAGCAGCTCCATAAAGCCCGAGAGCGTGCGGGGCGCGACTCTTTCCATAGAAATCGTCTGTCCTTTCATATAAAATGCTGCCGGCAGGATGCGTCGGCAGCATCAAAAAATTCTGCTGTTGGGTTATCTCTTTTTGGGGTTGACGATGTTGCGCCAATCCAGATCGCCCCGGCGCAGACCCTGCACCAGCACCTCGGCCGTGGCGGCGTTGGTGGCGAAGGGGATCTGATACTGGTCGCACAGCCGCTCGATCTTGCTGATATCCTCCACGCCCTCCTGATTGGCCGGGTCGCAGAAAAACAGGACAAGGTCGATCTCGTTGTAGGCGATGCGCGCGGCGATCTGCTGGGCGCCGCCCTGATCGGCGTGGAGATACAGCGTCACCGGCAGACCTGTGGCCTCCTGCACCAGTTTTCCCGTGGTGCTGGTGGCGCAGATCGAATGTTCCGCCAGAATGCCGCAGTAAGCGATGCAAAACTGTACCATCAGTTCCTTTTTTCTATCGTGTGCCATCAGTGCTATATTCACCGCAGTGTCCTCCATAGGTCCGTGTAAAATAAATTCGTTCAGGCGCGGCTTGCGCTTTAATTGATTAATTATAAGCGGTTTTACTCAAAAGTTCAACAGGTTATTTTAAGATTGTGAGTTCGCCTTCCGTGGTATTCTCGGCGGTCTGCTCGTCAAAATAGGTGTTCAGGATATCCTTGGCGATGGGGCCCAGAGACGCGCCGGCGCCGGAATGTTCCACCACAATGGCGATGGCGATCTGAGGATCGTCAAAGGGCGCGTAGCACATGAACACGCCGTTATTGCTGATGCCGCTGCCCTTCTGGACGGTGCCGGTCTTTGCCGCGACCTTGACCTTGTAGTCGTGGAAGGTCGCATAAGCCGTGCCGTTTGGGTGGTTCGCGACGAGGTACATGCCTTGCTGGACGGCTTTCCAGTTATAATCCGGGGAGTCCACCGTGGACAGGACTTCGTTGTCCCGGGTATAGACGGTGGTGCCGTAATCGTAGGTGCGGACGGTCTTCAGGATGGACGCCGTGTACCGGGTACCGCCGTTTGCGACGGTGGCGCAGTATTCCGCAATCTGCAGCGGCGTAAACAGGCTGTCCGACTGGCCGATGGCGGCCGTCACGGTGTCGCCGTTGTACCAGTCCACGCCCTGAAGTTTCTTGTGGGTCTCCGGGTTGGCCATATTGCCCTTGGTTTCCGCTAGTTCGATGCCCGTGGATTCGCCGAGGCCGAATTCGGCGGCATACTTATCCAGCTTGTCAATGCCCAGCTCGTCGCCCACGGTGTAAAAGAAGATGTTGCAGGAATCGCGGATGGCGGTCGTGACGTTTTCCGCACCGTGGGTCAGGCCGTAGCTGCTGTAGATCCAGCACTTGGGGGCGAAGCCCGTATCCGCGTATTTCGTAAAAACGCCGTTGCAGACGATGGTGGTGCTGGTGTTGATCTTGCCCTCGGTGAGCGCGGCGATGGCGGTGCAGGGCTTGAAGGTGGAGCCCGGGGCGTAGGCGCCCATCAGCGCCCGGTCGAACATGGGCTTGGTGTCGTCATTTTTCAGCTTCTCAAAATTCTCCGACAGCGTGGACAGATCGTAGGTGGGCCAGCTGGCGATGGCCAGCGGCTCGCCGGTCTTGACGTCCACCACCACGGCGGCGCCGCCGGTGATCTGGTTATTCTTATCGTTCTCATCGGTAGTCGTACCGTTTTTGGCGTCATCCGCGGCCTTCTCGGTCTTGAGCTCCTCGATGCCCTTGGCCAGCGCGTTTTCCGCGGACTCCTGCAGCGTCTCGTCGATGGTGAGGTACACCTGGTCACCGGGCGAAGGCTCCTTGGTATAGACCGTGTCCGTCACCGTGCCGTCGGCGGTGGTGGTGATGGTGGCGGTGCCGTCCGTACCGTGGAGGTAGGATTCAAAGGCCAGCTCCGCGCCGTCCTTGCCCACCAGGGCGTTCATGGAGTAGTTCAGGCTCTGGTACTTTTTGTACTCCTCCGAGAAGATCATGCCGGTATAGCCCAGCAGATGGGCCGCATAGGCGGTGCTGTATTTGCGCACATAGGTGGTCTGGATGTTGACGCCCTTCATGCCCTTTTCCAGCATGGCAGTGATGAGATTCATGTCCGCGTCCTTGACGAAAATATAATCCGCGGTGTTGTAGTCCTTGGAGTAGCGGGCGTTGATCTCATACCGCACGCCGGCGATGGTGCGCATATCGGCGGCGGAGTAGTTGTTGTCGATCTCGTAGCGGGTGCGCATATAGCTCAGGAGCTCCACGGCGGTGGTGTTCTCGTCCAGCCCCTTGTCCTTGAAATAGGCGGTGAGCATGGATTTCTGGGAATCCGTCATGTCCGTATACGCAAAGGGCGGGGTCCTGGTGATGGGCAGCGTGTCGGTATAGGCGGCGCCGCTGGCGGTGACCATGGCCGTGAGCGCCAGAATCTGGGCGTTGGGATCGTCCGTCTCGTAAAAGAGCTGGTGCTCGTTGATGGTGATGTTGTAGCTGGGCTGGTTGGACACCAGCACCCGCCCGTAGCGGTCCAGAATATTGCCGCGGGCGGCGGTCACCTGCTCGATGCTGGAGAGGCTGTTGGCGCTCTTCTCCAGATAGGCGTCGCCCTCGATGATCTGCAGCTTGTACAGGAAGACGAAGTACACGCACAGCAAAATCAGCAGCAGCGCGGAAAGCACTGTCAGCCGGTCGGTTTTAATGGGTTTGTTCATGCTCGTTCCTTTCGCGGGGTACCGCTGTCAAGCCTTGACGACATCCGTTTGACGATGGGATAAAAGACCGCGGCTTCGGGGAGAGACCACAGGGTCTGCAAACCGGCGATCTTCAGCAGCGGCGCCAGCGCGCCGCCGGAGAACGCGGCGTCCGTGGCGGCCTGAAGCAGGCCTGTCAGCAGCAGGGCGGCGAAGGCCGCCGCCAAAAACGGGAAAAAGCGCCGGTTGAGGAAAAACACCTCCGCAAAGCCGGAGAAGAACCCGATCACGGGGAACAGCACCGTGAACAGCACGGTGTTTTCGGCATAGCTCATGTCCCCGAACAGGCCCAGAAACAGCCCGAAAACCGCGCCGCGCACGCCGCCCCCGAATATCCCCACGGCTACGCAGGCCGCCGGCAGGAACAGCGCTTTCACCCCGAAAAACGTGATCCGGGAGAACACGGCGTTCTGCACCAGCAGCGTGAGCAGCAGCAATATGGCGTAGGCCAGCACCCGGCGCGTTTTTTTCACATCGAATAATTCCTTCAGCACTTATTTCACCACATCGTAGCTTTTTACAACAAAGACCTGCACCAGGGTGTTAAGGTCGCAGCTGGGCGTGACCAGGCCGTATTCCACCTGGCCGCCCGCCTCCGTCTGCACGGAGGAGATGGTGCCGATGACCAGTCCCTCCGGGTAGGACCCGCCCACCCCGGAGGTGAGTACGGTGTCCCCGGTGAAAATCTGGGAATCCGTGGGCAGATAGGTGAGCTTCACCGTCCCCTTCTGCATGAGATCGCAGTCGCCGATAATCATGCCCGTGGCGCCGGATTCGCTGGCGATGGCGCCGATACTGGTGGTTCCGTCGATGACGGTGCTCACCGTGGCCCAGTCGCCGCCGAGCTCCGTCACCGTACCGGTGAGGGCGCCGTATTCGGTGATTACGGGGTTGCCCAGCGCCACGCCGTCGTTTTTGCCCTTGCTGATGGTATAGGTGGACGACCAGTTGGACGCCGTGCGGGCCACGACCTTGGCGCTCTCCAGCTCCATGTCCGAATGCTTTTCCGTGAAGCCCAGCAGATTGCGCAGCCGCTCGTTTTCCTCCTCGGCGTCGGCGCCCGCCCGGGCTTTCTCCTGGGCCGCGGCCAACTGCGTGCGGAGGGATTCGTTTTCGGCCTGGAGGTTATCGTAGTTGTACATATAGCCGTAGATGCCCTCCAGCCAGTCGGCCACGCCGCCCACCACGGTCTGCACCGGCTTTCTCAGCGCGCCGGAGGCGTTGCGGAAAAGGCCGGCCCTGCCCTTGGCGGTGCCCACGGCCACGGCGGCGATCAGCGCCACGACCAGCACGATCACTCCGAGCCTGATTCCCTTTTTCTTCAGGTATTCTTTCAAATCAGTTCTACTCCCTGCTGTTTCAGCATCTCGCCCAGGCGGCAGATAGGCAGGCCCATAACGTTGAAAAAGTCGCCCCGGATGCCCCGCACGAAAAGCGAGGCCAGCCCCTGGGCTCCATAGGCCCCGGCCTTGTCCATGGGCTCGCCGGAATCCACATAGGCTTCGATTTCCCGGTCGGTCAGCGGCCGGAAAAAGACCTCCGTCCGTTCCGTTTCACTCCGGCACTCCCCGCCGCGCAGGACGGTGACGCCGGTAAAGACCTCGTGCCCGCGGCCGGAGAGGGTGTGCAGCATGGCCACGGCCTCCGCCCGGTCCTTCGGCTTGCCGAAGACCCGATCGTCCACCCAGACGACGGTGTCCGCCGCGACGACGACATCCTCCGGCGCGCACGCTGCCGCGACTTCCTCCGCCTTGGCCCGGGACAGTACCCGGACGATCTCCGCCGGCTGCAGGCCGGGGGCGTACTTTTCCTCTCCCCTGGCGGGGATGATCCGGAGATCCCTGACCCCCAGCATTTCCATCAGCTCCCGCCGCCGGGGCGAGCCGGACGCAAGTACGATTCCCATATCAGTCAACACCTCGATAATACAGTCCGCGGGTCAGGACATTGGGCTTATAGTCCGACTCCCCGCGGTAGCCGCGGGCCACCTCGGCGCACTCCCGGGCGTTTTCGGTGGTGAACAGCAGCCGCAGGCCCCACAGCCCGCAGCCGAACAGGTCTTCCTTCTTGTCGGCCAGATACAGCTTGTGGGCGTTGTAGATCACGTTGCGGCAGCCGAATTCCTTGACCACCGGGAACACGCTGCCCATGCGGTCGGACAGCTGCGCCGGGGTCTGGCAGGTGCAGCGGCCGGCGGACTGCTTGATGACGCACTGGTCGGACACCATCAGCGGCAGGCGGCCGTAGACGATCATTTCCGTATCCGCGCACTTGGCCAGATCGCGGATCTGGGAGAGGCGCAGCTCGAAGGACGCCGTGACGGACAGCAGCCCGGTCTGGGCCGCGGTGGCCAGCGCCCAGGAATTGTAGAGATTCAGGCCGAAATCGCCCCGGACCTTCATCCTGGCCCGGCGGGCCAGCATGATGTGGCCCAGATTGCCGCACAGCGCCTCGTTGACGCCGCGGTCGAACAGCCCTTCCAGCATGGCCTCCACTTTGGGGGCCTCGCCGTCGGTGATCACCCGGGGCAGCACGGCCACGGGCACGCAGCCCCGCGCCGTGAAGGGGGCGAGAAGCTCGAACGACTCGATCATCACGTCCAGCGGGACATAGAGATAATCCGGCTTTTCCTCCGCCAGCTCTGCGGACAGCTGTTCCGCCGTGCGCACCTGGAAGATCACGGCGGGCTGGGCGACGTTGGGTCTGCCCGCGGGCAGGGCCGGCATGGGCAGTTCCCGGCGGCGGGGCGGCTCGCCCCGCTGCCCGGTGAGCCGGGAGAGCAGCTCCCGGCGCAGCTCGTTGAGCGCGGCGGCGGGCAGATACAGCCCCCCGTCCGCGCGGCTCCGGCTCTCCGCGCACTCATAGGGCGTGCCGCCGGTCTTGTGCATCTGTTCGTCGATCATGGCGGCGGTCAGGCCGCGGCTGCGGGAAAGCTGGGGTATGGGGCCCTCCAGAAAGACCTTGTGGCCGTCGTCGTCCATGCATACGGCCTGAATGGGCTTGCCCGCCTCGGCCCGGGTATAGAAATGTACCGGCACCCGGCGCAGTTCTTTCTCGCCGTAGTCCCTGCGTACGGAGGCGAACAGCTTTTCGGCGTCTTTGGGCGGTTCCTCCCGGACGCCGGACATCTCCTGCCTGTCGCCGGTGAAATAGCCCTTGGTGAAGCCCTGCCGGGAAAAAGCCGTGGTGAGTGTCTCCATCTCCTCGGCGGTGGGGGCGCACTTTTCCCTGATGGCCCGGGCATAGATGCCCGTGACGATGGCGGAATATTCCGGCCGCTTCATGCGGCCCTCGATCTTCACGCAGGCGACGCCCGCCTCCTCCAGGGCGGCCAGCTCGTCCACCAGGCAGTTGTCCTTCAGCGACAGGGGATAATCGTCCATCCGCCCGCCCATGGAATACTGCATCCGGCAGGGCTGGGCGCACATGCCCCGGTTGCCGCTGCGGCGGCCGATCATGGCGCTCATATAGCATTGGCCGGAATGGCAGAAGCACAGCGCGCCGTGGACGAAAACCTCGATCTCGATGGGGGATTTCTCGCAGATGGCGCGGATCTGCTCCAGCGACAGCTCCCGGGCCAGCACGGCCCGGGTCATGCCCAGTTCCGCCGCGGCCTGTACCCCGGCAAGATTGTGGATGCTCATCTGGGTGCTGGCGTGCAGCGGGAGATCCGGCACGGCGCGGTGCAGCACGGCGGCCAGACCCAGATCCTGCACCAGAACGGCGTCCGCTCCCAGATCGCCGGCCTCCCGGGCCAGGGCCACGGCGTCGGCCATCTCCCGGTCGCCCACCAGCGTGTTCAGGGTGACATACACCTTGCAGCCCCGGATGCGGCAATACCGCACGGCCTTGGCAAATTCTTCGTCCGTGAAGTTCCTGGCGCCCCTGCGGGCGTTGAACTCCCCAAAACCCATATACACGGCGTCGGCGCCGTTCTGCACGGCGGCGATCACCGCTTCCGGCGAGCCCGCCGGTGAAAGCAATTCAAGCATCAACTTACCTCTTGAAAAGAATTGTACACATGGCTAGTATAGCACAGCAGCCGCACTTGCTACAAGTCAAAATTGATGTTATAATGTCTGAATTAAGAATTGCGGGCCAGGGCGGCCCAATTTTCGGAGGAAGTATGGAAAAAGCGCCGGAAAACCGCATATCCGAGACGGAGCTGGATCAGCTCATCGCCGCCCACGACGGGGACGTGGCGCTGCTGTACCTCTACCTCCGCCGCCGCGGCGGGGATCTGGACGCCGCCGCCCGGACGCTGTGCCGCACCGGGGCGGCCATGGCCGACGCCGCGGAAAAGCTGCGCCGTCTGGGTCTGTGGCCGGAGAGCTCCGCCCCAGCCAAGCCGCTGCCCCCGCCGGACGAGCTGCCCCAGTTCACGGCGGACGAGATCGCCGGCCGCGCCCGGGGCGATGCCGCCTTTCAGGCCGTCGTCGCCGAGACCCAGCAGGTGCTGGGGCGGACGCTGTCCGGCGCCGATCTGCAGACGCTGTTCGGCATCTACACCACGCTGGCCCTGCCGCCGGAGGTCATCTTCGAGCTGCTGCATTTCTGCGCGGACCGGGTACATGAAAAGTTCGGCCCCGGCCAGAACCCCTCCCTGCGGGCCATCGAGAAAGAGGCCTACCGCTGGGCGGACGGTGAGCTGCTGACGCTGGAGCAGGCCGAGGAATATATCGAGGCGGACAAGGCCCGCCGCCAGGACGAGAATCGGGTCAAGACCCTGCTGGGCATCCGCGATCGGAAGCTCACGGCCACGGAGCAGCGCTACATCGGCGAATGGCTGGCGCTGGGCTTCGGCCCGGAGGCGCTGGAGGCGGCCTACGACCGCACCGTGACCAACACGGGGGCGCTGAAATGGGCCTATATGGACAAGATCGTGAAAAGCTGGCACGGCAAGGGCCTGCATACCCTGTCCGAAATCGAGGCCGGCGACGCGCCCCGGCGCGGACCCGCGCCCGCCGGCCCCGCCGCCGGACGCAGCAATTCCGAGAGCCTCAGCGCGCTGAAAAACAAGATCAGATCACCGGAACGGAAGTGATGCTTATGGCCTACGACGGGAAACTCCTCGCCCGGGCGAGAGAAAAGCTGGACAACCGAAAAACCGACAACGCGGCGGAGCATCAGCGCCGGGTGGCGCTGATCCACGCCCGGATACCCGAGATCGCGCAGATCGACCGCGAGATGCAGGGGCAGATGCGCGACCTGATGGGCGCGGCGATCAGCCGCGGGGGGGACACGGGCCGGAAAGTGGCCGCGCTGGAGAAAGAGAATCTGGCGCTGCAGGCCCGCCGGGCCGAGCTGCTGGCGGAGCGCGGTTACCCCATCGACTATCTGGACGAGCTGTACACCTGCCCCCGCTGCAGGGATGCCGGCTATCGGGACGGGGCGGTGTGCGATTGCCTGAAGGAGCTGTACAACCGCGAGCTCACCGCGGAGCTGGGCGTTCTGCTGCGCGGCGGCGGCGAGACCTTCGACCGCTTCGACCTGTCGCTGTACGACGCCGCGCCGGACGAGACCGGCGAGAGCCCCCGGGAATATATGCGCCAGGTGTTCGATACCTGCCGGGACTATGCCTCCGGCTTCTCCGCCGCCTCCCCCAATCTGCTGTTTCAGGGCGGCACGGGGCTGGGCAAGACCTTTCTGTCCGCCTGCATCGCCCGGACGGTGGCCGAGAAAGGCTTTTCCGTGTGCTACGACACCGCCTCCGCGGCGCTGGAATATTTTGAGACCCGCAAATTTTCCCGGGACGCCGAGGCCGTGGACGCCGCCGCCACCCGGGTGCGCCGGATGCTGGACTGCGACCTGATGATTCTGGACGATCTGGGCACCGAGATGGCGACCCCCATGTCCCAGAGCGCGCTGTATACCCTGATCAACACCCGCCTGGCCGGCGGGCGCGTGACCATTATCTCCACCAACCTCGCCGACGGCGAGCTGGGGCGCAGATACAACCCCCAGATCGTATCCCGGCTGGACGGGGAATATTACAAGCTGCCCTTCGCCGGCAGGGACATCCGGCTGGTAAAAAAGGAGCGTGAGCATTGATGCAGCATGAGATCACCCGGGCGCGTCCCCTGCTGGACGCCCAGGGCAACATCGCCGAGCCCGGCTACGCCAAAAAACTGCTGCCCGTCTATCGGCGGGCGGACATCCGCGCCCCGAAGGCGCGCATCAAGGAATGGGACTACTACCTGGTCAGCAACGGCCGCTTCGCGCTGGCGCTGACCATTGACGACAACGGCTACATGGGGCTGGATTCCGTGTCCTTCCTCAATTTCGAGGAGGGCTGGGAAAAGACCGTGTCGCCCATGTGTCTCTTTCCCATGGGCCGCCGCCGTCTGCCCGAGACCAGCGCCGCGGGCGACATTTCCGCCGCCGGCAGGGGCTACGCCCTGTATTTCAAAAACGGCGGCCGCGGCACGAGAGAGCTGTCCGTCCGTATGGACAGCTTCGGTTCCCTCGGCACGCTGTCCGGGAGCGTGCTGCTCACCGACGCGCCGGCGGAGAGCATGGTCATCGCCACGCCCTTCGACAAGCCCGGCCATTTCTATTTTAACCAAAAGATCAATTGTATGCGCGCCTCCGGGCAGGTGAACTGCGGCGGCCGCGTCTACAGCTTCGACCCCGCGGAGAGCTTCGCCGTGCTGGACTGGGGCCGGGGCGTGTGGACCTATCACAACACCTGGTACTGGGGCAGCGCCTCCTATCAGGTGGACGGCGTGCCCTTCGGCTGGAACATCGGCTACGGCTTCGGCAACACCGCCGCCGCCACGGAAAATATGCTGTTTTATAACGGCAGGGCCCACAAGCTGGGGCAGGTGACCTTCCATATCCCCGGCGACGAGAAGGATTATCTGTCCCCCTGGACCTTCTCCTCCGACGACGGGCGCTTTGAAATGCGCTTCGTTCCCGTGCTCGACCGCGCCGCCTGCACGGATGTGAAGCTGATCAAATCCGACCAGCATCAGGTCTTCGGCCGCTTCACCGGCACGGCCATTCTGGACGACGGCACGGAGATCAACGTCAGGGACTTCCCCGGCTTCGCCGAGAAAGTGGAAAACAAGTGGTAAAAAATACGGACGGTTCAAACGAACCGTCCGTATTTTAATTACTTGATTTTGTGATCGCTTTTTTGATAAGGGATAGAAATCACTATATTACAGGAACGGCACAAGTATGACCTAAGTAAGCCACCATTAAGAAAGCCTTTGGTTACGTTGAATTCTCCAGCTTCTTTGTCTGGTAAAACGCAGCCTACATGTCTTTCTACACTCCATATTATAGTGTTAGGACTCTCTAAATACCCGGGTTCCATTTCTTTTTTGCAGTTTGGGCATATCAAATTACTTTCCCTTCATTCCGGTCACACCAATATGTATTATCCGCCGATCTCGCAGATGTAGGCGAGTTTCCCGCTGTAGCCCTTGGGGTAGATGGACACGGGGTCGTTGCCCACGTCGTTGTACTCCCAGTCGCCGGAGAGATTCTTTTCGGTGTTCCACAGGATGACATAGTTTTCCGGAGTGCCGTCGCTCTCCGTGCCGGAAGGCTCGCCGGCGCCCCATTTATAGAAACTGACGGAATCCTTGTTCACCCATTTCAGCTGGCCGTCCGTATCCCTGTAGCAGCCCAGCCAGACGAATCTTGCGCCCTTGGACACGGCCAGCGCCGTGACCTTGTCCAGCTCCGCCTGGTCGTTGATCACCACCAGATGGCCGCCCAGCGCCTCGCACTTTTGCTCGGCCTCCGTCCAGCTGTCGTCCGACATAAAGATCTGATAGGTGGATTCCGCCGGGACCGGGGTGGGTGTGGGCGACGGGGTTGGGGTCGGGGTGGGTTCCGGCGTGGGCGTGACCGCCGCCGTGGGCCCGGCGGAGACAACGGGCACCGGCGTGGGTGCGCTCGGGGCGCCGTTCCCGCTCAGGGACTTGATGACGATGGCCGCCACGATGAGCGCCGCGCACAGCAGCAGCAGCAACAGCAGCGTCTTTTTGCCGGATTTCTTTTTTTCCGGCTTTGCGGCCTTGCCCATGCCGTACTGTACGGCGGGCGTGGCGGCGGTGCGCTGCTCCCGGATCACGGGGGCGGGAGGCACATCGGGGGCGGGTCCGCGCTTCGGTTCCGGGGCCTCCGGCTCCGGCTCCGATTTGGGTTCCGGCTCCGGTTCCGGTTTCGGCGCCGGTTCGGGTTCGGGTTCCGATTTGGGTTCCGGTTTCGGCGCCGGTTCGGGAGACGGGGCGTGCGGGACGCGGGATTCCGCTTCGGGTTGGGCAGGCTCCGGCTCGTCCAGGGTCTCGCCGCTGAGCGCGGCTTCCTCGGCGGCCCGGCCGATGATGCCCACCATCATTTTTTCCACATCCGTGAGCTCCTCGTCGGGCTTGTCAAAGATCACGCCGCCGGCGGGCTTGTCCACGGACTGAAGCTCCTTGAGGCACAGATCCAGCACCACGGGCATATCCGAGGCGCTCTGATAGCGGTCCTCCGCGTTGAAGGCCAAGGCCTTTTCCAGGATCGCGCCCAGCGAGCGGCCCGCGTTTTTGGGAGCGCGGACGCGCTCGCCGCTCATGCGGCGGCGCAGCGTGGCCGCCCGGTCCTCCGCCGTAAGTTCGCCCTTTTCCGGCTGGAAGGGCAGCCGGCCGCCGTTGACACAGTAGTACAGCACCAGACCGATGGAGTACACGTCCGCCGGCGCGCCGCATTCGCCGTTCCAGAATTCCTCCGGCGACATAAATTCCAGTTCCTCCGCGGTCCAGCGGTCGCGCTCCGACTTGCCGCCGGGGCCCAGCGCCACGCTGCAGTCCGCCCCCAGGCTGATGTTGCCCGGACGCACGCCGCCGCGAAAACCGTCCTCCCCGGCCTGACCGGAGACGATGCCGCATAATTTTTCTATCACTCGGATCAGCTCGCTGCGGCTCATGCCCGCCGCCCTGTCGCTGAGCCGATTGTCTTTATCCATGATCGGTTCGTCTGCCATAGGTTTTCCCTCCGTTCCGATGTATGTCAGCACATAGATGTTAACATAATATCACGAACAGGGGGCGTAGTCAATTCCATCCAGGCTTGGAATTCTTAAAATTTATGCCTTTTTCAGTTCGGCGCCGGGGTAGTAGTGGGACAGGATGTCGCGGTAGGTCGTACCCTGTTTGGCCATGCTCTGGGCGCCGTACTGGCTCATGCCCACGCCGTGGCCGTTGCCGGTGACGCTGAATACGAAATTGCCGTTATAGACCAAGTCGAATTCCGTGGAGCGCAGTGAAAACAGGGTGCGCATCTCCTCTCCCGTCACCGCGACACCCCCCAGCGTCACGGTTTTGACCCGGCCGCTGTCGTCCTTTGTCATACCGCCGATCCAGGTGTTGGCAGCGCCGGTGAAATCCGCCTCCGGGTGGGCCGAGAGCACGGTGTCCCTGAAGTCGATGGGCGCGGCGGTCATGGTGGTCTTGAAGTTGGGTACCTCCGCCTCCGTTTCCGGGCTGGACACGGACACGAGGTAGGGCAGATCCGTGCCCCACACGTCGGCGCTGGATTCGGTGGTCCCGCCGGAGGAGGAGTGGAAGGCCGCCAGAATGGGCGTGCCGCCGCTGACCAGATACTCCCCGTCGGTATCCGTCACCGCCGCCGTGATCTTGTCCAGATTCGCCGCGTAATCATCGCCCCAGTTCTTATGCATCTCCGCGTCGGAGATCCAGGCCTGACAGCAGGCGGGGTCCGTGCAGACGTCGGCATTTTTGTCCGCGTGCTTGGAGCCGGTGACCACGCTGCGCATGGCGTAGGTGCGGGCCGCCACGGCCTGCGCCTTCAGCGCCTCGGGCTCGAATTTGGCGGGCATCTCCGCCGCCACCACGCCCACCAGATAATCGTGCAGCGACAGGTTCTGGTTTCCCTTCGGGGTGAGCACCGTCAGCGTCACGGTCTTGTCCCGGCTGGGCTGCCAGGTGCTCTGCGGGGCGCTCTCCTCCTGCGCCGACGCCGCCGGCGCGGGCGGAAGCGCGAAAGGCAGCAGGGCCGCGAACAGCAGCGCCAGGACCGAAACGGCTAGGATCCTTTTCATGGGTGTACCTCCGAATAAGGTTGACTGGACGGATAAAGAAGTATAAAATATAAACTTGTACTTTACGGTTAATCTTATTGGATTGGAACTGAGCTTATGCGCAAAAATGCTTTGTCGATCTGCTGTTTTACCTGCGCCGCGGGCGCCATCGGCGCGTTCTGCCGGTGGCTGCAGAACCAGCTGGCCTTTGACGAGACCGGTCTGTCCGCCGCCAGCGCGTGGAACTATATCGTCCCGCTGGTGCTCATCGCCGCCGCCGTGTGCTTTTACTGCATCGTGGCGAGATACAAACGCTCGGGGCTGGAAATGACCACGGACTTTTACGGGACTTTCGACGGCAGCACCCGGTTATTCGTGCCTCTGGCCTGGGTCATCGGCGCGGCCATGGTTTTTGGCGCGCTGATCCTGATTGCCACCGGCGCGGCCGACGCCAACGCGGTGCTGTACCGCGTTCTTGCCGTCCTCGGAGTGGTCTCGGGCCTCGCCTTCGGCGCCACGGCCATGGCCGCCCGCCGCAGATACCAGCCGGGTCTTGTGTGCGCGCTGGCCACCGCGCCGGTGCTGCAGTTCTGCCTGTGGCTCATCACCAGCTACAAGGTCAATTCCACCAACCCCACGGTGTGGGTCTACGCGGTGGAGATCCTGGCCATCGCGGCGGCGCTGCTGGCCTTCTATTATTTCGCCGGCTATCCTTATGGCCGGTGCAAGCCCTACAGCAGCCTGTACTTTTCCATGCTGGGCGCGTTTCTGTGCATCGTCGCCCTGGCGGACGACCGGAATTCCGGGCTGCAGCTGATGCTGGTCTCCGCCGTGTGTATGCAGCTGTTCTGGGCCTGGATGATCACGGCCCACAGGCACGCCCCGCTCCCGCCCGCCGGGGAGACGGCCCCCGCCGGGGAGGAAAAGCTTGCGGACGTCAGCGTGAACAGTATTCTGGATGAGTTTCACGACGGGCAAGAACAATAACGGGTTTGAAAAAGCCGGGCATTCTTTTGAATGCCCGGCTTTTTCGGTCACGGTTCAGTTCTTTTTATAGCGCTCCAGTTTTTCGGCCAGCTTGGTGACCTGCTCGGTGAAAGCGCGCAGATCGCGGTTGGGGCTGCCCGCCAGCGCCCGGATGGCGCCGGCCAGCCGCTCGCCCGCCGCGGCCAGCGCGTCGAACACGGGATTCTGGCGCCGCGGCTCCGCGCCCGCCGGGGCGGCGGGGCCCTTCTTTTCAACGGGCTTGCCCTCGGTGACCAGCACAAAATCGTCCGCGATCAGATCGTAGCAGGTGCCGCTGTAGGGGGCGAAGGCCTTGTAGCCGTATTCTTCCGAAATGCACTTGGTGAAGCTCTCGCAGGAGTCGGGGTCGCCGTGGTTGACGAACACCAGCTTCGGCTTTTCGGGGATGGCCCGCAGCCAGTTCAGCAGCCCCGTCTTGTCCGCGTGGCCGCTGACGCCCGGCAGCGCCAGGATCTCCGCGTTGACCTGGATCTCCTCGTTGAACAGCTTGACCTGCTTCAGCCCGTCGTGCAGCAGACGGCCCAGGGTGCCGGCGGCCTGATACCCCACGAAGAGGATGGTGCATTCCTTGCGCCAGAGGTTGTGCTTGAGATGGTGGCGCACACGGCCGGCGTCGCACATGCCGCTGGCGGAGATGATGACCTTGGGCGTCTCGTCCTCATTGATGGCCTTGGATTCCTCCTGGGACACGGCCACCTTCAGGCCGGGGAACACAATGGGGTTTACTCCGCTGCGGATGAGCTTCTGCATATCCTCGTCCACATAGTCCATGTCGCACTGGAGGAAGACGCCGGTGGCCTCGATGGCCAGCGGGCTGTCGATGTACACCGGGAAGTCGCCGTGGCCGGTGACCAGCTTCTTTTCCTTGATCTCCCGGATGAAATACAGCAGCTCCTGGGTGCGGCCCACGGCGAAGGCCGGGATGACCACATTGCCGCCCCGGTCCAGCGTGCGCTGGATGACGACGGCCAGATCCGCCACGTAATCGGGACGCTGCGCGTCGTGGTCGCGGTCGCCGTAGGTGGATTCGATGACCAGATACTCCGTGTCGGGGATATGGCTGGGGTCCTTCAGAATGGGCTGAGCGATATTGCCGAGATCGCCGGAGAAGGTGATCTTGCGCTTTTCCGTCCCCTCGGTGAGCCAGATCTCGATGCAGGCCGAGCCCAGCAGATGGCCCACGTCCGTAAAGCGGACGGCGACGCCCTCGTCCACCTGAATCTCCTGGCCGTATTTGCAGGGCACCAGCGTGCCCAGCAGCCCCTGCACATCCTCCATGTCGTACAGCGGTTCCACCGCGCCCGCGCCCGAGCGCGCCGCCTTGCGGGATTTCCATTCCGCCTCCTGCATCTGGATGTGGGCGCAGTCGCGCAGCATGATGCCGCACAGCGAGCAGGTGGCCTCGGTGGCGTAAACGCGGCCCCGGAAGCCGTTTTTATACAGCAGCGGCAGATTGCCGGAGTGGTCGATATGCGCGTGTGTCAGCAGCACAAAATCCAGTGTGCCGGGTGCTACCGGCAGCGCCTGATTTTCAAAAATGTCCTTGCCCTGCTCCATGCCGCAGTCCACGATGCCTTTTTTGTCGCCGACTTCGATCAAAGACAGGCTGCCCGTGACCTCATGGGCCGCGCCGAGAAATGTTACTTTCAATGTTTCGGCTCCTTTCACTATCGGATGCCAGCATTTTATCCCTTTTTCGTCCGCTTGTCTACATTTCCTTTGACAACGGGGCACCGTTCCTATAAGATGAGTCTACTGCATAATCCTTAGAAATCCATCAAATATGGGGGCAAGCGCATGACGTCGGGACTGAATTTTTGGGATCTGGAGGTCTGGTCCTTCGTAATTACCCTTTCCATTCTGTTTCTGGGCATGCTGGCGGCCAACACGCTGCGGCGGCGCATCCCATTTTTGCGCAGGTCGCTGATCCCCGCCTCCGTGCTGGGCGGCTTTCTCATCCTGATGGCGGACTGGGCCTACAGGGCGATCTTCGGCCACTCCATGTTCAATCTGGAGGTGCTGGAGGCGCTGACCTTCCACGGGCTGGGTCTGGGCTTTGTGGCGCTGGCCTGGCGCAAGGCCGACGGCAAGCGCCGGGAAAAGGAGGCCAGGCGGGACGTGTTCAACACCTCCACCGTGGTGGTGGGCTCCTATCTCATCCAGGGCATCGTGGGCCTGACCATCACCATCCCGCTGTTCTATCTCATCGGCAGCTACGCCGCGGGCGGCATCCTGCTGCCCATGGGCTACGGTCAGGGCCCGGGGCAGGCGCTGAACTGGGGCACCATTTTTCAGAACTACACCCAGTATCCCGCCTTCGCCTACGGCTCCAGCTTCGGTCTCACCGTGGCGGCCATGGGCTTTGTATCCGCCTCCATCGGCGGCGTGCTGTATCTCAACCGGATGCGCCGGGCGGGAGACCGCCGGGCCCAGGTGCAAAACGCCGAGGAAATCGAAAACCTCAACGCCAGCAGCATCACCGAAAAGGGCGAGATCCCGCTGTCCGAATCCATGGACAAGCTCACCGTGCAGGTGGCCATCGTGTTCGCCACCTATTTTGTCGCCTTTGCCGCCATGTGGTACGCCACCAAGGGGCTGAACGCGCTGGGCGGGGTCTGGGTAAACACCGTGAAGCCGCTGCTGTGGGGCTTCAACTTCCTGGTGGGCACCGCCTTCGCCATCCTGTTCAAAAACATTCTCACCGCCCTGCGCAGCGCCGGCATCGTCCACCGGGACTACATCAACAACTTCATGCTCAACCGCATCAGCGGCCTGTTCTTCGACCTGATGGTGACGGCCTCCATCGCGGCCATCAGTCTGGAAGCCTTCAAGCACAGGGAATTTCTCCTGCCGCTGGCCCTGATCTGCGTCGCGGGCGCGCTGGTGACCTACTGGTACGATCTCAAGGTCTGCCGCTTTCTGTTCCCCGATTATCCGGACGAGTCCTTTCTGACCATGTACGGCCAGAACACCGGCACTGCCTCCACCGGCATCATCCTGCTGCGGGAGATCGACCCGCTGTTCGAGACGCCCGCCTCCCACAACCTGATCTACCAGAATCTCTGGAGCATCGTGCTGGGCGCGCCCATGCTGCTGCTGCTGGGCTTTGTGGCGCGGAGCATCACCTGGACCTGGATCGTCTACGGGACACTGTACGTGCTGTTCGGCATCATCCTCGTGGTACAGTACCGCTCGAAGATTTTCAAAAAACGAAAGAAAAAATAAGAGCGGGGGCAGCGGCCCCCGCTTTTATTTTGTAAACAGACCGGTCATCACCGCCATGAGGGCAAACACCACCGTGAGAGTCACATACACGGTCATCTTCGGCGCGAAAATCTCCCGCGGGGTGGTCTTTTTCTTTTTCAGCGTGACCACTACGCCCGCCGCGCCCGCCAGCGCGATGACGATAAACACATAAACGATCGGATTCACTTTCTCTCCACCTTCTTTATATTTCTCTCAAATCGGGACCGCGCCCCCAGGACCTCGTGCCCGCAGCCAAGACAGCGGAGCCTGAAATCCGCGCCCGTGCGCAGGACCTCCCACCGGTCGGAACCGCAGGGATGCGCTTTCTTCATGGTCAGCACGTCGCCCACCTGAATATCCATGCCTCACCTTCCGCCTTTCACCTTGTCCCAGTAGGCCCGGGCGGCCTGCTCGGTCCTGTTGTCGCCGTATTCGTAATAGCGGACGTCCTTCAGCTCGTCCGGCAGATACTGCTGGGCCACCCAATGGCCGGGATAGCTGTGGGGATATTTGTAGCCCTGCTCCCGCTCAAAACCCGCGCCGTCGGCGTGGACGTTCTGCAGTTCTCTGGGGATGGGCCCGGCCTTGCCGGATTTCACGTCGCCCATGGCCCTGTCGATGGCCATAACCACGGAATTGGATTTGGGCGCGGTGGCCAGCAGCAGCACGGCTTCTGCCAGCGGCAGACGCGCTTCCGGCAGTCCCAGCTGCAGCGCGGAATCCACGCAGGCCTTCACGATGGGCACCGCCTGGGGATAGGCCAGACCGATATCCTCGCTGGCGGAGCACAAAATGCGGCGGCAGGCACCCAGCAGGTCGCCGGTCTCCAGCAGGCGGGCAAGGTAATGCAGCGCCGCGTCCGGGTCCGACCCGCGCAGGGATTTCATCAAGGCGGAGACCGTATCGAAATGCTGGTCGCCGTCCCGGTCGTAGTGCATGGAGGAGCGCTGGGAAATGGCCTGAGCGTCGGCCAGGGTCAGCGTGACCTCGCCCCCGGCGGGCTTCGCCGCGCCCAGCAGCAGCTCTACCGAGTTCACCGCCTTGCGCACGTCGCCGCCGCAGGCCGAGGCGATGAAGGGCACCACCCCGTCCTCCGCCGCGGCCTTCACGCCCTGCTTTTGGGCCGTGAGGGCAATGGCCCGCGCCACGGCGGGTTCCACCTCCGCCGCCGGGACGGATTTGAATTCAAACACCGTGGAGCGGCTGAGAATGGCGTTGAACACGCAGAAATACGGGTTTTCCGTGGTGGCCGCGATGAGGGTGATACGGCCGTCCTCGATGAATTCCAGCAGCGACTGCTGCTGCTTTTTGTTGAAATACTGGATCTCGTCCAGGTATAAAAGCACGCCGCCCGGCGTGAGCAGCGTGTCCAGCTCGGCGATGATGTCCTTGATATCGGCGATGCCCGCCGTGGTGGCGTTGAGCTTGCGCAGGGTGCGGTTGGTGCACCGGGCGATGATGCGGGCCACGGTGGTCTTGCCCGTGCCGGAGGGGCCGTAGAAGATCATGTTGGGAATATTGCCGCTTTCGATGATGCGGCGCAGCATCCCGCCCTCGCCCAGAATGTGCTTCTGGCCCACCACCTCGGACAGCTCCGAGGGACGGATCTCGTCCGCCAGCGGTTGATACATGGTCTCAGCCTCCCTCCGTGAAAAATATGGATAAAGTGTTGATTATTATATCATGTTTTTCTTGCGAAGAAAAGTGCGCGCCGCATTTTTTTGCCCCGGACGGTTTGCTTCTTGTGCGCAACAGGCACACTATGGTATAATAACCATTACACGGTTATTATACCGCGCATCATCGCGCGCCGCGCGATGGCGCATTTGAAACCCGAAAACAGTTCGAATTAAAAAGGAGGTCGCGGCATGGCGGACCGATCTGTGCGTTTTGTGCGCGCGCAACTGAAAAAGCTCACCGGCGTGGCCGAGGAGGAACCCATCTCTGTGGAGCGCAGGGCGCAGGACTTTCTGGGCGCCGTGATGCAAAAGCTCTGCCCCGCCAATATGCTGATGCAGGAGTCTTTTTTTGAGGGCTTCCGCGCCGTGATGATCTCCCCCACCCTGCCCACGGGCAAGGGTGCGGTGCTGTACGTCCACGGCGGCGGCTACTGCTGCGGCGAGCTGGAATACGCCAAGGCCTTCGGCACCATTCTGGCCTCTCAGGCCAACGCCCGGGTGTTCTGCCCGGCCTACCGGCTGGCGCCGGAATATCCCTTCCCCGCCGCCCTCAACGACGCCATGACCGCTTACCGCTACCTCATCAAATCCTTCCCGCCGGAAAAGATCGCGCTGGCCGGGGAATCCGCCGGCGGCGGACTGATCTACAGCATGTGCCTGCGGATCAAGGCGGAGGGACTGCCTCTGCCGGGCGGGCTGGTGGGGATGTCCCCCTGGACAGACCTCACCGCCTCCGGCGCGTCCTATAAATACAACGCCAAGATCGACCCCTCCATGACCGCCTTCCGTCTGGAGCGTTTCGCCATGGTATACACCGATACCCCGGCCGACCCCCTTTGCTCCCCCCTGTTCGGCGACCTCTCCGGCCTGCCGGACAGTCTGCTGTTCGTGGGCGCGGACGAGATCATGCGGGACGACGCCGTATCGCTGCACGAAAAGCTGCTGGCGGCGGGCTGCCGGAGTTCGCTGACCATCGCCCCGGAGATGTGGCACGCCTATGTGCTGTACGGCTTTAAGGAGCGGCAGGCGGACATGGACGCCATCTGCGATTTCGTGCGGTGCATCGTCCGATGAGCAGGCAATGGATGCCGCTGGACAACGCGGCGCTCATCTTTCCCGCCATCCGCCGCGCCGAATGGGTCAACGTGTTCCGGGTCTCCGTGACGCTAAAGGAGGACATCGACCCCAGGACGCTGCAGCGGGCCGTGGATCATCTCAAGCCCCGCTTCCCCTCCGTCTATGTGCGGCTGGGCTCCGGCCTGTTCTGGTACTTTTTGGAAGAAGTCCACGCCGTGCCCCGGGTGCGGCAGGATTACGCCTACCCCCTGACCCACATGGGCGCGCGGGAGCTGCGCCGCTGCTGTTTTCGGGTGCTGTACTATAAAAACCGCATCGCCGTGGAGTTCTTCCACGCCCTGACCGACGGCTCCGGCGGCATGATCTTCCTAAAAACACTGGCGGCGGAATATCTGCGCATTAAATACGGCACCGTCGTTCCGCCCACGGACGGCGTGCTGGATCTGACCCAGCGGCCCCGGGACGGTGAACTGGAGGACAGCTTCCAGCGCTGCAGCGGCAAGCACCCCATGAGCCGCGCGGAGTCAAACTCCTGGCGTCTGTCGGGTACGCGGGAGTCGGGCGGCTATCTGCACCTCATCACAGGCGTTATCGACACAAAGACGCTCATCGCGAAGGCCCATGAATACGGCGGCACGGTGACGGCGTTCCTTGCCGCCGTGATGGCCCGCTCCATCCTGGACATGCAGGCCGCCGAGGTGCCGCACCGGCGGCAGAAGCCGGTGAAGATCACCATTCCCGTCAACCTCCGCCGGATTTTCGGCAGCGAGACCCTGCGGAATTTCGCCCTCACGGTGAATCCGGGCGTGGACCCGAAGCTCGGTGAATATTCCCTGCGGGAGCTCGTCTCGGAGTTCGGCCACCAGCTGGCGCTGGAAGTTACGCCCCAGCGCATGGCGGGACGTATCGCGGCAAATGTGAACCCGCAGAAATTTCCCGCCATGCGCCTCACGCCCCTTTTCATCAAGAACACGGCCATGCGCATCGTCTATGATTCCGTGGGCGAGACAAAAGGCTGCCTTAACATTTCAAATCTCGGCGCGGTGGCCGTGCCGGAGGCGATGCGGGACTCTATCGCCCGCCTCGATTTCATCATCGGCGTGCAGTATAGCTATCCCAACAACTGCGCCGTGGCGAGCTTCGGCGACATGACCTGCGTGAGCATGATAAGGAACATCGAGGAAGCGGAGCTGGAACGGCGCTTTTTCTCCGGGCTTGTGGAGCTGGGCATCCCCGTATCCATCGAATCCAACGACACCAAAGGAACTCAAACGAAAGGCAAATAAATGTACTGTGTAAAATGCGGAGTAAAACTGCAGGACGGGGTTATAGACTGTCCGCTGTGCGGCACCCCGGTGTGGAACCCCACCGGGGACGTGGGCGAGGCCGGCTATCCCTGCCGCTATCCCGACAAGTCCTATGCCGATCGGGTGGCCGGGCTGGCGCTGATCGGCGTGATCCTGGCCGCAGTGAGCCTGAGCGCGCTGATCCTGTGTCTGAACACCTACGGCGGGGTCGCCTGGTCCAGCTACGTGATGCTGGGCGCGGCGCTGCTGTATATCGTGGCCTTCCTGCCGGGCTGGTTCCGAAAAAAACTCCCTCTGGTCTTTGTGCCGGTGGACTTTGTGGCTGTTTGCGGCTATCTGCTGTATATCTGTCTCGCCACCGGGGGGCATTGGTTCTTGTCCTTCGCCCTGCCCGTGGTGATGCTGCTGTGCCTGCTCACCACCGCCGCCATCGCCATGCTGCGCTATATCAGAAAGGGCCGCCTGGTCATCACCGGCGGGCTGCTCATCGCCATCGGCGGCAGCACCATGCTGGTGGAATTTCTGGAGCATATCACCTTCGGCGCCCGGATGTTTTCCTGGAGCCTCTATTCCGTCACGGCTTTCGCCGTGTTTGGGGCTTTTCTGCTGGTGGCCGGTCTGGTCCGGCCGCTGCGGGAGCATCTGGAGCGGAAATTTTTCCTGTAAGCGAAATAATACGGTTAACCTTCAATCCTGCGGCAAATCTCCGTTTGCCGCAGGATAAATTTTTATGTATACCTAAAATCCTCTTGTTTTTTACCAAATTTTCTACTAAAATATAAGTTACGACATTTTTATGTTTTTTTCTACATTTATGTTTGATGGATAACAGCATCGGGGAATGAGGAGGACTGAGGAGAAATGGGGTTGCCAAAAAGCAGCGAGTCGTTTCCGCTGTCGCTGAGCCAGCAGAATATCCGGGATCTGGAGCTGCGCTATTCGGGTACCTCCATCAATGTCATCAGCGCCACCGTGCGGATCAGCGGCAGGGTGGATTTTTCGTTGCTGTCCGAGACCCTCAACCGCATCCTGGCCTCCGACGCTTCCCTGCGCACCCGGCTGGTGCCCGCCGGCACCGAGCTTTTGCAGGAATACGCGCCCGCCGCCCCGGAGATCTTTCCCGTATTCGACTTTTCGCTGACGGATCCGGCGGGCTTCTCCCACTGGGAGACCGCCGTCACGCGGGAGTCCATGCCGCTTTACGGCGCGCCGCTGTGCCGGTTCTACCTGTTCCGCACCGGCGTGGTGGACGGCGGCGTTCTCATCAAGTCCCATCACATTATTATGGACGGCTGGTCCCAGGTGCTGCTGTGCAACCGCATCGCGGAGACCTATCTGGCCCTCCTATCCGGCAAGGATCCCCAGCCGGAGCCCTCGCCCGACTACAAGCTTCATATCGACAAAGAGCTGCAATATCTGGACTCCGCCGGCTGCCGGGCCGACGAGCGCTATTGGCGCGGCCTGCTGGAGACCCCGGCGGAGCCCGTGTCCTTCAAGGAACAGCGGGGCGCCAGCGTCAGTCCGGTGGGACGGCGGCTCACTTATACGCTGCCCGAAACGCTCAACCACGCCATCTACACCTTCTGCCAGAGCCGCCGGGTCTCGCCCTTTTCGCCCTACTATATGGCGCTGGCCATCGCCGCCCGGCGCATGGGCGCGGGCCGGCGCATCGCCGTGGGCGTGCCCATCCACAACCGCACCGATCTCATCGCCCGCCAGACCACCGGGATGTTCGTCAGCACCCTGCCGCTGATCACCGAGCTGGACGAGGACTGGACGGCGGAGGAATTCAACGACCGCCTGTCGGAGACCTGGCTGGAGCTGCTGCGCCATCAGCGCTACCCCTTCCAGCGCATCGAGGCCCTTCCCGGCCACGACGGGCGTCTTTTCCGGGTGGCCCTGTCCTATCAGGATAATCTGAGCTACAAAAACGAGGACACCACCGTGCGCTTCTCCGGCCGCTGGAATTACGGCGGCTATCAGGCGGAGCAGCTGTGCATCCACGTGACCAATCTGGAGGATAACCGCCGCTACACGGTGGACTACGATTATCTGGCCCAGCTTTTTACCAATGACGAGATCGAACGGCTGCACGGCGTGATCTGCACCATTCTCGACCAGATCCTCAGCCACCCGGGTCGGCCCATCCGCGAGGTGAACATCCTTACCGCCGACGACCGGGAAAAGGTATTGTATACCTTCAACCGCACCGCCGCGGCCGCGCCGGGCGAGGGCCTGTGGGCGACACTTTCCGCCGCCGCGGCCAAGCACCCGCGCCGCGCCGCCCTCATCGACGGGGAAGGCCGGGTGACCTACGAGGCGCTGTGCCGGCGGGCCATGGCCATGGCCCCGGCCATCCGCACCCGCTGCGGCGAGGGGGAAGCGGTGGTGGCCGTGATGCTGTCCCGGGGCAGTGAGCTGGGCTGCGCGCTGGCCGGCGTACTGGCCGCGGGCAAGGCCTTTTTGCTGCTCTCACCCGATCTGCCCGCCGCACGGGCCGCGGGCATTCTCAAAGCCAGCGGCGCCGCCCTGCTGATTACGGCGGCGGACGTGCCCGCCCGGTTCGCGCCGGGCGATCTCTCGCTGCCCGTTCTCATCGCCGACACGCTGCCGCATACGGCGGCGGGCTTTGTCGCCCCCGCCGAGAGCGCGGACGATCTGGCCTATGTGGTCTATACCTCCGGCTCCACCGGACAGCCCAAGGGCGTGGAGATCAGTGCGGGCAATCTGCTGAATTTTGCCGCGGGCATGAAGCCCGTTTTCTCCGAAGGGGCGATGCTGTCCATCAGCAACGTGTCCTTCGACGCGTTCATCCTGGAATGCCTGACCTCCCTGCTCAACGGGCTGACGGTGGTATTCGCCGATTACGCCCAGCAGGAGGACCCCGCCGCGCTGGCCAGAGTGATCACCGACTATGGCGTGGATTATCTGTGCATGACGCCCTCCCGGCTGCAGGCCTATCTGGAATCGCCGGAGTTCCGGGCCGCGATGCGGGGCCGCAAGGGCCTGCTCTGCGGCGGCGAAGCTTTTTCCGGCGACCTGCTGCGGGCGCTGAAAAACATCACGGACGCGCATCTTTACAATCAATACGGCCCCTCGGAGGCCACTGTGGGCGTGAGTCTGGCCCGGCTGGATCACTGCGGCGAGATCTCCGTGGGTTCGCCCATGCCCAACTGCGCCCTCTATGTTCTGGACGACCGGCTGGAGCCGCTGCCGCTGGGTGTCTACGGTGAGCTGTACATCGGTGGGAAATGCGTGGGCCGGGGTTATCGCAACGCGCCTGAACTGACGGAGAAGGCCTTTTTGCCCGACCCCTTCATCGCCGGCGGGCGCATGTACCGCTCCGGCGACATGGCCTGCTGGACATCGGAGGGCGCGCTGCTGCTCCGGGGCCGGCGGGACAGGCAGCTGAAGATCCGCGGTCAGCGGGCCGAACCGGACGAACTTGCCTTCTGCCTGATGGGGCACCCCGCCGTGCGCAAGGCCGCCGTAAAGGCCGTGGAGGCCCACGGGCAGACCGTGCTGTGCGCTTATTGCGTGGCGGAGGACGGCGTGACCGAGGGTGAGCTGCTGCACTATCTGGGCGAGCGGCTGCCGCTGTATCTGCTGCCTGCGCGTATTTTGAAAATGGACACCCTGCCCCTGACCCCCAGCGGCAAGGTGGATGAAAAGGCGCTGCCCGATCCCGAGCTTTCCGGCGGCGACAGCGCGCCCGAGACACCCCAACAGGAGCGCATCCTGCGGGTGTTCCGCGACGTGCTTGGCACCTCCGACATCGGCGCGGACGGCGACTATTTTCTGTTCGGCGGCAACTCGCTGAACGCCATGGAGGCACTGGCCCGGCTGGAGGACGTGCTGGGCAGACGCATCCGCATTTCCGACCTGTACGCCTGCCGTACCGCCAAACGGCTGGAGGAGTGGCTGTGCGGCGGTCAGGGCGCGGGCTGCGCCGCCCCGCTGCAGAGGGCCGGGGCGCAGGATTCCTACCCCGTGTCCCCCATTCAGGAGAATATCTATGTCCAGTGCGGCATGGCCCCGGACAGCATGGCCTACCATATGCCGGGCGCGTTCCGCCTGTCCTTCGCGCCCGACCGGGCGCGGCTGGAGCGGGCTTTCACCGATCTCATTGCTCAGGACGATCTGTTCCGCACCGCTTTTGTGCTGGAAAAGGGCGCGCTCCGCGCGAAGATTCTGCCCGAGGTGCATTTTGAGCTGCCGCTGGCGGAGGGCACGCTGGAGCAGGTCTGGCGGGACTTCCTCCGCCCCTTCGATCTCGCCGCGCCCCCGCTGCTCCGCGCCGCGCTGTGGCGGGATGCGGAGGGCAATTACGGCCTGCTGATGGATGTCCACCACATCGTGGGGGACGGTCTGAGCACGCCCATTCTGCTCAAACGGCTGGATGCGCTTTACGCCGGCGGGGCCTGCGCTCCGGCCTATACCTATAAGGATTACTGCTGCTGGAAGCAGCGGGAGGACGGCGCCGCCGCGCTGGACGCCTGGAGCGAGCATCTCGCCGCGCCCCCCGCGCCGCTGGATCTGCCCACGGACCGGCCACGGCCCCATCCCTTTGATTTCAAAGGCGACGTCTGTGTCTTCTCCCTGCCGCCCCAGACCGCCGAGGCCTGCCGCGCGCTGTGCCGGGAGCGGGAATTGACGCCCTTTATGGTGTTTGCCGCGGCCTTCGGGCTGCTGCTGGGCCGCCTTTCAGGTCGGGAGGAGCTGCTGCTGGGCACCCCGGTGTCCGGCCGCAGCCGCAGCGAACTGTGGCAGGTCTGTGGGCCCTTTATCGCCACCCTGCCCCTGCGGGTGCAGCCCGGGGCGGAGCGCACCGTCTCCGGCTATCTGGCCGGCCTGCGGCGGGAGACGCTGTGGCTGCTGGAGCATCAGGAGCTGCCGCTGGATCAGGTGCTGAACAAGCTGGAGCTGCCCCGCGCGCTGGGTGAAAATCCGCTGTTTCAGGTGCTTTTCACCTACCGTCCGCTGGATGTGAACGATCTCACGCTGGGCGGCGGGCCCCTGCGGGTGCTGGACACCCCCCATACCACCGCGAAAATGGACCTCACCCTGGAGGGCGCGGAATCCGGCGGCGATTTTTCCTTTGCGCTGGAATACGCCTCCTCCCTCTTTGAGCGGGACTCGGCGGCGCTCTATGCCCGCTGCTTTGTCCAGGCTGTCGCCGCCCTGTGCGCCGCGGAGGGCGACGCCCAGCTGGGCACGCTGGAATTGCTGGACACGGACGACCGTCTGCGCCTGCTCACCATCCCCCGCCAGACGGTGACGCCCTTCCGCAACGCCACCATGGACGCGCTCTTTTCCGAACAGGCCGCGCGCACGCCCGACGCCCCCGCCGTGATCTTTCGCGGCGAGACCGTCACTTTCGCGCAGCTGGAGACCATGGCCCTGCGCTGCGCCGGCCTGCTGCAGCAGGCCGGCATCGCCCCCGGCGGGCGGGTGGGTCTGTGCTGCCGCAGAGGCGCGGAGATCTTTGCCGGGATGCTGGCCATTCTGAAAAACGGCTGCGCCTATGTCCCCTTCCTGGCCGATTTCCCCGAGCAGCGCATCCGCTATATGCTGGAGACGGCGGAGATCTCCGCCGTCCTGTGCGGCGCCGACTGCGTGAGCGCCGTGCAGGGCATCGACGGTGTGACGCCCGTCGTGATGCTGGACGAGGGCGCGCCCTTCGCACCCGTGGCGCGGGCGGGCGGACTGGCCTATATTCTGTTCACCTCCGGCTCCACCGGCAAGCCCAAGGGCGTGATGGTGCCCAACCGCGCCGTGGCAAATTATTGCATCAACACCAAAAAAGTCCTGTCGGCGGACGGCGGCAACGTGCTGTGCATCGCCAACATGACCTTCGACATTTTTATGACCGAGGGGCTTCTGCCCCTGACCATGGGCCGCACGGTGATTCTGGCGGACGAGGAAGAGCGGGCTCTGCCCTGGCGCATGGCCAAGCTCATCCGCGACAACGCCGTCACCACGGTGCAGATCACGCCCTCCCAGATACGGCTGTGTCTGGGGAACGAGGATTTCCGCGCCGCGCTGAAGGATGTGCGCCTGCTCATCCTCACCGGCGAGGCCAGTTCCGCCGCGTTGGTGGGCGCCGTCTCCGCCGTGACCGACGCCGCGCTGGTGGATCTTTACGGACCCACGGAGACCACAGTGTACGCCTCGTCCTCCACGCTGGCTCCCGGGCAGCCGGTGACCATCGGCAAGCCCTATCAAAACTGCCGGCTATACGTGCTCGACCCCGCCGGGCGCGAGGTACTGCCCACCGCCCGGGGCGAACTCTATATCGCCGGCGAGTGCCTTTCCAGCGGCTATGTGGGCCGCCCGGAGCTGACGGAAAAGGCCTTTGTGCCCGACCCCTTCTTCCCCGGCGAGACCATGTACCGCACGGGGGATATCGCCCGGCTGCGGGCCGACGGGCACTATGACTGCCTCGGCCGGGCGGACGCCCAGGTCAAGGTCAACGGGCTGCGCATTGAACTGGACGAGATCAACGGCGCCGCCGTGCAGAGCGGCTTCTGCCGTCAATGCGTGACCACGCTGTGTCACCGGGCCGACGGCAGCGCCTATCTGCGCGCTTTTGCCGTGCCGGAGGGTGTGGGCGAGGAGCGGGCCCTGCGGCGGAGTATGGAAAAGCTGCTGCCCGAGTACATGATGCCCTCGGAATTCGTCTTTCTGGACGCCATCCCCGTGAATGCCAGCGGCAAGGCCGATCTGCCCGCGCTGGCGGCCTACGCCCCGGGGGCGCCCGCCCCCGTCCCCGCCACGCCCAAAGCCCCCGCCAGGTCCGCCGGCGGCGCGGAGGCGCGGGATGTGTGGCGCGAGGCGCTGGAGCGGGACGACATCTCCGACACCGAGTCCTTCTTCCGTCAGGGCGGCACCTCCCTGGCCGCGCTGAGCGTGCTCACCGGCTATTACGAGCGGGGCTTCAATATGACCCTGGCCGACTTTTACGCCCATCCCACGCTGCGGGAGCAGGAGGCGCTGCTGGCGCAATCCGCGCCCGTGAGCGCCGGTATCGCCGACGACGCCCCCCGGGACACGGTGCTGTTTGTCCCCAGACCCGCGCCCTCGGCGCCCCCTGCGCTGGCCTCGCTGCCCGCGAAATGCGCGCTTCTCACCGGCGCCACCGGCTTTTTGGGCGCCCATCTGCTGCGCGAGCTGCTGGAAAGCGGCCGGGCGGACACGGTGCTGTGTCTGCTGCGGGACGGCGACCGTGCCCGGCTGCTGGCCGCGCTCATCCGCTACTTCGGCGCGGACTGGTGCGCCGAAAACAGCTGGCGGGTCAGCGCCGCGAAGGGCGATGTGGCTCAGCCCCGTTTCGGCATGGAGACCGATCAGTACGCCATTTTGGCAAGCCGGGTGGGCGCGGTGTTCCACTGCGCCGCCGATGTGCGCCATTATGCCAGCGACGGCGGCTCTCTGGACACCAACGTGGCGGGCACCGTCAACGCCGCGGATTTCGCGCTGGCCGTCGGCGTGCCCTTTAACCACGTCTCCACCCTGAGCGTCTCCGGCGAATATCTGCTGCGGGACCCGGAACAGACCGCGGTGTTCACCGAGGCCGACTTCGATATCGGCCAGAACTGGCAGGACAATATCTATGTCCGGGGCAAGTTCTTGGCCGAACGCGAGGTCTACGACCGGGTGGAGCGGGGTCTGTGCGGGCGGGTATTCCGTCTGGGCCGGCTGGTGGGCCGCGACAGCGACGGCGTGTTCCAGCCCAATCCCCGGTCCAACGCCGTCTACCTCACTTTCCGCGGCGTTCAGGCCGTGGGCGCGATCCCCCGGAGCATGGCGGCCATGCCCATGGATCTCACCCCCATCGACTTTACCGCCCGGGCCATCGCGGCCCTCTCGTCGGCGGGGGCGCCGGTATGCCACATCGCCGACCCCGCGCCCATCCCCATGGGGGACGCCGTGCGCGCCATCGCGCCGGATGTGGCCGTGGTGGAGGACGGAGAATTTTCCGCAAAGCTCACCGAGACCGCGCACGGTCCCCGCGCCGCGGACGCCGCCCCGCTGATTGAGATCTGGAACCGCGCGCTGCGCGCCGGGCCCGCCCGCATCACCCCCGACTGGGCCAAAACCACCGCCCTGCTGAATTCACTGGGCGTGGCCCCGCCCTCCTCCGGGCCGGAAGTCCGGCTGAAGGAATACGCGGTTTCCTTTGAGGAAGGAGTAAACGCATGATCTCCGATGCAGCTACCCTTATTTTCATGGTCGTCCTCTGCGCGCTGGTCGGCTTCTCGCTCTGGCTTTTCAATCATCGGCGCAGATTTCTGCTGCCCCGGATCTATCTGGGCGTTTCGGTATCTTATTTCATCTGGGTGGTCGCGCTGCTGCTGATGAAATACACCCCCAGCGGGGACCTGCGGGATCTGTTCATTCTCGACGCCATCACCAATCTGGGCGCCAGCACCATGCCGGTGTTCTGCCTGCTCATCGCCCTGGCCTTCATCCACGGCTGGGAAAAGCTGCCCCGGAAGGCCCTGTGGCTTTTCGCCGTGCCGCTGCTGACCAACATCATCGTGTGGACCAACCCCCTGCATCATCTGTACTATGCTAATTTTTCCATTGTGCGCAGCCAGATCGTGTTCGGGCCGTACATCTACTTCAGCGGCCTGTACAACTACGCCTGCATGATCTCCGGCATCGTTCTGATGATCCGCTTTATCAATTCCGCGCCGTCGAAGCTGTACATCAAGCAGGGTGTGCTGTATATCCTGGGCGTGCTGGTGCCGCTGGCTGTGAGCGTCATCGCCACGCTGGGACTGGCGGACATGACCATCGCCGCCACGCCCCTGAGCTTTATCGCCGCGCTGTTTTTCCACGGCTACGACATCTATCAGCTGCATCTGCTGGACATTCAGCCCATCGCCACCCAGCACATTCTGGACGGCATCTCCGACTGTTATCTGATTCTCAGCGACAAGGGCCTGATCCTGAGCATGAACCAGCCCTTCCGGGCGGTGTTCGGCAAGCAGTACGACATCCGCGAGAATACCTATCTCATGGACTGCGCCAAGGAGGAGGACCGGGAAGCCAAGGCCCCCGTGTACAACCTGCTCACCGCCGTGGAGGCCAGTACCAAAAACGCCGGCGGCGTGTCCTATGAGCAGGCCGTCACCCTGTCCAAAGAGAACGGAGACAATCGCCTGTACTATGTGGCCGAGATCACGCCGCTGCTGGTGGGCGACAAGCTCACGGGCTATGTATGCATTTTCAAGGACATCACCGCCCTGAAAACCAGTATGCAGCAGCTGGAGAACAGCCGCACCCGCATGATGGAGCAGGAGCGACTGGCCTTCCTGGGCCAAATGGTGGGCGGCCTGGCCCACAACCTCAAGACCCCCATCATGAGCATCTCCGGCTGTGCCTCCGCGTTGGAAAATCTGGTGGAGGAAGGCCGGCAGAGCATCGGCAATCCCTCCGTGACCAACGACGATTTCCGGGAAATCTGCAGCGAAATGAATTCCTGGGTGGTGCGCATCCGGGATTCCTGCGCCTATATGTCCGACATCATCACCGCCATCAAGGGGCAGGCCGCTCACGCCAGCACGAACGAGGAATCCACCTTCACGGTGAACGAGCTGACCAAGCGGGCCTCCCTGCTGATGCGCCACGAGCTGCTGTCCAACGGCTGTCAGCTGGTGTGCGAAAGCGATATCCAGGAGGATATCATCCTCCACGGTGATGTGAACAACCTCATTCAGGTGCTCAACAATTTGATTTCCAACGCCATCTACGCCCAAAAGCAGGTGGGCGGTGGAAAGATCGTGCTGGGCGTGGACAAGGACGAAGAAAACCTGCGCATCTTCGTGCGGGACTCCGGCACCGGCGTGGATCCCCGCGTGCGGAAGAAGCTGTTCCGGGAGATGACCACCAGCAAAGGCACCCAGGGTACCGGCCTGGGCCTGTACATTTCCAACGTGGTGGTGCGCGGCAAGTTAGGCGGCACCATGTGGCTGAAGGACAACCCCGGCGGCGGCACCGTCTTCGGGATGTCCATACCGCTGGAAAACGTAACGCTGACGCCGGTTCCGGCGCAGACGGGAACAAGAGAGGATGAAGTATGAGACTCAACATGAGCGGTGAGCGGGAGGAGCGGGACATCTCCATTCTGGCGCTGGACGACGACCCCGTGATGACGCTGACGCTGCAGAGCTATTTTCAGAACGCAGGCTACGCCGTGGAGACCTGCAATGACCCAGAGGCCGCCGTGGAGGTGGTGCGCAACGGCCACTTCGACATCCTCCTGCTGGACTTCCTGATGACGCCCATCTGCGGCGATCAGGTGGTGGAGCGCATCCGGCAGTTCAACACCGACCTTTTCATTATCCTGCTCACCGGGCACAAGAGTATGGCGCCCCCCATCAAAACCATCCGCGCGCTGGACATTCAGGGCTACTACGAAAAGAGCGACCGTTTCGACCAGTTGGAGCTGCTGGTGGAAACCTGCGTGAAATCCGTGCAGCAGATGCGCACCATCCGCAGCCAGAACGAGGCCCTGACCGAGGCCAACAAGAAGCTTGGGGAAAGCAATCTGGAGATCGTCCGCGCCCTGCGGCTGGCCGTCGACGCCCGGGACATCTATACCCGCGGCCATTCGGACCGCGTGTCCTATTACGCGACAAAGATCGCCGAAGCCATGGGCAAGGATAATGCCTACTGCGAACGTCTGCGCGTGGCGGGACTGTTCCACGATGTGGGCAAGCTGAACATCCCCGACAGCATCCTGCTGAAGGATACCTCGCTGACGGACGAGGAATACGCCGTGATCAAGACCCACCCCCTGCGGGGCTATGAACTGCTGTCCTCTCTGTCGCTGTTTCAGGACATCGCGGGCGTCGTCCGCAGCCACCATGAGCGCTGGGACGGCCGGGGTTATCCAGACGGGCTGGCCGGAGAGGCTATCCCCGAGGGGGCCCGCATGATCGCCGTGGCCGATTCCTTCGATGCCATGACCTCCACCCGCCGCTACCGGGCCAGCCGTTCCCTGGACTACGCCCTCAGCGAGCTGCGCCGCGGCGCGGGGACCCAGTTCGATCAGACCATGGCCAAGACCTTTATCGCCCTGCTGGATGATTACGACACCATGAAAAAAGAGCTGGAGTGGACCAGCGAATATGATTTACAGGATGAGGAGAACGCCTAATGAAAACTTTCCAGATGTATGAGATTCCCTATTTTGACACCTTCTGCGACTATGTGAAGTATCTGGCCGACACCCACGGCGACAAGGTGGGCATCGTCCAGTTCTCGCGCAAGGGCGAGCGGGAAGCGCACTCTTACCGTGACCTGGGCGAGGACACCTTCGGTCTGGCCCGAATGCTGCGCCGCGACGGCTTTGCCGGAGCGCACATCGGCATTGTCAGCGAGAGCAGCTATGACTATCTGGTCGCTTTTCTGGCCATCAACTGCGCGGGAGCCGTGGCGGTGACCATCGACACAGAGCAGCCCGACGACACCATCCGCACCATGCTGCGCCACGCGGATGTGACCGGCGTGTTCGCCTCCCAGACCTTTTTGCCCATCTGCGTGCCGCTTCTCGAGGACGGCACCCTGAAAAAGCTGATCCCCATGGGGCGGAATGCCGAGGGCGAGACGCTGCGCTCCCTGGCGGCGCTGGGCCGGACAATGGACGATGTGCTGGGCGACAACCTCACCCCGGAAATGGATTCCTCCATTGTGTTTACCTCCGGCACCACCAACGCATCCAAGCCCGTGCTGCTGAGCCAGCACAACATTCTGGTGAATGCCACGGAGAGCGTGATGATCGCCCGGGGCACCCAGGATTTGTTTTCTCCCCTGCCTCTCTACCACACCTATGGACTCAACAGCACGGTCATGGGCAACATGATCAACGGCATCAGCATCACCCTCAACGGCGACCTCAAAACCATGCTGCGGGACATGAAGCTCTCCGAGGCCAAGACCCTCGCGACCGTCCCCCTCATGATCGAGGCAATCTATAAAGGCATGATGAACGGCGTGGCGGAGGCCGGCATGGAGGACAAGGTCAAATCGCTCATGTCCATCAACCGTTTCCTGGGTAAAATCGGCCTCTCCTTCCGCAAAAAGGATCTCCTCAGCATCAAGGAGAAGGCGGGCTTCGGCAACTTCGACCAGTTCGTGGTGGGCGGCGCCCACATCAGCCGGGAGCTGTCCAACGATCTGAAGCTGCTGGGCATCACCGTGCTTCAGGGCTATGGCATCACCGAATGCTCGCCCCTGATTTCCGTAAACAGCATGCAGAGCTATGCGGTCGGCTCCGTAGGGCATGTGGTTCCCAGCTGCCAGGTGAAATTTGTGGACGACGAGATCCTCGTCAAGGGGCCCAACGTGATGCAGGGCTATTACAAGAACCCGGAGCTTACCAAGGAAGCCTTCGACGAGGATGGCTGGTTCAAGACCGGCGATCTTGGATATATAGACAAAAACGGCTTTCTCTTTATCAACGGCCGCAAGAAAAACCTGATCGTGTGCAAGAACGGCAACAAGATCTCCCCCGAAATGCTGGAGGCGCTCATCGCGCCGCTGCCCATGGTGAAGGAAGTTATGGTGAGCGCCACCACCGGCGGTGAGGGCACCGACGATGTGAAGGTCGCGGCCAGCATCGTGCCCGATCCCAAGGCCACCGCCGGAATGACCAATTACGAGATCCTCGATCACCTGCAGAAGGATATCGACGCCATCAACAAGCAGCTGCCCACCTATCAGCAGATCCAGATGATCAACATCCGGGATGCGGAATTTGAAAAGACGGCGTCCAGTAAAATCAAACGCGACATTGTTTAAGGCACGAGGAGAGAGTAATGTTTGATCTTGTACAGCAGGTCGTTTACGAAGTCACCGGCAAGACCGGCCTGACCATGGATACGGACTTTGTGGCGGATCTGGAGCTGAATTCCTTTGACATCATGAACATCGTGTGCGCCTTTGAGGATCGGTTCGACACCACCATCCCCACCCGGGATGTGTGGAAGATGCGCCGCGTGTGCGACGTGCTGTCCTACATGGGCTCCCACGGCGTCAAGGAACCGTGACCGTTCTGTACTGGCTGCCCACGGAAACGGAGCACGGGCGGACGGAGGCGCGGCTGACCGCAGCCGCCGCGGACTATACCGGTCTTCCGCCGGAGGATGGACGGCTGGCGGCGGCCCGGGAAAACGGCAGGCCCTTCTTCCGCGGATATCCGGGGCTGTACTGCTCCGTGACCCACAGCGGCGGCGTGTGGCTGTGCGCGCTGAGCGGTTCACCCGTGGGTGTGGATCTGCAGCAGAGCGAAAACCGCGATATACTGAAAATCGCAGCGCGTTTTTTCCGTCCCGAGGAGACGGAATGGCTGCGTCGAAACCCCAGCCGGTTTTTCGAGGTATGGTGCGCCAAGGAGAGCTATGTCAAGTACACCGGCGAAGGCCTGGCGGGACTGGACGGCTTTTCCGTGATACGAAACGGCGGGCTGGCGGCAGAGGTCGGCGGCGCCGCACTGCGCCTCATCCCCTTTCAGCGGGGCTATACCCTGTGCCTGTGCGGCGGGGAAGGCGCGCCCGATCTGAGACGACTGGAAATGAATTAGCGGAGGGCCCTTATGGATTTTACACAATTGTATCAGCAGAAGCTGCGCACCCCGGAGGAGGCGGTGCGCATCGTCAAGGACGGAGACTGGGTGGACTACAGCCAGACCTGCTCTTTCCCCACCGCGCTGGACGCGGCCCTGGCCGCCCGGCGGGACGAGCTGCGGGACGTGAAGGTGCGCAATGCCATTTCCATGCGCCCCGCGCAGGTCGCGGAGCAGGATCCCCACCAAAAGGCCTTCACCTATAACCTGTGGCACTGCTCCGGCATCGACCGCAGCTATCTGGACCGGGGCATCGCCTATTACAGCCCCATGCTGTTCCGCAACTGCGGCGCTTACTATACCAAGGGCCTGGCCCCGGTGGATGTGGCCATGGTGACGGTATCCCCCATGGACAGCCACGGCAGCTTCTCCTTCGGTCTCACCAACTGCTGCATGCAGGAGATGCTGGATTCGGCCAAGCGCATCGTATTGGAGGTCAACCCCACCATGCCCTTCGTGTTCGGCTCCGAGGGCGACCACATCAATATCGCGGATGTGGACTTCGTGGTGGAAAGCAGCGAGCCCATCCCCACCGTGAAGAGCCCCGGGGCCACCGACCTCGACCGTGTCATCGCGGGCAACATCTTCCCCTATCTGCGGGATGGCATCACCCTGCAGCTGGGCATCGGCGGCATGCCCAATTCCCTGGGCGCGCTCATCGCCGACTCCGACCTGAAGGATCTGGGCATGCACACGGAACTGATGAGCGACGGCTACCTGAAACTCTATGAGGCAGGCAAGATCACCAACAACCGCAAGGAGCTGAACCGCGGCAAGGGCGTGTTCTCCATCTGCAACGGCTCCCGGGCGCTGTACGATTTTCTCGACCGGAACATCGGCATTCTCTCCGCCCCCATGCACTACGTCAACGACCCCGCCACGGTGGGCCAGCTGGACAACTTTGTGTCCATCAACGGCTGCATCGCCGCCGATCTCTACGGGCAGGTCTGCTCCGAATCCGCCGGCACCCGGCAGATCAGCGGCACCGGCGGCCAGCTGGACTTCGTCACCGGCGCGTTCCGGGCCAAGAACGGCCTGGCCTTTCTCGCCATGACCTCCACCTTCGCGGACAAGGCCGGCGCGGTACACTCCCGCATCCTGCCCCACTTCACCGAGGGCGACATCATCACCACCCCCCGCACCCAGGCGCCGTATATGGTCACGGAATACGGCGTGGCCAACCTCACCGGTCTGCCCACCTGGCAGCGGGCCGAGGCGCTCATCGGTCTCGCCCATCCCGACTTCCGGGACGAGCTGATCCGCGCCGCCGAGGCGCAGCGCATCTGGCGCAAGTCCAACAAACGGTAAAATTCCCTCTTTTATCCTGCAAACCCGCCGGGAAGCCGGCGGGTTTTTGTTGCTTTTCGGCATGGATAGTGTTAATGTTTGTTATTGTGACTTTTTTAATAACGGGAGGGAGTTCGCGATGTCGTTTCTTCGGAAAAACTGGAAGGGTATTTTACTGTGTCTGGCCATCGCCGTGCCGGCCTGGTTTCTGGTGAGCTCGGTTAAGGCGCTGGCGGTGGTGGGCGCGCCGGTGATCGCCATCCTGGCCGGGATGCTCGTCGCGCTGCTGCTCAAGGACAGCGCCCCCTACAAATCCGGTGTCTCCTTCACTTCCAAAAAAGTCCTGCAGACCGCCGTGGTATTGCTGGGCTTCGGCCTGAATCTGGCCACCATCGGCAAGGTGGGCAAGGCCTCCCTGCCGGTGATCGTCTCCACCATCACCACGTCGCTGGTGGTGGCGTGGGTCATGAGCAAGGCCCTGCGGGTGCCCTCCAGAATCTCTACCCTCATCGGCGTGGGGTCCTCCATCTGCGGCGGCAGCGCCATTGCCGCTACGGCCCCGGTCATCGGCGCGGACGACGAGGAGATCGCCCAGTCCATCTCCGTCATTTTTCTGTTCAACGTCATCGCGGCCCTCATCTTTCCCACGCTGGGCGGCATGATCGGCATGAGCAACGAGGGCTTCGGCCTGTTCGCTGGCACGGCGGTGAACGATACCTCCTCCGTGACGGCGGCGGCCTCCACCTGGGACACGCTCCACGGCACCGGCGGTGCCGTGCTGGAATATGCCACCATTGTCAAGCTCACCCGGACACTGGCCATTATCCCCATCACGCTGGTGTTGGCCCTCGTCCGCGCGCGGCGGGAAAAGCGGGCCGGGGGCGCGGGCGGCGCCAAAGTCAGCATCAAATCCGTGTTCCCCATGTTCATCCTCTATTTCGTGCTGGCCTCCGTGGTGACCACCATCGCCACCTCCGTGCTCGGAGGCGCCGCGCTGCTCTTCGCCGACGACCTGTTCGGCATACTGAAGCAGCTGAGTAAATTCTTTATCGTCATGGCCATGGCCGCCATCGGCCTGAACACCGACATCGTGAAGCTGATCAAATCCGGCGGCAAGCCAATTCTGCTGGGTCTGTGCTGCTGGATCAGCATCGCGGGCGTCTCCCTGCTGGCGCAGCACCTGATGGGGCTGCTGTAAACACCGTCAAAAGAGCGCGTTTTTCAACGCGCTCTTTTTTTGCAATTTTATTGACAGCGGCACGGTCTCATGCTATATTGTGTGTGCTAATTAAATTAATACAGTTAATACGCGGAAAGGCGGTGAGCATTTGATCAGTCTGAATTACCGGGATCCCCGCCCGATCTATGAACAGGTGAAGGACAATCTCCGTCATCTGATCGTGTCGGGCGCCTGGGGCGAGAGCTACAAGCTGCCCTCCGTACGGGAGTTGGCCAGTGAGCTGGCCATTAACCCCAACACCATCCAGCGGGCCTATCGGGAGCTGGAAAACGAGGGCTACATCTGCACCATCCCCGGCAAGGGCAGTTTTACCTGCGGCAGCGACGGCGCGGACAGCGTCCGCCGGCAGGAGCTGCTGGCCAAGTTTGACGAGATCGTCACCGAGCTGAACTACCTCGGATTTACAGTTTCGGACCTGACGGTCCGTATGGAAGGAGGCCTGGGACAGTGATTGAAATGAAAAATGTGGTCAAGACCTTCGACGGCTTCGCCGCGCTGGACGGTCTGACCCTCACCGCGCCCGAGGGCTCGGTCTACGGCATGGTGGGCCCCAACGGGGCCGGCAAATCCACGGCCATCCGGCATCTGGCCGGCATTCTGCGGGCCGATTCCGGCGAGATCACCATCGGCGGGCAGCCGGTTTTCGAAAACCCCGCGGTAAAAGAGCGGGTGGCCTACATCCCGGACGATGTGTTCTTTTTCCCCCAGGCCACCATCAGCGACATGATGAAATTCTACCGCCGCCTCTACCCGAAGTTCGACATGGAGCGGTTTTCCAAGCTTGGCGAGGTATTCGGCATCGACCCCAAGCGGCCCATCCGCAAGCTGTCCAAGGGGATGCAGAAGCAGGCCGCCTTTTGGCTGACCGTGTCCATGCGGCCGGACGTGCTGATTCTCGACGAGCCTGTGGACGGTCTGGACCCTGTGATGCGCCGCCAGGTGTGGGGCATCGTGATGTCCGATGTGGCCGAAAACGGCACCACCGTGCTGGTGTCCTCCCACAATCTGAGGGAGCTGGAGGATGTGTGCGACCACGTGGGTATCATGAACCACGGTAAAATGATGATCGAGCGCAGTCTCAGCGAGCTGCAGGAGAACATCGTGAAAATTCAGCTGGCCCTGCCCGACGGCGGGACCCTGCCCGACGGGCTGGACATCCTGCACCGCTCCGCCACCGGCCGCCTGCAGATCCTGATCCTGCGGGGCAAGGCCGAGGCGCTGACCAACACCCTAGCCGCGGCCAGTCCGCTGTTTATGGACGTGGTGCCCCTCACGTTGGAGGAAATCTTTATTTATGAGTTGGGAGGCGCCGATTATGCGGTCAAAGACATCGTTCTTTAACGCGGCGATCTATCGCCACACGCTCAAGCGCTTCTGGCCGCTGTGGGGCGCTTACGCCATGATCCTGTTCATCATCACGCCGCTGCGGCTGATGGGGACAAACCTGACAAACTATGCGCAGGCCGACAAGCTGTATCTTGTCACCGGCCAGATCCTCCGCGCGGCATGGACCGACGGCTGTGTTCTTTCCTTTATCATGGCGGCGGCCACGGCCATGGCCGTGTTCGGATATCTTTACAATTCGCGGCTCACCGGGCTCATGACCTCCCTGCCCGTAAAGCGCGGGATCCTGTATATATCCGTCTTTTCCGCGGGCCTCACGGCCATGCTCTGCGCCGATATTCTGGTATTTGTCATCACCATCCTCACCGAAGCGGGAATGGGTCTGCTCAATATGGCCTTTCTGTGGCAGTGGCTGGCCATCACCGTGATGATGAACGTGACCTTCTACGGCTTCGCCGCCTTCTGTGCCATGCTCACCGGGAACATCGTGGTGCTGCCGCTGGTATACGCCGTGCTGCAGCTCACCGCGTGGGCGGTGGAGCAGTTGGTGCGGGCGCTGCTGCAGGCCTTTGTTTTCGGCATGACCAGCAGCGGCGGCAGCGTCACCTTTCTCTCTCCCCTTGTGATGCTGACGTCCATTCAGCCCGGAACGCGTTACGTCTATGATTCCGCCGTAGCGGGCGGGGTCAACAGCATCGCCTATATCACCTCCGGCCAGTGGTGGATGCTCATCGCTTACTGTGCGGCGGGCGCCGCGTTCGCCGCGCTGGGCCTGCTCTTTTACCGGAAGCGCCGGATGGAGACCTCCTCGGACGTGGTGGCTGTCAAGGCCCTGCGCCCCGCGTTCAAGTACTGCCTTGCCGCGGGCTGCGCCTTGGTATTGGGCGTATGGCTGGTATATGTCATTTTCGGCAGCGGCTATTCCCCAAGAAAATTCTGGCTCATTCTTCTTTTCACGCTGGCGGGTGAATTCATCGGCTACTTTGCTGCCGACATGCTGATAAAAAAGACTTTCCGCGTGTTTTCCGGCAACTGGAAGGGCTTCGCCATCCTCTCCTGCGGCATTCTGGCCCTGATGCTGTGCTGCCGCTTTGATGTTTTCGGCTATGAAGCGCACTATCCCGACGCCGCTCAGGTGGAGAGCGTCTCGATTTCCGTGGCTGGGGACAATGTGACGCTGAAGGGCGCGGATAATATCGCGGGCGCCCTCGCGGTGCAGCGGAGCATTGTCGGAAACAAAGCTGAAAACGCGGCCGAGGGTCAGGATTACAATTCATGCACCATCATTTACACTCTTAAAAACGGCCGGAGCATGATCCGCTCCTACCCCGTGAAGATGACGGAGACGCTGGCGGCGGACCCGAACTCCGATCTGAACAAACTTCAGACCCTTTTGAACACGCGCGAGGCCATAGAGTCCCGCAAGTCCACAAAGATTCCGATCACCGAGAAAAACATCGCGAACGCCTACATCTCCTACTACGACACTGACCGCGGAAACTATGAGCAGATTACGCTCACGCCCGCGCAGGCGGAGGAGCTCTACAGCCAGGCTATTTTGCCGGATGTGGATTCCGGCACGCTGGGGCGTATCTGGCTCATGACCTCCGGCAGCGATTACTATGCCAAGGTCTACGCCCTGTCCTTCTGTTTCAATCTCTACGACGCGTCCGCCCAGCCCACAGGCATTGACAGGTCCTACAGCGGGACATACTACGACTATTTTGAGACCACCCTCACCGTTGACTCCGTGAATGCCCTGAAATGGCTCGCCGACAATACGGACATTGTCCCGGTCATGGCAAAGACCGCGGACGAAGCCCAGAAAACGCTCAAAGACGGCCCCGCCACCGACGCCGTTGCGGCTCCGGCCGTCACGCCCGCACCCGCGGCGGCCACGGGCTGAATTCAGCAGCAGATCATTTGAGGAATACGGAAAAATGAAAAAATTACTGGCTTTCCCACTCGCGCTTGCCCTCCTTCTCCCCCTGTGCGCCTGCGGCGCGGGGGAGGCGGGGGAGACCGCCTCCCCCGCCGTGTCCGTGTCCGTGCAGACCGTCAGTCAGGACTGCCGCAGCGGCGACGCCGCCGACGTGGTGCTGCTGCACTATGCCGACGACGTGCCCACCGTGACCATCAAAAACGGCGAGGCCGCCCAGACCGCCATCAACACCGCGCTGCAGGAGCTCGTCTCCGCCTTTTCCGAAGGCAGCGGCGACGGCACCGACGGGCTGAACGCCTATCTGAACATGGCCAAAAGCGACTATGCCCAGAGTGCCGACCGCTTTCTCTCCGGCGCGTACTACGCCATGGAACGGCACGTCTCCGTCGCCCGGGGCGACAACGGCGTACTCAGTCTCGTCTACAGCGGCTTTGTGAATCTGGGCGGCGCCCATTCCTGGCCCTTCATCTCCGCCGCCAGCTTCGATCTGGCGACCGGCGCGAAGCTGGCTATCGACGATCTCAGCGGCGACGCCCAGACACTGAAAAGCTACTGCCTGAGCTACATCACCGATCTCACTCACGGCGCGGACTATGCCGATGTCCAGTTTACGGACGGCTATGAGCAGACCCTGTCCAATCTGGTTGCCGACGGGCCGTGGTATCTCTCCGCCGACGGGCTGGTGTTCGCGGCCGGCGCGGGCGACATCGCGCCCTACGCGGCGGGCGAATTCCGCTTCACCGTGCCCTACGACAAGATCGGGACCCTGCTCAGGTCCGCCTATCTGCCCGCCTCCAACCGCACCGGCAACGCGGGCGGCATCGCTATCGCCGATACCGACGCCAGCGCCAGCCCCAACACCGCGGGCAGCACAACGCTCTCCCAGACCGGCCGCGCCTTTTCCCTGACGGCCGGCGGCACCATTTACGATGTGGCGCTCTCCTGTGTGGACAGCTCGGACGGCCTGGAATTTACCACTGTCGGGACGCGCCTATATTTCTCCGAGCTTTCCGACGGGCAGACTGTGGGCGTGCAGGCGGTTATCCCCGAGGGGATGCCCAATCTGTGCATCAGCTGGCGGAACGCTGACGGCACCGCCCAGTCCCGCCTCATCTCCGAGAGCGGCAAGGACGGCTCCCTGCTGCTCATCGACTATCGTCAGCCCCAGCGCATGAACTATGCCGAGATCACCGACGCGCTGCCCTACGCTGTCGATCTGGACGGCGACAGCGCAAACGAGACCGTGGAGTTTGTGAAAAAGCAGGCCCCCGATGGTAGTGATATGCAGTACGCCGTACGCGTGACGGACGGCGGGATGACCGCGGAGTATCAAACCCAGATCATCAGCGACCCCTCCCTGTGGTGCGCGGACGTGGATTACGACGGGGTCATGGAGCTGCTGCTCTCCGGCAACGTCATGTCCGACGATTATGTGCTGTGGTGCCTGAAGTACGGGGACGGCGCGCTGACCCCCGTCCCCATTGCCGACAGCGAGAGCGGTAAGACCGGCGATTCCACCGACTGCTGGATCGAGCGGGTGGATGGGGAAGGGCTTATGCTGGGCAGCGCCCAGGACGTGCTCGGCTCCTACGGCGCGCTGCGGCAGTATGAGTATGCCGACGGTGCGCTCCGTCCGGCCGAGGGCTCCGTGTGGACTTTCTCCCGCAACGAGACCTGGCTGAAAACCGTGGCCGCGGTGCCCGCCGCTTACGACGACGGTCTGAAGGATGCCATCCCCGCCGGGACCTCCATCCTGCTGACCTCCACCGACGGCGTCTCCTGGGTTCGCTTCGTGGACGGCAGCGGCGGCGCCGGAGCCATCACCATCGCCAGAGGCGGCGATTACTGGGGCTGGAGCATCGCCGGAAGCCCGGATACCGCTTACTTTGAATCCCTGCCCTACGCGGGATAACGCCCGCTGCGGCAGCATACAATAGATGCCGAAGGTTTGTTTACAAATCCTTCGGCATTTATTTATATTATTTAGGGATTTTGTTAATTACTTTGTCACATTTCCCGGTTATTATTGACAATATAAATCAGGAAGCCGCAAGCGGCTTTTCAGATAAGGAGGGATCTTGTATGTCCGACCTTAACGAAAATCCGGACCTTAACGAATCCGAAACTGCGCAGGGCACTCCCGCCGGGCAGGAGGGGGAAAACGAGTACCACTATGTGAAGCCAGAGTCCACCCGTCTCTACGCCGACGCGGATTATGTGCCTCAGGACGAGGCCACCGCGCCTCCCCGCTATTATGTTCCGCCCGAGAAAAAGCGCCGGGTGAAACAGCGGAGGCCCCGGGCAAAGGGCTCCGGGCTGTGGTGGAAGGTGGCGTGCCTGTGCCTGGTGTGCGCCCTGCTGGGCGGCATCGCCGGCGGCGCGCTGGCCGGTCAGGCCATCACCAAAAACCTGGGAGAGACCGCCAAGACCAGCACAGCCGGCTCCGCCGACAGCGGTACCTCCACGGTGGCCGCAAAAACCTCCGGTACAATGACGCCCGCCCAGATTTATGCCATGGCCTGCAAGCAGGTCGTTGGCATCCAATCCAACGTTACCTATACAAACTTTTTTGGGCAGACGACAACTGCCGCCGTCTCCGGAACCGGTTTCTTTATCAGCGGCGACGGCTACATTCTCACCAACTACCACGTCATTGAGGACGCCTACCAGAGCAAAAGCTCTATCACCGTTCTGACCCACGACGGCACCTCCTACACGGCAGCCGTATCCGGTGTAGAGAGTTCAAACGATTTAGCCGTCTTGAAAATCGATGCCGCTAACACCAGTGCCGTTACCTTTGGCGACAGCGACAGCATGTCCGTGGGCGATACTGTTTACGCCGTGGGCAACCCCATGGGCGAGCTTCAGTTCACAATGACCACCGGCAGCGTCAGCGCCCTCGACCGGGCCGTGACCACGGCGGAATATTCCAGCGCCATCAATATGTTTCAATTCGACGCCGCCATCAACGAGGGGAACTCCGGCGGCCCGGTCTACAACGCCAACGGCCAGGTTCTCGGTATCGCTACCGCGAAGTATTCCGCAAACTCCAGCGCCACCAGTGTGGAAGGTCTTGGCTTTGCCATACCTGCAAACGATGCCAAGAGCATTGCCAAAGATCTCATGACCAACGGCTATGTCACCGGTAAGGCCTATATGGGCGTCGCGCTGGATGAAAACTACACCTCCGTGGTGAGCCAGTATTACAATATGCCCCAGGGCGCCTACGTGAAGTACGTCGAGAAGAGCAGCGCCGCCGAGAAGGCCGGCATCGCCGCGGGCGACGTGATCACCAAGATCGGCGACAAGGCCGTCGCCAGCTACTCCGACCTCACCAGCGCGGTGAAACAGTACCGCGCGGGCGACACCGCCCAGATCACCGTCTACCGCTCCGGAGAATCCAAGACGCTGTCCATCACCTTTGACGAGGCAAAGGCCGATACCACGACCACCACCAATCAGTCCGGCAGCAACAGCCAGTCCGGCAGCTCCTCCGGAGCCACCAATCCCTATGGTGATTTCAGCAGCCTGTTCCCCGGCCAGGGGAGCGATTCCTCCGGTTCCGGCAGCGGTTATTCCATGGGCTGAGTCAACAACAATTTTCCCCCTTTTTTCCTTCATTCCTCCAAGATAACAAAAGCGCCCGGGCTTGCGTCCGGGCGCTTTTGGCTGGATTACTGTTTGCGGGTCATTTGTAGTGGTGCGCTTTCTGCAGCACCATCTCCTTGACCTTCAGCAATCGTACCTTGGTGGAGTTTTCGTTTTCCTCCAGCTTCATGGAAATATACTTGATATTGCCCTCCAGTTCCGGGATCATCACGTATTCCAGCGCGTTGACGCGGCGGCGGGTCTTTTCGATTTCCCCCGCCAGGAGCTGCATGGTCTTTTCGACCTGGGCCAGCTCCAGCATATCCTGAAATACCCTGGCCAGCTTATCCAGCGCGTCGTCCAGTTCGCCGGAGGTCTGCGCAAAGCCGTAGGGATAGATCTCGGACGGGTCGTCGTTGCGGGTATGAAAGCTGTACTGAGGGACGTTCACGCTCATGATGTTCTTGTACCTGAGCCCAAGCTCCACGCTCTGCCGGGGATACAGGAGCGCCTGTTCCAGCATGTCCGGAGACATGATGGAGCTGGCCACCTGCAGCGAGGCAAACGCGGCGGTAAGTCCGTCCTCCACACGGGTGCGAAGCTGCTTGTTGAGTTTTACCACGTCCATGAACTGGCGCATCAGCTCGTCGCATTTATCCTTCATCAGCTTGTGGCCTTTGCGGGCCGTCCTGAGTCGGGTCTTCTGCTGGTTGAGCACCATTCTGGTCGGGGTCACAGCAGTATTTGCCAAATAGCATCACCTCCGAATAAAAGACTTTTTACTGCTCTCCCTTGGGCATGTACTTGTCGATGAGCTCAGGCTTGATCCGCTTCAGCTCGGTTCTGGGCAGCATACTCAGCAGCTTCCAGCCCAGATCCAGCGTTTCCTGAATGGAGCGGTTGGTCTCGTTGCCCTGGCTGACATAGCGGCGCTCGAATTCATCGGAAAACTTGGCGAAGAGCTTGTCGTCGTCCGACAGGGCGGCTTCACCCAGAATGGTCATCAGCTCCTTGGCTTCCTTGCCGCGGGAATACGCGGCGAAAAGCTGGTTCATGGTGCCGGAATGATCCTCGCGGGTCTTGCCCTCGCCGATGCCCTTATCCTTCAGACGGGACAGGGACGGCAGCACGTCCACGGGCGGGACGATGCCTTTGCGGTGCAGGTCGCGGCTGAGGATGATCTGGCCCTCGGTGATGTAGCCGGTCAGGTCGGGGATGGGGTGGGTCTTGTCGTCTTCCGGCATGGTCAGAATGGGGATCATGGTGATGGAGCCCTTCTTGCCCTGGCGTCGGCCGGCGCGCTCATACATGGTGGCAAGGTCGGTGTACAGGTAACCGGGGTAGCCGCGGCGGCCCGGGACTTCCTTCTTGGCAGCGGAGACCTCGCGGAGGGCTTCCGCGTAGTTGGTGATATCCGTGAGGATGACCAGCACCTGCATATCCTTCTCAAAGGCCAGATACTCGGCGGCGGTCAGCGCCATACGCGGGGTGGCGATACGCTCGACGGCGGGGTCGTTGGCCAGGTTGGAGAAGACCACGGTGCGGTCGATGGCGCCGGTGCGGCGGAAATCCGAAATGAAATACTCGGATTCCTCGAAGGTGATGCCGATGGCGGCAAACACCACGGCGAAGGTCTCGTTGTCGCCCAGGACCTTGGCCTGACGGGCGATCTGGGCAGCCAGCGCCGCGTGGGGCAGGCCGGAGCCGGAGAAGATGGGCAGCTTCTGGCCGCGGACCAGCGTGTTCAGGCCGTCGATGGCGGAGACGCCGGTCTGAATGAATTCCGCGGGGTAGGCGCGGGCCGCCGGGTTCATGGGCAGGCCGTTGATGTCGCGGTGGGCGTCGGCCAGGATCTCGGGGCCGCCGTCGATGGGCTGGCCCATGCCGTTGAAGACGCGGCCCAGCATATCCTCGGAAACCGCCAGCTCCAGCGGGTGGCCGAGAAAACGTACCTTGGACTGCGCGAGGTTGATGCCCTGAGCGGACTCAAACAACTGGACGACAGCCTTGTCGCCCTCGACCTCCAGCACCTTGCAGCGGCGGGTCTCGCCGCCGGGGAGCTCGATCTCGGCCAGCTCGTCGTAAGTGACGCCGTCCACATGCTCGACCACCATCAGCGGGCTGGCGATCTCCCGTATGGTCTTGTACTCTTTAATCATGCTTCCTCGCCTCCCTCGACCGCCGCGTTGATCTCCTTCTTCATCTCGTCCACATAGCCGTCGTACAGTTCGCCGAACTTCTGGGCGTCGGCCATCTTGGCGCGGCCCAGCTTTTCACGCACGGGGATGGTAAAGAGCTTCTTCATGTCGGCGCCTTTCCCCAGCGCGTCGCGGCACAGGGCGTCGTACTTGAGGATGGTTTCCAGCAGTTTGAACTGCTTGGCGTAGGAGGAATAAGCGTCCTCGTCCACAAAGGCGTTCTGCTGCAAAAAGTCCTCGCGGATGCTCTTGGCGGTCTCCATCGTGAGCCGGTCCGCGGGGGACAGGGCGTCCATACCCACCAGGCGGACGATCTCCTGCAGCTCAGCCTCCTCCTGAAGGATATGCATGGTCTTTTCCCGGTTCTTCATATATCCCGCGCCGAATTTCTCGGTATACCAGGGGGACAGGGTATCCACATACAGGGAATACGAGGTCAGCCAGTTGATGGCCGGGAAGTGGCGGGCATAAGCCAGAGAGGAATCCAGTGCCCAGAACACCTTGACAATGCGCATGGTGGCCTGAGAGACAGGCTCGGAAATATCGCCGCCCGGAGGCGACACGGCGCCGATGGCGGTGACGCTGCCGCGGCGATCGCCCTGGCCCATGCACTGCACGCAGCCAGCTCTCTCATAGAACTGCGCGATGCGGGAGGCCAGATAGGCGGGGTAGCCTTCCTCGCCGGGCATCTCTTCCAGACGGCCGGACATCTCACGCAGCGCCTCGGCCCAGCGGGAGGTGGAGTCGGCCAGAACGGCCACGTCGTAGCCCATGTCGCGGAAATACTCCGCGATGGTGATGCCGGTGTAGATGGAGGCCTCGCGGGCCGCCACGGGCATATCGGAGGTGTTGGCAATCAGCACGGTACGCTTCATCAGCGGCTCACCGTTGCGGGGGTCTTTCAGCTCCGGGAACTCCATCAGAACGTCGGTCATCTCGTTGCCGCGCTCGCCGCAGCCGATATAGACCACGATGTCCACGTCCGACCACTTGGCCAGCTGGTGCTGCACCACGGTCTTTCCGCTGCCGAAGGGGCCGGGGACCGCCGCCGTGCCGCCCTTGGCGATGGGGAACAGCGTGTCGATGATGCGCTGGCCGGAGTTCATGGGGCGGGACGGGGTGAATTTCTTCTGATAGGGGCGGGCAATACGGACCGGCCAGCGCTGAATCATGGTGAGCTCATGGCTCTTTCCGGCGGCGTCCTTTACCACGGCCACCACGTCATCTACCACATGCTCGCCGCTCCCGATCTTTTCAACGGTGCCCTTGACGCCGTTGGGGACCATGATCTTGTGGAGGATGGCGGTGGTCTCCTGCACGGTGCCCAGCACGTCGCCGGGGCCGACAACCTCGCCCACCATGGCCACGGGCACGAAATCCCACTTCTTCTCGCGGTTCAGCGCGGGCACGTTGGTGCCGCGGGTAATGGTGTCGCCGGACAGCGCCCTGATCTCGGGCAGAGGACGCTGAATACCGTCGTAGATATTATCCAGCATGCCGGGCCCGAGTTCCACGGACATGGGCATCCCGGTGGTCACGACCTCGGCGCCGGGGCCAAGGCCGGAGGTCTCCTCATAGACCTGGATGGAGGCGGAGTCGCCGGTCATGTTCAGAATCTCGCCGATCAGCCGCTGCCTGCCCACGCGGACCACGTCCGAGACGTTGGCGTCCGCCAGATGTTCGGCAACGACAAGCGGCCCGGAGACTTTTGTTACAGTTCCGCTCATTTACGTACCTTCCTTTTTTTAGGATGGAAAATCAGTTGTCCAGAATGTTGGTGCCCACGGCGCGCTCTACAGCGGCACGCAGCGCCGAAAGGCCCATGCCCGTGCTGCCTTCCCGGCCGGGAATCAGGATGATGGCGGGCGTGGGGCTGTCCTTGTACTTGTTGATCTCGCTTTGCAGCTCTGAAGCCAGATTTTCCTCGATATAGATAATTGCGTATTCCTCGGAATCCTTGGTGAGGCGGCGGAGAATTTCCCGCGCCTCGTCCACACCCGCGGCGGGACAGGCCTCCAGACCCAGGGCCTTGAAGCCCATGACGGTCTCGCGGCCGCCGATGACGGCGATTTTAAGCATACAGATCACGCAGCCTTTCCCGGATGATGTCCGGCGCGATGCCCGCGAGCCGTCCGGTGAGAATCATGCGCACCGTGGTGATCTCGCCTTCCAGACCGGCGATATAGGCGATCACGGGTTCCTCGCCGTAACCGGCCAGCCGGGCGTTGGAGAGATACTCCGTCACCGCGTTGTCGCAGGCCAGCTCAAAACGGGTCATGGGGCCGCCGTTGGCCGCTTCCGCGCCGTAGTTCGCCGCCGTCTCGAGAACGGTACTGGCGAACAGCGCCGCCAGACCTTCCCCGGAGACGGAGGCCAGGATCAGCCGCTCCACCGCCACGCTGCCGCCGGGAATGGCGGCCGTGCGCAGAAAGTCCGCGTCCTTGTGCATGCGGAGCGTGCGCACCGCGCTGCGGAGGTTGGCGGAGTCGATCATCACCTGGGCATAGCCGCTGAGGAAATGGCTGTCCAGCTCTTTCGCGTCGCTGAAAAGCTCCTCAAAATAGGCGCGGTCCAGAATAAAGTCCGCCAGCTGGGGGTTGCCCGTGCGGGCCAGCGTACTCTTAGCATCCAGCATGGCGCCGCTCAAAACGGCGGGGATGCCCAGATACTTATCCTCCCGGAACGCCTGCGTCAGCTCCTCGGTGGGGACGCGGCCGGACGAGCTCATCAGATCGGAGCGGTCCAGACCCTCGGCTTCGGATTTAATCAGGGTCTTGGCGTTGTGGTAGTCGTATTTCATGCGGAACACGTCCACCAGTTTCGCGTCGGGGGCCATCCGGGCAAGCTCGGTAAACTCATCGGCCCGGCGGTCGTTGAGCGCCTGCTCCACCCCTTCGGCATTCATTTCCGAGAAGTCCTTGTATCCGCAGTCGGTGAGCATCTTGGCGGCTTCCTCGTAGGTCGCCGCGTCCAGCATGCGCTCCGCCTTCTCCCGGGTCAGCATTTTCGCTTCCCTGGCGCGGAGCAGCGCGGACAGATAAAGATAGTCTTCCTTTTTGTTAGCCAATTTCATACCTCCCTGTTGCGGGATACCGGCCGAAAATCATTGAAACATGACCTCCGCCAGTTGGGATGACATCTCGCTCCGGCAGAGCTCGACCATAGTTTCAACCGAGCAGTTGACCTCTATGCCGCCCTGACGCAGGATGAGACCGCCGCAGATGTCGCGGGTCTCCCCGGACATCTTCAAGCCGGCCTTGACGCCTTTTTCACTCAGCTTGCGGTTGGCGGCCTTGATCACATCCGCACCGCAGCCGTTTTTGTCGCGCTCATTGAAGAGAACTTCCTCCTCGCCCGTGGCCGCGGATTCGCTGGCGAGCCCCGCCAGAAATTCCGTATACCCGGGGGCGGGCAGACCAATAATCTTCTCCCGCGCCATATCAAACGCTTTGGCAACCATTTCCTGCTTGGTGGCAAGAATGGATTTTTTCGATTCCATGACGGCAAGACGCTTCATGCGCTGCACCCGGTCCTCGCACTCCTTCACGCCGGAGCGGACGCGGGTCCAGTACTCGTCCTGCGCCTTTTGGCTGTTGGCCGCCTCGATCTCCGTGACCCTGGCGTCGGCAGCGGCCAGGATCTCCTGTGCCTCGGCCTTTGCATCGGCTTCGATATGAGCGGTTATTTTTTCAATACCTTTCATTCAAAGTCCTGCCTTTCCTGTCGTAATTTGGGTTCCTCGCACCGGATCACTTGATGTTGACCAGCATCATGAAGGAGGCCAGCAGAGACAGGATGGCGTAGAACTCCACGGTGATGCACAGGATCATGCCCTTTGCCCAGTGATCGGGGTTCTTGGCCAGCAGGCTGACGGATGCTGCCGCGACCTTGCCCTGGGCGATGGCGGAAACCAGCCCGCCGATAGCCATGGGCAGGCAGGCGGAGAAATAGCGGCAGCCCTGCACGAAGGACAGATCGCCGGCGGTGCCGTTGAGCAGGCCCATCTGCATGACGGCGAAGAACCAGACCACCAGGCCGTACAGGCCCTGGGTGCCGGGGATAACCTGAAGAATCATGACTTTGCCGAACTTTTCGGGCTGCTCGGTGACGAGGCCGGCGCCGGCTTCACCGGCGATGCCGCAGCCGACGGACGAGCCGGCGGCGGAGAGGCAGGCAGAGAGAGCGGCGCCGAGAAGGCCGATTGCGAGGCCGCTGTGATTGAACAGAAATTCCATTTTTTGTTTCCTCCTACTTATTTTGCGATATCATAATATTTTGCATTGATGCGAAGAGGGTTGAAAGGTTTGCCGCCGTCCTCATAGAACTTTTTGAAATACTCCAGGCACTGCAGACGAAGGTCGTGGACAAAGCAGCTCAGGAGGTTCAGCAGGAAGTTCAGCGTATGGCCGAACAGGAATATGAGGATGAACAGAAATATGTTTCCGGTAATGGCGCCGATGGTGTTGAACACCTGCGCGATCACGCAGCCGGCCAGCATCAGGGCCATGATACGGGAATAAGACAGGATGTCGCCGAACCAGCCGGTGACCTCGTTGTACACGCAGGCAACCACCGCCAGCGCCTTTCCGCCAAAGCCCTTCGCGCCGCGGGTGGCGCCGTAAAACAGCGACACCACGCCGACGATGAGGACGGGCTTGCCGGCGCCGCTCTTGAAAACGGTGAGGATTATGCCCGCCAAGATGACCCAGAGGGCCCCCTCGTACAGGATGGCGTCCAGCTTCTCGCTCCGCCGCCATTTTTTCGCGAAGTTCACCACGAGGCCCACGTTCAGCTGGATGACGCCCAGGCCCATGGCCCCGATCATCACATACAGACTGTCGTTGAGCGGTGAGAACAGCGCCGGCAGGCCGGCCCAGGTGCTGGATGGGTTCAGCATATGGACGAACTGGTAAGCGGCGTCACCGAAGAAACTGCCCGTCAGCGCGCCGCCAATGAAAGCCGATATGCCGCAGTACAGCATGAGCTGTGTAAAGCTCAGTCCACCGGCCTTGGGGCGGACCTTCTTGAGGACAAGCAGGGCAACAATGACCAGGATGGCGCCATAGCCCATGTCGGAAAGCATGAGGCCGTAGAACAGCACATAGAATGGCGCCATCAAGGGGTTCGGATCGACGCCGTTGTAAGCCGGCAGGCTGTACATATTGGTAACCACATTCAGCGCGTTTGAGAATTTGTCGTTGCGCAGCTTCACCGGGACTTTGGGATATTCGTCGGGCACGGGGTCCTCGGTCTCCCAGGCGCAGTCGTATCGATCAAACAGCGCGGACAGCTCCGGCTCCTTGTCCGCCAGCATCCACCCCTCCAGCACGATAGCGGAATCCATGCCGTACAGCTTGTCCTCCGCTTCGGCGCTGTTGATTTTGGTGCTCACGCGGTCGGCGCAGAGCTTGATCTCGTTCCGTTTGTCGGCCATGGCGGCGATGCGCGCCGCGAGGCTCTCTCTCTCTCCGGAGAGTTCGTTGATGGTCTTTTCCGCGGAGGCGATATTCTCCTTCGCCGTGCCGGTCATGCCGGTGACGGTGGACAGGGAAAACGCATACGGGCGCAGCGCTTCCTGAATCCTGGCCTGATCGCCTTTGAAGCAGATCAGCAGCACATACTGCTGATCCTTGTCCGCAGAGACCGAAAACAGTTCGGCCTCCTCGGTGACGGCGGCCACGGCGGCCTGGGCGTCCGCAAAGGAGGCGGCGGCGGGCAGCATGCCCGTGATGGCGGCTGTGAGCAACGTGCCGGTGCATTCCAGCGGCATATCCAGCTCCCGCCACGGCGTGAGGGATTCAGTGATGCCGCGCTGGCGGCTCTCCTCCGCGCCGATCCGTTTAATGCGCTCTTCGGCGGCTTCAATGTCGGCCGCGGCGGAAAGCGTGTCCTCCAGCGTGGCCGCGTCCAGAAATACGCTGCTGTCGATCTCCGGTTTCGCAGAAAGGAGCGGGGTCTTCACCGGGGCGTATTTGTTCAGCAGCTCCACTGCGTGCGTCAGAGACGCGTGCTGCGCGCGGTACCGCGTGAGATCGCTGCTTTCCCGCTTTACCATTGGGGCAATCTCGGGTTCCGCCATCTCCTGCTCCGGCTCCGTGACTTCGACGCAGCCCAGCAGCATCATGTCGCGCATCAGCGCTTCTTTCTGCGAACGGATGGCCATCAGACGCAGTTTTTTCATTTTTTCAATGGCCATTAACTGTTCACTATCCTTTCCACGACAAGCTCGGCTGCCTTGTCAATGCGTTCTTCCGCTCTGGCACGCAGAGACGCTCGTTTGTTTTCCGTTGTGGCGGAAAGCTCCAAAGCCTCGGCCCGAGCCTTTTCATCGGCCTTCGCCCATAGCTCCTTCAACTCCGCGGCCGCTTTTTCAGCGGCGGCACGGATCGCTTCCTCGCCGGCCGCCTCGGCCTCGGCGATACGCTCCTTTGCCTGGGTCTCGGCTTCGCCCTTGATCTGACGGGCGGCTTCTTCCGCATCGGATACGGTTAAAATTGCCTTAAACGACATTCACACACCTCCCCCCCCTAAAGATTGCGTCCTTGGACCGAAATTTGCTGAGATAACCATGTTTTTCTGTTCCTTGGCGTGAAATTTTGTCAATCCGGCACAAACACATAGTCCTATAATAACAAACGACTACCCCCAAATCAAGGAAATTATGCCAGCTTCCTTGACAAAGTTTGCGCAACCGGGATTAATATCTTTTTTCGCGAAATATTGAAATATCAATCTTTTCATGAGCAGCAGGAACGGTAAATTTTTAACATTTTTCGGCGGCGGACGTGTCAGGGGCATCCATGACTGTTAATCATCATACTTTAATGTGAAAATCTTGTCAATAGGCGTATTCCACCATTTCACCCGTATTTTCAGAGGAATTTTCGTGTGCGCTTGTTTTTTCGCTTTGTTCAACTTTGCTATTGCCATCCCCGACAATAAACTGTATAATAGCCGCGTGATACTTAAAATATTGAAACCTTTTTATTGGAGGCTGACAATATGAGCAGACCCTATAAACGCCGTTTCGGCGACCGCAAGGAAGGCCGCCTTCTCCACTCCCTTCCGGGCCTCTGCGCGTTTATCCCCTTTATCATGCCCACCCGCAACGACGCGCACGTCTTCTATACCGATTCCGCTGAGATTTCCGAAGCTGACCGCTGGCTGCGCGCGCAGCGTGTGGCAGGCTTCAAGGGGCTCGGTTTCCTGCATGTGCTCATCGCCGCGTATATCCGCTGCATCGCTCTGCTTCCCGGGCTCAACCGGTTCGTATGCGGCCACCGTATCTACGCCCGCAACGATATTGAAATCATCATGGCGGTGAAAAGAAGTCTTTCCATCAACGCCACGGAAACCATGATCAAGGTCCGCTTTCAGCCCACGGACACGGTATACGATGTCTACCGCAAGATGAACGAGGCCATCGACGAGATCAAGACCGGCGAGGAGGATAACGGCACCGAGAAATTTGCCAACAAATGCAAGCGGCTGCCCCGGTTCGTGCTGAAACTTGTCCTTACCGTCATCCGCATCATGGACTATTTCGGTTGGCTCCCCCAGTCCTTGCTGGACATCAGCCCCTTCCACGGCAGCATGATCGTCACGGACCTGGGTTCCCTCGGCATAAAACCGGTCTATCATCACATTTACAATTTCGGCACCCTGCCGGTGTTCATCGCCTTCGGCGCCAAACGCAAGGAGCTTGAGGTCAATCGCCATGGCCAGCTGGAGGAGCACAAGTATCTGGACTTCAAGGCCACCCTGGACGAGCGCATCGTGGACGGCTACTTTTATGCCTCCGTGCTGAAAAAGCTGAAGTATTTCATCACCCACCCGGAGGAACTGGCCGTTCCGCCGGAGAAGGTGGAGGAGGACGTATTTTAAGCATAAAAATCGCGGGTCTTTCGACCCGCGATTTTTATGCCGTGTAGAGCTTCGGATGGCTGCTGAGGCAGAGATAGGTGCTGCCCAGGATCTTATCCCGCAGATGCAGGTAGGTGCCGCTGCCCTGGGGGAAATTGGCCTGAAACACCACGGCCGGGCTCATGTGCCGCTCCCCCTGCAGCAGCCGCGACGCGGCCCGGATCTCGGTCTCGCCGGGCACCAGCGACGCGAAATAGCGGCTGCGCCGCCCGTAATACTGTCCCGGCTGGTAGATGACCTCCTCCAGCGTGTCGGGGAATTCCGGCGAGGCCACCCGGTTCATCACCACCTCGCCCACGCAAAACTTCCATTCGTCCGAAAGCCAGCTGCTGCCGGCCTCGGCATAGATGAGCCTGGCCAGCAGGCAGAGCTCCGCGAACCGCACTTTGACCAGGGGCAGCCCTTCCGCGTCGATGCGGGCATTGCGTTCCGTCTCCGCCAGCGCGCCGGCCTCCAGGTCGCCGGCGGCAGCCGCCGCGATCATGGCGTCCATGCCGTCGTCGGGCGCGGCGGTCTGGGCCCGGGCGGCGGGGATAAGGCCGGCGCAGAGCGCCAGCGCCAGCAGCAGGGACATGAGCTTTTTCATGAAAATGCCTCCTTCCACAGACTATGCCGTTCTCAGTCTATGCGCCGGGGAGGCGGGATATGAAAATAAAAGGGCCCCCTTGTCAAAGGGGGCCCCGCAGCGATTTCCGCGGTCAGCCGGCGGCGTTTCCGCGCATTTTTTCCAGCAGCTCGTAAGGGACGCAGAGATCGCCCGCGCCCGTGCCCAGCGCGATTTCCGGCTTGTGGCCGCCGTGAAAATCGCTGCCGCCGGTGACGAAAAGCCCGTATTCCCCCGCCAGCGCCGTGAGATACGTCTCATGCCGGGGGGTATAGCCGGTATAGAGGCACTCCAGCCCTTCCAATCCCACAGACACGCAATAGTCCAGCAGTCGGCGGAGCTGCGCGTCGTCATATTGATATTGGAAGGGATGGGCCAGAACGGCACGACCCCCCGCCGCGCGGACCACGCGCACGGCCTCGTCCACCGGAAGAAAATGCCGGCGGACATAGTATTTCCGCCCGGGGGCCAGATATTTTTGAAAGGCGTCCGCCACGGAAGCCGCCAAGCCGCACTCCATGAGCTTCACCGCGAAGTGGGGTCTGCCCACCGTGGAATGGGGATAGCGGGCGTAGAGCTCCCCCGCCGTGACGGGGACGCCGTCCGCCCGGAGGAGGGCGGCCATCTTCTCGTTGCGCTCCCGGCGGTCGTCGATGACCCACCGCAGCGCGGGCGTCAGCGCCGGGGAGGCCGGGTCGAACAGATAGCCCAGCAGATGGATTTCGGTGTGCTCGAAGCCGGTAGCGAATTCGATGCCCGGCACCACCTCCACGCCGCATTCCGTCCCCGCGGCCATGGCCGCGGCCAGCCCCGCCACCGTGTCGTGGTCGGTGACGGCCACGGCGGAGAGTCCCGCGGCTTTGGCCAGCGGGGGAATGCCCTCCGGCGGGACGGTCCCGTCGGAGCAGGTGGTGTGGACGTGGAGGTCGATGCGCTTCATTTTAAAATCTCTTTCAGTATTTTTTTCGCGTCGGCATAGATTTTTTCCGGGGCCTCGCCAATGAAAAATTCGCCGTCTTCGTAGCGGATGACGCCGTCGATCATGGTCAGGCGCACATTCTCCTTGCTGCCGGCGTAGACGATGTTTTTGGGAATGTTGTGCTCGGGCTGCATATTGGGCCGGCGCATATTCAGCACGATAAGATCGGCCTTTTTGCCGGGAGCCAGATCGTCGCAGCCGGCTAAACCCATGGCCCCCGCGCCGCCCGCGCAGGCCATCTCCAGCACCTTGTCCGCGCCGCAGGCCGCGGCGTCGTTTTCCCGGTACTTTTGCAGCACGGTGACCAGATACATCTCCCTGAACATATCCAGCGCGTTGTTGCTGGCGGGCCCGTCCGTGCCGATGGCCAGCTTTACGCCGGCGTCCATCAGGGCGCGGATGGGCGCGATGCCGCTGGCGAGCTTCAGGTTGGACGCGGGATTGGTCACCGCCCACAGCCCGCGTCTGCGGAAAATGTCGATGTCGTCGTCGCTCAGCCACACGCAGTGGAAGCCGCCGCCGCCGTAATCGAACATCCCCAGGCTCTCGAACAGCGCGGTGGGGGTCATGCCGTGGCGCTGGATGCAGCCCTCCACCTCGGCCCTGGTCTCGGAATTGTGGGTGAAAAACGGCGTCTTGTATTTTTGGACAAGGCCGGCGGCGTAGCTCAGCCGCTCGGGCCCCGTGGTATATTCCGCGTGGATGCCCAGACGGTAGCCGATCAGCGGACCGCTGGCGTTGAATTTGAGATACTCCCGCTCGATATTTTCCGGGTCCTTGTCGAAATCGTTCAGCGCCGAGCAGATCACCGTCCGAAAGCCGCTGTCCAGATTGGCCTGCACATAGGCGTCGTTGTGGTAATACATATCGAAGCTGGCGGTGATGCCGCTGGAGAGGTATTCCAGGATGGCCAGGCGGGTCATGGCATACACGGCCTCCGGCGTCATCTTCGCCTCCAGCGGAAACACCCGCCGGTACAGCCAGTCGTTCAGCGGCAGATCGTCCGCATAGGAGCGGAGGAAGGTCATGGCCGAGTGGGTGTGGGCATCCTTGAAGGAGGGCAGCACCACGTCGCCCTCAAGGTCGATCTCCCGCTCAAAAACGGGCCTGTCCGTTTTCGCCGGGCCGACGTAGACGATGACGCCGCCGTCTGTCCAGACCTCGCCGTCCGCTACTTTCACGCCGCCCGCGAAGGTCAGCGCCCGTCCGTTATAAAATCGTATCATTGGTCCGTCCTTCTTTCAATGCAGCTTGTCCTCCATGGCATCGTGGGCCCGGAGCTCCGCCTCGTCGTCCAGCGGGGAAAGCGTACAGCTGCCGTAGCGGCGCGTCAGCGCCGTCTGGAGGATAAAATCGCACAGCGCCGGATTTTTGGGCAGCAGCGGCCCGTGGCTGTAGGTGCCGAACACGTTTTTGTAGCGCGCGCCCTCGGTGCCGTCGTCGCCGTTGTTGCCGCAGCCGGTCAGCACGGTGCCCAGCGGGGAAACGCCGGGGCCCAGAAAGGTCCTGCCGCTGTGGTTCTCAAAGCCCACCACCACGCTGCCGCCTGATTCGGGCAGGCACCGGTATTTATAGTTGCCGATCATGCGCACGCCGCCGCCAACGGTATAGAGGTCCACGGCGCCGATGAAATCGCAGCGGACGCCGTCGTGGGTCTCGTAGTAATTGCCCAGCATCTGATAGCCGCCGCAGATGGTGAGGAAGGTCTTGCCGTCGGCCACGGCGGCTTTGATCTCCCGGTCCTTGCCCCGGTGGAGATCCTCCAGCAGCACCTGCTGCTCAAAATCTTGCCCGCCGCCGATGAAGATGAGATCAAACCCGGCGAGGCCGGCCGTCTCCCCGATGGGGAGACGCCGGATCGTACATCCGATGCCGCGCCACGCCAGCCGGTTTCGCAGGCAGATCATGTTGCCCCGGTCGCCGTACAGATTCAGCACGTCCGGGTACATATGGCAAATCCGCAGTTCCATTCCATTACCGCCTTATTCCCAGAATTCCGCGCCGCCGGTGCGCCTGATGAGATGCTCCCGCAGCTCCAGCATGGCGGTATAGGTGGGCATGATGAAAACCGGCGTCTCCTGTTTCTCCATCCAGTCCGTCAGCTTTTCGTAGTCCGTTTCCAGGCCGGTCTTTGCCTCCGGCACACCGGCGTATTTCAGCCGCACCCGCAGATCCTCCGCCCGGTCGCCGGAGACGATCACCCGGCGCAGCCGGCGGCCCACGGCGGCCAGTTTTTCAAAGTCCGCGTCCCAGATCCAGGACACGTCCGTGCCGTCGGCGTCCCGGTCGTTGAGACAGACGGCCAGAGAAAATTCGTCGCGGATGTCCAGCAGGAAATCCAGCACCTGATTGGCGCCCGCCGGGTTTTTGATGAGCATCATCCGGGCGCCCGCCGCGCCCAGCGCGAACTTTTCCATGCGCCCGAAGCCGCATTTGAACCTGCCCAGCGCGGCGATGGCCGCGTCCGTATCCACGCCCATCTCCAGCGCGGCGGCGACGGCCCCCGCGGCATTATAGACATTATAAATCGCCGGCAGATTCACCGTGACCAGCCGCTGCTCGCCCCGGATGCGCAGCAGCGCGGAAGTCTTGTCCGCGGTACGTTCCACAAGCTCCGTCACGGCCACATCGGCTTTGTGCCTGGCATAGCCGCATTTGGGGCAGCGGAAGCCGCCCAGGTGGCCGTAGGTAACATAGTCGTATTCGTACTCCGTCTTGCAGCGGATGCAGTGGGTGGCGTCGGAGATCTCGGGCTTCCCGGCGCTGCCCGCGGCGGAGCGGTCCACGCCGTAGTACACCGCCCGGTTGGGCAGGTCCAGCGCCAGCGAGGAGGTCAGCGAGCAGTCCGCGTTGAGACACAGCACCGCGCTCGGCGCGCCCTTGAGCCCCTCCCGTATATTCTCCAGCGTGTGTGTCACCTCGCCATAGCGGTCCAGCTGGTCGCGGAACAGATTGGTCACCAGCACCGTCCTGGGCTGAAGTTCCCCCAAGACCCGCCGCGCGGCGGCCTCGTCGCACTCGATAACGGCATATTTTTTCTTCGGCTTGCCCGAAAGGGTGGCGTTGAGCACGAATTCCGTGGTGACGCCGGAGATGAGATTGGCCCCGGAGCGGTTGGCGAAGCAATCGCGGCCTGCCTCCCGGAAGGTCTCCTCCACCATGCGGGCGGAGGTGGTCTTGCCATTGGTGCCCGTGATGGCCACGGTCTCCACCCCTGCGGCGAGGGTCCTGAGCAGCCCGGGGCAGAGCTTCAGCGCGACGCGGCCCGGCATGGCCGTGCCGCCCCGGTGGAGCGCCCTGGCCAGTGCGCGCAGTAGCCTGCAGATCAAACACGCGAAAAAAACGGAAAATTTCATCCTTAGCCTCTCAACAGCCGGACGGCTTGTCCGGCAAAACGAACAGTATACAGCTTTGCGGCTATTTCGATGCGCCTGCCCGCGCCGCGGGCGGATGCGCCCGGTACAACAACCGTTCTGTGGTTATTGTACCATCCCGCGGCGGCATTTGCAATCCGCGCCGCTGGAAAAGGATATGCCCTCTTTCGCCCGGATATGTATCTTGATAAACTTTTGGCAGGCTATTGAATGTTGAGCAAAAAGCAGGTATATTGGATGTAAAGGCAATAAATTGGAGCTGATCCAAACAAATACAGGAGGGAATTCCATGATTTTTTCATCCAAGATTGAAAAGTGCGGCCTCTCGCCCATGCGCAAGTTCGCCCCCTACGCCGTGGAGGCGGAGAAGGCGGGGAAGAAGATCTACCACCTGAACATCGGCCAGCCTGATATCGCCACGCCCCCCGCGTACTTCGACGCCGTCCGGAGCTTCTCCCAGTCTGTTCTGGCATACGCCCCCTCCGCCGGCGTGCCGGAGATGCTGGAAGCCGTGGCCGGCTACTACAACAAGATCGGCGCGCCCATCACCACGAAGGATATCCTGATCTCCACCGGCGGCAGCGAGGCGCTGCAGATGCTCATGGCCTGCATTCTGGACGACGGCGACGAGATCATCGTCCCTGAGCCCTTCTATCCCAACTACAATACTTTCATCCGCCTCACCGGCGCCACCGTGCATCCCATTACCACCACCCCGGAGGCGGGCTATCAGTTCGCCGTCCGCGAGCGGGTGGAAGCGTGCATCAACGAGCACACCCGGGCCATCCTGTTCACCAATCCCGGCAACCCCACCGGCACCGTGCTGAGCAAAGAGGAACTGAAGCTCATGGCCGACATCGCCAGGGAGCACAACCTCTTCATCATCGGCGACGAGGTCTACCGCGAGTTCGTCTACGGCGGTGAGCCGCTGATGAGCCTGCTGCAGCTGGAGGGCTACGACGAGAACGTGGTCGTCATCGACTCCGTTTCCAAACGCTTCTCCGCCTGCGGCGCCCGTATCGGCTGCGTCATCTCCCGCAACCGCGAGCTGATGGGCCATGCCATGAAGTGGTGCCAGGGCAGGCTGTGCGCCTCCACCATCGACCAGGTGGCGTCCGCCGCGCTGTACTCTGTCGGCCCCGAATATTTCGCCGCCGTCCGCGAGGAGTACAGGGCCCGCCGCGACGCGCTGGTGGAGGGTCTGAAGAAGATCCCCGGCGTGGTGTATTCCGCGCCCAAGGGCGCTTTTTACGTCATGGCCGCTCTGCCCGTGGACGACGCGGACAAGTTCCAGCAGTGGCTACTGACCGACTTTGACGACCACGGCGACACCGTGATGTTCGCCCCGGCGGAGAGCTTTTACGAAACCCCCCACCGCGGCGTCAACGAGATCCGCATGGCTTACGTGATCAAAAAGCCCGATCTGGAGCGCGCCATGGAGGTGCTGGCCGCCGGTATCAAGAAATACAACGAGACCCGCTGAGCCTACCTTTATTTAATAAAACCCGCCTCGAAAGAGGCGGGTTTTTTCTGCGTCTTGATCGTTCAAACTTTTAGGAGTTTTTCGGAATAAACCATTCCTTCGATTCATTGTATAGATAGAAGCAGCCGAAAGCGCCGCTCCCGGCCCGCCGTGCAGGCTGCCGATAATTGTTAATGTTTGAGGCCGACAAATTATTGCAATCTGTCCTGAGATTTTGAAAATGGAGTATAAACAGAAACAAAAATAGAGAAAAAATACTCTATTTTGTTACCGTTGACCGGCCTAGAATGGTCTTATGTAAGGGAACCCGAAAGGATTGCTTAATAAATTGGAAAATAGCGGGAGAAAGAAATTATGAAGAGCGCAAAAAAGTTTCTGTGCCTGGTGCTCGCCGTCGTCATGACGCTGAGCCTCATGTCCGTCGGCGTGTTCGCGGCCGACGACAGCGCTTCCGTCACCCGGACGGATCTGATCTCGGATCTGTTTGACAAGCTTTTCAGCGGAACCACCACCGCCGCCGCCGGCACCGGCCTTGTGGATGCCGGCAACGGCAACGAAAACGTCCACGGCATCGTGGAGGTCGCTCTTGACAACATTCTGAACGGTATCGCCAGCGGGACCTTTACCCACGGTATCGTCACTGTAAACACCGGCGATCTGTTCAAGGACATCGCCAGCCACAGCGATTACACCCACGGCATCGTCACCGTGACCGGCAACACCACCACCATCAACTTCGGCAAGCTGCTGAACGACGTGAGCTCCTCCGATGCGGACACCAGCTCCGCCGCCCAAAGCACGCTGCTCAGCGTTCTGCAGGCCCTGGGCGTCAGCGCTTCCCAGAGCAAAACCGCGCTGGCCGAACTGCTCAGCGGAAAGCTCACCAACGAAGGCCTGGCCGCTCTCGTGACCGCGCTGTCCGGCGGCAAGGCGGCAGACGCCGCCGCTATCGCCCAAATTCTCGCCGCTTTGAACAACGCCGGCTATGTGCCCACCGCCGCGCTGACCAGCCAGCTTCAGGCGCTGCTCGCGGCCAGCACCGACAAGGCCGGCTTTCTGACCGATGTTACCACGGCGCTCGTCGGCGCCAGCACCCAGAACAAAACCACGCTGGCCGGCGTTCTGGAGTCCCTGTTCGGCAATTCCGTTATCAGCCAGGGCGTTCTGGCCAGCGTCGTGAAGAATCTGAACGACAATCTGACCACCGATCTCAAGACCCTGCTTGATAACGGCATCACCGGCGGCAACCTCTCCGATGTGCTGAAGACCCTCATCAGCACCGGCAGCTATACCAACGCCCAGATCGTTTCCAATCTGACCAATATCATCGCCAACGGCACCATGACCCAGAAGGGCCTTCAGCTGATTATCAAGGGCCTGTTTGACAACGCCTTCTCCGGCGACGATATCGCCGCCGTTCTCCAGGCCATGCTCAACAAGGGCGCCATCGGCGAGGCGGCTTTGGCCAGCCTCCTCAACAGCCTCGTCACCGCCAACGCCGCCCTTAAGAGCAAGGTGCTCGAAGTCATCGGCCAGCTGCTTCCCAGCGGCGGTTCCTCCTCTTCCGGCGCGCTGCTCAAGCTGTTCCTGACGATGGCCGGCACCACCGCCGCCGACATCCAGGCGAAGCTGCTCAAGCTCATTCAGGCCGGTAACTCCGGCACCCTGCTCACCTATCTGAAAAGCCTGTTCGGCAGCGCTTCCAGCTCCACGCTGCTCTCCCGTCTGCAGGCGCTGCTCAGCGGCTCCGGCCTGTCCAATCTGACCTCCCTGTTTTCCAAGCTCAACTCCCTGCTGGGTTTGGGAGACACCACCATCGACGACGAGAATACCGCTCTTGCCGGCGGTCTCGTGCTGGACGATGTGAACCATTACGCCTACACCTCCGGCTATCCCGACGGTGCCTGGCGTCCGGGCAATTACGTCACCCGTGCCGAGGTCGCCGTGATGCTCTATGCGCTGCTCACCGACGACAGCAAGTCGATGTATACTTCCACCACCAACAGCTCCTTCACCGATCTGGTACCGGGCTCCTGGTACTACACCGCGGTCTGCACCATGGCCGACGGCGGCGTGGTCGCCGGTTATACCGACAGGACCTTCCGTCCCAACGCCTATATCACCCGCGCCGAGTTCGTCACCATGGTCTGCGCTTTCTACGGTCTCAGCGAAGGCACCAACAAGTTCAACGACGTGTCCCCCAGCGCCTGGTATTATAAATACGTCCTCACCGCCAGCGTCAACGGCTGGGGCACCGGCTATTCCGACGGCTCCTTCCGCCCGCAGAACTACATCACCCGCGCCGAGGCCGTCACCATGCTCAACAGCGTGCTCAACCGCTCCTGCGATCTGAGCTATGTCGCCTCCCACTCCGTCAAGACCTTCACCGACATCCGCTCCGGCGCCTGGTACTACGGGCAGGTTCTGGAATCCGCCAACGGCCACAATTACACCCGTCCCACTTCCACCACCGAGAGCTGGACCGGTCTGAAGTGATCTGACCGGACGGCGATGAAACAGAGCATTTTCTTTCCTGGAGGCGGCCCGTACAGCGGGCCGCCTCCAGTTGTTTTCCGGCATTTTGCCCCCGGCATTGACTTTACCCCCGGTGTCGGCTAAAATATGTGTTGTATTTTGTGCGCCGCCGGGACAGTGGGGATACCGTCCCCCGGCCGAGAGGTGATTTTATGGGAGACCCCGTTTCCGGCAGGCTGTCCGTGGTCATCCCCTCCTGCAACGAGGAGGAATTGATTTCCCTGACCGCGCAGACGCTGACGGACCTTCTCACCCGGGAAGGTGTTCCTTTTGAATTGCTGTTTGTGGACGACGGCTCCAGGGACTGCACCTGGGCCGAGATTCAGTCCGCCGCGGCCCGGGACGACCGGGTGCGCGGGCTGCGGTTTTCCCGCAACTTCGGCAAGGAGGCGGCTATTTTTGCAGGGCTGGCCAACGCCGGGGGCGACTGCTGCGCCGTGATGGACTGCGATCTGCAGCACCCGCCGGAAAAGCTGGTGGAGATGTACCGCCTGTGGCAGCAGGGCTACGAGATCGTGGAGGGCGTCAAGACCGACCGGGGCAGGGAGAGCCCCATCCACGGCTTCTGCGCCCGTTGTTTTTACAGGATCATCTCCGCTGCCGTGCATATCGACATGTCCCGGGCCTCGGACTTCAGGCTGCTGGACCGCAAGGCGGTGGACGTGCTGCTGACCATCCGGGAAAAGCACGCCTTTTTCCGCGCTTTGTCCTCCTGGGTGGGCTATAAGACCGCCGCCGTGGAGTTCGACGTGCAGGAGCGCGCCGCGGGCTCCTCCAAGTGGTCGGGGCGGAAGCTGACAAGATACGCCATCACCAACATCACCTCTTTTTCCACCGCCCCCATGCAGGTTGTGACCTTCCTGGGCTTCGTCACACTGCTCCTGTCGCTGGTGCTCTCCGTCGTGGCCCTGTACCAGAAGATCGCGGGCACCGCCCTGGGCGGCTTCACCACGGTGATCATTGTGCAGCTTTTTATCGGCAGTGTGGTGATGATCAGTCTGGGCATTATCGGCTATTACATCGCCAAAATTTACGAGGAAGTCAAGGGCCGCCCGCGTTTCATCGTCTCCGCGACCTGCGGGAGGGGCGGGCAGGATGCGAAAATTACTGGATAAGACCTTCTGGAAGTTCCTTCTGGTGGGCGTGATTAACACGCTGTTCGGCACGGCCATCATGTTCGTGTTCTACAATGTTTTCGGGCTGAGTTACTGGCTGTCCAGCGCCTCCAACTATTTCTTCGGCAGCATCCTCAGCTATTTTCTCAACAAGTATTTCACCTTTCAAAACAAGGAAAAGAGTTTTGCGGTGGTGGCGCGGTTCGCGCTGAACATCGCGGTGTGTTACGGCATCGCCTACGGCGTGGCCAAGCCGCTGGCCCGGGCCGTGCTTTCCAGCACCGGCGCCTCGGTGAAGCTGCAGGAAAACATCGCCATGCTGGTGGGTATGTGCCTGTTCGTGGGCCTCAACTATCTGGGGCAGCGCTTTTTCGCCTTTGCGAAAAAGGAAGATCAAGAAAAGCAATGAGGTGATCCCTTTTGTCTGATAACGAAAGCAACGGGCGCGCGCTGGAGTCGTGGCTCTACACGGGCTGGCGCCGGGTCTCCCCCCAGGAGCGCTGGGCCTTTCTGGCCTGCTTCGTCTCCGGGCTGCTGATCCATCTGTACGCCTTTACCAATCTCATCCCCAATGCGGACGGCATCAGCCGCCTTTACGACACCCAGGAGATGACCATTTCCGGCCGCTGGTTTCTGCACTACATCTCCGCGCTGAACTGCTATCTGGAAATGCCCGCGCTGATCGGCGTGCTGTCGCTGCTGTTCCTTGCGCTGGCTGCCGCCGTGATGGTGAAGCTGCTGCGCGTCCGGGGGTGCATCTGGTCGGCGCTGATCGGCGTGTCGCTGGCCGCCTTCCCCTCCGTGGCCTACACCTATCTCTATATGTTCACGGCCTCCGCCTATTTCTTCGGCGTGTTTCTGGCGGTGCTGGGCGTCACGCTGGCGTCCCGGGGCAAGTGGGGCTTTCTGTGGGGCGCCATCCCGCTGGCTTTTGCCGTGGGCATCTACCAGGCCTATCTCTCCTTCGCCATCGGGCTGTGTTTGATTTTAGTACTGCTCTCCGCGCTGGAAAACACCCGCCCCTGGAAGGAAGTCTTTCTGCAGGGGCTGCGCTATGTGGGCTTTCTGGCCGCGGGCATGCTCCTGTACTTCATCATCCTGAAAATATTCCTTGCCGTGAAGAATCTTCAGCTTTTGAGCTATCTGGGGATGTCCAGCGCAGCGGGCAGCTATCCCCTCGCCCAGCTGCCGCGCATCCTGGCCCGTACCTATAAGGGCTTTGCGGAGTATTTCTTCCTGGGTACGTCCACCAAATATACCACGCTGGCCTCCGCCATCCTGCACACGCTGCTGGCCCTGTTCGTGATCTGGCTGTTTTTCCGGCTGATCCGCCGCAACAAAGTCTCCCGGGGCAACAGCGTCATCGCCGTGTGCATGGGCGTTCTTCTGCCGCTGGGGCTGAATTTTGCCCAGGTGCTCTCGCCCTATTCCACCCCCACCCCCATCATGAAGTTCGCTTTCGTACTGGTGTATGTCTTTGTCCTGACCATGATCGACCGCTGCCCCGACGCTTCCGACAAGCTGCTGAAGTGGGGCCGCTGCGCGGGCTTCGCCATGATGGTGGCCGCGCTGTTCTATTGCTGGCAGATCGACAATGTGGTCTATTCCGCCTCGGATACCGCCATGCGGGCCACGGAGAATTTCTGCAGCCGGCTGGTGGAACGCATCGAATCCACCGACGGCTATAAGGACGGTATGGAGGTGCTGATTATCGGCTCCTACCCCACCGACCGCTACTATTCCGACATCGACGCCTACGATCAGGTGCAGCACTACAGCTGCGACGCGGATTCCACCATCGCCCTGAACAAACAGATTTACTATTTCATCGACCGCTGGCTGAACGTCCCCATCAAGGAGCCTGCCGAGCAGGATTTCATCGACATGGCGGACACCTTCGATTTCAAGATGATGCCCCGCTACCCGGACGACGGCTGCACCCAGGTCATCGACGGCAAGCTGGTGGTGAAGCTGCAGAAAAAATATACCCCCAAGCAGGACTACGAGATTCAATACGAAAACCGCCGATAAAAAAAGCTCTGAGGATTAACAATCCTCAGAGCTTTTTTCGCTTAAAATTCAGATCGCCTGAAAGGCCTTGATGTAATAGATCAGCGCGTCCGCCGTGCCGGAGATGCCCAGCCGGCTGGTGTTCATCACCACGTCGTAGCCCCGGGAATCGCCCCATTTGTGCTCGGAGTAGTAGTTGTGATAGGTCTTTCTGCGGCGATCCACGGTGCGGATGATCTCATCGGCCTTGGCCTCGTCCACGCCGTCGGTGGTCATGATGCGCTGGAGCTTGTCGGCTTTGTCGCCGGAAATAAACACGCGGATCAGGTTGGGTTCGTCCTTCAGCACTTCCTCGGCGCAGCGGCCCACCACCACAAAGGATTCGCCGGTGATGAGCTTGGCGCGGATGAAATCGAAGGTGCGCTGGGCAACGTTCTCCTCCAGCGAATTGGAGTACTCGCCGATGCGGCGGGAGAAGAAGAAGTTGACGGGCTTCTCGTCCATCCGCTCCACCAGCTCCTTGGTGAAGCCGTTATCCGTGGCGGTGCCCTCCACGATTTCCTTGTCGTACAGCTTGATGCCCAGTTTTTCGGAAATGAGCTGCGCCACATAGTGTCCGCCGCTGCCATGCTCGCGGCCGACGGTGATGATGATCTGTTCCTTCACGGTGTTCCCTCCCCAAAATTATAGATATTTCACAAACAGGCAGAGCATGGAGATCCCCACCACAAGGATCGTCGCGGGCACGCAGTACTTGCAGTACTCCGCCCAGCCGATGGGATGGCCAGCCTTTGCCGCCGCCGAGGTACCGACCACGTTCGCAGACGCGCCGATGGGTGTGCCGTTGCCGCCCAGATCGGTGCCCAGGGACAGCGTCCACGCCAGCACCGACAGATCCACGCCCTGGGTGGCCGCGATGGAGCGGATGACGGGCACCATCGTCGCCGCGAAGGGGATGTTGTCGATAAACGCGCTGGCAATGGCAGAAAGCCAGAGAATAATCACGACGATCACCTTGAGGCTGCCGCCGCTCACCGTTGTGATAAACTTGGCGAGAAGATCCAGCACCCCGGTCTGCTCCAAGCCGCCCACGGAAACGAACAGGCCGACGAAGAACAGCAGCGTCTTGTAATCCACGCCCTTGAGAATCCCCTTCACGCTCTTCCGCCCGCAGGTGAACAGCGTGACCAGCAAAGTCAATACAGCTATTATAACACCAATCAGCGCAACGGAAAGAGTTGTTTTCGCATGCGTGACCAAAAGTGCCACCGCGATGATAAAAACCAGCGCGCCGCCGATGAAAGCGGGGATATTGGTGACGGCGCTGGCGGGCAGCGGGCACTTGGCGCCGGCGGCGCGCTCGCGCTCGTTTTTCTCCAGCTCCTTGCGGAAGCACAGCCAGAAGAACACCGCGGCCACCACAAAGCCGATGGCGATGATAACGCCGGTATTCTTGATGAAGTCCGTGAAGGTATAGCCCAGAGAGGTGCCGATAATGATGTTGGGAGGATCGCCGCACATGGTAGCCGAGCCGCCCAGATTGGCGCAGAAGATCTCGGATATAATCATGGGCACGGGGTTGAAATCCAGCACATGGGCCAGCTCCAGCGTGACCGTGGCCAAAAACAGCACCACCGTGATGCTGTCGATGAACATGGCCAGGACGGCCGACATGAACATGAAGCAGATCAGCAGCGGCACCACATGATAGTGCACCGCCTTGGCCAGCGTCAGGCACAGCCAGCGGAAGAAGCCCGCATTGCCCAGGCCCTCCACCATAATCATCATGCCCGCCACGAAAATGATGGTGGACCAGTTGATGCCGGTACTGACGCCCTCCGAGGCGCCGTACCAGAAGCCCGTGCTGAACACGGCCCTGAGATTGAGCGTGGCCAGGATGGCGTCGCCGGAGTTCATGCAGATGCCGAAAACCACGATCAACACCAGGAAGCCGCTGCCCAGCGTGATGTAATGGCGCTCAAATTTGTCCAGAATGATAAGCAGGAACATACCGAGGAAGATCACGGTGGCAAGAATTGGTGCAAGCATAATGAATCAGCCCCCATATCAATATTCAAAACTTTTCTTTCTACAAGAGCGCGATCCCGCGCAGGCAATGAGTCGAAAAAAAAGCACATACCCCCCTTGACTCCGGCGCGGCGCCGGAGCGGAGCATGAACTAAACGGCTCAATGTCAGTGGTCGATACCAATCACCTCTTGTCAGCGGCCTTAATCTAGCACCGTTTGCCTTTCTTGTATATGGCCAGAAATGATTTTTTGCTCAAATTGGTTAATGTTTTTACAATGGTCAACAATTCCAGCAATCCTCCAATATTGTTTTAATTTTAATTATCGATTGTTAAAAAATGCGCTTGCCTGCATTTTGGCATTTGCCGGCTTTTCATGGGCGCGGGGGGTGTCGAGACCCTGCAGGCAAAGAAAATCTCCCGGCTCCAAGCCGGGAGATTTTTTTATTTTTTCATTTCTTCCATTCTTTTTACGATGTCCCCGAACCGGGCCGTCACGAATTCATAGCCGCCGCGGGCGTGGGGCCGAAGGCAGGGGGAACAGTCCTTGATCCCCGCCGGCGTATAGGTGAAATTCCCGCCGCAGTCCCTGCCCAACGCGTACAGCGGGCAGTAGCAAAACAGGCAGTTGAAATCGTCCGGGTCCGCCCCCGGGTGGCAGGGATAGTATTCGCATTCCCGGTGGGAGAACGCGGCCCACCGCCGCCCCTCCGCCAGGGCGCTCACCGGCTGCCGGGGGCGCCGTCGGCCCCGTGGCCCGCGCCGGCCAGCATCAGCATGGCGTGATCCAGCGTGTCCAGCACGGCGCCGAGATTCTCCGCCGCCGCTTTCTCGCTGCCCGGCAGATTGATAATCAGCGTATCGCCCCGCAATCCGGCCACAGCCCGGGACAGCATGGCCCGGGGCGTGATCTGCAGGCTGGCGTACCGCATGGCCTCGGGGATGCCCCGGGCCTCCCGGTCGATGACGGAAAGCGTGGCTTCCGGGGTCACGTCCCGGCGGGAAAAGCCGGTGCCGCCGGTGGTGAACGCCACGTTGATCCGCAGCTCGTCCGCGCAGCGAATCAATTCGAGTTGGATGGCCTCGCGCTCGTCCGGCACGACGGCCCGATGGACGACGGCATATCCCGCGCCGGCCAGCATGGCCTCGACGCGCGGGCCGCTGGTGTCCTGCTTCTCGCCCCGGCTGCAGCTGTCGCTGACGGTGATCACCGCCGCTGTATACCCCATTGAAAAAACCTCCCCCGTTTTGATTTTTTCCATCATACACCCGGACAGGGCGGGATGGAAGCGGAAGAAAATAAAATTTCTCCCCCGGGACCCGCCCCGGGGGAGAGCATTGTTCAGGGCACCAGCGCGGCCAGCTCCGGGAACAGGCCCAGAGAGCGCTTCAGGATGCCGTTCATATAGGCGATGGTGACCCCGTAGTTGGTCATGGGCACACCCTGGTCGACGGCGCATTTCATGCGGTACAGCATCTCCCGCTCGTTGAGCATACAGCCGCCGCAGTGGATGACGGCGGCGTAGGGCGAGAGATCGTCGGGAAACTCCGTGCCGCTGGTGGTGGCGACGGCCAGGTCCCTGCCGGTGTGTTCCTTCAGCCAGCGGGGGATCTTCCGGGTGCCGATGTCGTCGCATTGGCGGTGGTGGGTGCAGCCCTCGGAGATCAGCACCGTATCGCCGTCCCGCAGGTTCTCCAGGGCGGCCACGCCCTCAATGGAAGGCCGCAGCACGCCCTTGTAACGGGCCATAAGGATGGAGAACGAGGTCAGGGGAATCTCGGAGGGCGTGTCGGCGGAGACCCGCCCGAAGGCCTGGCTGTCCGTGACCACCATGGCGGGCTTTGCCGTGAGTCCCGCGATGGCCTCCCGCACGCGGTCCTCCTTGACCACCATGGCCAGGCCGTCGGATTCCAGCACGTCCCGGATGACCTGCTGCTGGGGCAGGATGAGCCGCCCCTTGGGCGCGGCGGAGTCGATGGGCACCACGAGAACGGCGGTCTGTCCCGGGGCGATGAGATCGCCCACCAGCCGCTTGGTGAGATCGTCCGTGGGGACGAGGTGGGCGATGCGCTCCTTGAGGTCGAAAACGCCGTCCCCGGTCTCGGCGCTGATATAGAGCTCGTCCGCCGCCGGGGCGGGATGCCCCGACATCAGATCGGACTTGTTCATTGCCACGATGTAATGGATGGCCTTGGCCTTAAACAGGCCGATCAGCTCCCTGTCACAGCCGGTATAGCCCACGGAGGCGTCCACCACCAGCACGGCCACGTCGGTCTTGTTGAGCACCTGCTTGGCCTTTTTCACCCGCAGTTCGCCCAAGGTGCCCTCGTCGTCGAAGCCCGGGGTGTCGATGATCATGACCGGACCCATGGGCAACAGCTCCATGGCCTTGTACACGGGGTCCGTGGTGGTGCCCAGGGTTTCCGATACGATGGCCAGATTCTGCCCGGTGACGGCGTTCACCACACTGGATTTGCCGGCGTTGCGGCGGCCGAAGAAGCCGATATGCACCCGCTCGCCGGAGGGGGTATCGTTGAGTCCCATAATTGCCGCCTTTCCTCAGAAGCCCGCGCCCGCCGCGGAGGTCGGCGCGAAGATGGATTCGATCTGCGCGGCGGTGAGGTCCACGCCGAACACATCCTTATAGTAGCTCTGCGCCTCGGCGGTGACGTCGATATCGGAGAACAGGTCGGGATAGACCGTCTTGGCCAGCCACAGCAGGGTGATGGGGGTGTCCGCGCCGGGGGTATAGCTGCGGTACAGGCCCAGCGGCATCTTATAGACGCGCTTGCCCTGCACGGCCTTGACGCCGCTCCAGTCGTCGCTGCCGACGGTGTTGTTGTAGAGATCGTCCGGCTGGGCCTTGGTGAAGTTGGTCACCAGAATCACATCCGGGTTCCAGGCGTAGACCTGCTCCATGTTTACGGTCACGCTGTTGTCCTTCTCCAGCTCCCCGGCCACGTTGACGGCGCCGATGGCGTCGCACCACCACTGGCCGAAGAAATTCTTGCCGGAGGAGAGCATATTGGTGTCGCTGTACTGGAACAGCACGAAGACGCGGGCCTTCTGGGCGTCGGTCAGGTTTTTCACACGCTCCTGCACCAGATTGTAAATCTTTTCGCCGCGGTCCTTGACAATGGCGGCTTTGTCGTTTTCGGGGAAAATCTCGCTGAGCAGGGAGATCCAGTTGTCGAGGGTCTCGAGGCAGTTATAGCCCCACTTGTTCACGGACAGGGCCACGGCGGTAAAGCCCGCGTTTTTCAGCGCTTCGCCGATGGCGGCGTCGGAGGCGCTGTAAAACACCACGTCCGGGTTGAGCTTCAGCAGCTCCTCGGTATTCACCTGATCGCCGGAGACGCACCCGGTCTGGGCGTTGAGGATCTCGGGATAGAGCTGGCCCAGCAGGCTGTTTTTCGCGGCGGTCATGCTCTGCTCGGGCATAGCCACAATCTTTTTCGCGGAGTTGAAGAAGACGGTCAGCACCGAGGGCAGCGGGTAAATGCCCACCACGGCGATGCGGTCGATCCGGCGGGGCACCTCCACGGTGCTGCCGGCCTGGTCGGTGACGGTGATGGGTCCCGTGTCCCCGGTGGGAGCGGCGGTGGCGGTGGCCGCGGGGGCGCTGCCGCAGGCGGCGCACACAGACAAAATCATAACGGTGCAGAGAAGCAGACTAATGATTTTTTTCATTTCCTTCATCCTTTCAAATTCGTTTTCTTCGCGATGAGATTGGGAATGTCTTTGCGGTAAATCCTGCCGGAAAACGCCTCCGAGGGCAGCGGGTAAAACGCGCTGTCTTTGGGGCAGATTGGACGGTACAGGGGGTCGGCCGCGATGAGGTCGCCGGGGCAAAGCTGCGGGATGATGTCGTCCTCGTCGGGGGACTCCGTTTCACCGGAGGCCAGCAGGCCCGCTTCCGTTTCCAGCGGGCACACGACCCTCGCGGAAACCCCCTCGTCCAGCGCGGCGGCCGCCGCCAGCGACCCGGAGCAGACACTCTCGCCCACGATGACCGCCCGCGGCCCGGCGCTTTCCGGCCGCAGGGCGCAGGGCGCGGCGTTTTCGCCGGTCTCGGCGGCCCGGCGCAGAAGCTCCGCCAGCCGGCCGGAAAACGCGAGCCCGAAGGGGACGCCCGCCACCCAGGGGGTGCCGAAGGTCTCCCGCAGATATTTTGCCGTGGGCAGGCCGTCGTAACTCACCACCAGATTCACCGCGGCCCTGCCGGCCTCCGCCAGCTCGTCCAGCGTGCTGCCCATGGCCCACACGGACAGCGGCGTGAAGCCGCTGCCGGAAAGCCATTGGCGGATGCTGCGCTCGCTGCCGTTCACGGAGAAATCCAGCGGCGTCATGCCCAGCACATTGACCTTGCCGGAGGCCGCCTCCCGCGGCACGCCGGCGCGGACGAAGCGTCTGGCCACAGCCTCCAGCGCCATACCCGCGCCCAGAAGATAGGAGTGCATGCTGTTGGTCTTCAGGCCGAAGGCCGGGATGCCGGTGTTGCGCTCCACCCGCCTGGCCACGGCGGGCAGGTCGGTGCCCGTAATCATGGGGATGGGCGTACCCGCGATGGCGATGAACCGGGGCTTCAGATCCAGCGCCGCAGCGGTGATGTCGGAAACGAGCTTTTCGTCGTCGCCCAGGATGGCCTCCATCTCCGACAGGGCGGAAATGAACACCAGACTGTCCTGATCGTACCAGCGGGGCTCGTCATGGGTGTTGTAGGTGGAATTGCAGCCGGAGGCGTCGTGCATCACGGTCATGCCCCCCAGCTCGAACAGGGCCGAGGCCGCGCCGGACACGTCGGCGGTATAGGTGGAAATGATCCTCGCGGTCTGTTTCATCCGCAGCACCCCCCCGAACAGCCCAAGCCTTTGATCTGGATGAGCCTTCTGGTATCCTTGGGCACGGCGGCGGCCTCCTCCAGCAGCGCGGCGAGCTTCCTGATGCCCCCGAAGCCGTGCAGTCCGCCGTCCTCCACGATGTTCACGAACCGGTCGGTGCCGGTGAAATACGCGGCCTTCTGGCCGATGGCCAGCGCGGGCTTCTCCGTTTGGCGCGCCCGCACCCGCATGGCGGGGTGGACGGTGGGATGCAGCCGCAGCTCCGGCAGATTCTCCTTCAGCCACTCCAGAGAGGGCTTATCCTCCGCCGGGATGGCGTCCACAAACAAGTCGGTGACGGAAAAACCGTATTCCGTCAGCAGCTTTGCCAGCTGCAGGGGCCGGGACACCGCCGTGTAGTCGATGGCCACCTCCCTGCCGCCCACGGCGCTCCGGGCGCGCTTCAGCGCCTCGTCCGCCGCCGACCGCCGGGAGCCGGAGCCGGGGTACACGGCTCCGAGCTCCCCTGCCAACGTGCGCAAGCCCTGTTCGATCTCGTCGAAATCATAGGCGTCGGGCAGATACAGGTGCTTCTGCCCCAGCCGTTTGGATAAGGTTTCTCCGCCGGCCCTGGCGGAGGGGTAGGTGGTGACGTTCAAAAACGAGCCCGCCATGGCCTGATACTCGTCATAGCTGCGGCAGGCGGTGATATCCCGCAGGGTATGGCCGCTCTCCCGGATAAGCCGGACGAAATCGGCGTCGGGGTCGGTGGGCAGATCGCTGCCCAGGATATTCACGGACGCCGGGTCGATGGGCCGCGCCTCCAGCAGGGAATACAGCTGCCGCCGCATGAGCTGGTCGGGCGTGAGCCCGCTTTTGCGCAGGATGGGGTTCATGTAGCAGTCCGCGAAGGCCACGCCGGGAAAGCGCGCTCTCAGCACGCCGTACACCCTCGGCAGATCGCAGGCCATAAAATGGTGGATGCAGCTGGTATAGATCAGGACGGCCCTGGGCATCGCGGGGAGCTTTTGGAGAATGTCCGTGACGCCGTCGATAATCAGCTCCTCCATATCGCCGTCCAGCACGTTGTTTTCCCGGATGGCCACGGTGGAAAAGCGGTCCATGGCCCCCATTTCGGCGGCCGTGAGCACCACGCCCCGCAGGCAGCCCGCCGCGCAGACGAAGATCTGGTGGGATTCGGGGAGGAGCATCCCGGTGTGGACGATGTTCCAGGTACCCCGGGCCGGGGCCGCGTATTCCAGCTGGGCGGCGAAGGGCGCCGGGAAGGCGGCTTCCGCCGCCGTGACGGTTGTGAGGCCGTCGACGGCCTCCTGTCCAACTCTTGTCAGCATTCCGGCATCGTCACCTCTCCCCCGCATTCCGCCAGCACGGCCCTGGCCAGCGTCCGGTACTGCCGGGCCATTTCACTGTCGGGAAACGCCTCGATCACGGTTTTGCCCAGCTCCTCGGCGTCGGGCACGGTGTCGCTGCGGGAAAGCGACCCTACCAGCTTCGCGCCGATGTCCGAGGCCAGCTCGGCCACCTTCTCGTCCTCGTTTTTCACATTGCGGCGGTTCAAAATGATGCCGCCCAGCGAGGCGTAGCCCCGGTCCTGAAAATTCCGCACCGCCAGCGCAATGTTGGCCCCCGCATGGATGGCCATGTTCTCCCCGGAGGTGAGAATGAACACCTTGCCGGCGTACCCCGTGCGCATGGGCACGGAGAAGCCGCCGCACACCACGTCGCCCAGCACGTCGTAGATCACCACGTCGGGCGCGAAGACCTCCCACGCGTTTTTGTCCTTCAGGGTCTCCAGCGCGGCGGTGATGGCCCGGCCCGCGCAGCCAAGGCCGGGGGTGGGGCCGCCGGTCTCCACGCAGATGACGCCCTTGTAGCCCCGCACGGCCATGTCCTCCAGCGGGATGGCCCGGCCCCGGTCGCGGATAAGATCAATGACGGTGTCAAGCCTGCGCCCGCCCAGCAGCGCGGCGGTGGAATCCGCCTTGGGGTCGCAGCCGATCTGCATCACGGTGAGACCCGCCTCCGCCAGCGCGGCGGAGATATTGGACGCGGTGGTGGACTTGCCGATGCCTCCCTTGCCGTATACCGCGAACTGGATCATGATTTTCCCTCCCTGTAGTCGCCCCGGGACACCACCAGCCGGTAGCCGATCTCGTCCAGATGCTTTTGCAGGACGTTCAGGGTCTCGGCGGCGTCTTCGCCGGTGACGGCCTTATTGTCATAGAGCATATACTTGTGCCTGTCCGCCGGGGGCGAGAGATTCGGCATGATGACGTTGGCTCCGGCCAGCACGCCCAGCCTCCGCCCGTCGCCCCGCAGGGTGCCCAGCGCCGTGGTGGCCGGCAGCAGCACGTCCGGCTGCTGGATGCGGCACAGGCTCAGAAGCAGCAGCGTCGTCTCCGCGCTGCCGGCGGGGAAATTCCGAAACGGCGTCTGATGGTGGGGGATGAAGGGCCCCATGCCGACCATCTGCGGGCGGAATTCGCCCAGAAACGCCATGTCCTCCGCAAGCTCCGCCGCCGTCTGGTAAGGCGCGCCCACCATCATGCCGGCGCCGGTCTGATAGCCGATTTCCTTCAGATCCCGCAGGCAGCGCATCCGGTTTTCAAAGGTCTGGCCGGCGGAGTGGAGCCTGGCGTACAGCGAAGGGTCCGCGGTTTCGTGGCGCAGCAGATAGCGGTTGGCACCGGCGTCAAAAAAGCGCCGGTAGCTTTCCCGGGATTTTTCCCCCAGGGACAGGGTGATGGCGCAGTCGGGAAACTCATCCCGGATGGCGGCGACGATGGCCGTCATGACGTCGTCGGTATACCAGGGGTCCTCGCCGCCCTGCAGCACAAAGGTGCGAAAGCCCGCGGCGCGGCCCCGGCGGCAGCAGTCCAGAATCTCGTCCTGCGTGAGCCGGTAGCGGCCGACCTCCCGGTTGTCCCGGCGGATACCGCAGTAGAGGCAGTCGTTTTTGCAGTAGTTGGTGAATTCCACAATGCCCCGGAAAAACACGTTTCGCCCGAACCGCGCCTGCGACAGCGCCTGCGCCAGCGACGCGGCATAGGCCCGGTCGTCGTCCGTATAAGTTTCGATCAGCGTCTCCCACTCGGCCCGGGGCAGCGCCTTTTCGGCGTCGAGCCTGTCAATCCGTTCCCGGTTGGTCACGGCGCTCCCTCCCCTCAAACAGATCACAGCGCGCGTAGGTGGCCTTCACGCTGACGCCTGGCAGGATCCCCAGCCGCTGGGTGAGGGCGGCGATGACCTCCTCCGGCGCGTCCAGATTGATGTTGAGGATGTTCACGCCCCCCTCGGGATAGGGCATCCCCATGCGGCCGATGATATAGGCCCCGTACTCGTGGAGCAGGGCGTTGATCTGCCCGTCCGCCGCGGGCATTGCCGCGATGACGGACACGGTGGCCAGCCGCCGCCCGCCGCCCGGGCTTTGCCGCAGCTCGCCCTCGGGGCGGGTGGAAACCATGATGGGGATGATGTCCCTCGTCACGCTCATGGGGGTCTCCACCTCGCTGATGACGGCGCGCACGCCGAAGGCGCGATGGATGTTCTCCTCCGTGACCACGGTGTTCACGTCCCCGAACAGGCTCTCGCCGGCGGCGGAGAGCAGCAGGGCCTTGTTGGCCCGGCGCATGGCATGGGCGGGATAATGGGTATTGAACAGACAGGTCATCCCTTCCGCCGCCAGCCGCGACAGGGTCTCCATGATCAGCAGCTGGTTGCGGAAGTCCAGGTTGGATTCCGGTTCGTCCAGAATCAGCACCCGGGGCTCGGCGGCCAGCGCCCGGGCGATGAGGATCAGCTGCAGCTCGCCGCCGCTGACCTCGCTGCAGCGCTTGTTCCGCAGCGGCCAGACGCCCAGCTCGTTCATGACCTTCTCCGCCGCGGCCAGGTCTTTGGTGTCCGGCTGGGAAAAGACGCCCACCCGGCTGCTGCGGCCCAGCAGCACCATCTCCAGCGCGCTGTAGGGCGACACCACGCCCCGTGCCTGGGGTACATAGGCGATACTGCGCCACAATTCCCCGTAGGGGATGGATCGGATGTCCCGCCCGTCCAGCGTGCTGACGCCGGAGCGCCAGCGGAGGAAGCCCATGGCACAGCGCATCAGCGTGGTCTTTCCCGCGCCGTTGGGGCCCAGAATGGCCACCAGATCGCCGGTATCGGCGGCGAAGGAAATGTGATTGAGCACCGTGGGGGAATTTTTATAGGCGAACACGCCGTCTTCCACCGCCAATTTCACAGCCGCCACCCCCCGCTCTTCCGCATCAGGAAGATAAAGAACGGCGCACCGATGACGGCCGTGAGGATGGAAACGGGAATTTCCGCCGCGGAGGCGCTGCGGGCCACGGTGTCTACCGCCACCATGAAGCACCCGCCCAGCGAAATGGACGCGGGCAGCAGCGACAGGTGGTTGTTGCCGTAGCGCATACGGCAGATGTGGGGCACCAGCAGACCCACCCAGCCCACCTGCCCGCACATGGACACGCAGGAGGCCGTGATGGCCGTGGCGCACAGGACGGTGACGATGCGCAGGGCCTTGACGTTGGTGCCGGATGCCCGGGCCTCGTCATCCGAAAGCGGCAGGATATTCAGCCGCCAGCGCAGCAGATACAGGATGAGCACGCCCACAAGGATCAGCGGCGCGCCGATGGCCAGCGTGTCATAGCTCTTGCCGTTGAGCGAACCCATGAGCCAGTAGGTGATGGCGGGCAGCTGGGATTCCGTATCGGCGGTGAATTTCACCAGCGCCACCAACGCCGTAAACAGCGAGCCGATCATGATGCCCGCCAGCACGAAGGAATTCACGTCCCGTCCCCGGCCCATGCCGGAGAGATAGGTCAGCGCCACGGCGCTGACGCCGAACGCCAGCGCGGTGAGCTGAATGCCCGTCAGGCCCAGGCCCAGCAGGATTCCCAGCGCCGCACCGAAGCTGGCGCCGGAGGCGACGCCCAGCGTGTCGGGCGTCGCCAGCGGGTTGGAAAAGAGGCTTTGAAACGCGCAGCCCGCCACGGACAGCCCCGCACCCACCAGCAGCGCCAGCAGTACCCGGGGGAAGCGCATGGTCCACAGGATCTGTTCCGTCTGGCCGGCGGCCGCCGCGCCCAGTCCCAGCTTGGCGAGGATGGAACGCAGCACCTCCGCCGGGGGGAGCCGGATGCGGCCGATGCACAGCGCCGCGAAGGCGAACAGCAGCGGCAGCACCCACAGCGCCGCCTTCTGTCCGGGGCGGAGAGCCCCGACCTTAGCCTTCGTCATGGCGGAACACCACGTTGGAGTAGGCCGTTTTCGCGTTGACGCCGGGCAGCCGCCCGATCTTGCCGGACATGGCGGAGATCTCGTCCTGCGGGGCGTCCATGGCGACGCAGATCACGCTGAGGCTGCGGGCGTGGTAGGGAATGCCCATCCGGCCGATGATATAGCGGCCGTAGTCGTGTAAAATAGCGTTGAGGGCCTCCACGGACGAGAGGTCTTCCACAATGATGCCGAGAGTGGCGACGCGGGTCTCCATAAGCGATACCTCCAGATTGATTTGGCACAAAAAAATGGCCGCATCGGAAGATGCGGCCAACAGGGGAAAGCCTGAGGCTTTCCAAAGTATCAATATCCCGTATCTTCCATCTCAAAAAAATTTCGATGTCAGGTTACGAGTTTAAAATAGCATACTTTTTCCCAGATTGCAAGCAGGGCGCGCAGAAAAACCTGGGAGGTCGTTTTTCGGTCTCCCAGGTGGAAGTGTCATTCCCACTCCACAAAGGTCAGATCAAATCACTATCATATCAGCCGAAAGGTGCGCAGTTCCCACAGACTTCGCGGGAATGCCGGGGAGCCGCTGTCTCAGCCGCCGTATGGGTATTTGAAAAACACGGAGAATCCCAAAAAGTGGGTCATCGACCCGGAAGCTGCGCAAGTGGTAAAGGACATTTTCCGGATGTGCATGGAAGGTAAAGGCAATGAAACCATCGCCAGAATCCTTCAGGAGAGTCAAGTCCTCATTCCGCAGGCATACTGGCAGAGTAAAAACCTTGGACGAGGCGGAAAGAAAACTCAGCCAAATCCCTACAAATGGTGTAAGACTACCGTGGCCAAAATCCTTGCACAGCAGGAATACTGCGGCGATGTCATCAATTTCAAGACTTACTCCAAGTCCTTCAAGAATAAAACGAGGCTCGACAATCCTTCGGAGAATTGGGCAATGTTCAAGAATGTTCATGAACCGATCATTGACCGGGATACCTTCGAGCAGGTGCAGAAGCTGATCGGAAACACCAAGCGCCGTGCACCCAAAAAGGAAAATGCGGAAAAGAATATGTTCTGTGATCTGCTGTACTGTGCCGATTGTGGCAGCAAGCTATGGTTTCACGTCAACACAGGAAACAAGGACATACACTTTTTCAGCTGTTCCAATTACAAGGGCATTCGCGGCACCTGCCAATCCACCCATTATCTTCGGGCCGATTCCATTGAGCAGGTAGTGATGCTGGAGCTTCGGCGTCTTGCATCTTTCCTGAAATACGATGAGGAAGCCTTTGCGGAAATGCTGGCACAGAAGACCAACAAGGATATTCTTGAGGAACAGAAGCAGTGCGAATCGGCGTTGCAGAAAACCATTGTCCGCAACGAAACTGTAACGAAACTGTACGAGAAGCTCTACGAGGATAATTTCAGCGGCAAGGTCACTGACGAATGGTTTTTGCAGCTTTCCCACAAGTATGAGGTCGAGCGCATGGAGCTGAAATCCAAGATTGCAGATTTGCGGGAAAAGCTGAATGGTATCGGTTCAATGCGGCAGAACAAGTATCAGTTTATTGCTGCCGTGCGAAAATTTATGGAAATGCAGACGCTGACAGCACCGCTGCTACGCGAGCTGATTGACCGCATTGACGTTGGCGAGGTTGAAGGCACTGGCAAGAGCCGAACGCAAAGGCTTGTGATTCATTACCGCTTTGTTGGCTATATCGAAATCCCAGACTCTGCTTTCAAAACTAATTTCAAAGCAGATACCCGACAGGGCGTTGCCGTGGAGTATCTTCCGAACACAGCATCTGCCTAAAACAAAAAGAGCAGGCCAAAAAACCTGCTCAATACATACGAAGAAAGCTGAAAACAAGCAAAAAGTATCGAGTGTCCACATCAAACCATCAGGTTTGTTATGAACACTCGATATGGCAAATGACTAAACGATTGATACAATGCACCTGTTTTACATAAGTAACACTCCTTTATTCATTAGATTTATATTTGTTTAATACCGACATTTCACGCTACAAATCTTAGTATTGTATAAATTTATCTCCCGCAACCCCGCAGATACTGCATTTTTCTGGCCGTGATTTTTCAATGTTCCCGCAGACCGGGCAAAGATAATAAAAGACTTCTTCCGCCTCATCGAGGTTTTCTAATGCTTCCCGATAAAGCTTCGCATGAACCTCTTCCGCTTTCATTGCAAAGGTGAAGGACATAAGCGCGGCTTTGTTTCCATCCGCTTCGGCTTCCTTCACGAAGTCGGGATACATATCCTTATACTCATGGGTTTCTCCAGCGACAGCATCTTTGAGATTATCGGCTGTTGAATGGATTTTTCCTGCAACTTCAAAGTGTTTTAAAGCATGCAGTGTTTCGGCGTCAGATGCAGCCTTAAACAGCTTAGCTGCATTGATCTTCCCGTCCTTTTCAGCTTTCTTGGAATAAGCCAGGTATTTTCTGTTCGCCTGAGATTCTCCGGCAAATGCCTCCATCAAATTATTAAGCGTTTTGTTCTCACTCATTTTTTCGTCCTCCTTTTTTTTATTAAAAGCTTCTATCAGTTTTTCCACAACTTTTTTTGGAAATCCTTCCTGCTGCTTATGGTCTAAAAGCGACCGCAGAAAATCCTGAGTGTTATCGTTTTGCGCAAGCATATATCCTGCTTCACGGATGAGATCCTCCGCCATAATATGATTGGATTTTTCAATGGCGGCAGCCAGTTTTCCGGGTAATCCGGCAGCGAGGTTCTCCTGTTCCGACTTGTTTCGCATAAGTACTTTCAGTGCGTTGGCGACTGCTTCGGTTTTAGGCTGCTGCGGCGGATACTCCACGGGTACCATAGAAATTGCACCCGAAGGGCAGGCTTCTGCACAATCTCCGCAACCAATACACTTTGAAACATCAATAATGCTGTTCTCTGTATCCGTTGCTCCAGTAGGGCAGACATAGAGGCATAAGCAATCCTTGGTACATAAACGAATATTCCTTACCGCATATTTCTTAGACATTCTCATTACCTCCCTTCGACCTTTTCAAACTTCCAATTTGGTACCTTGCACACAGGACAAATATCAGGCGGGGTGTCTCCTATGTAGACAAAGCCACAAATTGTACAGACGTAAACACCAGTATTTTGAAGCATCGCTTCGCCTTCTTTTTGATATCGGGTCAGGAGGGACTTCAAAATGCGCGAGACCTTTTCACTCCAAACCAGTGCTCGGAGTGCTCCACGATCCTTGACATCGGATGCTACGGAATTTGCATGCGGGAAACCCTCTTCAAGGTCTTTTTCGATCAATGAAATCAATTTATTGAAATCAGGTTCCTCAGCCGGCTCGGATACCGCTTTAAAATAATCGGCCAGTTCTTTAAATAGAGCGGCCTCTTCCGGTTTATACTGTTTTTCACAGCCTCGCGCAAGATTTGAGCAGAGCGCGCTAATTTCCAGCGGTGAGAGTTGCTGCATATCAGTTTGCTCACCAATGATAGGTTTTGATTTTTTCTCAGCGGGTGCGGCAGATTCTCCCTGTTTCTCAAATTCCGCTTTTGTTGCGCCGCAGATCGGGCAGACCCAATCCTCGGGCAGATCTTCCCACCTTGAGCCTGGCACTATGCCTGCTTCAGTAATGCCCTTTGCTTCATCGTAGACAAATCCACAAACCGAACATACGTATTTTGCCATTTTACTACCTCCTTAGTTATTAAATATTGTTCATAGAAATATTTTCTTTTCTGTTTTTCAATTTCTCTTACTTATCAATAAGATATTTCTTTTTGCAGAAAAGTCCCTTGCTTTAAGTCATCAAATGCCTGCTCCAATTCTTCTTTTGTGTTCATTACAATAGGCCCTCCCCAAAAGATGGGTTCGTGTAAATACAGTGAGCTAATAAATAACACTTGGGCTTTTTGGTCTATTGCCTTTATCTCTACATGGTCACCAGCGGTAAGTTTTACTGCCGTCTTTTCTTTTACCAGCTCGCCTCCGATATACGCATTCCCTAATAGGGTAAAGGCCATTACCGAGCGTTCAATGTCTGTGCGAATAGTAATGGAAGCGTAGGGATTCAGATGAATATCATAATAATCCAGCGGTAAAAACTTCCCCTGATATCCTTTTCTACCGTTGTATTCACCGGCAAGCAGCCTTAACTTTCCGTTCTCAATTTCAATTTCTTCAATTTCAGAATTCTTGATGCTGCGGTATGCAGGGGCTGTCATTTTGTCCTTTGCCGGAAGATTAAGCCAAAGCTGCACTCCAAGCATCCGCTCGGCAGCTGGCAATTTTTCTTCATGCATAATACCGGATCCCGCTGTCATCCATTGGACCTCTCCGTCACCAATGGTATCCTCATTACCTAAGCTGTCCTTATGAGTCATAAATCCACGATATACATAACTGATTGTCTCGATACCTCTGTGGGGATGCATGGGAAATCCCGCTGTGTAATCATCCGGATTTGTGCTGTCAAAGGAATCGAGCATCAAAATCGGATCATATTCCTGAATAGTTTGGTTTCCCAATACCCTAACCAAACTCACTCCGGCTCCGTCCTTCGTTCTATAACCTCTAACCTGTTGACTGATTTTTCTTTCCATACTTTACCTCACCAACTCTTTATTTTTTTCAACGGATCGAGCATGGCTTGAAATTCTTTGAAGCAGCTTTTTAATACGTGGACGATTGTATCTTTGTGCTATTATACAAGGCAAATTTATGAGCAGTGTATACACCAACATATACCATACCACCTTAGGAGGAGTAAAAAAGCCAAAAATCCAGAATGGAAGGATTGCTAACCAGTGTGTAAGTTCACCGCGTGCAGATTCAACCAAAAAACGATTCAAATACTCTTTAGAAAAACTTTCAAGCTTTTTCTTAGAGAAACTACGTTTTTTTAAGATCGCTCCTCCGTCTGGCAGCAGATGCTTCCAGCGGCTGACCCTGAAAACACTGTCATAAATGCGACCTTCTTTTTCAAAACGGTGTGCGGAGAACAAGAAAGAATCGGGTGAAAAATAACGATCTGGTAAGTATAAGCATATCAAAGCCGCAGTAACTTGCAATACTGGCCAGACAAGAAAGCATAAAATAATTGTTAATGTATCTGGAAGAAAGATTACTCGCATGTTTTTTCCTCAGTCCTTATAGACCGCCCCTTCCACGTTACTTTGAGGCCGAAGAGTTTTTTAAACGCTGAAACAAGAATAACGACCAGCATAACAAGCATTAATATCGGATATAAAGTCACTGCCCAGACATTAAACCTCCCGATACGTCTTGTAAGAATGGCTAACAAGCACACCCAGACAATATAAAGAACTGAGTAGATCGCCAGCCAGAGCCAATTCATAAGTATTGAAAATATTACGATATGCAACGGCACGGAGATAAGTGAGGCAATCCATAGAAAAACCATCAAAAAAACCAGAACGGGCGTTTTAGCTGCACCTGTTGCCATGTTTTTAACCCAACCCTGCAGTAAAGAGTGCAGCCCGTCTGCATACATTCTAAAAGAAACTTCACTGTTGCCGATATAGATGCAAAACTTTAAACCTGCGTTTTTGAGCTGTGAACCCAGCGCCATATCTTCTACAATGCTCGCCTTAACGCATTCATGGCCACCCGCCTTTTCATAATCCTGACGGGGAATCAGAATTATTGGACCGTATAGACCTATGTTGCGCGGTTTTGGCAACGCTGTTCCGTTTGCGGCAATCTGAACCAGATTAAACATCATTGATAGCTGCTCATATATTTTTTCTGTCTTGTGGTAAGGTTGAACAGACACTGTGCAACCCTGCAGCAAATAAGCAGAAAGAAGTTTGCTTATTCCATCAGGTCCCAGTCTCACATCCGCATCAAGGAACAATAGCAGTTCACCCTTTGCTGCGTCTGCGCCGTTTTGGCAAGCCCACGACTTGCCCGTCCATCCTTCGGGCTTGGATTTTAGGGTTATTAGCTTAACACCGTTTTCCAATGCAATTTGACCTGTTGAATCCTCTGAATCGTCGTCTATACAGATGATTTCTAAATTAGGTAACGTCTGTGCGCTCAAATCCGCCAAAAGCAAGGGAAGGTTATGTTCCTCGTTACGTGCCGGTATAATCACCGATATGGTCGGATAGTTCGATAAATTTCCGTTGACCACTGGCAAAGTTGGAATTCGATAAAAAAGAACCGCAGTAACCGCAAGCCCTAGCAATACAATGACAAACTCAATAATAATTAATGTCATGAACCGCACACCTTCAGCGTCTTGTGAATTGCATCCGCCGCCAGTTTCCCGGTCAATATAGATACCGGCAACCCCGAGGGGCTGAAAGTCCACTGACCACATTGGTAAACATCTTCCATTGGCGTTTTAATGGAGTTTGTAATCTTTCTAAATCGGCTCTCCGCAGGCAGTTTGTCGTTGGTGAACGACCATCCCGTAATGGCTCCGTGCGCATTCCCGGTTTCCCGCTCAACCGTCAGCGGCGTGGCACAAAGGGCAAATTCAACCATTTCCGTTATACCGGAGAACACGGATGCCTCCAACACTTCAATAATTTTTCTTGTGCAAAATTCTTTAAACTGTTCGTAGTTGACTGTTTCTGATATATGCTTTACAAGGTGGTAATCCATCAATGTACTAACGATTACGCCTGTCTTGCCCTCTGGTGCCAGAGAAGCATCCCGCAAGGCTGGGCAAGAAATCTCGTAGGTTGTGCGCTCTAAGTACTGTCCGATCCATTCATATAATCCGTCTTCAGTCGCTACAGCCTCATTCCAATTTGTCAGTGAAGACAGGCCTGTCGTCGATGGTGTATAGAACGCATGTGATCCGCAACGGATTTCGAAGTAATCATGGTCTAAGTTAACACCCATAAATAGAGAGAGTATGGAATCGCCGCCTTGCCCCTTTTCGGCCAGATCACGCTGGTTGTCTGTCTGCGGTGTATGCGTTGCGCCCGCAGCAGAATATAGTGATTTCTGATCTGCAGCCCAAACCAACTTTTTGTAACGATAGGTATCTCCGCCTGCTGTGTGCAGCTGCTTTTGATGAGTATCCACTCGCGTCACTGCTGTATTCGTCAATATCTCGCCGCCAGCACTTCGGATATAGTCGGTTACGGTTTTAGCGAGCACACCTGTGCCGCCCTTGGGATAAAGGTAATCCAGGTACAACCCAAAATAGCTTAGCGCAAAAAACGTTGGTGTATCTTTTAAAAAATGCTGTACAATCATATCGATTAGGGCCTGATTGCTTGTAAAACGCTTTAGATAAGCGGCAACTGGCTGGCTCAAGCGGCTAGCTTTACGGATATTGACCTGATATTTGACTAGCCATGGCAGCAGCGTTTTCAACAGATATTCGCGGTCCTTCATGTCCTCAAGAAACAGCGGATTATCGATACCATAGAGCACATCCATATAATCCATCACTTTTTGGATCTCTTGTGCGATTTTATCGATATCCGATTCATTCTCCGGAAAGATACCGGCAAGCATTTTTATGTAACTTTTTAGGCTATCTCTGGAACCGAGCCTTGTCCATTGATTTTTGATACCGATAGATACCGAGTTTTGTGTTAAATCCATTTCCAGCCCCAGGCTTTTTAGCATGGGTAATAAAATACCGGAGTTTTCAAAAGCACGGATACCCGCGTCAAAAGCATACCCCTGATGCCGGAACGTATTTACCAGACCGCCGGTCTTATAAGATTTTTCACAGAGTAGCGTGCGGTATCCATATCGGCACAAATAGGCTGCACTAGTAAGACCGGCAAGGCCTCCGCCTACCACGACTGCGTCGAATTCTTTGTTCACGCGTTCACCTCCTGCAAATAATCAATGACCGCCTGTATTTCCACAGCGGATTTGTTTTCTATTGCGCAGATACAAGTCTTCTCGTACTTTTCCAAAGAATCTCGATCAGTCGGGTTCTGCAGCCAGAGCTTTTTTGCGCCTTTAAAATTCCCGACGGATACCCGTCGCATGATGCCCCTAATATCCTTTTCCTTCGTGCATGTGGGATGCTCGCATAGCCTGCACCGCATAGCTTTCCGCATAACCGTGCGAGCCGCGTCGCCGTACCCGTCATAAAGCCGGCCTGCCGTAAAGGGCTTGTCCACAATGCGGACGAAGTTCTTCATATTCTCCTGATAGACATACGGTTCTTTTCCGAGCTTTTTGAGCAGGGCGTTGGCCGCTGATAGTCCGGAAGTTGTCACGGTGGGCGTTCCCGTTCCCATCACGGTGGATTCACCACAACAAAATAGGTTGTCCCATTCCGTCCGCGTGTGCAGGCGGCGGAACATATGCTGTCCCAGCATCTGTTTGGGACCCGCAACTGAGCCTCCATTTTTCAGTGTGTACCGTTCAATTGTTCTCGGCGTTGCCACCTCGCTATACCGGACAGCCTTTTCAAAGCCGGGGAACCGCTTTTCCAGCACGCTTATGAGGCGCGATTTTTCTTTTTTCTTCTTTTTCTTATACTCCACGTCGTCAAAGGTATCCCAGTTTTCAAAGGTTGGGCCAATCGCCACAACGGTGTGTTCATCCTCTTTGCACAGCGTCTTATCGTCAATGCTGAGTATATAGGCAGTCACTTCGCTTTCGTCGAGTTTGTCAGGATTTCCAACCAGCATTTCTATTGGAGCCGTATCTTCTGGTATGACATCCCGGTCAACCACGGCATACAAAACCACACTCGGATATGTAGGAGCCTGTTTTTGCGCCCATTTTCTTTTCTGCTGTGTGCTAAATGTAGGATCAATCAACTTTCCATAAAGATTCCAAACGGTTCCCGAATAAATGATATCCGGAGCGAAGAGCTCGCTGCCATCATCAAGCTTTACTCCAGCGGGCACGCTGTCTTTAAAGATCAATGAGAGCACTTCTTTTTCTAGCAGCATTTCCCCGCCATTCTCTTCAATGACCTTTTCAAGTTTGCCAGGAAGGAAGAGGGTGGAGCCTGCAGGATAATAACTGCCGCCAACATGGTTATCCACAAACATAACTGCAGCAAGTACTGCAGGAGCTTCGTCCAGTGTTGCATAGCAGTAGGTCGATGTCAGCTTGTCAAAGAATTTAAATATCTCGGGATCAGAAAAATACTTCTCCAACAGGCTTTTAGCGCTTTTATTCAAATACCCCAGAAATCTCATGTAAGATATCGGGTGTTTGAGCATGCTCTTCAGTGCAACTTTAGGATCTGTTTCATCAGCCGTGTTATAGGTCGGCACGTCTACCATCACATTCTGGTACATTTTCAGCATGTCGTGATAAAAGCGCTTAATATTTATCTTTTCGTTGGGGAAAAGACCGGCAAGCTCTTCTGAAAACCGATCGACGTCTGCCCAGAAACGTATCCTTTTGCCTTTGAAATTCACGCAATATAAAAGATCATGCCGTATCATATCGATAGGCTCCTCAAGGCAGTTAAACACAAAGCGGTGTGCGTTGAAGCCCTTATCACCAAAACCGTATAACATCGCGGCGCCCTGATCAAACGTCACATCGCCACGCCGGAATATGCCGCATGATCCCCCTGGATTATAGCTTTTTTCAACGACGGCTACAGAAAGCCCGCGTTTTGCCAGCAGGCTGGCCGCAGTCAGGCCGGAAAGTCCTCCGCCGATAATGATTACATCGTATTTCACTGAATGAACCCCCCGTATCAAATGTGTCTTGCTTTAGTTTTGGTTGTTTTTCAGCTAATCTCTGAGCTTCCTATATTGAATGATCGGCCCGTCACCCGCCAGTAGCTTTTCTCCCGATTTGTATGAGGAAGCCTTGGGCTTTTGTGTGATGACCACGCGCTTATCCTGCCGTTCAACAATTTTATTCGCAAATTTACCGAAGAAGGCGATTAGACTGTTAAAAGCTTTGATCTTCGTGAGTTTACAATAGAACCGAATGTAGAGTATTGTATTTTCATCGTCTACCGGAGCGAAATAAATGAGCACTTTAATTTTTGAGCTTATGTGGTTCAGCCATATGTTCGGGAAAATAAAATTGAGGTTTGTATCCTTAATCACACATTCATCGGGGGACTTCGGCTTCTGTCCGTTATCCACCTCGTTGTTTGCGCTGGTTTGCAGTATGCTGTTCTTATACAATACCTTTGGACCACTGATCAAGGTTTTATTGCCTTTGCCTATAGTATTGTAGTGCACAATCGGGACATGAACCACATCAAGCTGATTTTCAATACAGCGTGAATAATGCGAATTCCAGTGATCTTCGATTTCGCTGTAAGAATAGCTTTCATCAATTTGATCATAAAAAAACGGCAGTTTTTCCGCAGCTTCTTCCGCTTCCCCATACCAAAGATAAATGATTCCGTTTAATTCCTTTACAAGATAATGCTTGACATTATACCGGCTGATGTCGGCGGTTGAAGCTTTTCCGTTTGCGGGAATAAATGTGCATTTGCCGTTTTTATCAAATTCCAGTCCGTGGAAAGGACACTGGATACAATCTCCCTTAACCTTGCCGATGCTGAGTGCTGCGCCTCTGTGCGTACACTGATCAACAACACAGCAAATATCGCCTTTGCTGTTTCTGAATAATGCCAAATCCAGATTAAGCCTTTTTACGCTTACAATCTGGTCAGCCTTGACTTTCTTTGATGGAAGTATTGCATACCATTGGTTTGTGATCATATTATCTACTCCTTAGAAAAATCATTAATGATTTCTATATTAATTAGCACGGGAAGTGCAAATGCCGTCCCAGTATGATTCAAACAATTCATCAGCATTATCTTTATAACGAAGTTCCTCAGGATATAAAAGCATACCATCCAATACACCTTGAATCATGCAAAGGTATAGCCTGAGAGACCCTAGAGACACATCTGGTCTTATTTCACCATTAGACTGGCCTTTTAAGAAGCATCTCTGCATCTTTTGTTTGAATATTGCGTCTTTTTCGGAGATCAGCTGAGCAAATAAACTATTAAGTTGTTGGTTAGGAATAAATGTTATAGCACGCCAGAATCGAAGACGCTTGTCTTTTGAAAAATATTCAATCACAAAATTATACAGATTCTTCATAGCTTCCTTGCAGTATAAACCTTCGATTTTTAACATCCATTCATGTAAATAGGCATAGTATCTTTCGATTTCATCCCGAACAACCAACTCAATGATTTCATCCTTGCTCGCAAAATGACTGTAAAGCGAAGGCGTTTTGATTTTCACCGCCCCAGCTAGCTCGGCAACCGATAGATGGTAGCCTTTTTCACAAAAAATATCAAATGCAGCCATAAGAATTTCCTGCTTTTTATCCAAATCTGGTACCTCCTAAGCTAACTAATATTTGTTAGCCTTATAGCTGTATTTTACTATAAACTATTTACAGTTACAATCATATTTTATTGCTCGGATAATTTTTCGGTTTTTTCAGCTTGTTTCTACAAAATCATTACTACATATATAATTGAGATGCCGAGAAATCAACACAGCTACTCATATAATTCTATAGCAACGATTTCCCGTTGCACTAATCGACAAATAAATATATCAAATAAAATAATAGGAATTGCACAAATACTCCTGCTTATATTTCTCCGCAAGTTTATATAAAAATCGCTTCAAAGGATTCATCGAGGAGCTTTTTTGACAGGTCTGTAAAAGGTTAAAAAATCGTTCCTTTTCTTCGAGACTTGCCATGCCCTTGAAATAACCCCAGATATGTAAAGCGGCATTGACGCAGTTTCCTGGGATGACCTCCTGCGCATAAGCATGTTCGATAAGTCGATAAAAATCAATCGCCGGATATGAATATTTATCCTTCAAAAGATCCCTTATCTTTTTGTAATCATTCGGCGATTTCTCGAGTACAGCATATTTATATCTACTCCACTCGAGCTCTAGTGCTTTTATATTTTTATTAGGTGTCGTACAGTTAATGCATTTTATTGCTGAAAGGTTTTTATCTTTGACTTCGAGCATGATATCCGGTTTTTTCTCGCCAAGGTCAGTAAAAAAATCCAGAAACTCAGTTACAGAAATACTCTTGGAATGAGAACCGGTACTTTTCAGACAGTCTTGCTGAGAATAGTGAACTTTTTGCGGGCCGTCCTCCTTCCTCCAGGATGATAGGCATTGGGTAATCCAATAGGAATCGTCTTTTGACGGATCGTAGCAATTGACTTTATTGTGAAGATTATCATAAACGACGGGAATTCCGAGGCATGAACCCAGTTCCAGAACATCGCCGATGTGGTAAGACTTGTCGTCATTTTCTATTACGAGGCGTCGCTTGATAGAATCATCCAGATCTTTATATCGCTCCGAAAAGCGCATCATGGCAGCTTTTTTGTCTCCGTAGACGCCTCCAACATGTAGAATGATTTTGTTGGTAAAATCGACTTCCAGACTATCTAAAAATGCTGAATGATAAGCGAGATCCTCAATAGCACGTTCTGCCACCTGCTTGTCTGGCGAATTTAGCACGGTATATTGACCTGGATGCATCGAAACCCGAATACCTGCTTTTCTGATGCTGTTTCCGAGATTGGAAAGTTCCTTCTTAAATAGGCTCCTCCATTGTAGCGTATTGGCAGAACTTGAACCGAAGGGGATGACATCAGAACTGATCCGGAAAAGGCGGACGTTATTCGCATCATTATACTCAATGATGTTTTTAAGAGACGTTAAATTATGCCGAATCAATTCGGCCAGCTTTTCCTCATTGGCGTTTTTCAGCAGACATCCTTTTATGCCAGTGTTTGGTACACCAACAGTCAGGCAAGCATATCCAATACTCATGATTTCCTCGTAAAAATGTATTGATTTAATAATGGCGAAGGATCTAGTCTTCCTTCGCCATTATTCTGTCGTTATTTCTATACTGAGGTTTTGGGGCTATTTCTTTTCTTTATTGAAGCAAAGGAACCAGTCGAGACAGTATTTATTCTCGTCCTTGCTCTCCATTCTTTCCTTTGCAACACCGCAAGAGCCGGGGGTTGGGATAATAGTATCGTTTCCGGGCTGCCAGTTGGCCGGGGTGGCAACCGAGTCTTTGTCAGCCTTTTGAAGCCCGAGAATAATTCTCTTGATCTCTTCAAAATTTCTGCCAAGAGAGGCAGGGTAATAAAGGATAGTACGAATAATACCCTTCGGGTCAATAAAAAATACTGCTCGTACAGCTTGTGTTGTCGACTGGGACTGTATCATTCCGTACTTTTTGGCTACATCCATTTTAATGTCTTCAATGAGTGGGAATTTAACCTCAACGTTTTTCATACCCTTCCACTCAAGTTCTTGAATCTTTCGAAGCCATGCGATGTGCGCATATAAAGAATCAACCGAAAGGCCTACAAGCTCAGTGTTCAATTCCTTGAACTCGTCCGCCATTGATGCAAAGGTCATGAATTCAGTGGTGCAGACAGGGGTAAAATCTGCCGGGTGTGAGAAAAGAATAACCCATTTCCCTTTGAAATCTTCCGGGAACTTGATCGGTCCCTGAGTGGTCACAGCTTCAAAAGCTGGAGCGGGGTCACCGATTAAAGGCATTCTGTAATTAGTATCTTCCAAGATATAACATCTCCTTTTCATTTAGTAAACGGGAGTTAATATCTGTGATGCTATGCTTCCACCACTCCTGCCCGTTACGGCTAAAACAATTTTTTAATAGAACCCAGCAGGCCGCCCGCCTGATCTAAAGATACCTTTGCCTTTACGCCGTCAATCAGAGCTTTTATCTGATCATCGGGCAGATCGATCCCAAGGACAGATTCAATCGCCTTCACCGGATCGCTGGAGAACTTGGATGCAAAATCCTTGTCCGACTTTACTTAATCTATAATCTCTTCGATTTTATCTTTTATGTCCATGTTTCTTTTTCTCCTTACTGTTTTGTTTTCAGTAGATCACGGATTTCTTCGAGCAGCACAACTTCCGGAGCAGGAGCCGGAGGAGCGGGGGGTACTTCTGCTTCTTTCTTTTTTCTGGATGCTAGGAGTTTAATAAACAGGAAAATAGAAAAAGCAATAATCAGGAAATCTACGATTGCTTGAATGAACGAACCATAAAGGATAGCCACTTCTGCAATATCGCCGCTTGCAGGTGTGATGACATATTTTAAATCAGTAAAGCTTACCCCGCCCAAAATAACGCCAATCACCGGCATGAGGATGTCATTTACTAGAGATGAGACGATTTTACCGAACGCTCCACCGATAATCACGCCTACGGCGAGGTCGATGACATTTCCTTTTAATGCAAACTCTTTGAATTCTTTCAGCATTTGAACACCCTCTTGATTTTTTTAGTACTGCAGAATACGGGGCAGCGCTGCTGCTTGTTTTACCCAATCTTCAACCTGCGCCTCTGTAGGCAATTTCCTTACGAGAGATTTGGCATCATTGGTTTCCTGCATCTTTTTGAAAAGGTTTTCAGCTTTGCGCATTGCCAGCTCGGGGACGGTATCAACGCCGGCAGCTTCCAGCAATTCAGCATATTCTCCACCGATTCCCTTGATACGGGCAAGATCGGCATGGTTTGCCCACTTGAGAATCAGCTTTTCAGAAACCCCTGTTTTTTCAGCGAGTTCAGTTCTTCCTTTTTTAGTCGCGCAAGTATCCAGTAGTGCTTCGATTGACTTTACTCCAGCAGCTTCCAACTTGGTCTCATATGCCTCTCCGATTCCCTCAATAATGCTTAGCTTTGACATCTTTCTTACCCCTTTCAAAATTTATTTGTATTTTATGCCGAATAATGCAACCTAAGCACATCATAACACAAGCACAATAAACAATCCATCCAAATATATGATTCATGAACTTTAATTTAATGAGGAAACAGTATTTCTGCTGCTATCCAAAGAACAACCAAAAGGCCAAGTATAACGGAGAGCAGTGTCAGCAAAGATCTGTCTTTGTTTATTATCATTGAGGTAATCCCTAAAACAAATCCTATCACTCCTAGGCCTGCGATAGCTGGAGTAGGGAAAGGAATGCTGTAAGTAAAAAATTTTAAAATCATCATGACAATAAAAAGCAGAATAAAACATGACGCATATTTTCCTGCTTTCGCTTTTGGCCAAAGCCGAATATTCACAACTCATCACCGCCTTTTTTGTGGGATTTTCGGCGCATGTATTTACTGCATCGTGCAGTTTTTTCCGTTTCTTTTAGCTTCGTACATTTTTTTATCAGCGAAAGATATTACTTCAGCCGCAGTCATTTCATTTTGCCCGGAATATATGCCTAGCGAAACGGTCGTACCTATTTTGTTATTTTGCAAAATAACTAGTTCAGCTACTTTATTTCGTACTCTTTCAGCAATTTCAAATGCCTCATTTGCATCGGTTTTGTTAAGGCAAATCACAAATTCATCGCCGCCATATCGAGCCACCCAATCGGTATTAGAACGGATTGATCGCATTATGATATCAGCAACGTCTATCAGGACTTTATCTCCGAATGCATGTCCTAGTGAATCATTTATTTCCTTCAAATTATCAACATCCAAAAATATTACTGACATTGGCGACTGCTCGACAAAAGCCTTCACAATATCTTTCGATAGACGATCATCGACATACCGCCTGTTAAATAAGTTCGTCAGTTCATCCTTCAAAGCCAAACTGTTGCTTGGATCAGAATAATCTTTAGGGTTAATGGACAGGCTGTTGGAAACATTTTTTAACAACTCAAGTACTAATTTTACGCCTGAGAGTTCTATTGGAAAAGCGGTATCAAGAAAAGTGGAACTACCCATATGCACCAATCTCATAACACATGTATTTTCTTGGAATGCATTTGTTGCAATAGAGTCATCACTTATCAAGTCGGACGTCCAATAGTCAAAAGAAATATTGCCCAATCCATGCTCGGAATTGTCAGAGCGACCAATTGTTCTTTTATTAACAGGGTCAATTATTCTTAGGGCATCGTAAAGTTTGCGATACCGTTCAAGCTCGTTTTCTATTTGAGATAGTAAGATATCATTAGTCATGGTGAATTCTTCTTTCTGCAGAAGATATTAGATACTGTTATGTGGGAACAGCAGCTAGAGACTATAAAAAGCTCCTCTGACTGCTGTTCCCGTTGCTTGCTTGATTCTAACTGCCATACAATAACATGCCTTCAGGCTGTGGTTGTATGGAAAACAGCTGGCAGAAATCATTAATCTATCGCGTTATAGGTTCTTACAGTCATAAGGATTGCCGCCTCCCGGGCAGCCATCCCGAAGCCGGCTGTGGTCTGCGCCACAATAGTTGCATTCGTCATGAAGTATCCCGCGGTGTCACCCTTGATGATGCAAGTTATGACATATGCTTTTTCCATCCGCCCTTGAAGAGGAAACATCCTTCTCTTCCAGAACATCCTCTTAAAATACTTCATTTAACATATTGTCAAAACTCTTTACACCTCTGAATTTTAACACAGACCCATACATATCCATGCTTCAAGGGTTCATGCTGCGAACGGTTTTGATGCTGTATCCGCCCTGATGGTCTTTGGCCTCTAGGTATAGTGCGTATTCGCCCGGCTCGTCAATGGTAAAGGAGAATTCCGAGGTCTGGATATCCTCTGATCTGAATACTGTCTCACCTTGGCCATCTTCAAGCGCTAAATAAATGGTCAAAGAACCACCCCTGGTATCAACACTCACTTGGAAATCTACGGTTTCTCCTGCAGCTACGGGGTAGTGGTCCCCAAATTTTTTACCGTCGAAGTTTTCGTAGCTTAGGGCGAGAAGCTCAGGCGTAGATACTTCACCGATGGGTTTGGTCACTTTATACCCGGATTCGGATGAGCATCCGTATAACAATAGCAATACGGCGAACATAAGAAGAAACTTTTTCATCATGACCTCCTGATGATCTTCGGGGCTTTTGGGAAGTTGAAATCTTTTCCTAAGGTCACAGCTCCTGGGAAAAAAGGAAAAGAAGATGAGCGGAAAACAGTCTGCCGGCAAATCATTAATCTATCGCGTTATAGGTTCTTACAGTCATAAGGATTGCAGCCTCCCGAGCAGCCATCCCGAAGCCGGCTGTGGTCTGCGCCACGGTAATTGGCTTCGGCATGAAGTTGCCCGCAGTGTCGCCCTTGATGATGCCGAGCTTCGACATGTACTTGGCTCCATCCACAGCCCAAGTGGAGATGTCCTTCTGATCGGGGAAATCATTCACACCCAAAACGCTGTAATCGGCGTTTGGCGCGATGGCTTTGATGGCCCGGAACAGCATTGTGGCGCACTGTTCTCTGTTGATCAGCGTTTGGGGGGAGAAAGTCGTGGCCGATGTCCCCGTCGTGATACCCAGCTTATAGGCCTTAAGGATTTGGCTGTTCGTCGTATCTGTAAATGGGTTCGGAGTCATCGGAGATGCTGTCGTTCCCGTCATCTTTTCGTACAGCAACACAGCAAGTTCACAGAATTCCTCACGAGTAATGGATTTAGTCATATCGGCGCCTTTAAGAATATCGGGAATAAGACCCAGTCCGTTTGCCTCCTTCAGTTCGGGTACAGCCCATGCGCTGGCGTTGGAGTAAAAGCTATCAGTGCCGGGTAAGATTGGAAGCACTTCCTTCGGAAGCAGGTCGGGGGCTTCGTCCTCCGTAGGCTCCGGTATCAAGGGCAAGGTAAAATCCGGCCTGGGAATTGTTGGAGGAGGAATCTGAGGATCTGATGAGGGAATCGGGAATGTGATGGGTGCCCGGACTTTAATTGTAGGCAGATCAGAATACGCAAGATACCCTTTTGTGGGATATCCGTACCATGTCGGTGTAGTCCAGCCTTCTTTGCTTAGAGGATAGTAAATGGTAAAGCCTTCGGCTGTGTCCCAAAAAAGTTCAATACCGATTAACGGCGCGTTGCCGGTGAATCTTGCGTCGGCGAGATTTGAGCAACTCTGAAATGCTTTTTTGCCTATCTTGGCAACGTTGGACGGGATCGTAACAGTGGACAGATTGGAACAGCCAGAAAAAGCATAGTTGTTGATCAGTTCAACAGTCTCGGGTATTGCTATAGACGAAAGCGCAGTGCATCCAGAGAAAGTACTACTTTGGATTTCTTTGAGGCCAGCCGGAAGGTTGATCGACGCTAGATTTATGCATTCTGAAAAAGCGTTATGTTCGATTGTTTTCACTGTAGAAGGGATCACAATGCTTTTCAGACTGGAACATTTATAGAAAGCTTCTGCCGGAATCAGTTCCAGCTTGGCTGGCAAAGTAACATTTGTCAACATCTTGCTGCCCTTAAAGCAATCAACGTATAGTTTTGTCGTGCTTCCCAAGAATTCAACCGTGGTCAAGCTTTCGCAATAGCGAAAGGAACCATATGCGAAAACTACACTCGCCGACACGGCTACCTTTTGTAAATACCGGCTCCCGGAAAATGCACCATGAGAAAGATACAAGACGCCATCGGGAACGCTGAAGGTTATATCTGGTTTTGCCGGAGGATACTTTATGAGATCTTTTTTATCCTTCGAGTAAAGAACCCCATCGATGCTTGTAAAAGCAAGGTTTTCCGGCGCAACATGGATTGCTTTAAGGTTGGTTGTTTCATAAAATTCTAAAAAGTCAGTTAGGTTTTTTGGGATAGTAATAGAGGTCAACCCAGAGCCATGAAAAGCATAGGAATCCAAAAAAGTGAGGTTATCCGGAAGAGTGATACTTGTAAGTTTTGAGCATAATGCGAAAGACTCACCCTCCAACCTTGTTAGTGTCGAGGGAAGGGTTACATTGACAAGGTTTGTGCAATTATAGAAAGACATGTCTTTAAGCGTGGTGACTCCCTCGGGGATAACTACATCGGTAAGTGTTTTATTCTCGTTGAATGCCATGATGCCGATTACTTTGACCGGACTTCCGCCTAATTGTGACGGGATCACTACTTTTGAAGCGGTTCCTTTGTATTTCGTAATCGTTGCGGCGCCATTGGCTATAGTAAAATCATACTCCGGGGAAATTAAAGGTGGCAATGTCGTACCGTCGCCCGGCTGAATCGGAGTTATCGGCGTAATTGGCGTTATCGGTGCAGTTGGTGTTATCGGCTGAGTAGGTGTTATTGGTGTAATTGTAATGCCATAAGCGGGGGTAACAAGTGCTGAGAAAAGCAGCAGTGTGGATATGAACAATACAGTGGACCGTTTTAGGGACAGATTAATCTTTTTCATGGCACAAGCTCCTTTCGATTATATACATTAAATATATTAACCGCATTGGTATGTCCAAGACACAGAATGACAAAACATAAGTCCTTTTCAATTGCATTAATTAATGTCTTTCCGTAATGGAAAGTTCTTCTTTCTTTATCAACAGAAATATAATGTTTTATGTGGGAACAGCAGTGAGAGACTATAAAAAGCTCATCTGACTGCTGTTCCCATTGTTGCTTCTTACTGCATATTATTTTGACAATAGATTATAAAGCATCTGCGCTATTTCAGAACGAGTAGTTGATGTGGTGGGATTGAGCATACCTTCGTTTCCTGCGACGACACCGCCTTTGACCAGCGCACTCACGGCTTCCTGTGCCCAGGCGGCAATCATATTAGCGTCACCAAAATCGGAAAGCTGTTTGGTTCCAGCTACAGCAGGCAGTTCGCCAAGGACTTTCAGCGCATTGTAAAGCATAACAAACATTTCCTGACGGGTAATGGTCTGTTCAGGGGCAAACAGATTGTTACCAATCCCATTTACAATTCCAAGCCCTTTCGCAGCCAGCAGATAATTAGTATAGTAGGTATTGCCCGCGTCTGCAAAGTTCGCTGTTCCTGCTTGAACGGAATCCGTGCTGATTTCATAGGCGTTCATCAGGAGGACAATAAACTGCCCTCTGGTCAACTCCAGATTGGGGCTGTATGCTCCGTTTCCGGTTCCGGAAGTGATGCCGCGCGCCGCGATGAAATCGACTGCGTTCTTGTACCACGCATCGGAGGCCACATCATTGAAGGACACCGGGTTGTACCCAACGGCATATTTTGAGAAGTGTGTTGTTTTAAATACAACGCATTTTGTCTCCGGATCATAATGGCCACGCACTGTTTTTAAGCTTCCGTCGTCTGCAAGATAATAGATGACCACCAGGTTCGGGTTTTCCCCGGGCTTCAGGGTATATGGGATCGAAATTTCTGCATGTCCACCACCGAAACTGGATATCTGCCGGCCGCCTTTTGTGAGGGTAAAGTCATAGACCGGGTGGTCGCCGACACGTTTCTGCTGTTCCGGTGTCAGGGTTGACGGGTCGAGCTTTTCGACGGTCAACACCACATCGCCTGTCGAGGATGCACCGTTGATCGTGTTTACCGCTTTCTGATCAAAGGTAACTGTCGCAAAAGGAACCGGAATCACAGCTCCCTGATCAGCATCGACAAGCGTCCCGAACTGTGTCCCGCCGATGGTAACCTGCTCCTTGTTTTCTGACTCAGTAAGTGTTCCCGTTACGCCTGTTGTCCCATCCGGCGTGCTTACGGTCACTTGCTGACCTACCGGAGTGGGAGATCCGCCATCGCCACCGCCGCCCGCAGAGGAACGGGTGATGGTGATCGTATATGTTTTGGTCGTCGTGCCATCTTCGGCGGTTACCAGAACCGTAATTACATTGCTGCCTTCACTAAGCGAAATGACTTTCGAAACGGCATCGGTACCGTTTATTTTTACCGTGGCCTTGCTGTCCGATTGTTGGACGGCAACCGTTGTCGAACTGATGCTGTTGGCAACGCTTGCGCTATAGCTTGTAACGTTGCTGCCGAAGGACGGTGATAGGGTAACGTTAGTAGCTGAAAGATCAGAAAGAGTGGCGTCTGTTGAATAAACAGTTTTGACCCAAACCGTGCTGACTGGGTCTCCGTAGGAATATGTAAAATACCCTGCTTTTGTCGTCGGTTCAGTGTTATCATCCGGTTCCTTATTTTCGCCGCCAACTTGAACAAAGGTTACCGCATCGATTGATCCATCAATTGTAATCTCACTGCCATCAATGTAGCCTGCGGCATATGCACCGACGCCGCTACCGCCGGTTTGGCTGACATTGCCACCCACAGTAATACAGCTTCCATTATCAGCGTACGCCCCGTATTCGTTACTGCCCGAAGCAGTTACGTTTCCGCTTATGTTTACCGTTCCTCCGTTGTAGGCGAAAGCTCCCCGGCCATACTCTCCTGTTGATGTGATGTTTCCGGTTACCGTGACAATGCCGCTACCTCTTGCCGTTGCGGCAATACCGCTACTAAAGATATCACCTGTGACCATGATTGATCCTTCATATGCAATAGCGCCATGCCCTATATAAGGACCTGAGACGTCCCCGGTAACCGCAGCAGACCCGCCGCTCTCCGTGTAAACTCCAATGCCATAATCTGAAAGTGCTGATACATCACCCGTGAAGGTAACTAAGCTTGCGGTATCTCCGGAAACTCCATAGCTATATATGCCATATGTATCTGAAGTAATAACGCCACTGCCTATTTCTACACTTCCTCCATAATAAGTAGAAACACCTTTACTGTTGCCACCGGTCGCGGTGATCGTTGTTGTGACGCTGGAGTCCACAAAAACACTGCTTCCTATACCAACAGCAGTTACACCAGTTGGAGCCGAATCATCGGAGGTCGTATTTAAAATAAGTGTTCCTCCGCCGGATTCTGAGCTGTCTGTAACTATGATATCGTATCCATCTAGCGCACCAATAGGTACTTCAACATTTGATATATTGAGTTCATATCCGTTCAGGTCAAGGCTCAGCGAGGGGCAGTAACTGGAGCCAGCCCAAATGCGCTCGTTGTATGTGATGTCACTAAGTAGTTCGATTGTCTGTCCACTCGTTAAATTGTCTAATGCGTCGGCTAGTGATGTATATTGGGTATCTCCTATTTTGCAAACATATCCTGAGAAAGCATCGATGTCAATTTTTATTATTGGACCTTCGTTGCCGGCCATATCTTTCGCCTGCAAATATATATCACACGCTCCTGCTGTAAGACTATCCAGATGCAGTGTTGTTTCACCGTTACAGTAATCGCCGCTGCCAGACGTGTCAATGTCCGGCATTGTCGCGCCATCAGCCGTCACTTCATAGAAGAATCCGGCAAATTCATTACAGGTAAATGTTATATCAGCCTCGGAATCGGAGGTTCTGTCCGCCGTGCCGGAAGATAGCACGGGCTGGACTGTATCGTCCGCATATTTCCAGCTAAAAGCATCGCTCTGCCTGATGATCTGCATACCCGTTTCGAGAGGATACAGCACAAAATATCCAGTGGTGCTTAGTTCCGCCGCGGTGATAACGGTTTCGTTTGCAGATATTCCATTTAAATCATAAGCGAATACGCCTGTGACCGGGCCGGCAACGCTTATAATCTGACCGGAAGCGGGAACTATACGACCGCCAGTAGAAAAAGCTTCTCCTTCGGTTGTTTTCAATACAGCATTGATATCAAAGGATTCTCCGGCACCGTGGCTGACCGATAGACTTCCACCAGTCAAGTTCAATATTGGAAGAGGATTATACTCGGAATGGTAACCGCTACCGATTCCGCAGGCTTCCTCGCCACCGTTAGAAATAACGGTTCCGCCGCTGATGTTGATAACAGTGGTTCCATCATCGTAGTCTCCTATACCGGGACTGTTGTATCTTCCATTTGCCGTAACTGTGCCACCCTCGATATTAATGACACCGCCGCCGTCGCCATAACCGCCGCCGATACCGGCCGCATAGAGTCCGCTGCTAGCCGTCACGGTTGTTCCCGCTCCGCGAATGGTAATTGTTCCTGTCGATCCATAGCAACCGCCAATGCCCGGACAGTCATATTTTCCGCTGGCAGTAACGGTTCCGCCATCGATGAGGATTTCGCCGTTGTAGCCTTCGTCGCCACTTCCGATTCCGCTGCCTCCGTCATAACCGGCTTCATTTCCGGTGCTGCTGGCGACAACGGTTCCACCGTGAATATAGATTCTACCGACATCGCCGCTTCCGCCCGATCCGATTCCTGCTCCTGCGCCGGAACCGTTTGCCGTAATAATGCCGCCATTGATCGTGATATCGCAGTCGTCGCCATAAAGGCCGCTACCGATGCCAGCTCCCGCACCATAGCTTGCATTAGCATTGATTATTCCGTTATCAATAATGATGATTCCACCGCTATGTTGGTAAGCGCCGCCAATTGCCGCGCCATAGTTTCCGCCATAGGAATTGATGATTCCCTCATCATCCACGTCTGTATCAATTGTTAATTGGGCAGCATCCGCAACCTGCAATCCGGCCTTGTTTTCGCCGCTGCGCAAGGTGTTTTCAGATCCTTGGGCAAGAAAAGCATCGACTTGTGCAGTCCCCTGGATGTCAAAAGCGCAGGCGTCGCTGGTGCCGCTTACATTGATATTAATATCGTCAAGAACGATATGTGCTGTTACACCTGTGTTTATCACGATTGTGTTTGTGGTGGATACACCAGTGCCGTATATGCGATAATCACCGTCAGCGGAAATAGTTACAGGGCCAGCTTCAATGTTATATTCGCCATCATACGGAGAAGCCACTGGTGCGCCGGACGCAGTGAAATATGCCGAATTATACAGGTTTCCATCATTATTATTACCTGTAGCGTCCGCTGTAGTTATTCCGAAAGAATCATCAAAGCGCCAATAGCTCACTAATCCGGGTTCACTTCCGGTAAGAGTATACTGCATATCATAGCCGATTTGCTCCGCGGTTCTGGCAACATTCCAAACCCGAACCTCGTCGATAAGCCCATTATAGTTGTTGTAATTTGTCCAAGGAGCCTTGCCGATATACAGAGGCAAATCGGAAACTTGAATGTCGCCCGTCACGGGGTTCAAATTTTCCAATACTCCATTGATATAAATTTTTACTGAAGTACCATCGTAAACTCCTGCAACATGAGTCCAAATATCATTCTGAACTACAGTACTAGACTCGACCCCAGTTTCACCCGATCCTTCAGGAGCAATTTGGAAAGCAACTTTCCTTGGAAACCCTTTTTCTCCGGAATTCGCGCTTGCCGCCAACAAGCGATATGAATACCAGGGGTTTGCATCAGCTGGATTCAGTTGCTTACCAGCAATCAGAGCCCATTCGCCGCCGCCAGCACTCGGTTTGATCCAAGCCTCGAATGTCAACGCATTGGTTACATCGAGGCTGTTGCTATCCGGCACAGTAATATAGGAATTACTGCTGCTGTCAAAGCCAACTGCATTACCAGCTGTATAGGTGACTGCAACTGCGGTCAGAGGCGCTGATACAAACATTGTCAGCACCATTGATACGGACAACAACCATGAAAGTGCTTTCTTTCGCATATCAATTTCCTCCCTCATATTCAAAAAATATTTTTTTATTGATGTTCTCTTTAAGTTTCTTGAGTAGTTCTTCATAATCTGCTTTATCAATAAATACGCCTTGATAAATCTTGTCCCATGTCTGAATCTCAATTTCCAGTGACTTCACGTTCTTTAGTGTAATATTCAGGATATCTTTCTCAGATATTGTGATTACCTGGTCTTCAGCTTCTGAAGGCGAAAGTATTAATTTTCCTTTACTGATAAGCAAATCAAACGATTTTGTTTCGAAGAAACCCGTTTTTAGACGGAATTCGAAGCCCAACACAGTCACCTCGTTTCAATCTTGTTTTTTTTCTTATTTAGGATATCATATCTGATTCTAAAATCCGGATAAATAGTTTCATAGAAACTGGCAATGCCAAATCGTGTGGCATGAATCATGACAAAAGAATTGATTTTTAATAATACCTCTGGTAAACTAAAAAAGGGGTGGTTGTGATGCAGTTTTATGAAAAACTTGATTTTCTCATGAATATAACAAGAACAAGCAATAGCGCGCTAGGTCAGAAGGTTAAACTGGATGCATCCTATATCAGTCGCCTTCGAAAAGGGCAGCGGGGCGCATTAAAAGATATCGCCTGCATAAAGTCCATAGCTGAGTACTTTGCGAGAAACTGCAAAGAGGATTATCAGCGCAAAGCTATGGCCGAAGCGCTAAAACTTAGTTCTTCTGTGGCAGACAGTGGGGAGCTTTTTAAACATATATCAAAATGGCTGATGGATGAACAGGTGGAAGATAGGGAATACGTCGGGAGTTTTCTTGCCGGGTTTTCAAATTCCAATACCATACAAGTAACACCGGATATTTTCCAACATTTGAAAGTAGCAACTGAATATCCGCAAGAAGATATTTCTGTTTATTATGGCGTAGAGGGAAAGCGACGTGCGGCTGTTTATTTTCTGTCTGAAGTAATTGCACAAAGCAAGCCGCAGACGTTATTATTATTCAGCGATGAAGCAACCGACTGGATGACGGCAGACCGTGATTTCGCATCGCAATGGGCTTCTTTGATGGTACAACTGCTTTCAAAAGGAAATAGGGTCAAAATCATTCATACAGTTAGTCGTGACCTAGATGAAATGTTAAACGCAATAAGGCAATGGATGCCCCTTTACATGACTGGGTTGATTGAGCCGTATTTCTATCCCAAAAAGAGAGACGGAATATTCAAAAAAACACTTTTTATTTCCCCCAGTGTCACCGCCGTTATTTCGAGCTCTATTGGAAATTCGATCGAGCACGCTGCAAATATGCTTATAAGAAACGGCAAAATGATTAGTACATATGCTGAGGAGTTCAACCAGTATTTGAGCCTCTGTAAACCGCTAATGCGAATATTTACTGCTAAAGACAAAGAGGCGTATTTAAATACTTTAATTGAATATGAAAAAGAAAAAAGTAATTCCATTATAAAAACAGAATCACTATCCATTCTGACAATGCCTGACAACATAGTTTCAGGGATAATTGCCCGTATCGGAAATAAAGATGTTGATTACAATGATATCCGGGATCAAAGAACACGGCTTTTTGAAAACAATTTAAAGGTCAACTCATATGCTGAGATCATAAATCTTTTTGCCGCTGATTATGCCAAGAGCGGGAAAATTAAAGTTGCTTTTTCGGAGATGTTGCTCGGAGATACAGTCTACTACACTTTGGAGGAATATATCCTGCATCTAGAATACATATTGCTTCTCCTCGAGAAATATGAAAATTTCCATGTTTATTTCACAAATGGAGAAACAGAAGCCCAGTATATCGTATACGCAAGAGAAGAGCTTGGCGCAATAGTCGCTAAAACATCTACTCCTCCCGTTGTTTTGGCAATTAATGAGGCAAACTTAGCAACTGCCTTTTGGGATTTTTTGCGCAGTATGATCGCAGAAAAACCATATCAATACCCAAATAACAAAGAATCTGCAAAAATGTTGGCTGATTATATTAAGAGCATAAAGCAAAGCCAAGAATGAAATAAATGGCATTTTCATACTTTTATTGCAAAAACTTTAAGCAGTCCATAGATGCCCTTGGCAGCCGACTTCATTCGACCGCCAAGGGCGTCGCTTTACTCTGTATAGTCCTGCTCTATTACGACGCCGCATTGGAAGTGAATCTCCATGCTGGTGTCACCGATGCTGATCTGCTTGACCATCTGCTTCATGATGATTCCGTCATCTACGTTCATGATTGCGCCGGTCTTGATGTGTTCCTCGAAAACCGCCAGCCATGCTCTGACTTCGGTGTAGCGGACTTAGGTGCTTCGCAGATGTGTCTGCTGTGCTTCCAGCTCATTCATGCGCTTGCTATATTCCAATATCTGTGCGGCGTAGTCTGTCATACTCACGCTGTGTAGCGGTGAAGCATGGTTGCCACCGCTGGCAGCGATGACATGAAGGCGCTCACCGCCGGGGCGAAGGAACGAAAGGCTGCAGGCAACACGGAGCCGGTCGTTGTTCATGTCACTACCGATACGTCGATCAGTTCCGTCCTTCTGACATTGCCAGGCAGCTCCTTTGCTTCTTTCTGAGGTGATAGCAGAATGCCTCTGAAGATCGACGCCGGACTTGCAGTCCTCACGTTCCAGACATCCTCCGTCAATGCCTTTAGCCGGGCAGCCGGAACTGGAGACGTGACGTTCCGTATTCAGGCTTTGGATAAGAGCGCGCTTTCGCCGCAGGCGCAGGAGGCCATCGGCAATCACCCTGTTTACAGCTTTGCTGTTACGGCAGGTGGCACGACAATGACCGGCCTCGCCGGAACTGTCAAAATTTCTATTCCGTATACCCCAACGCTTGCCGAACTGGACGGGCAGGCCATCATCATTTATTACATCAAAGCCGACGGGACGCTCGCATTAGTCTCCGACTGCAAATATGACCCTTTTGACCACGCCGTGACTTTCCTGACGGACCATTTTCTCCACCTATGCAATTGCATTCAGGAAGATCGTATTTCGGGATGTCGCGGGCTGGTACGACGAATACGTCTCCTATCTCGCGGCAAGGGGCATCATGAACGGCCAGGGAGAGGGTATGTTCAAACCTGACACGCAGATTACCCGCGCTGAGTTCGCGATGCCTCTCTATAATCTCTCAGGTGAAAAGAGCAGCGCGACTGCATCGGCGTTCAGCGATGTCAAAACGACCGACGGGTTCTTCAGTGCGGTCCAGTGGGCATACAGCAACGCCATAGTCTTTTCCAAGCCCGAGTGAATAACCGAGGAAAACACCATATGAGGTATTGCAGACGGCTTTCTTTTCACGGCTCGGAATCAGCATATCTCTTGCAAGCTGAATGTTTTCGGCGTCACACATTACTTCGAACGAAACATCTCGTACCATTCTCAATTCGCTGTTTATGCATTCTTCCATTCGAAGGATGCAGTCAAAAGCGCCTTCAATAGCATATCCAATGTCACCCATGATATTTGACACACCAAAAACGATCTGGTGATATACATATGCCATCCCTTCATTTCTCGCTCACACCTCCCGACTTCATTTTACCATTCGGTTGGTTGTGGCTTTTCTTGGGGTGGCTCAATTCGTGGCCAATTATAGCTCACTTCTCTTGGCCGTTTTTGGCTCAGTTTTTTTAACCGCTTAGCCGAACCGCAAATCTCAAAAACCCTTAATTTAAAGGCATTTTTCTGCACTTTACTATTTTCCCGTGATAGAGTAGAGCAGTGGAGTTGCCACCGCCCATTCATCAAACCGCATGTGCGGTTTTCCCGCATATGGCTTTTCGATATTCTTCTTCCATCAGCATTCAGCCGCAAATACTTACCAGCGGTCTCTGTTATCTTCATTTTTCGGGGACTAAGTTTTGCAAACCGGAACTTGCTTTTCCAATTCAGCCTTATATATATGCATTTATTATGTCTTTATCGATGCGGTTATCTCCCTAACAGTTCTCAAATGATGTATTCGTAATTTGCATTATGAGAAGATGAGCGATGGAACGGTAAAGTGCATCGAGGAAGAGATTCCGTTTGAGGTTCCGGATTCGTGGGTGTGGGCAAGACTGGGCACCATCTGTTTACCTTTGCAATACGGTACGTCGAAAAAATCGGATAAAATAGGTAAAACACCTGTTATTCGTATGGGCAATATCCAAGGTGGAGAAATTGAATATGACGATTTAGCATATTCCTCAGATGCGGAGGATTTAGAAAAGTATAGTCTGAAAGCGAATGATTTACTGTTTAATCGAACAAACAGCCCAGAATGGGTGGGAAAGACAGCCATTTATCGTGGGAATATTCCCGCAATTTTTGCTGGTTATCTAATCCGAATTGTACCCGTACTTCTTAATCCTCTTTTTCTGAACCAAGTAATGAATAGTGGTTATGAAAGAGAGTACTGTGTAAGAGTTAAGACAGATGGGGTAAATCAATCAAATGTAAACGCTCAAAAAATAGCTTGCTTTCTTATCCCTGTCCCGCCTGAAAACGAGCAGCGAATGATTGCAGTGGCCATAACATCAGCTGTAAACTACATTAATTACATCGGATCAGAAAAGACTGAACTTCAAACTATCATTGCTCAAGTGAAGGCTAAAATCCTCAACCTCGCTATCAGGGGTAAACTCGCGCCCCAGAATCCAGATGATGAGCCAGCTTCAGCTCTGCTTGAACGCATCCGAGCAGAAAAAGAAGGACTCATAAAAACTGGAAAAATCAAGCGCGATAAGAACGAATCGTACATCTTCCGTGGTGATGATAAATCTTATTATGAGAAGGTCTACGAAAAAACCGTATGTATTGATGCGCAAATACCTTTCTCACTCCCGGATGGTTGGGCATGGGCGCGACTCGGTGATTGCTTTAATGTTGTGATGGGGTCGTCTCCATATGGGGGCTTAATCACCAATAATCATGAAGGAATGGAATTTCACCAAGGGAAAATATGCTTTTCTCAAATGTGGTTGCTGCCAAGTGATACATACATATCAGAACCCTCGAAGGTTGCACCAGCCGGGGCTGCGTTACTTTGCGTTCGTGCCCCAGTCGGAACGGTTAATCTCACAGACAGAGACATCTGCATTGGTAGAGGCTTGGCATCAATTTCACCGCTGTGCCAAATGACATCTGTTTTTATTTATTATTGGTTCACTGCTATTCGCGTAGATTTTGTATGCAAAGCGACGGGTTCAACATTTATTGCAATAACGGCAGATACTGTAAAATCGCAATTATTGCCGATACCGCCATTGGGTGAGCAACGCAGAATCGCTGATAAAATCACAAAACTTTATATGCAGATTGATGCCATCGCAGGGGATGTCAGTTGATTCCTTCAGTAATAGCGGTGAACTCCTTTTCCATTGCTTCAAGGACGGACACGATTCGCTTTTGCTCCTGTAAAGGAGGAAGCGGGACTATTTTCTGGGAAAAATCAGAAATCCAGTAACGCTTGTGCGTAGAATGGTTGCACTCAATTGTTTGCATCACATAAAAAAAGAATTTGCTGTCAGCGAAGGATGAATCTGCCGTTAGTATTTTCATTGCAGATGATTTCACTTTGAAGAGAAAATCAACATATTTGCTGTCGGTGGTAAAATCATCAAATATCACGACAGGTAGCTCCGTCTTTATTCCGCTTATCTCATTGGTATAGCCAATTATGAATGATTTCCCAGCTGTGAGCACAGGTGTCGGGTAGCCGTCACAGTAATCGGTTGAATCTACAATATATGCTTGTGGCTGTTCATACGGCATCGCCGTGCCAAGCCTAACGTAACTCCAGCTGTCGGGAACTTCGAATGGTAGCTCCGCTGTAATGCATCTAACCGAATTGCCGACCTTCTCATAATAAGATACACAGGCAAGTCAAACCTCCATGATAAAATCTTTCTGCGGTGCCCACATGCCGCTATTTTATCATGGAGGTGTTTTTATATGGAAACACAAGGCCAATTTGAAGCGTTTTTGCGGAAGAGTAATCTTTCAGAAAACACAATCACGTCCTACCTGTGGACGGTAGACTATTTTGAGGCGCATTACACGGCGGTCAGCAAGGAAAATCTTATGTCGTACAAAGGCTATCTGCTGGAGCAGTACAAGCCCAAAACGGTAAATCTGCGTATTCAAGCCATCAACAAGTATCTGTCTTTTCTCAAAAAGGAGCGGCTGCAGCTGAAATCCGTAAAAATCCAGCAAAAGAACTTTCTTGAAAACGTCATCAGCAACGCCGATTACAAATACCTGAAAAATAGACTACGAAAAGACAGAAACATGGAATGGTACTTTGTTGTGTGGTATCTTGCCGCCACGGGAGCGCGTGTCAGTGAACTGATACAAATCAAAGTGGAGCATGTGGAGGCCGGGTATTTCGACCTGTATTCCAAAGGAGGGAAACTCCGGCGGCTCTACATACCGAAAAAGCTGAAGGATGAAACGCTTGAATGGCTGGAAGAGACAAATGTTTCTTCCGGCTTTTTATTTCTCAACCGTTTCGGCGAACGGATTACCACCAGAGGTATTTCACAGCAACTGAAGAATTACGCCGATAAGTATGGTATAAATCCAAAAGTTGTCTATCCTCATTCATTCCGGCATCGGTATGCAAAAAATTTCCTTGAAAAATATAATGACATTGCCCTGCTGGCTGACCTCATGGGCCATGAGAGCATAGAAACCACGCGCATTTATCTGCGCCGTACCGCCAGCGAACAGCAGGCACTCGTCGATAAAATAGTCACTTGGTGATAAAAAGGACAGCACCCCGGCAAAGGAGTGCTGTTCGTTTATGCAAGGGTGTCCGCAATGGCATCCAACTGTGTGAATGCAGCGTCAATCGCAGTTACTATGCGGTGCTGCTCCGGGAGTGGAGGAATGGGTATCCACGCTTGTTTTCCGTCATAGGTTCCGAGCCGCGGCATTTTAACTCCATAAGAGCACTTGTTTGCGTAACTCAAAAAATAGCCGGACATAAGAACATGACGCGCATATGGAGGAAATAAAATATTTGCAAACTCTAACGGTAGAATTTCTGATGTACAGAAGCCGTGTTCATCCGCAATAAGAACTTTATTCAAATATGGGCGCAATTTACTGTATAATAATTGCCCTTTATGAAAGCCGTGCTTAGTGCTGCTGGATTTTCTATCTGCTGCGTACACTCTATGTACTACGCGCCCGGTATCTTTTTCGATATCTTCAAGGTCTAATATCCATGCGTCATCTGGCAAAGACGCAGTGTCAATATTACTACAATTCCCGTAGTCGCACAATTCTCCGAGCTGACACCATTCCCACTGGATTGGGATTTCAAATGGAACACTATTATTAAAGCATATACGTTTTCCTGCCTTGTTTTGATAATAAGATTTATCATCACCACGGAAAATGTAAGATTCGTTCTTGTCACGCTTGATTTTGCCCTCTTTGATCAGCTGCTCTTTCTCCGCCCGGATACGTTCCAGCAGGACGCTTGCGGGCTCGTCGGCAGGGTCCTGCGGCACCAGATTGCCACGGATTGCAAGGTCAAGAATCTTTGATTTGGTTTGAGTGATGAGCAATGAAATATCCAACTTCTCATCATCAATATTATTGACGCAATCCGTCAACTGTTTGATGCATGACAGTATACGCTTTTGCTCTGTTATGGGTGGAATTGGCATAAGAAACTGCTTTAATACATCAAAAGGCGGAATATTTTTCATTGCAGTGCCTTTGCCTTTTTCATTTGATTCACTTTTTAGTACAAAGTCAAAATACAGCAAATAAAACTCAGTTTGGCTTTTATCATATAGCATTATTCGCATTAATGCCTGATTAATTACGCCTCGCCGCATAGAAGCAGGCATAACAAATGACTCGCCGATTGTTCCCGCGCAGCTTACGATAATGTCATCTGGGAAAACCTCAAAACCTTTTAACTCCTGAAATTTTTCCGGTGTTATATAATAATTCCCCATAGATTCATCTTTATAAATAGCATTTTTTTGCTCATATACCTTAATTGCTTCAGCTGAGTCTGGAACGAACATAGCCTTTGTAATGCTGCTGCCGAAAGGCCCTTTTTTATAGAAAGCGAGAAAGCCCAACCTCGCCCACGACCAGCCCTCTGGTATCTCAAACGGTATCTCATTTTCAATGCAATTTACCGCTCCATCAGCCATCTTCTCATAATGCAAATTATCCTCACCCTTGAAGATAACGGAATCGCCCTTGATATCTTTGGCTTTCAGCTTACCGTCCTTTACCATCTGCTGCTTTTCGGCACGGATGCGCTCCAGCAAAACAGAAGCAGGCTCGTCATTTGGGTCTTGCGGCACGAGCTTTCCGCGAATGGCAAGGTCAAGGATTTTTTGACGCAGTGATTTTGTGTCCATTATTCCTCAACCTCTCCGATCAGCTTTTCAAGTTCGTCCACCGCCGAAACGATATTTGAAGTCTTATTTTTTATCATTTCCAAAAGCTCCAATAAAGTGCAGTCCGGTATCTCATCGCCGGACTTCATCCATGTGATGTCAAGGCTCGTCTTATCACGGTTGATAATTTCGTCATAGGTGAATTTGCGCCATCTGCCTTCAGGGTTCTCGGCGCTGTAGGTTTCGGTTCTGTCAAAACGATTTGCAGGGTTATAGCAACGCACGAAATCCTCTAAATCAGATTCTTTTAGCGGATTCTTTTTCAATGTACAGTGAATGTTGGTACGGTAATCGTATATCCAGACTTCTTTCGTCTGATGCGTCGGGCTTGCGACTTTGTTTTCAAAGAAGATTACATTTGCCTTGACACCCTGCGCATAAAAGATACCGGTAGGCAATCGCAAAATTGTATGTAAATCAGTAGTTTCAAGGAGCTTTTTACGGACTGTTTCACCTGCGCCACCCTCAAACAAAACATTATCGGGAACAACAACGGCTGCGGTGCCGTTCGCCTTCAGCAGTGTGTGGATGTGCTGTACAAAATTGAGCTGTTTGTTTGAACTACTTGCCCAGAAATCCTGACGGTTATACACCAAGTCTTCCTGTTCCTGTTCGCCCTGCTCATTGGTAAATGTCAGTGCTGATTTTTTCCCGAACGGAGGGTTGGTCAGCACATAATCGAAGCGATCACCAGGGTCGGCAAGCAAAGAGTCGTTACGGATAATCGGCGGCACACCATCAAAATCGCTGATATTGTGCAGAAACAGATTCATCAGACAGAGACGATATGTGCTTTGGACAATTTCCCATCCACGGAAGGTCTGGAATTTCAAAAATGCCTTCTGGTCTTTATCAAGCGAAGCAGTATTTTCGATGTACGCCTTGGAAGCGAGTAGAAACCCACCGCTGCCGCAGCAGGGATCAACTATGGTCTTGCCCGGTTGAGGACGGACACATTTTACCATCGTATTGATCAACGCGCGGGGTGTGAAATACTGTCCGGCACCGCTTTTGGTATCCTCAGCGATTTTCTGTAAAAGCCCTTCGTAAATGTCGCCCTTGACATCAGAGGACATGGAAGACCAATTCTCGGCATCTATCATCTGAATGATACGGGCAAGCATGGCGGGAGTGCTGATTTTATTCTGAGACCCGGCATAAATCTGCTGCAGAGTACCGCTCTGCTTGGATAGTGTATCGAGTAGATATTTATAATGCTCAAACAGCTCTGCTCCGCTTTTCGTGCGCAGAGTATCCCATTTGCAGTCCTCAGGAATACCGATGTTTCTCTTATATGGCGGTTTGCTATATTCGTCTGCCATTTTCAGAAAGAGCAGGTACGTGAGCTGCTCCAAATAATCGCTGTTGGAAACGCCGTCGCCCATAAGAACGGTAGCCATAGACCATATCTTTTGATTGATTGCCGCAGTATTAGACATCTATTATTTCTCCTTTATGCTACCAGTGCCAAATTCATTTCATCCAACACTTCTTCGTATTTGTCGCCAAACAGCTGATAAAACTTGCCCAACCCACCCTTGCTGTCAAATGGGGTGTACTCCAAGTCATTCGTTGTAATCTGCATTGATGTCGCAATATGATCGCGTATCATGCGCAGCCACTCCATCTGTTCATCGGTGAACTGTCCGTGACCGGCATTCTTCGCAAAAATCCATGTTTTGAATTTGAGGTCTATTTCCGCAGAGAACAGGTTGAGCTCAGTCGTCTGCCCCAGTTCAAAGCGGAGCAACGAGACAATATCGACCAGCTTGTTAACGACACTGCGCTGCTTAACCTTTTCAGCCTGCTTAATAGTGTAAGCGTTCCACAGCTTCTCGTTCGTCAGTCGATATGGGGGCTTCTGTATCAACTCATATAATTCTTTTACCATTGCGAGAGTGAGAGGACGGTTACGGTAGCTCTGATTATATATGATGTTCAGAGCCGTTATTTCATCCTTGTTGTCTTCAATGAACTGACGGAAGCTGTGTATGGCTTCATCGGCATGCGCTTCATGGTCCGCATCCCATCCAGTGAAGATAACAATGTCCATGTTTTCATTGTCGATAATCTGGTCATGCGCTTTGCGTGCATTTTCGACGAAATCCCGCAATTCAGGCTTGTATATAGGCTCAACTGCTTTTTCTATTAATGCGGATTGGACTGTCTGCGCCTGTTCTTCGGTGACTTCCACATCCTCCGGAATCTGGAAATGTTCACGAGCCTTATCTTCAATAATGTCCTCATCGAAGGCATCAAGCATATTTCGGGCCATGTCATTGACGCTGACGCCCCCGGCTAATGCTGTGGCCTGTTCCTTTTCTTTCGGCGTCATTACCATGTCAAGTTTAATAAGGCGATTGGCCAAAGACGTAAGTGTGTCATCATCATTCGCACCGAGGGCAACGCTCATCATCAATTCTTTCATTGTGACAGTGGGCTTGCGTTCGAGTGGGCGTGAATCAGTCTTATTAGTTTTTGTAACGCCGACTGCGTCAACGAGGACATAACCAGTTTTGCGTTCTCTGGCTGAAGGCGTAACGGCGTGGAGCTTATCATAATCGAGCGTCCGGGTGCCGCGACCTTTCATCTGCTCAAAGTAGTTTTTGCTGCGAACATCGCGCATGAAGAGCAGGCACTCCAACGGCTTAATATCAGTGCCAGTGGCAATCATATCGACCGTAACGGCAATTCGGGGATAGTATCCATTTCTGAAAGAAGACAGGACCCCCTTCGGGTCTTCCTCTGCTTGATATGTCACCTTTTTGCAAAATTCATTTCCTTCGCCGAATTCCTCGCGGATTATTTTAATTATATCGTCGGCATGACTGTCGGTCTTTGCAAAAACGAGCGTTTTCGGGAGCTCATATTTTCCCGTGTC